>Ga0067045_1028500_pt1 | contig 32253 bp, 25 predicted proteins | sample TerdegcTABiofilm_FD_59184 | JGI IMG/M metagenome (GOLD analysis project Ga0067045, IMG submission 59184) | Combined Assembly of (Gp0054472, Gp0054536) Wastewater bioreactor microbial communities from Singapore -Terephthalate degrading...
TTTGGTGCTAGTTTGAAAAAGCATGAGATTCTCCTATGCTATAGGGAGAGCCACCTAAGCAGAAAGGAGAATCTCATGACTACCGTAGATTTTATCACAGAATTGTTTTGCCGTGTTGACGATCAATTGCGCGATGTGCCGAAGCATAGTCAGGCTAGTCTGTATCCGAGCGAAGTCGTCACCTTGGCGCTGTTGTTTGCCCTCAAAGGGGTAGGCAATCGGGCTTTCTATCGTTGGCTGACGCGAGACTACCTGCCCTTGTTTCCCCGGTTGCCGGAGCGCACGCGGCTGTTTCGGCTGTTCAATACGCATCGGCGTTGGACAACGCGCTTCATGGCGCAGCCCACTCTCATTGGGCTGCTTGACACCTATGGGATCGAATTGCTGCACCCCCGCCGCGAAGGCCGCAGTGCGCAGCAAATTGGCAAGAAAGGGTTGTCGAACAAGCGGTGGATCGTCGGCGGTAAGTTGTGTTGCGTGCTCAATCACGTCGGTCTGGTGGTGGATTGGGCTGTGGATACTGCTAATGTCTACGATGGGGCGGCCTTTCAAGCTGTCGTGGAGCGCCAGGGCGAGCACATGGTCCTGTTTGCCGACGAAGGGTTGGTGAAGCCAGATTGGCATCCCGACAATCTCAAGATCTGCAAACGGGGAGAATGGAATAGTCGCATGATTGTGGAAACCGTGCTGGCGATGTTGACCTTGATCAATCATTTCAAAAAGGTCATGCATCGCCAATGGGCGTACTTCAAAAGCCGCTTGGTTTACACGATGGCAATGTTCAATGTGTTGGTCCAATGGGATGGTTTGGAGGTTGATGAAGAAGGCGCAGTCCATTTCCATCTGGCTCCCTTCAGCCTGTAAAACTAGCACCAAAGGTTAATAGCCTTGCCCCCAGACCACCCTCATAAGCATTGTGGTAACTACTCAGCCATCAGTTACACATTGTGAACGCTGGCTCCCTGTTTCAACGGCGGTGAACGGGGTCCGCTTTCTCGTCGGGGCCTCCGGCCAGCCCCCCCACCAACGCCTGCAACGTCAATTGGAAGACCGAGGTTGGGCTGGGCCCGCCGGGTTCCACATCCCAGCTCCGCAAGCGACTGGCAACCATCCATTGACGGCGCGCAGCGGTAGTTTCGGCCAACGCCTCCTCCAATGTTTCGGCCTCCCCTTGCGCGACCAGTTCCCGCAAGGCCCCCAGCCGGGCCAGCACACCCTCCAGACCGGCCAGGAGTGGCTCGCGCCCCAGCAGCGCCAGCATCCGGTACGAGGGCGCATCGCCCTCGGCCGCGGCCGTGGCCGTGGCAAAGGAGCGATCAGCCACTTTGCGTAACTCTCCCCACCCTGGTTCGGCCGCCGTTGCCTGGAAGAGCGCCGTCGCGGTCAACGCCGGCAGCGCCGTCGCCAGCACACTGACCGCGTCATGCTCAGCCGGATCCACAAAGAACGGCTCGGCCCCCAACACCCGTGCCAGGTTAGTGACCGCCTTGACCGCGCTCGGATGTTCCTGAGAGCGGGCCACCAGCCCATAGAGAGCCTCATGGAACAGATCGGCACGAGCGCTCTCCGGCCCGTGGAGCGGCTCCCAGCCGCCCGCGCCCGGCGCGAGGAAGACGTTGCCGCCGACGAAGTAGGTTCCCGCCGGCAACAGCTCCGCCGCCCAGGTGAGCGTGGGCGTCAGCAAGGGAGCGATAGCCGTCACCACCGCGCCTGAGTTGGCGGGCAACAGTCGTCCCAGGTCGGCCAGTACCTCACGCAGCGCCGCCAGCGGCACCGCCACCACGATCAATTTGGCCTCGCGCAGCGCCAGGTCCAGATTAAAGTCGGCATGGTCCAGAGCCCCTAATCGTTGGGCCTGCCGGGCAATATCCGGCTCTTTATCGTGTCCCACAATTTCCAACCGGGCCGCATCGGGCGTCGCATGGAGCGCCAGCCCTATCGCCGTCCCGATACAACCGGTACCAATCAAAGTAATCCGTTGACGGACCACGCCGCTACCCCCTTAGGCTCACACCATACGTGTTGCATATTACGTTTCACGTCTCACGTTTCACGTTTCACGTTTCACGTTTCACGTTTTACGTTTCACGTTTTACGTTTCACGCCTCACGTTTCACATCTCATCCATCGTCTGCAACGCCGCCAGCAGTCTATCATCTCCCGGCGCGTCGTGATGGTGGCGGATCCAGGCCACCGTGCGCGGAGAAGCCCCCGCTTGCGCCGCCAGGTCGGCGCCCCAGGCCGGATGTTGATGGCGGATGACGAAGCCGCGCCGCCAGCCGCGCGGCGCGCCCTCACGCCAGCGGGCCGCCAGCGCCGGCAGCAGCCATTCGGTCAGCACCACGACCACCCGCTCCCATAACCGCGGAGAGGCCACCGTTTTGCCGACATCATGGAGCAACGCCGCCGCCAGCAACTCCGGGTCAGCATACCCTTGCGCCTGCAACGCCCGGCAGACGGCAATCCCATGCTGTTGTTCAGCCCTTGACATCCGCCGAAAAAGCGCCAGCAACGGCGGAGACAGCTGCGCCGCCGCCTCGGTTAGCGGCACCGGGCGCAGTGGCGCCAGCAAGGTACGAAAGAATTGCGCCACCCGATGGCGCACCCGCCCCCAGCTCACCACACCAGCAACGCGCGGATTAACAGATTAAACAACGGCGTCATCAGCCAGTTGACCAGGTCAATCCCCAACATGGGGAGCACAAAGAGCACAGCCAGTAAAATGAAAGGCGCGACCGGCTCCAGCCGTTCAATGAAATCGGCCACCCGTGGGGGAGCCACCCCTGCCAGCACGCGGGAACCATCCAACGGCGGGACCGGCAGCAGGTTAAAAACCGCCAGCCCAATATTGACCAGGATCGCCCAAAACAGAATCATCTCCAGCTTATCCGCCTGGGCAGCCGGCAACAGCGCCAGCAATCCCAGCCGGAACGGGAGCGCCAGCAGAACGGCCTGCAAGAGGTTGGAGAGCGGCCCGGCCAGCGCAGTGAGCGCCATGCCGGTCCGGGGATTTTTCACCCGCCACATCCGGTACGGGTTGACGCGGGCGGCCCGCCCCCACCCAAAACCGGTCAACAGAATCAACAGCGTCCCCACGGGGTCCAAATGTGTGAGGGGATTGAGCGAGAGCCGCCCTTCCAGCTTGGGCGTCTCGTCGCCGAGCAGATGGGCCATCCAGCCGTGCGCCCACTCATGGATGGGGATCCCCAGGATGATCACCAGCAACCGTCCCAACAGTACTTCAGGTTGTAAACCCAGCATAGCCACCTCTATGGGTATGGAGAGCTGCTACCGACAAGCAGGGAAATTATAGCATAGGGGATAAGGAATGGAAAGCGGTGGGAAGTTCTTTCTATCCTTTCATGCTTTTCGTAACTTTTGCGTTAGAATGTTTAAGGTATAATCAGGGTGGAGGTAGCCATGAGCCTGACCCGCGAAGAAGTTGATCACATTGCCGCCTTAGCGCATCTGACCTTGAGCGAGGCCCAGAAAGCCCGCTACCAGGAGCAGCTTTCGGCCATCCTGGATTACGCCGCCCGGATTCAGGCGGTGGATACCAGCACCATTTCGCCGACCGCCACCGTGTTGCCGCTACGCACCATCCTGCGCGACGACACGATGACCTCCCCCCTGCCCCGTGAGGAGGCGCTCACCAACGCCCCAGAAGCCATTGAGGGCTGCTTTGCGGTCCCGCCTTTACGGTAAGGCCGCCGATTACCCCATCTACCCCACGTGGGAGGAGTCTTGAACACACTGCCCGATTTAACCCTGCACGCCGCTTTAGACCTGCTCAACCGGAAAGAGTTCTCGGCCACCGAACTGACCCTGGCGCTCCTGGAGCGGATTCAGGCCGTAGATAACCAGATCCAGGCTTACCTGACGCCGACGCCCGAAGCGGCGCTGACCGCCGCGCGCCAGGCCGACCAACTGCGGGCGCAGGGGGAAACTCGCCCTTTGCTGGGCCTGCCCCTGGCGATCAAAGACAACATCTCCACGAGGGGTGTGCCCACCACGGCCGGCTCGCGGATTCTGGAGGGCTACGTCCCGCCGTTTGACGCCACGGTGGTGGAACGCCTGAAGGCTGCCGGCGCCATCATCCTGGGCAAGACCAACCTGGATGAGTTCGCCATGGGCTCCAGCACCGAAAACTCCGGCTTCTTCACCACGCATAACCCCTGGGACCTGGAGCGCGTGCCCGGTGGTTCCAGCGGCGGGAGCGCCGCTGCCGTGGCCGCCGGCGAGGCGCTGGCGGCCCTGGGCACCGATACCGGCGGCTCCGTGCGCCAGCCGGCCTCGCTCTGCAATCTGGTCGGCCTGCGCCCCACCTATGGGCGCTGCTCCCGCTACGGGCTGATCGCCTTCGCCTCCTCCCTGGACCAGCCCGGCCCGCTGACCCGCGATGTGACCGACGCCGCGCTGCTCCTGGGCCTGATAGCCGGCGCCGATCCGCACGACAGCACCACCCGCCCGGAGCCGGTCCCCGACTACCTGGCGGCCCTGACCGGCGATCTCAAGGGGCTGCGCGTGGGCGTCCCGCGCGAATATTTCGTCGCCGGCTTGCAGCCGGCCGTGGAACAGGCCGTCCAGGCCGCGCTGCAAACGCTGGTGGATCTGGGCGCTACGCTGGTGGAGGTCAGCCTGCCCCACACCGACGTCGCTCTGCCGGTCTACTATCTGGTCGCGCCCGCCGAGTGCAGCGCCAACCTGGCCCGCTTTGACGGCGTGCGCTACGGCTTCCGCGCCCCGGCGACCACCCTGGAAGAGATGGTCTCCCAGACCCGGGGGCAGGGCTTTGGACCGGAAGTCACCCGCCGCATCATGTTGGGCACCTACGCGCTCAGCGCGGGCTACTACGACGCTTACTACCGCAAAGCGCAACAGGTCCGCACGCTCATCAAGGCCGATTTTGACGCCGCGTTCCAGCAAGTGGATGTCCTGGCCGGGCCCACCTCGCCCGTGACCGCTTTCCGCATCGGCGAGCGGGCCGATGATCCGCTGCAAATGTACCTGGCCGACATCTTCACGCTCTCGCAAGCGCTGGCCGGCATTCCGGCCGTCAGCGTTCCCTGCGGCTTTGACGAGAGCGGGCTGCCCATCGGCTTGCAGCTGGCCGCCCCTGAGCTGGCCGAAGCGCAGCTGTTACAGGTCGCCTATGCCTACGAGCAGGCCACTCCCTGGCATCAACGCCGGCCGGCGCTGCCCGGTAAATAAACCCACGGAGGTAACATCTATGAAACTGGTCATTCCGATGGCCGGGTACGGGACCCGGATGCGGCCGCACACCTGGACGCGGCCCAAGCCGTTGCTGCCCCTGGCGGGCAAACCGATGTTAGCCCATATCCTGGAACGCTTCCGCGACCTGCCCATCCAGGAATACGTCTTCATCACCGGCTGGCTGGGCGAGCAGGTGGATGAGTACATCAAAGCCCATTACGCCATCCCGGCCCATTTTGTGGAGCAGAAAGAGCTGATCGGGCAGGCCCATGCGCTCTGGCTGGCCCGCGACTATCTGGAAGGGCCGATCTTCACGCTCTTTGTGGATACGCTGTTTGACGACGTGGATTTCTCCCACCTGGACGAACCGGGTCTGGATGGGATCATCTTCACCAAAGAGGAACCGGATCCCCGGCGCTTCGGCGTGGTGGAAGTGGGGCCGGATGGGTTTGCCACCCGCCTGGTAGAAAAGCCGGACTCAGTGGAGAACAAAAGCGTCCTGATGGGCCTCTACTACTTCCGCGATGGGGCCTGGCTGGCGCGGGCCTGCGAGGAGTTGATGGCGCGCCGCATCCAGACCAAAGGCGAATACTACCTGGCCGACGCCATTACGCTGATGATCCAGCAGGGCGCCCGCTTCCGCACCCGCGAGGTCGGCGTCTGGGAAGATACCGGCAAGCCGGAGACCACCTTCAAGACGCACCGCTACATCCTGGAGCACGGCTACGACAACAGCCTGGAAGCGCTGCGGCCCGGCGTGGCGATCATCCCGCCGGTCTACATCCACCCGGAGGCCGTGGTAGAGCGCTCGGTGATCGGGCCTTATGTCTCCATTCACGCCGGCGCGACGGTGCGCGATAGCATCCTGCGCGACACGGTGATTGACGACGGCGCGGAGATAGAAGCGGCCCTGTTAGAGGAATCGCTGATCGGCCGCTGGGTCAAGGTGAGCGGCGCCTTCCGCGGCCTGAACCTCGGTGACTCATCCGTCTTGGAAGAATGACCATGACAGCCCCTTTAAACCCACCCAACTCGGAGGAAGCGTTGAACACAACTCACTCGTTTCTCTCGCACGCGGTGCAGGAAATCCCGCCCTCGGCCATCCGCCGTTTCTTTGATATCGCCGCCACGATGGACAACGTCATCAGCCTGGGCATCGGCGAGCCTGACTTTGACACCCCCGCGCCCATCGTTGAAGCCGGCATTGAGGCGCTGCGCCAGGGCGCGACGCACTATACCTCCAACTCCGGCACCAACGAACTGCGGACGGCCATCGCCAACCATGTGTTTAAACTCTACGATCAGACCTACAACGCCGCCAGTGAGGTGTTGGTCACGGTCGGCGTCTCCGAGGCGCTCTACCTGGCGATGGCGGCCCTGCTGGATCCGGGCGACGAGATCATCATCCCGGAGCCGTCGTTCGTCTCCTACGTGCCGACGGCCCAGCTGGTCGGCGCGGTGCCGGTACGGGTGCCCACCTACGCCCGCGACGGCTTCCAGATCACCGCGCCGGCAATTGAGGCCGCCATCACGCCCAAGACCAAAGCGCTGCTCATCGCCTCGCCCAACAATCCCACCGGGACGGTGATCAGCCGCGAGCGGCTCAATGAGATCGCCGCCGTCGCCAAGCGGCACAACCTGGTTGTCATCTCCGATGAGATCTACGACCGCTTAGTCTACGGGGTGGAGCATACCTGTTTTGCCAGCCTGCCGGGGATGTACTCACGCACTGTGGTATTGCAGGGCTTCTCCAAAGCCTACGCGATGACCGGCTGGCGGATCGGCTACATTCTGGGCCCGGCCGAGCTGGTCGGCGCGATGCGCAAAGTCCACCAGTACCTCATCATGTCGGCCCCCACCCCTTCGCAGATGGCCGCACTGAAGGCATTGGAAGTAGGCGAGCCGTTCGTCCAGGAGATGCACGCGGAGTACGACCGCCGCCGGCGGCTCATCGTCAGCGGGCTGAACAGCCTGGGGCTGAGTTGTACCGAGCCACAGGGGGCCTTCTACGCCTTCCCCTGCGTGGAAAAGACCGGCCTGGACGACAACCAGTTCGCCGAGCTGTTGCTGCAAGAAGAGCGCGTCGCGGTCATCCCCGGGCGGGCCTTCGGCGAATCGGGCCAGGGCTATGTCCGCATGTCCTACGCCACCGCCTACGAGAAGATTGAGCAGGCGCTGGAGCGCATCGCCCGCTTTGCGCAGCGACACGGATAGCCAGCAGCGTTCACAACCAACTGTAGCGCCAGCTTGAGTTTGCAGCCGTAACGTGAACTTCAGTTCGCAGCTGTAATGCAGGCAACCTTCAGTTTGCCCACTTTGAGAAGAGGCTCTGAAATTATGGAATATGAAGCCGTCATCGGCCTGGAAGTTCATGCGCAGGTGCACACGCACTCCAAGATGTACTGCGCCTGCCCCGTCATGGAGGATACGGGCACCCTGCCCCCCAACACCTATACCTGCCCGGTCTGTCTGGCGCTGCCGGGGACGCTGCCGGTCGTCAACCGGCGGGCGGTGGAATACGGCATCCTGACCGCCTTAGCGCTCCACTGCACCGTGCAGCCGGTCAATGTCTTCTCCCGCAAGTCCTACTTCTATCCAGACCTGCCCAAGGGCTACCAGATTTCTCAGTATGATCTGCCACTCTCCACCGGTGGTTATCTGGATGTGGAGACTGCGGCCGGGGTCAAGCGGATCGGCGTCACCCGCGTCCACCTGGAAGAGGATACCGCCAAGATCTATCACCTCGGCAGCAAGGCGCTGATTGACTTCAACCGGGCCGGCGTGCCGCTGCTGGAAATCGTCAGCGAGCCGGATATGCGCACGGTAGAAGAGGTGAAAGCCTATGCCAACGCGCTCCACGACATCTTAGTCTACCTGGGCGTGAACTCCGGCGACATGGAAAAAGGCGTGATGCGCTTTGAGGCCAACGTCAGCATCCGCCCGCGCGGCGTCACCTGGTTGGGCACCCGCACCGAGATCAAGAACCTCAACTCCTTCCGGGCTTTAGTGCGCGCCGTGGAGTACGAAATCCAGCGCCAGATCCGGGTGGTGGAGGCCGGCGGCACCATCGTCCAGCAGACGATGGGCTGGGACGAGAGCAAGGGAGAAACGTTCACCCAGCGCAGCAAGGAGTACGCCGACGACTATCGCTACTTCCCGGAACCCGACATCCCGCCGCTGGAGATCGCGCCGGCCTGGATTGAGGAGCTCCGCGCCCGGCTACCGGAGCTCCCGCTGGAGAAACAGCGCCGGTTGATGGACGAGTACGGCATCCGGCGCGCCGAGGCGGAACTGCTGGTCGGCAGCCAGGCCACCGCCGCTTATTTTGAAACCAGCGCCCGGCTGGGTCGGGCCGACGGCGTAGAGCCACAGGAAGTCGCCAACTGGATCACCGGCGAGCTGTTCCGGCTGTTGAACGAGCAGGGCGGCACTCTGGAAGCCAGCAAAGTGCCCCCTGAGCGTCTGGTCGCGTTGTTGCGCCTGCGCCAACAGGGCACCCTGAGCGCCACTGCGGCCAAGACGGTGCTGGAGGAAATGTTCAACACCGGCGAACCGCCGGAGCCGATTGTAGAGCACCTGGGGCTGGCGCAGGTTTCCGACACCGACGCCATCGCCGCCCTGGTTGCCCAGATCGTGGCCGCCAACCCCACCCAGGTTGCCCAATACTTGAGCGGCAAAACGGCCGTCATGGGCTGGTTTGTCGGGCAGGTCATGAAAGCCTCCCAGGGTAAGGCGAACCCCCAACAGGCGCAAGAGCTGGTCAAGATTTACCTGGAGCGTTGCCGCTCCAGCTGAACAGGAAATCTATTTCCCAATCTTTTCAGGAGGAACTATGAGTGAACTAAATCCCTTTGAGTTGGCGCAAGCCCAGTTTGACCAAGTGGCAGAGATGATGAATCTGCAACCGGCCGCCCGGGCTATCATGCGCTGGCCGCTGCGCGAATTCCGCTTCCAGCTGCCGGTGCGGATGGACGACGGCTCCATCAAGGTCTTCTTTGGCTTCCGCGTGCAGCACAACGACGCCCGCGGTCCGGCCAAAGGCGGGATCCGCTTTGCCGGCAACGAGACGCTGGACACCGTCCGCGCGCTGGCGACCTGGATGACCTGGAAAACCGCCGTGGCCGACATTCCGCTGGGCGGCGGCAAAGGGGGCGTTGTGGTGGATCCATCCACGCTCTCCGTGGGTGAGAAAGAACGGCTGTGCCGCGAGTGGGTAGACGCCGTCTGGAAGAACCTCGGTCCCCGCAACGACGTCCCCGCCCCCGATGTGGGCACGAACCCCCAGATGATGGGCTGGATGATGGATGAGTATTCCAAGCTGCGGGGCGAATACGTCCCCGGCGTGATCACCGGCAAGCCGTTGGGCAGCGGCGGCTCGTTGGGCCGCACCGCCGCCACCGGCTTCGGCGTCATCGTCACCGTCCGCGAGGCCATGAAACACCTGAAAATAGAGCCGCGCGGCACCGTCGCCGCCATCCAGGGCTTTGGCAACGTCGCGCAGTACGCTGCTATCCATTTCATTGAGATGCTGGGGGGCACCGTCGCGTGCGTCTCCTGCTGGGATCGCCATGACCGCACCTCCTACACCTTCTCCAAACCGGGCGGGATTGATCCGCGCTTCCTGCAAAGCATCACCGACCAATACGGCACCATTGACAAAGACGCAGCCGTGCGCGCCGGCTATGTGATTGAAGACGGCGAGGCCTGGCGCAGCAAGGAAGCCGACGTGCTGATCCCCGCCGCGATTGAGGGGGTGCTCACCGGCGCGAACGTCGGTCAGGTCCACCCGCGCGTCAAGATCGTGGCCGAAGGCGCCAACGGTCCCTGCACGCTGGAAGCCGACGCGGCCTTCAAAGAGCGCGGCATCTTTGACATCCCCGACTTCCTCTGCAATGCCGGCGGCGTCACCTGCTCTTACTTTGAGCAGGTCCAGAATGACATGAACTACTACTGGAGCGAGGCCGAGGTCATGAGCAAGCTGGATGACAAAATGTCCAATGCCTTCGCCGGCGTGCTCCACACGGCGTTAGAGCACAGCATCTACATGCGCGATGCCGCCTACTGGGTCGCCATCCAGCGGGTTGAACGCGCCATGGAACTGCGCGGCTGGATCTAAAAGCGCCCCGCCATACACGTGATGACAGGCCACGGCCCCTGAATGCAGGGGCCGTGGGCTTTTTTGACGCCGATACCGTTGACTTTGCAGCAGTTGCCGCTACAATAAAAACATAGTGTTCTTGCCCCCAAACCAGGAAAGGAGTTGATGATGGCAAACCACGCAGTTCCGACCTTTTGTGGCCGCCATGGCAAATCAAGCCTGCTCCTCCTCTTGATTCTATGGTTGATAGCCTGGTTGGTTATCCCCCCGGCGGCAGCATTGAGTGCCGGGGCAGCATTGCCTCCTTACATCGTCTCCATCCCTCCCCGTGGAACCGTCCAGGTGGCTATCCGGGGACACTGCTTGAATTACGGCCTGCCCTTCCCCGGCCGGGAGCTCAAGGCCAGTGCCTTAGCCGATGACCCCATTCGCGCTGCCATTTTGTATAGCCTGGCTCAAGACTACTACTCACCCGCCGAGCTCTATCAAACCCAATGGGCCATCTGGCACTTCACCAACCAGGTAGATATTACCGGCGATAAGAACAAGCAAGCGGCCGAGATCGTCGCCCAGGCCACCAAGACCAAACCGACCGATCTGGATGCCGGTAGTCTATCCCTGATAGAGGCCGTTGAAAATAAACTGGTGCTGGCTACCATCAAAGATTTCAAAAATATCTCTAACCCGGCCTATTTTGGCACCGGCACCCTCATCATCACCAATCTGACCGAGAGCACGCAGGTGGTCCATCTGCCCTATGGGATGGTATTTGTGGATGCCCGGCAAACCGGTGCCCAGAAAATGGCAATTTTCCCGGCGACCCTGCCGCAGGCGGGAAGCGATGCCGTTGTGCAGGCGGCGAGCGTCTGCAACCAGGTCAGTATCCGGTTGCCGGCCAAAGCCGCCACCCAAATCCTGGTCAACGGCCACTGCCTCAACTACGGGTTACCTTTCCCCGGCAAGGTCATGGTCTACAAAGAGCTCGGCACCGAGGTCATCCGCAACACCATCTGCTACAACCTGGCCCGGGGTTACACAAAAAGCGACCTCTGGCAGGCTCAGCTGGCCGTCTGGCGGCAAACGGATAAGCTGGACAAAGGCTCGCAATACCCGTTGGTGAACGAAATTGCCGCCTATGCGGAAAGCGGCGTCCAACCCGGCGACATCGGCTCAGACTGCCTGGCTCTCTCCGAGGCCATTGAGCAAGGAGTCGCCACGGTCACGCTGGATGATTTCACCAACATTTCAGATCCGGCCTATTTTGGTCAGGGGACTCTGGTCGTCACCAACCAAACCGATAAAGAACAGACCCTCTGCATTCCCTACGGTATCGTTTTCAAAGATGCCAAACAGACCGGGGTACAGGATATGGGAATTTTCCCGGCCCAACAGCCTGATCCGGCCCTGGTGAAGAGCCGCACTGTGGCCGCGGCCAAAGTTGAGGACCCGCGCGCCCTGTTGCCGTCCAGCGGCGCTGCCCCCAACCTGACAGCATGGTTCTATCTGGTGCCCGGCCTGGCTTTGCTGGCGCTGGGGGCCTGGCTACGAGCACGGAGCAGCAGCCGGCCATAGCAAGCCCCCAAATGGTTTTTTCACAACCCACGGCCCCTGAATTCAGGGGCCGTGGGTATTTATCGTATTGAAGGGGCGAGCCGGTCAATCGTGCCTCATGGTTCTTTACTGCCCAACCCGCGCAACACCAGCCAGAGCCCCACCAACGCTACAGCACCCGGGATCAGGCAGAGCAAGGCCGTGAAAGTAGCCTGCCAGCCATAGATCAGGCCGGTCAGGCCACTGCCAACGACCACCAGCAGTACAACCACCCCGATCACCAGATCGCGCTCCAGTCGTCGCTGGTATTGCCGCAAGTTGTGTTCCTTCCAGGGCATCGTGGCCTCCATATCACTCACCACTATCAGGGACCAGCCAGACAAGCTACATCTGCCGCCCGCTTGCCCATTCGCCATGCGCTTAGTATCGGAGTAGCGCGCCGATCCGTGCCTCTCCCAAAGCTGAGTTGGAGACTACCTCTACCGTGCCGCCTTTTTCCACCACCTGGCTGACCACGGCCTCCGCCGCATCAGGGATGTGCTCAAAGGTACCGCCGCAGAACGGGCAGTGTTCCAAAGTTTGCGCCGTCAGATAGCCACAGCCCAGGCAACGATAGCCCGGCGCGTGAAAATCGCGCTCCAGCACCAGCACCTGAATCCGCCCCTCGTGGGCCGCGCTCAACGTCTCGTCCAGGCGGACCACGCCGTTGGACCCTTTCGCGGCGCTGGTAATGACCGCTTCCACCAGTTCTTTCTTCCGCTGCTCATGCAACTGCTGCAACACGAGCAAAGACCGCTCCCGGATCTCCACCTCGCCCGCCGTCATATCGGCGGGGAAAGAGCCCACCACAATCTCGCGCAGCGGGGCCGGGAGCACCTCCTGGAACTGGGCCACCGTCGGCTCGGCGCCGGCCAGCAGCAAGCGCCGGGGACGCTGTTGCTGGCAGAAAAGGACCAGCGCCTCAGCCATCTCGCGCAGATTGCGCTGCACCGTCTCGGCCTCCTTGCGTCCCGACAACGGCGCGCCGCCCCGCATTCCCACCACCGACGACCCCCGGCCCTTGCGGGTATGGCGTACGTCATCCCCGGCAAACCCTTCCTGGGCGATCAATTCCCCCATCTGAAAAGTGAAGAAACGGGCGCCCTGCCGATCCACCAACGCTACCGCGTACCGACCATAGACCCCATCCAGTTCCACCAGCGGGGAGATATAAGGCTTGCGGGCCACCGTGATCCCCGACCGGACCGGTACCGCCAGCGTCAAAGCCTGCCAGAAGTTTTCCGCCTGGCGGCTGAACAGCACCAGCCCGCGGCCAGACCAATCATACTCCAGATCCACATAGCGCTTGACCGCCTCCAAATCGGCGGCCCCTACCTGGCCCTCCACCTGTTTCAACATCTCGCGCAGGATCAGTTTGTACTCTTCCGCCGTTTGTTGCGTGGGATCCACATTGAGGTAAACACTCAAAACCGGGCCCTGAGCTTCCATCGCAGCCAGCTCGCGCAGCGTTTTTTCGTCAAACATAGCTCTCTATCCTTTCTCAGCGCTTTGTAAATTTCAGAGTGATCAGGATTGACCTGTTCCTGGTAACACCTTTGCCCCGCAGTCAACAGATTTGGCATCACCTCCTCACGAATCTTGTTTATGGCAAAAGTCAGCGGGATTGCTCACCCCACCGGAAAAGCCACGCTCCGGCCAAGGCCATAGGGGAACATCCATCAACGGGGAAATGGAGCAAGAGCCACCGGCCCACGGCAACCATCCCGACGCAAGCGCAGCCGGTGAGGTGGCCGTCTGGCAAAATCTACTCATTCTCTGAACCCTCGGTCCATTGAGACTACGGTTCATACTTAACTCTATTATCATCAGGAATGGCTTTCAGGTCAAGTAGGAACCCGGGGTACTACCGGTCGCCGGTAAGGAGCAGTTTTTGTTTGACCACCGATCACGGACCACAGACCACTATTTTTTAACCAGGGTGGTCTGTGGTCCGTCGTCTGTGGTCTGCTTGAGTTAAAAGCCCCTGGCCCCGGCTATTCCCACTCAATCGTGGCCGGCGGTTTGCTGGTAATATCGTAGACCACCCGGTTCACCCCCGGCACCTCGTTGACGATCCGGCTGGAGACACGGGCCAGCAGCTCGTAAGGAAGCGGCGCCCAATCAGCCGTCATGAAATCCTCGGTAGTCACAGCCCGCAACGCCACCACCTGCGCGTAGGTACGGCCATCGCCCATCACCCCCACGCTGTGCACCGGCAGGAGCACGGCAAAGGCTTGCGCGATCTGGCGGTACAGCCCCGCCGCCTGCAACTCGGCCAGGAAGATCGCATCCGCCGCCTGCAACGTAGCCACTTGCGCCCGGGTCACCGGCCCTAAGATACGGACCGCCAATCCAGGACCGGGAAACGGATGCCGCCAGATCAGAGCCTCTGGCAGCCCCAGAGCCAGCCCTACCGCCCGCACCTCGTCTTTGAACAGCCAGCGCAACGGCTCCACCAGCGCCAGGTTCATCCGCTCCGGCAGGCCCCCCACGTTGTGGTGGCTTTTGATCCGCTGCGCGGTCGGCCGCCCGGCGCTCTCAATCACATCCGGATAGATGGTGCCCTGCGCCAGAAAGCGGACGTTGGGCAGGCGACCGGCCTCGGCCTCAAAGACGCGGATGAATTGCTCCCCGATGATTTTGCGCTTGGCCTCCGGCTCGCTGATCCCCGCCAGGGCGCTCAGAAAGCGCTCGGCGGCCTCCACCACCACCAGCCGCTCCCCCAGCAAGGGCCGGAAGAGCGCCGTCACCTGCGCGACCTCCTCCCGCCGGAGCAGGCCGGTATCTACCAGGATACAGGTCAGCTGCGCGCCCACCGCCCGCTGGACCAGCAGAGCCGTCACGGCGCTATCCACCCCACCGCTCAGCCCGCAGACCACCCCGGCTTCCCCCACCTGCTGCCGGATCTCCGCCTGCGCCTCCTCAATGAAAGCGCCCGGCGTCCAATCGCCCCGGCAACCGCAGATTTCGTAGAGGAACTGCCGCAGCATGGCCCCGCCCGCCACCGTATGGCTGACCTCCGGATGGAATTGCACGCCATAGAGCCGGCGTTCCGGGTCGCCCATGGCCGCCAGCAGCCCCTGCTCACTATAGGCCAGCGGCTCCCAGCCCGGCGGGACCTGCTCCACCCGGTCACCGTGGCTCATCCAGACCCGTTGGGGGCCGCTCAGGCCGGCCAGTGGCCCCCATGGCACGGTGATCGTGAGGGTAGCCGGGCCGTACTCCCGCGCTTCCCCCGGCGTGACCCGCCCGCCCAGCGTCTGCGCCAGCAGCTGCATCCCGTAACAGATCCCCAGCACCGGCACGCCCCCTTCCAGCACATAAGGGGGCAGGGTCGGCGCGCCGGCCTCGTAGACGCTGGCCGGCCCGCCGGAGAGAATGAAGCCGCGCGGCGCTAAGGCCCTCACCGTCTCCGCCGGCGCCGTCCAGGGCACGATCTCTGCGTAGACCTGCTGCTCGCGCACCCGCCGCGCGATCAGCTGCGTGTACTGCGAGCCGTAATCCAGAATAACGATCGTCTCATGCCCGGCCATCGCGACCTCACGGCTCCGCAAAGGTGATCGTGCCGTCCTCGCGCATCTCAGTGATGATGACCAGCGAATAGATCGGTACGCCCAGCCCCTGCAACGCTTCCCGCCCTCCCTCAAACGACTTTTCCACCAGCGACCCAATGCCCACCACGGTCGCGCCCGCGTTGTGCACAATCCGGGCCATCGCGGCAATCGTCTGGCCGGTGGCGAGAAAATCATCAATGATGAGCACCCGATCTTGAGCGTGCAGGAATTCCGGCGAGACCATCAGGGAGACTTCGTGCCCTTTGGTATGCGAGGGCGCAAATTCCACCAACACCGGCTCCTGCATGGTGATCGGCTTGTGCTTGCGGGCGTAGACCAGCGGCACCCCCAGCGCGTAGGCAGTCGCCAGCGCCGGCACAATGCCGGAGACTTCAGCGGTCAAGACCCGGGTGGGCTGGGCCGCGCTGAAATAGCGCGCAAACTCCACACCGGCCTCCAGCATCAAACTGGCATCCACCTGATGATTGATCACGCTATCAATCTTGAGAATACCGCGCCCTAAATTTTTCCCTTCCCGGCAGATCCGTTCTTGCAAAGCTTCCATGACCGTCATTCCCTCACCTCCTGGTGTGATGGTGGTATCATACCTCAAGGCCCATGAAGTCACAAGTCATTGAGTATGCCCATCGCGGTCTGTCCTGCCAGGAGACCACGGACGACTGACTACAGACGACCAACCGGTTAAAATAAGGTGGTCTGCGGTCTGTGGCCAGTGGTCATAAAGAAAACGTAACCTTTACCAATGAACAGGTAGCAACTTGGGTTATTTAAGAAAATCTCCCCCTGGCTTGACGTGATCGGAAATTTTTTATATAATCTATGTAGGAATCGGTAAACAGGTACCCCATTTATGTCCGAAATAGACACCATTGACCGCGCGATTATAGACCTCTTGATGGAAGACGGCCGCATGTCCTGCGCCGAAATTGCCCGGCGCATAGAGGGCCTCTCCGAACGCGCTGTCCGTTACCGCATTGACCGCCTGATCCAGCAGGGCTTGATCCGCATCAGCGCCATTGTCAACCCCCAGGCCGTGGGCTTCCCGGTGGTGGCCGACGTTTTCCTGGAAGTGGAGCCGGGGCAGATTATGGCGGTGGCGCGCAAAATGGCCGAATATGAATGCGTGAGCTACGTGGCCTGTTCCACGGGCGACCGGGATGTGAGCATCCAGGTCGTTGCCCGCGACAACGCGGAGCTCTACCGCTTCGTGACCGAAGTGGTCGGCCAGGTACCCGGTGTGCGCAAAACAACCACCCTGCTCGTCCCCCAAGTCCTCAAAGACGTGTATGAATGGCGCATTCCCCACCGTGCCTGTGCGGCCGGGAAGCAAGAGGCGTAAAACGTGAAACGTGAAACGTGAAACGTGAAATCATGTGAGCAGTGAGTCGTGAATAGTACCGAGGGCTTGGAACGGAAACGACTGCTCACCACTCACCGCTCACCTGTAACTGCTTTTTGTGATGAGTTGTGAAGGGTATGGAGTGCAGCGGACCGAAACGACTGCTCACCGCTCACCTGTAACTGCTTTTAAGGAGGAGGTAATGCCAAGATGACCACTGGGACCTGTTATGCGGGCAAGCTCTTGCGGGTGGACCTGACCACCGGTCAGATTACCGCCGAGCCGCTCAAGATGGCCTGGGCGCGGGATTTTGTCGGTGGGAAAGGGCTGGCCTTCCGCTACCTGCTCTCTGAGTTAGGGCCAGGGGTGGAGCCGCTCTCGCCGGAGAACGTGGTGCTCATTTTCGCGGGGGCGCTCGCCGGGACGCCAGTGGCGACGACTGCCCGTACTGTGCTCTGCACCCGCTCACCGCTCACCGGCACCATCCTGGATTCTTACGTCGGCGGCGGTTTTGCCGCCAACCTGCGCTACGCCGGCTGGGACGGGATCATCATCACCGGCCAATCGCCTCGTCCCGTCTACCTGTTTATCAACGATGACCAGGTGGAGCTGCGCGACGCCGCGCCGCTGTGGGGGCTGCCCATCTGGGACGCCGAGAACTGGCTGGAGGAGCACCATGCCCCGGGGCGGCTGACGACGTTGACCATCGGGCCGGCCGGCGAAAACTTAGTGCCCTTCGCCTGCATTACCTCAGAGGCCTACCGGCAGGCCGGGCGCGGCGGGATGGGCGCCGTCTTCGGCAGCAAGCACCTCAAAGCCATCGCGGTGCGCGGGACCGGCGCCGTCCGTGTCCCCGACATGGCCGCGTTTATGCAGACCTACCGCACCATCCTGAGCGAACACGTCTTGAGCGACGCCAACCTCTGGGCCTGGGACACCGGCACGCAGGCGATCTCCGACGGGACCAACGCCAAGGGAATTCTGCCCACGCGCGGTTTCACGCAGGGCGAATTTGACGGCCATCCCGGCATCAGCCTGGAGACCATGCGCGCCGCCCGCGTGCGCAACCGGGCCTGCACCGCCTGCCCGCTGGCCTGCGGTAAAGTGACGCAGAGCGTGCGCGGGGAACGCATGGAAGGCCCGGAATACGAGACCATCGCCCTGTGCGGGAGCAACTGTGGCATCGGCGAGCTGGCCGACCTCATCGCCTTCAATCGCTACTGCGACAACCTGGGACTGGACAGCATCTCCGCCGGCAATGTCGTCGGCCTGGCGATGACAATGACCGAGGAGGGCATCCACGACTTCGGCCTGCACTACGGCGACGGCCCGGCTTATCTGCAAATCGTGCAGGATATCGCCTACCGGCGCGGTATCGGCGACGACCTGGCGCACGGCGCCCGCTGGCTGGCGCAAAAGTACGGCGGCGAGCACGTCGTCCTGGAGATCAAAGGGCTGGAGTTCCCCGGCTACGATCCGCGCGGCGGCTTCGGCATGGGACTGGCCTATGCTACTTCCGAACGCGGCGCCTGCCATCTGCGCTCCTTTGTGATCGCGGTAGAGACGCTCTTTGATACCATGCACCCCGATTCCTTTGAGGGCAAACCGGCCCTCGTCATCAACGACCAGAACCTCAACTCGGTCAAATGGTCAGGCATTTTCTGCGACTTCTGGGCGATCAACGCCGAGGACATCGCCACGCTCTACACGCTCGGCACCGGTCAGCCCTACACGCCGGAAGAGGTGATGCGGATCGGCGAGCGCATCTGGAATCTGGGGCGGCTCTTCAACATCCGCGAGGGCTTCCGCCGCGCCGATGACTACCTGCCACCGGCCATCTTTGACCGCCCGTTACGCAACGGCGCAGCCGCCGGGATTACCCCCACCCGCGAGCAATATCAAGCCGCCTTAGATGAGTACTACGCGATCCGGGGCTGGGATCACGACGGTATCCCCACCCCCGAACGGTTGCATGAGCTGGGCCTGGATGAGTTCATCCCCTGGCTGCCGCACTAAGTGGGCGCTTTTCACTACACGAAGTCATTGATTGAAGGAGCCTGCCATGCCACTGATTTTCAAAAACAAACTCTGCACCGGCTGTCATCTGTGTGAACTGGCCTGCTCGGCGGCGCACTACCAGGAGTTTGCACCCACCCGGGCCCGCATTCGCGCCACCGTCCACGCGCAACAGGGCGAGAGCAGCGTGATGGCCTGCTTTTCCTGCCCGCAAGCCCCTTGCATCACCGCCTGCCCGCAGCAGGCAATCTCCCGCACCGCGCCGCGCCAGCCGCTCTTCATTGATCCGGCCAAATGCGACGGCTGCGGCGGGCAACCCGCCTGTGTCCCGGCCTGTCCCTACGGCGCGATGTACTTTGACGTGCAGACCAACTACGCGCTGGCCTGTGATATGTGCGGCGGCGACCCCGAATGCGTCAAGTTCTGCCACCCGCAGGCGCTCAGCGTCGGCAAGTAGCCACCCCATCTCCCCACAACTCACCGCTGGGGTCGCAGAAATATGACTTCACTGCCAGGAAGGTATTTCACCGCCAGGGTCACAGAGTACGCGGAGAAATAACTTAAAACTCCGCGTTCTCCGCGTTGAATTCTGACGGTGGACCCAATCATACTCAGCGACCTCAGCGGTAAAAGGGCTCTGTGAAAATCAAAAAATCCGTCCTCCTCTCCACCTGCGGGATGATCCTCATCACGCTCCTGGCGGCCGCGCTGCGGCTGCTGGGGCTGGAGCGCGTCCCGCCGGGCCTCCACTTTGACGAGGCCGTCTATGGCCTGATGGCTTTAGACATCTACCACGGCGCGACCCCCGTCTTCTTCCCGGCCTACACCGGACGCGAGCCGCTCTACATGTACCTCATGGCCGGCGTCTTCCGGCTGGTCGGCGTCAACGCTTACGGCATCCGGCTCACCTCCGCGCTGATCGGGCTGCTGACGGTGGTGCTGGTTTTTGCTTTGGGCCGCGCGCTTTTCTCGCGCCGGGTGGGAGTGCTGGCCGCGGCCGTGCTGGCCGTCCTCTACTGGCACCTCACCGTGAGCCGCAACGGCTATCCCAACATCCTGATCCCGCCGCTGGAATGTCTGGCGCTCCTCTGGCTCTGGAAGGGCTACCGCGACGGGCGGCTCTGGCAGCTGGCCCTGGGCGGCGTCTTTGTCGGCGCGGTGCTCTACACCTACCTGGCCGCGCGGTTTTTCCCCATCACGGTGGCGCTCATTTTTCTCTACGCGCTGCTGGTGGATACCCGGCGCTGGCGCCGGCGGCTGCCGGGATTGATGCTGGCGGCGCTCGCGGCGCTGCTGGTCTTTGCGCCGCTCGGCCTCTACTTCCTCAACCACCCTCATGATTTCATGGAGCGCGCCGGGCAGGTGCTCGTCTTCAAGCAAGCGCCGGATCAGGTGCTGCGGGTCATTGGGAACAATCTGCTCCAGACGGCCGGGGCCTTCTTCGTGCGCGGCGACCCGCGCCAGCATTACAATCTGCCCGGCAAGCCGATCTTTGACCCCCTCATGGCGCTCTTTTTCCTGCTGGGACTGGGCGTGACGTGGCGCCGCCGGCGCCGGGTGGAGTACGCGCTGCTCCCGCTCTGGGTGTTCGGCATGTGCCTGCCGGCGCTCCTCACCGTAGACCTCATGCCACAGGGCCAGCGGATGTTCGGCATCACACCGGCGCTGGCCCTGCTGGCCGCGCTGGGGCTGGAAGCCACCCTTTGTCAAACGTCAAACGTCAAACGTCACCGGCCACGTTTCACGTTTCCCGATGCTATCACCGTCTTCTTGCTTTTTGAAACTGCCTCTACCGCCGTGACCTATTTCGGGGACTGGGGCCGGCAAACGGCGACCTATTACACCTTCCACACCGAGTACCTGCAGCTGGCCAGGCGCGCCGTGGCCGAACTGGATGCCGGGCACGCCGTGGTCTTCCAGACGCGCTACTACAAGCATCCTACCGCCGTCTTCACTGCCCCGCGCACCTTAGAGACCATCTGGGTCGCCGGGAATCAGAACCTCGCCCTTCCCAACCGCGCGCCGGCGGAAGTACGCTACCTCTGGCCCATACACGACATCCCGCCTGCCCCGGCCCTGGAGCCGCTCATGACCCACCTGCTGGAGCCGGTGGATCAGTTGCTCGCCCCCGATGGCAGCGTCGCCGCCGTTATTTATCGCCTCAAACCGGAGGCGGTCACGCAGGAAGCCGCGGCCCCGGTCCAGGCCACCTTCAGCGACGAGGTGGCCGCGCTGGACTGGAGCTTGCCCACCACCGCGCCACGTGACCAGCTGCTCCAGGTGCTCGTCCACTGGCGGGTCTTGCGCCCGGTGGCTGAAGGGCGCACCTTCACGCTGCATCTGGTGGATGAAAACGATGTCCTCTGGGCGCAGGGCGGCGAGATGGGCTACCTCTCTGAGCAATGGCGGGCCGGGGACACGGTCTACCAGCTCTTCACCGTGGCGTTGCCGCCCGGGCTGCCGGCCGGCCCCTACCGGGCACGGCTGATCCTGGGCCGCGAAGCCGGCGGGATCCTGCCGGTCTACCAAAACGGGCGGCTGGCCGATACGGCACTGACGCTCGGCACCGTGACGTTGACGTCAGCGGGCACCCGGCTGGAGCCCCCCCTGCCTGGGGTGAGCTTCGGCGGCCTCTTCACGGCGACCGTCCAGAGCGCCACCACCCAAACGGCGGTCCCCGGCGGCAAGGTCCACCTGGCTGTGCGCTGGCAGGCCGCGCTCCGTCCCGCGCAGGAGTACACCGCCACGGTAACACTCACCGACGCCGCGGGCGCGGCGGCGCAGCAGTATGAATTTCCGCTCGCCTACCGGTATCCCACCACCGATTGGCAACCGGGCGAGGTCGTGCAAACGGTCTACGTCCTGCCGCTGCGGGGCGTGGCGAGCGGCGACTACCAGATCACGCTGCACGTTACCGGTCTGTCCGGCGCCCTGGACCTGGGGCAGCTGGCGCTGACCGGCGGCGAGCGGCTTTTCACGCTCCCGCCGATCCAGCACCCGCTGAGCGCCACCGTCGGGAGTGAAATCGCCTTTTTGGGCTACGACCTGGATGCTGCCCAGGTCAAACCCGGCGCGGCCTTCCCGCTCCGGCTCACCTGGCAGGCGTTGACCGCGCCGGCCGGCGATTACAAGGTCTTCGTCCATCTGGTCGGCCCTGACGGGCAAACCTGGGGGCAGGACGACAGCGTCCCGGCCGGGTGGCAGCGCCCCACCCTCGGCTGGGAAGCGGGCGAATTCGTCGTAGATGAGCATGTCGTCCCGATCAAAGCCGACGCACCAGCCGGGGTCTACACCCTCTATATCGGGATGTACGACGCCACCACCCTGACCCGGCTGGCGCTCTACGATGCCGCCGGTCAGCGGCTGCCGGACGACCGGCTGCCGCTCACCACCGTCACGATCGTTCAGCCCGCCGGGGAATAGCGCGAATTTCAGGTTGCATCTTTGAATCTGCTGCAAAAGCTCACCGCCGAGTACGCTGAGAGCGCAGAGTTTTTCAGAAAACGTTGATCTGCGTACGCTACGGTAAAACGACCTTTTTGCAGTGGCGTCATCTTTGCCGGTGTTATAAGTGGTCATCACCCAGAAGGAGGTCGTCGCCATCACAAGTTTATCTTTTTATTTCCACGGCTCCGGTTCCCGGTAGGACAAACTTTTGTTTGTCCCCAGACGCAAACGCAAGTTTGCGCTATGCCTGCTCCTGAATGTTAACTGACACGTTATTCCATGGGATGAAAATGTGAGCCGTGAGCGGTGAGCAGAAAACAGGACCTTCTCCCTGCTGCTCTTTGCTCACTCCTGAACCAGTTTCTAATTCAAAGGAGGTAGAGCTATGCCACAATCATTGGAAGCCGCCCTCGCCTACTCCAGCCGCTGGCTGGACATCCTCCACCGTCCTTCCGTCCCCGAGGACGAGGGGAAACAGATTATTGAAGAATCCAAACGCAACTTTGCGGATTATTTCAACGCCGGCTGGCTGGAATATCGCAAATCCATCACCGAGGCGGGCGACTGGGCTGCGACGGAATGGACCGGCTCCGGCGCGCTCTTCCGCGACATTTTAGGCCGCGAATACATTGATTGCCTCGGCGGCTACGGCATGATGGACCTGGGTTGGGCGCACCCGGAAGTGGTCGCCGCCGTCAAGGACCAGCTGACCTACCGCGTGCCGATGCCCAGCCAGGAGCTCATTGATCCGCTCCGGGGCGTCCTGGCGCACCTGATGGCCGACATCACCCCCGGCGACATCCAGTACAGCTTTTTTGCCGCCAGTGGCACCGAAGCCGTGGAAGGCGCCATCAAGCTGGCGAAGATGTACACCCGCAAAGCCGGCTTCATCGTCGCCGTCAAAGCCTTCCACGGCAAGACGATGGGCTCGTTGAGCATGATGGGCAAGTCCGATTACCGCCAACCCCCTGGCATCATGTACGGCGGGCCGATCTACCATGTCCCCTTTGGCGATGCGGACGCGGTGGAGCGCCAGCTGGAGATCTGCCAGAAGGTGGGAATTGATATCGCCGCCGTGCTGATGGAGCCAATCCAGGGGGAGGCCGGCGCGATTGTGCCGCCCGACGACTTCTGGCCGCGCATCCGTGAGGCGACGAAACATTACGGCGTGCTGCTCATCGCCGACGAGGTGCAGACCGGGCTGGGCCGCACCGGCAAGCTCTGGGGCGTGGAGCATTGGGGCGTCGTGCCCGACATCCTCGCGGTCGCCAAATCGCTGGGCGGCGGCGTCATGCCGATCAGCGCTTTCTGCTCCACTCCTGAGATCTGGCAGATCATGATGGACCCCAACCCCTTCATCCACACCACCACGACCGGCGGCGGCTCGCTCGCGTGCAGCGCCGCGATTGCCGCCATCAACGTTACGCTGCGTGACCGGCTGTGGGAAGTGGCCGCGGCCAAGGGCGATTACCTCATGCCCAAACTCCAGGCCTTCGCCGAACGCTATCCGCAGATCTTCCACAATATCACCGGTAAGGGGTTGCTCATCGGGATGCATTTCCGCGATGCGGCCATCGGCTACAAGGTGGCCGCCGGCCTCTTCAAGCGCGGCGTGCTTGTCGCCGGCACCCTGACCAGTGCTCACACCATCCGCATTGAGCCGCCGCTGGTCATCACCTACGAGCAATTGGACGCGCTGTTGAACCGGCTGGAAGACATCCTGGCCGAAGTCGCCCAAACGCTGTAACGCATGGCAAATAGCGAATGGCAAATAGCGAATGGCGAATAGTTGACTCGCTGACTCGTTGACTCGCTGACTCGTTGACTCGCTGACTCGCAGATTCGCTGACTCGCTCAGGAGGGAGAGATGGAATTAGGCAGTTACCCATATCTGGGTGTGATCGTGGCCGGCATCATCATCTTCTTCTTTGTCCGGCTGGGCGTGGGGTATTACGCCTCACGGAAAGTCGCCACGGCCGCCGATTATGTCGTCGCCGGGCGACGGTTGCCGATCTACCTGACCGGCGCTTCTATCATGGCGACCTGGTTCGCCGCCGAAACGCTGATGGGCGCGAGTTCCACCGCCTATCAATGGGGTTTCCAGGGCGTCGTTTTTGATCCCTTTGGCGCCACCCTCTGCCTGCTCCTCTCCGGCGTCTTCTTCATCCGGTTGATGCGCCGCGCCCGTTACCTGACCGTGGTGGATTTCTTTGACCGCCGCTACGGCAAAAGCATGACCATCCTCAGCTCCATCGCGCAGATCCTCACCTACTTTGCCTGGACCAGCGCGCAATTCGTCGCCGGCGGCAACATCCTGCGCGGCCTGTTCGGCTGGCCGGTCTGGGTCGGCATGGTTGTCATCGCCTGTATTGTGACCTTCTACACCACCTTAGGGGGAATGCTGGCCGATACGCTGCTGGACTTCATGCAGATGTTCTTCACTGCCGGAGGAATGTTGATGATCTTCCTCGGCGTGCTCGGTGCCGTGGGTGGGTTCAAGGGATTGACTGAGGGCGCCGGGACGCTCTACGTCTCTAAACCCTTCACGCTGCTCCCCATCCCCGGCGAGGGCTTCCTGGGTTACACCGGCGCGACCGGTTGGTTCTACTGGCTGGGTGCCTGGATGGCCGTCGGGCTGGGCAGCGTCCCCACGCAAGACCTGATGCAGCGCTCCATGTCGGCGCGCAACGAGGCCACCTCGGTCTGGGGGACCTATTTCGCCGGGCTGCTCTACATCACCTTCGGCGTGATGTCGCCCCTGATCGGCATCATGATGTTCAAGCTCAACCCCAACATCGCCGCCGGCGATACCGACTTCATCCTGGTGACGGCAGCCTTACAACATCTCAGCCCGATCCTGACCGCCATCTTCATTGCCGCGCTGGCCTCCGCGCTGATGAGCACCTCCGACAGCTCCATCTTAGCCGGCGCTTCCGTCGTCACCGAAAACCTGATCCCGCTGTTCAAGCCCGATTTCAGTGACGAACAAAAGCTCAAGTGGACCCGCATCATGGTCTTGACCATCGGCAGCATCAGCCTGCTGATCGCTATCTTAGCCTCCACCATCTACAAGCTGGCGATGGTAGCCTGGTCTATCCTGCTGGTGGGCCTGTTCGCCCCCTTTGCCTTTGGGATGTACTGGAAAAAGGCCAACCGGTACGGGGCAGTGGCGGCCTTCCTGGGGGGCTTTATCTCCTGGGTGACCATTGGCCTCATCTACTACCAATCCACGATTGAGGCCTGCGCCGGTGATTTTGAGTGCGGCTTCTGGGATGCCGTGTATGTGAGTTCCACACCGGCGTTCATCATCTCCATCGTGCTGATAGTGGTGGTCTCGCTGGCAACGCAAAAACGTTGCCCGCCGCTGCCACTCACCGACGTAGACGGCAACCCGCTGGATACCCGCTTGAAGCTTGGCTTCCTGCCGCTATGGGATGCGCTGCGGAAGCTTAAGCCAGAAGAATTGCAAGACTAAAGCCCTCAAGACCACGGACCACAGACCACCAGCAGTTAAAAATGTGGTCTGCGGTCTGTGGTCAGGGGTCATCACAACGGAATCATTGCAGGAGATAATCATGACACAAGACAAAACCCCCGCCACCACGGGCGGCCAGCTCAAGCGCGAGCTGACGCTGCTGCCGCTCTTCGGCCTGATCTACTTCACTGTTTGCGGTGGCGCTTTCGGCGCTGAACCGATGGTCGGCTGGTCTGGCCCCGGTCTGGCTCTGGCGCTCTTCATCATCACGCCCCTGGTCTTCAGCATCCCCAACATGCTGATGGTGCGCGAAATGCAATCCATGATGCCGGTCGAGGGTGGCTACTACCACTGGCTCAAGCAAGCTTTTGGGCCGTTTGTCGGCTACATGGGCGGCTGGATGAACTGGGTCGTCGCCTGGGTGGATGTTTCCATCTACCCGGTGCTGGCGGCCTACTACCTGGGGTACTTCATCCCGGCGCTGCGCGAAGGGGCCATGATCGGCGGCGTCTTCGTCTCCAGCGGCGTCCTCTCGTGGCTGGTCGCGCTGGTCCTCATCTGGGCCATCAGCTATCTGAACGTCCGGGGCGCGCGCCTGGCCGGGCTGACCACCGACTGGTTGGGGGTGGTCATGCTCTTGCCGCTGATCTTCATGTTTTTCGTGGGGATCTACTCCTGGATTCGCAGCGGGAGCACCCCTCACCTGCCCTTCCTGCCAGAGGGGCAAAATCTCATGGGAGCCCTCAGCACCGGCATCTACGTCGCCATGTGGAACTTCATGGGCTGGGAATTGCCCACCGCGGCCGGCGATGAGATCGTCAACCCCAAGAAGACCTACCCGCTGGCGATGGTGCTGGTGCTGATCGCCGCCGTCGCCACCTACTCGTTGCCCACCATCGCCGGGCTGTATGGTGGCGCCGGCGAGGATGGCCGCCATCAGCTCTGGGGCATTGAAGAATACGAAAGTGGCGCCGGGATCGGCGCCGTGGTGGCCGACTACGGTGTGTCACCGGAGAAACTGGAGGAATGGGGCGTGGACCCGGCCAGCTCGGTGGGCTGGGAGTTCCCCGACATCGCGCACGCCATCGGCGAGAAGGTCGCCGGGCGCAACAGTCCCCTGGCGCGCGGCATGGGCCTGGCAGTGACCTTTTCCGCCGTGCTGAGCATGATCGGCCTCTTCATCGGCAACGGGCTGGGCGGGACGCGCGTCCCCTTCGCCATGGCCGAGGATGGGATGATGCCGCGCTGGATGACCAAAGTGCATCCCAAGTATGGCACGCCCTGGGTGGCCATTGTCGTCTGCGGCGTCATCTTCAGCATCTTCTCCCTGCAAGCCTTTGCCTCGCTCGTCGTCATTGATGTCTTCTTGAACATGCTGGTCCTGATGGCCGAGATTCTGGCGCTGTGGGTCCTGCGTTTCAAGCGGCCTGACCTGCCGCGCTGGAAAGTCCCCGGCGGCTATCTGGGCCTGCTCTACATCACCCTGGCCCCGGCGGCGATCATCCTCTTAGCCATCTTCAGCCAGGTCGCCGAGGCAGGGCTGAACTCCATCATCTGGGCGCTGGGCGCTATGGCCATTGGGGCAGTGCTCTACTTCCCGTTGCGCCGTTTCGTCAAACCCGGAGTGCCGGATGTGGATCCGTACCAGGGGGAAGAACAAAGTTAAGAAATATGGAGTAAGGAGTATGGAGTAGGGGAACATCTCCCGCTACTCCCTAAGCCCTACTCCTTAATCCCATCATCTTAGGAGGAAACCATGAAAGTCTTACTGGTCGGTGTGGGTGGTGTGGGTGAATCCATCGCCGTGATTGCCAAATCACGGCCCTGGGTAGAGTTGGTCGTGCTCTCGGATTACAACTTAGAGCGCGCCAAGGAAGTGCAGGCCAAGCTGGGCGATCCGGCCCGCTTCCCGGTGGAATGGATTGATGCCAGCGATCAGGCTCAAATTGAGGCCCTGGCCCGCAAGTATGGCGTCAACCTGATCATGAACGCGGTGGACCCGGTCTTCAACGAGCAGATCTTTGAAGCCGCGTTCAATGTCGGCTGCACCTACATGGACATGGCGATGACGCTCTCGGAACCGCATCCTACGGATCCCTTCCACCAGCCGGGCGTCAAGCTGGGCGACTACCAGTTCGCGCGGGCCAAAGCCTGGGAGGAAAAGGGGCTGCTCGCCATCGTCGGCCTGGGCGTAGAGCCGGGCATGGCCGATGTCTTTGCCCGCTACGCGCAGGATTATCTCTTTGACGAGATTGAAGAAATCGGCATCCGCGATGGGGCCAATCTGGAAGTGCGCGGCTACGAATTCGCGCCTAACTTCTCCATCTGGACGACCATTGAGGAGTGCCTCAACCCGCCGGTTATCTGGGAAGCGGGCAAGGAATGGTTCACCACGGCCCCCTTCTCCGAGCCGGAGGTCTTTGAGTTCCCGGAGGGCATCGGCTCGGTAGAGTGCGTCAACGTGGAACATGAAGAGGTCCTCCTGGTACCGCGCTGGATCAAGTGCAAGCGCGTCACCTTCAAATACGGCCTGGGCGATGAGTTCATCCGCGTCCTCAAGACCATCAAGATGTTAGGGCTGGACAACAAGGAGAAGATCAACGTCAAGGGCGTCCAGGTCGCGCCGCGCGACGTCGTCGCCGCCTGCCTGCCCGATCCGGCCCATCTGGGCGATCAGATGTTCGGCAAGACCTGTGCCGGCACCTGGGTCAAGGGGATCAAAGATGGCAAAGAACGCCAGGTCTATATTTACCAGGTCGCCGATAACGAGGAATGCATGAAGCGCCTGGGGGTGCAGGCGGTTGTGGCGCAGACCGCTTTCAACCCCGTCATCGGCTGGGATCTGCTGGAGCATGGCATCTGGCAAGGCGTCGGCGTCCTCGGGCCGGAGGCGTTTGACCCGGTCCCCTTCATGGAGCGGATGGCCGAGTACGGCTTCCCCTATGGGATTAAGGAAATGTAAGGTTGGGTCAACGCCGTTTAAGGTAACTCAAGTGGCCTCCCCCCGCCAGGAGGTCGCACCTGATGGCCCCGCCCGCCATCAGGCGCACCCATGAAAGCCTGCCGCCTGCCGGAGCTAATTTCGGATTTGGGATTTCAGATTTCGGATTTGCAGACACAACTCTGCGATCTCTGTAAATCCGGCTTTCATGGGGGACCACGGACGACAGACCACAGACCACCGGCGGTGAGTAAGGTGGTCTGTGGTCTGTGGTCATCATTTTTAAGGAATTCCCCATGCACTGACGTTCACCAACAGGGGATAAAACTGTGAGCCGTGAGCGGTGAGCAGGAAACAGGAACTGCTACCTGCTGCTCTCTGCTCACTCCTTAACTGGTTTCTATTTTTTAGAGGAGCACGCGAGTATGTCAACCAATCCGCAAAACCATCTTTCCCCCGTCTGGGGCCGGATTGCCAACCTGATGGTGGACCACGGTGAAGGCGCCTGTCTTTACGACACCGAGGGCCGCCGTTACCTGGATTTCACCTGCGGCATCGGCGTGACCAACACCGGCCATTGCCACCCCAAAGTCGTCGCCGCCATCCAGGAACAGGCGACGAAGCTCCTGCACGGGCAAATCAACATCGTCTTTCACCAACCGGCGCTCCGGCTGGTAGAGGCCTTACTGCCCATCCTCCCGCCGGGGCTGGATAGCCTTTTCTTCAGCAACAGCGGCGCGGAGATCCTGGAAGCGGCGGTCAAGCTCGCCAAGCACGCCACCGGCCGCAGCAACCTCATCGTCTTCACCGGCAGCTTCCATGGCCGCACCCACCTGACCATGGCGATGACCACCAGCAAGACCTCGTACCGGCTAAACTATCAGCCGCTCGTCGGGGGCATCTTTGTCGCGCCCTACCCCTATGCCTACCAGCTCGGCCTGGACGAAGACCAGACCGCCGATTACTGCCTCCGCGCGCTCAAACACCTGCTCAAGAGCCAGACCGCGCCGGAGGAGACCGCGGCCATTGTTATAGAGCCGGTGCTCGGCGAGGGCGGCTATGTCGTCCCGCCGCGCCGCTTCCTGGAGGGGCTGCGCGCCCTCTGCGACGAGACCGGCATCCTGCTCGTCGCCGACGAGGTACAATCGGGCTTCGGGCGGACGGGCAAATTCTTCGCCGTGGAGCACTTTGATCTGGTGCCCGACATCCTGACAATGGCCAAAGGCATCGCCTCCGGGCTACCGCTCTCGGCGCTGGCAACCCGGCCAGAGCTCGCCGCTAAGTGGAAGACCGGCTCCCACGGCGGCACCTACGGCGGCAACGCCGTCGCCTGCGCCGCCGCCGTCGCCACCATCCAGGTTATCCAGGAAGAGGGGCTGCTGGCGAACGCCGTCGCGCGTGGAGAGCAGCTCCAGGCCGGATTGCGCCGCTTGCAGGCCGACTTCCCCGTCATCGGCGACGTGCGCGGGTTGGGCCTGATGGTCGGCACCGAATTCACCCGCGCCGGCGAACCCGATACGGCCACCGCCAAAGCCGTCGTCAAAGCGGCGCTGGAGCGCGGCCTCATGCTGCTCAGCTGCGGCACCTACGACAACGTCATCCGCTGGATCCCGCCGCTGGTCGTCACGCCGGAGCAAATTGAGGAAGCGCTCGGTATCTTCGCCGGTGCGCTGGATCAGGTCAGCCGTTAGCAGTCAGCCCTCAGCCGTCAGCGCCGGACGGCTGAGGGCAGCTTGTCTGCCAGGCGGCTGGGGGTAAAATAACACAAGATGATATGTGGAAATACCATGCTGAACCCCGATTTCAAAGAGTTTATTCAATCGTTAAACGATAATCAGGTTCGCTACCTGGTCATTGGTGGCTATGCCGTTGCTCTACACAGCTAGCTTTCTGGAGGACTCTATGTCTTATGTTTACACCGGCCACTATTTACGCCTGGATTTAACCACCGGCGAACGGCGCGTGGAAACGATCACCGACGCCGACGCGCGGAAGTATTACCTGGGCAGCGGCTATGCCGCCAAACTCTTTCATGAAGAAATGGACCCGGCCCTGGATCCGCTGGATCCGCGCGCGCCGCTGTACATCTTCGTGGGCCTGCTCACCGGCACCTTCGTGCCCACCGGCTGCCGGCTGACCTTTGCCGGACGCAGCCCGCTCACCGGCATCTGGGACGAATCCAATGTGGGCGGGCACATCGGGCCGGAATTGCGCGCGGCGGGCCTGGAAGGGCTGGTCATCACCGGGCAGGCCGACCACCCGGTCTATCTCTACGTGCACGACGGGATCGTGGAAGTGCGCGACGCCACGCATCTCTGGGGGCTGGAGACCTACGAGGCCTACGAGCGGCTCCTGGCCGAAACCGACCCTAAAGCACGGGCCGCCGTGATCGGTCCGGCAGGTGAGCACCGGGTCAAGTATGCCTCCATCATGCAGGGCGGCCACGAGCACAGCCGGGCCGCCGGGCGTGGCGGGCTGGGCGCGCTGATGGGCAGCAAACACCTCAAGGCAATTGTCGCCCGGGGCACCACCCGGCCCACCTACGCGGATTTGAAGGGCTTGCAAGCCGTCGTCAAAGAATACAACGCTTACCTGAAAGAGGCTTCCATCGGCATGTCGGCTTACGGCACCGCCGGCGGGGTGATTGCCGCCGACGCGAAAGGTGACATGCCCGCCCGCAATTGGGCCGGCGGTGGCTGGGCCGAGGGCGCCCGGAAAATCTCCGGCCAGACCATCCACGAGACCATCTGGGTCAAGCATACCTTCTGCTTTGCCTGTCCCATCGGCTGCGGCAAGCTGGTGGAAGTCAAAGAGGGACCCTATGCCGGTGTCTACGGCGAAGGGCCAGAGTACGAGACGTTAGCGGGCTTCGGCGCGCTGCTGGAAGTGGACAACCTGGAGGCCATCGCCCGCGCCAACGATCTCTGCAACCGCCTGGGGCTGGATACCATCAGCGCCTCGGCGGTGGTGGCGTTCGCTACCGAGGCCATGGAACGGGGGCTGCTCACCGCCGACGACCTGGACGGCATCACCTTAGCCTGGGGCGAGCCGGAGGGCGGTCACCGGCTGTTAGAGCAGATTGCTTACCGGCGCGGCGCCGGCGATTGGCTGGCCGAGGGAGTCAGGGCCGCCGCCGCGCGCCTGGGCCACGGGGCCGAAGCCTTCGCCGTCCACGTCAAGGGGCTGGAGGTGGCCTACCACGACCCGCGCGCTTTCGTCTCCATAGCCGCCAACTACGCCACAGCTAACCGGGGCGCCTGCCACTTAGAGGCACTCAGCTACTGGCGCGGCTACGGCGTTGAGCACAAAGGCTGGCATGAAGGCCCCCATGACCGCTTCCAGACCGAGGGCGCGGCCAGACTGGCGGCGGATTATCAGAACTACCTGGGAGTCTACAACCCGTTAGGGCTGTGCAAATTCATCGGCAAGGCCGGTATCACCCCGGCCCAGATCGCCCGGCTGATCGCTCCCGCGTTAGGCTGGGAGATCACCGCCGCAGAGGTGCTCCAGACCGGCGAGCGGCTCTTCAACCTCAAGCGGCTCATCAACCTGCGGTTA
>Ga0067045_1028501_pt1 | contig 32240 bp, 28 predicted proteins | sample TerdegcTABiofilm_FD_59184 | JGI IMG/M metagenome (GOLD analysis project Ga0067045, IMG submission 59184) | Combined Assembly of (Gp0054472, Gp0054536) Wastewater bioreactor microbial communities from Singapore -Terephthalate degrading...
GTGGCTTTGCTGTCGTGGCATCGGAAGTGCGCTCTCTGGCCGGTCGCAGCGCTGAAGCAGCCAAGGAAATCAAGCTGCTGATCCAGGCGTCGGTCACCAAGGTGGAGGAGGGCAGCGTGCAGGTCAGTCAGGCTGGCCAGACCATGGATGAAATCGTCAGCAGCGTGCAGCGCGTGACGGACATCATGGGCGAGATCACTGCGGCCAGCCATGAGCAGACCAGCGGCATCGAGCAGATCAACCGTGCCGTGGCCGAGATGGATCTGGTGACCCAGCAGAATGCGGCCCTGGTGGAAGAGTCCACGGCTGCTGCCCAATCCATGCAGCAGCAGACCAGTGATCTGTCGCGCATGGTCAGCGTCTTCCGCCTCAAGAGCGTCTGAACTCGTGACGCTGCCGCAGTCCAGGCTGAAGGGCTTGCGGTTCGCTTCTGCTTTGCTGACCTCCGAGGCATGAAATATGGTGTGAGGCACTTCCGCCATATTCCGTCCGATCGGCCTCCTGCCTTCTTCGCAGTGGGCCAGGACTCGGTGCCGAGATCGGGCTGTGAGCTGCTTGCCCGTCTTAGCGATTGCGTACCTGGGTCAGCAATTGCTTGCAGTTCACATCGTCGTCTGCCGCAGGCACGGTCAGCGGCACCAGTGCCAGTGCTGCTGGTGCAAAAACTGCAGCAGCTACCGCAGCCCCGGCACGGGCTGCCAAGGGGCCGGGCTCCAGGCCCACATCGGGCTTGGCAAAGCTGCCGCGCACATAGAGCGGCGTGCGCAGCGAGAAGAACTTCCACTTCAGCGATTCGGGGACGATGCGCAGATCGAGCTGCTCCTGTGCCAGATTGATCTGGCCCGTGGCCTCGACCACGGCTTCGGTGGTGGCCAGCTTGGCGGTGCGTGGCCGGGCTATGCCTTGCTGAACATTGAGGTCGGCCACGGCGCAGCGCAGTTGCACTTCCTTGTCGTTGCCAAACAGCTTGGCGATGACGATGGAGCCAACGTTCAGTCCTGCCAGGTCCAGCAGTTGCGCGCTGAAGGTGCCATCGCGCACATACAGCCGCAGCGAGCCATTGCCTGTGCCCAGCCACTGGGCCAGCGACTCGCCTTGCCCGGTGAGGGCGACTGCGCCATCGAGCTGGCCCAGGCTTTTCTTCATCTTTTCGACCTTGGGGAACAGCGCGGAGAGCTTGAGCGACTGCACCTGTCCATTGAGCTTGGCAGCTACCGGCTTGGCATGGCTGTCCACGCGGGCATCGATATTCAGCGTGCCTTCGGCGAAGCCGAACTTCAGTGGCGACAGGGTGAGCTTGCCGTTGTCCAGCAGAGCGTGCACGCTGAGATTCTCTATGGGCAGGGCTTCAGGACGCAGGATATGGTTGCTTTCATAGCGCAGATCGAGATCCATCTTGTCCCAGTTCTCGGTCTGGAACCGGACCTGCGGCAGTACCCTGCCGTTGACGGGCTGGGGCTTGCCGGAGCTGCCGGAGGGTGCTGCGCCGATGACTGGACCCAGATCCACCAGCCGCAGTTGTTTGGAGCGCAGCTGCGCTGTCAGCTTGGGCCGGGGCTGGGCCGAGCGGTACTGGAGATCGCCGCTCAGATCGCTCTGCCCCAGCCTGCCCTTAAATTTTTCGTATTGCCAGACGGCCTTGCCTGGCTGAAGGCTGCCGATCAGGTGGCCGCTGGTCTCGAACGGGGGCGTGGCGGGCAGCAGCAGGCCGGTGAGCTCAAACAGGTCGGCCATGCTCTTGCCGAGAACCTTCACTTGAAAGTCCAGACCGTCCAGGGTCTTGGGGTTGTCGAGAAACCCCTCAGCGAAGGCTTGCAGGCTACCGACCTTGGCCGAGATGCGCAGCGGAAAGCGCAGCCTATCCTGGCGCAGATCTAGTACCTGCCCGGCCAGACCCTGGGCCTGAATCTGCGCGCGGGTCTTGCCCTGATGCAGATAGCCAGTGAGGCCGAAGCGCATGCCATAGGGCTGGTCGGCGCTGACCGGTCTGCGCAGCGTGTCGATACGCGCGCGCACGGCCATGTTCTTGATGGCGTCGGACCAGCCCAGCACACCATCGCTGATGCGCAACTGGCCTATGTCAAGGCTCCACTTGGCGCCGCTGCTGGTGGGCTTGTCAAACGTCCAGTTGTTCTCGCCCTTGTCATTGCGGGCCAGCACCATGTCGGGAGCCTGCAGCAGCAAGGAGTCGAGCTGTACATGACGGGCCAGCAGCGGCCAAAGGCGCAGGCTGGCCGTGGCATTCGCGGCGGTGATCATGGTGCGGGCATCGCGCTCGGGCGGTTGCCGGCCGGCATCGGCTATGGCGTCGTCGTCATCTGCGGCTGTCCTATTTTCGTTCGCTGCCTGGCCTTGCCCGGGTAGGCGACCGGTGTTGAGTTCCTTGGGCGTTGCAGGCAGCACCGGCTGCTTGTCATCGGCTTTTTCAGGTGCCTGTTGCACCAGCCAGCCCTGGGGTTGCGAAAGTGTCAGATCGCTGGCATGCACCACTACGCCGGGCACCCAGTGACGCCATCCCGTATCGAGAGGCTGTGGCCAGGTCCACTGCAGCTGCAGATCGCCATTGATGGCGAATTCGCGGCCTGTGGAACTGCTGACTTTTTCATTGATCCATGGTCTGAGCTTGTTCCAGTCCATGAAGGCAATCAGCAGTGCCGCTGACAGAATCAGAGCCAGCAGCAGCGCCATCGCAATGGCTGCCCAGCGCAGCCAGCGACGTGCCAGGCGCGAATGTGCAGAAGTGGATTCAGGGGCTGAAGTACTGGTGGTGTCGACCATGGCTGTTGCATCCTTTTTGCCACATGCTATTACGCATAGGTGAAATGCCTCGTCATCCAATTGCCTGATGCAGGCTTGCCCGCATGTGATCAGCTCAGACGTCGCGACCGATCCGGGATCGGTGTGGCAGTCTGAAGCCTGCTGGTGTCACGAGTGCAAGCATCTGCGGCAAAGGCTGCGGCGCTTCATGAAGTGCTGTGAAGTGCTGCGCCATTGCGCAAAGGCATCCTCGGCGTTGAGGCGCCTGTGCGTCTCCGGTGCCTGCCGATCCTGTGCAGTCAGACGGCAAGATTGCCGATGGACCAGGAAACACCGGTATCAAAGTTTGCCTTCAATTCATCTGCGGCATTTTCTAGCTCTGTCAGAAACATTTCCATTGCGGCTGCCATCGCGTAGCCGGTTCGCTGATAGGCGCAGCTGTGCAGCAGTGCCCCGGCATCGTGCAGCGCACGCCAGCTCAGACGCTCGGCTGCCACGTCTTCCGCCACATTGTCCGGCAGCATGAAGGCCAGTGCCTGGCCGCTTGCCACCAGGCGACGGGCCATGGGGATGCTGCTGGTTTGCACCAGTGGCTGGGTCCGGCTCAGCGCGCCATCGCCCAGGCGTTCCAGCATGCTGCGCAACTCCATGTCGGGAGACATCATGATCAGCGGATAGGCCAGGCAGTCGCGCAGACGCAGCAGCCGTGGCCGCATGCGCAGAGGGTGGTCCGGAGCCATCACCACCCCCAGGGGCTGGGCCCAGGAGCGCATCTCCTCGACCCCGGCAGGAGGTGTTCGGCGCAGGCAATAGGCCACATCGATCTCGCCCTGCGCCACATGTCGCAGCAACTCTTCTCCAATGCCGGCACGCACGCTGAAAGTGATGTCTGGGTAACGCAGATGCATTGCCGATATCACCTGAGGCACGAGGTATTCGGCTGTTGCGTGGGGAACTCCCACGCTGACATGCCCGTGGCGCAAGGCATTCAGGTCTTCAACCTGGGCCAGTGCATTGTCAAAGTCGCGCTGGCTGCGTCTGACTGCTGCCAGCACGATCTCGCCCGCCACCGTCAGCTGCATGCCTCTGGGGAGTCTGTCGAACAGGGGCTGACCCACCTGCGCTTCGAGATTGAGGATTTGCTGGTTGACCGCTGCAGCGGTCAGGTGCAGCGTTGCCGAGGCCTTGCGAACCGAACCTCGGCGCGCCACCTCGTCAAAGCATCGAAAAGCCTGGGAAATTGCTGGCATGTCCTGAGTGTAAATTTTTTTCTGACACCTCTTAAAAAACAAACAGCTATTCCTGACGCTGTTGAACTTCTAGAGTGGCAGCCATCAATCCCTCAAGTCACAGAAAGAACACCATGGCTACCACCGTTGACCAGGTCACCCAACGCCGACGCGGCACAGGTCTTATTGCTCATGACAGCGCTCTGAGCGCCGGCGGCTACACATTGATCGCCCCCCAGACGGCCGATGGACATGTCTACCTCATAGATATCCATGGTCAGGTGGCTCATGAGTGGAAGCTGCCTGTACGCGCGGGCCGACATGCGGTCATACTGCCTAACGGCAATCTCGGCTACAACGGCAACCATCGTGATTCGCCTGATCTCTACGCACCCTGGTCCATGTGGCATGGCGGTGATTTCTACGAGGTCAGGCCCGACGGGGAGGTGGTCTGGCGCTATGAAGACCCGACACACCACCATGACGCGCAGTGGTTGCCCAATGGCCATCTGCTCTATGCAGCCTGCGCCTCTGTCCCCGAGGGCTTTGCGGAACGGGTGCCCGGCGGCACCTCGCTTGGTGCAGACGAGCTGATGTATGGCGATGTGATCCGGGAAGTGGACCGCACAGGTCGATTGGTCTGGGAATGGAAGGCCTGGGAGCATCTGGAGCCTGAGGACTTTCCCATTCACCCGGGTTTTGGCCGCTATCACTGGCCTTTGGTCAACGGCCTTGGGCTTGCGGCCGATGGAACAGTGCTCATGAGTCTGCGCACCACCTCGGGAATCATTGGCGTGGACAAGGCCAGCGGCAACGTGAAGTTGCATATCCCGCCTTCGGTGGTCTCGCACCAGCATGCTCCGGTTGCGCTGGCAAACGGCCATGTCCTGACCTTTGACAACGGCAACTTCCGCCAGGGAGCCCATGTGGCTTTCTCGCGTGTGCTGGAGATAGATCCCGTTTCCCACGAGATCGCATGGAGCTACCAGGACGAGATGGTCAACGCCTTCTACACCGCCTTCATGGGCAGCGCGCAGCGGCTTTGGAACGGAAACACACACATCACGGAGTCCGCCACGGGGCGATTGTTTGAGGTGACGCCGCAAGGCGAGCTGGTCTGGGAGTTCATCCTGCCCTGGTTTGGCGAGTATCCCGATGCCGCTGCACGACGCACAGGTCCGGGGCGCTTGAATACGGTGTTCCAGACCTGGCGCTACCAGGCAGACCAACTGCCTTGGCTGTCCCGTTGAGCCATTCCAGTCCCAGCAGAAAGATCATCATGCAAATACGACGCAGACAGTTTGCAGCCTGGGCGCTGGGCGCCCCGCTGCTGCAGCAGCTATCACCGGCAAGCCAGGCGGCTGCCCAGCCCTGGCCTGTCCAGGCACTGACGGTGGTGGTTCCCTTCGCACCGGGCGGTAGTGTAGATGTCGCCGCCAGGCTGGCGATGCCGCGCCTGGCAGAGCGCCTGGGCCAGCCCGTGATCATAGAAAACATGGTCGGAGCATCGGGGACTATTGCAACGCAGCGTGTCATCAAGGCCAGGCCCGATGGCTATACCTTGCTCTTCGGTGTGGCCAGCTCGGTGCTGGTTGCCCCCTTGATCTCGCCGACCAAGTTCCGCTACGACGGTCTGCAGGAGCTGAAGCCCGTGGCACCTGTAGCCTCTTCGGTCTTTGTGCTGCTCGCCCGCCCGGGACTCGCTGCGGGCAGTGCGGACGACCTCATTGAACTTGCGCGCCAGAAACCGGGGAGACTGACCCTGGGCACCGATGGCATCGGAACCAGCCTGCACCTGACGGGGGAGCTGATTCAGCAGATGTCCGGTATCGATCTGGTACATGTTCCCTACAGGTCTGGTCCGCAGGTGCTGACCGAGCTGGCAGGTGGTCAGATCGACCTTGCCGTGCTGCCTGTTGCGCTGGCTCAGCCGTTTGTGCAGGAGGGCAAGGTCAAGGCACTGGGCGTGACATCCCGCCAGCGCCTGGCCACGCTGCCCCAGGCACCAAGTCTTTCGGAGACGCCAGCTCTTCGCAATCTGGAGGTCGAGGCCTGGCAGGGCTTGCTGGCTCCCGCGCACACGGATGCCCGGATCGTCAAGCGTCTGGCCGATGAAATCGCGATTCTGCAAGCGGACCCCGAGATGGCCAGAAAGCTCACGGAGGCCGGCTTCAAGCCCATGCGTATGGGGCATCCCCAGTTCCTGGCCTATCTGGAGCAGGAGAAAAGAGTTCTGGAGAACACCATTCGCAAAGCCAATATCCGAGCGGATTAGCCGGCGCGAAGTCGCATCGCTGGTGCGGCCATGACGCCATGAACGCGGGGAGTCGGGCCAGCCACTAAAATCCCGCGCCATGCATAACTCCCACGATCCCAAGGTTCTGCCCGTGCGCGATGGTGTCAGCCCTAGCTGTGTGGTGCTGCCATCCCAGGGCGGGGGGCTGCTGATCGACTTCTTGTGCGAACGCCTGTCCGTCGTTGGGCGCGCAGACTGGCTGCGTCGCATGGCAGCCGGTCAAGTGGTCAGCGAAACCGGAGAGATGGCTGGCCCTGACGCTGCATTCATGCCGGGGCTGCGCTATTACTACTATCGCGAGCTGGAAGTCGAGCCAGAGATTCCGTTTGCGGCTGAAGTCATCCATCGCGATGAGCATCTGCTCATCGCCGACAAGCCACACTTTCTGCCGGTGGTGCCTGCCGGCCAGTATCTGCAGAACACGCTGCTGGTCAGGCTCAAGCGCGAGTTCGATTTGCCCGAGCTGTCGCCGATTCATCGCATCGACCGAGACACTGCGGGGCTGGTGGTGTTTTCGCTGCAGCGCGCCACACGCGGCATCTATCAGGGGATGTTCAGGGACAGGGCCATTCACAAGGTCTACGAGGCTGTGGCTCCTTACCGTGCTGAGCTGAGCTTTCCGCGCGAACACGTAAGCCGCATGGAGGAGAGCGGGCATTTCTTTCGCATGCATGAGGTCGCGGGAGAGCCCAATAGCCGCACCCTGATGGAAATCATCGAGCACAACAACGCCTGGGCGCGCTACCGGCTCAGTCCGGTTTCTGGCAAGCGCCATCAGCTGCGTGTGCATATGGCGGCGCTGGGTCTGCCGCTCAGGGGCGATGCCTTCTATCCCGTGGTCGATGATCCGGAGCCGGGCGACTATTCCAGGCCCTTGCAGCTGCTGGCACGCAGCCTGGCCTTTGATGATCCGCTGACCGGGCAGCGTCGAGAGTTCACCAGCCGGCGCAGCCTGCAGGCGCTGCCCTGCGACTGAGTACAGTCTTGCCCGACCCTTGCGAGGGCAGGGGGAACGTTGAGTGCTGCAATTTATCGGACAAAACTGTCCGATAATGGCGCCATGTCCACCACCCGTCCTCCATCCGCCGAACGCCGCGCCCAGTTACTGGACGCGGCCGATGCCGTGTTTGCCGAGCATGGTGTGACCGCCCCCCTGGATCTCATAGTCGAGCGTGCCCAGGTAGGCCGAGCCACGCTGTATCGTCAGTTTCCGGACCGTCGCGCCATCATGGTGGCGCTGCTGGAGCGCTCGGTCGAAAAGACCCGGGCCGCTGCCATCGTTTGGCGCGATGATGACCAGGCCTTCTTCAAGCTGCTGGCTCTGGTGGGCGAGCGCATCGCCGTCTCCGCCACGCTGGTGGACTACTGGCGCACGGTGGACCAGAGCGATGCACAAGTCATTCATGCGCGCCAGCAGATGTGGCTGGTGTTCGAAGAGCCCATGAAGCGTGCGGTGGCCAAGGGCCTGTGCAAGCAGGCCTTGAACGCCAAGGATCTGTCCCTGGTGTTCGGCATGCTGGGCGGCGCCCTGCGCGGCGAAACTCCTGCCCAACGCAAACAACTGGCGCGTCGCGCCCTGCAAATCATTCTGGACGGAATCAAGGCCTGAGGTTTATGAGTCAAGCTGCAGCACAAGCCACTGGGGCTCAAGCCAATCAAGAAGGCCCGAAACCTCCCAGCAGCCAGGCTTCAGCTCCTCCCGCCATTCCTCAGGGGCCCGTCATTCTGCTGCGCCGCCCGCCGGACTGGGCCGAGCATGAGAAGCCGGCGCTGCCCGGCTCGCCGGCCATGCCCCATCACGAGCCCTGGATCCGCGTCTGCTATGGGCTGATAGCGGTCCTGGTCGGGCTGACCGGCGGCCTGGGCAATGCCTTGTTCACGGCCAATCTGCCCACGATTCAGGGGCAGATGGGGCTGACCTCGGTCGAGGCCGCCTGGCTGACGGGCGCCTACGTCATGTTCAATATGACGGCCAATCTGCTGGTCTACAAATTCCGTCAGCAGTTCGGCATGCGCCTGTTCACCGAGATCGGCCTGGGCTGCTACGCGGCGCTCAGTGTGCTGCACCTGCTGCTGGGCAGCTACGACAGCCTGATTCTGCTGCGTGCGGCCAGCGGCCTTGCAGCGGCGACCTGCTCCTCGCTGAGCACGCTCTACATGCTGCAGTCGGCACCGCGCACCTATGTGCTCAAGATGCTGGTGATCGGCGTGGGCGTGGTCCAGCTGGCCACGCCGCTGGCCTGGATTCTGTCGCCGGGTCTGCTCTATAACAGCGAGTGGCACAACCTCTATCTGTTTGAAGCCGGCCTGGCACTGATGTCCTTTGCCGCCGTGGTGCTGCTCAAGTTGCCATCGGGCCTGTACATCAAGACCTTCGAGAAGCTGGACTTCGTCACCTTCTGCCTGATGGTTCCGGGTCTGGGTCTGTTGATTGCGGTGCTGGTCCAGGGCTATTCGCGCTGGTGGTTCGATACGCCGGGGCTGGCCTGGATGCTGGTGGCAGCGATCGCGCTGCTCAGCGTCGCGCTTTACATCGAACACCATCGTGCCAACCCCATGTTCCACACGCGCTGGTTCGCGCAGATGCCGACGATTCGTTTCGTGATCGGAGCCATCTTGCTGCGCTTTCTCACGGCCGAACAGAGCTATGGCGTGGTGGGATTGATGCGCACGTTGGGCATGACATCCGATCAGATGCAGCCGCTATTCATGGTGATTTTGCTTGGAATGCTTATGGGTATTGCGTTGTCTGCTATTACTTTCGGTGTGCCCAATATGGGCAAGCAGATTGTGGTGGCGATTGCACTGTTCGCCGTGGCCGCGTTTCTCGATCACCACCGCAGCAGTGTGGACCGTCCTTCGGACTTTTTCTTCAGCCAGTTTCTGCTGGCGGTGGGTTCGGGCGTCTTCATGGGCCCGCTGATGCTGACCGGCATCATCCAGGGACTGAAGTTCGGCGCCAACCACATGCTCACCGCCGTGGTCACCATCTCCATGACCCAGGCCATGGGCGGTTTGCTGGGTTCGGCCTTGCTGAGCACTTATCAGACCTACCGCGAACAGATCTACTCCGTGGCCCTGGTGGCGCAGATAGACCCGACCGACCCCGTGGTGGCCGAGCGGCTCAAGATACAGAACCAGCTCTACGGCAAGGTGACGCCCGATCCAGCCATGCGCGCCAACCAGGGAACGCTGCAGCTGTCGCAGATCGTGCGGCGTGAAGCCAATGTCAGGGCCTATAACGATGTGTTTGCGCTGACGGCCGCAATCGCCTTGCTGTATCTGCTCTGGAGCCTGGGAGCCTCGGCGCGCGTGCGCCAGGCTGCCGCCATGGTGCGCGCAATGACACGGCAAAGCGGCAACCAGGTGGCGGCAGCCGCCGGGACCGACGGTACGCCCCAGCGCGCGCCTTCGGTGGCGCCGGTTGCAGAGCCTGAGGCAGCGAACGCCCATGAGCCCGACGCATCGCAGCGTTTCACGGTGGTGGTGCAGCCCACGGCCACCGATGCCTATGGCGATGTGGAAGAGAGCGCTCGGACCGAGCCCGCCAGTCCGGAGCGAACCGTGGTGATCCAAGGCGCGCAGGCGACGCGCCTGGCTGCCGCCGCGCAGGCGGCCGAGACTCGCGAGCAGGCCGTGCTGGCCAGCCGCGACCCCCTGCAGGACAACGCCCAGGCGCTCGAGCTCGAGGCCGAACTGGAGCAGGAAATCGACAAGAACGCCCGCAGCAGCCCTGCGGTCGGCGATGGCGGCCGGGATGGCTCCGGCCCCCAGGCAAGGAACTCAGACCGATAACAGCAAGAGATTGAGCATGAGCGACAGTCAACAACCCCATTCCCCCGCCGCCTCTGCGGCGACAGCTGCCCCTTCACCCGCTGCAGCCTTGCCTCCCACGCCAAAGAAGATCAAGCCTTCCTTGCGCAGCGTGCTCATCATGCTGGTGGTGGCCCTGGCAGGCATGCTGCTCGTGCTGCGGGCCTGGAATCTGTGGCCCTTCAACAGCTCGGTGGTGACCACGGACAATGCCTATGTGCGCGGTGCCGTCACCGTGCTGGCTCCGCAGGTCAATGGCTATGTGACCGAGGTACTGGTCAAGGACTACGAGCAGGTCAAGGCCGGCCAGGCGCTGGTGCGCATCGACAGCCGCAGCTATGAAGCGGCCGTCGCCCAGGCCCAGGCACAACTGGCGAACGCGCAGGCGCAGCTGAGCAATTCCGAACAGACACAGGCCCAGAACCGTGCCACGCTGAGCGCCAGCCGTGCCGGTCTGGCTGCCGTGGAGGCAGAGGCCCAGCGCTCGCAGGCGGAGCTCAAGCGCGTGCAGGAGCTGGCCGAGCGAGGCTCCGTGTCTCTGAACGAACGCGACAAGGTGCGCGCCACCTCGCGCCTGGCCGCGACCAACGTGGCCAAGGCCCAGGCCGACATCGCGATCAACCAGGAAAAGATCAAGGCCACGACCGTGGGCCGTGACTCTCTCAAGGCCCAGGTGCAGATGGCTGAAGCGCTGCTGCGTCAGGCCCAGATCAATCTGGACAACACCGTGGTCCATGCGCCCAGCGATGGACAGGTCAGCGAGGTATCGGTGCGCAAGGGCCAGTACGTGGCGGCCGGTACGCAGCTCATGTATGTGGTGCCGCCCACTTACTGGGTGGTGGCCAATTACAAGGAAACCCAGACTGCCCGGGTGCAGATCGGCCAGCTCGTGAGCTTCAGCGTGGACGCGCTGGGCGGCTTGCGCCTCAAGGGCCATGTGCTGGAGATTGCGCCAGCCACGGGTTCGGAGTTCAGTGTGCTCAAGGCCGACAACGCCACGGGCAATTTCACCAAGGTCGTCCAGCGTCTGCCCATCAAGATAGCCATCGACGAGGGCCAGGCCGATGCGGCGCGCCTGCGCCCCGGCATGTCGGTCATCGTGCGCCTCGATACTGCACAAAAAATAGAGCATTCAGCGCAGACCCCACAAGCGATTGAGGCCGATTTGGTTCAAAAATCTCAAGCGCCCGCAGCTTCCGCATCCGAACAGGCCAAGCCATGAGTAACGCCCTTCATACCGTGCGTGCCTTGCCCCTGGCGCTTGCATTCCTGATGGCTGGCTGCAGCGTGCCCAGTCTGACCCGGGCCCCAGACAGTGCTCAGCCTGCGGTGCCGGCCAGCTGGAGCGCGGAACGGGCCGCAGGTGGTGCCAGCGCAGTCCAGACCGGTTGGTGGCAGGCCTTTGGTGATGCGCAGCTGAGTCACTGGGTGGAGCTGGCGCTTGCGCGCAACAACGATGTGCTCACTGCCCTGGCCCGGGTGGAGGAGGCACGCGCGAATCTCGATGTGACGGGTTCGGCGGCCGCACCGCAGCTGTCGCTCAGCGCACCGGGCTCGGCCAACCGCAGCCTGAGCGCGCGAACCGGCCAGATGGTGCATGTGCGTTCGGCCCAGCCGGTGCTGCAAGCGAGCTGGGAGTTGGATCTCTGGGACCGCCTGGGCAGTCTGAGCCGGGCAGCCGATCAGCGTCTGCAAGCCAGCCAGGCGGATCGCGACGCGGTACGCCTGACGGTGGCCGCGACCGTGGCGCAGGCCTATATCGCTCTGCGCTCGCTGCAGGCCCAGCTGGCCGTGGCCGAGGACACGGTGAAATCGCGCGAGGATGCGGTGCGTCTGCTCACCGATCAAGTGCGTGTGGGCTATATCTCGCAGCTGCAGCAGAGCCAGGCGCTGGCCGAACTGGAAAGCGTGCGGCAATCGGTGCAGCAGCTGTCTCTGGCGCTGCAGCGCCAGCGCATAGCACTGATGCAGCTGGTGGGCGGAAGCGGTGATGACCAGGCACAGGCCCTGGCCCTCTCCAGCTTGAGCGAGCATTCCGGGCTTGAGTCCATGGGCTTGCCCGCCATGCCAGCACCTGGCTTGCCGTCGGGCTTGCTGGAGCGCCGCCCTGACATTGCACGGGCCCAGCTGTTGCTGGCGGCCAGCGACAGCAATCTTGCGGCACAGCGCGCGGCCTTTTTGCCGCAGGTGAGCCTGAGTGCGAACTTCGGCAGCCTGTTCATCAACGCGCTGGATTACAACCCGGCCCGGGTCTGGTCGCTGGGCGGCAGCATTCTCGCCCCGCTGTTCAACGGCGGGCGCCTGCAGGGTCAGTTCGATACGGCATCTGCCCAGCGTGATCAGGCCGCCTATGCCTATCGCGGTGTGGTCATCAAGGCCTTTGGCGATGTGGAAACAGCTCTGGTCAGCTCCCGGCAACTGCAAGCCCAGTGGGAGCATGCCAAGGAACGCGAAAAAGTGCTGGGTCGTACCCTGGGTTTTGCCAAGGATCGGTATGAGGCCGGCTATGCCAGCTATCTGGAGGAGCTGGATGCCCAGCGCAATCTGTTTGCCGTGCAGCAGGAAGTGCTGCGCCTGCGTCAGAGCCAGCTGGAAAACGCCGTGGCGCTGTACCAGGCGCTGGGTGGCGGCTGGCAACTGGCCGATGCAGCTGCCCGGCAACCCTGAATCCGGTTCATGAGCTCCTGAAAAGTGAGCATTCTTCGCTTGTCTGCTATAAGCTCCAAGGCGTCTTGAAGTAGCACCAAAGGCCGACGGCAGCCAGGACCAGCGCCAGCAGCCACAGATACCGGCCTTGCCCTCTGGGGACTTCTCCCGGCGATGGCGCTGCGGACGGAAAGTGCTTGGGGACGCTGGCCCGCACCGATTGCCGTTGCAGGATCTGCCAGTCCAGCGCAATGCCATCCATGGCCGCATCGATATGGTCCTTGGCCTGTGAAAGACCCAGGCCCGTGGCATCGCGCAGCAGCTTGATGGCTTCGATCTTGTTGCCGCGTGCCATGGCATCTTCCACCTCGGCCCTGGTCTCTGCGGGCACCGGGTTCGCGCCGGAAATCAACGCCGCTATGGCCTCTGCATGATCGCCGCTCACGGTGACGCTGGTGGTGGTCTTGCCATTGACGGTCGTGGTGGTCTTGATGGAAGAGAAGGCGCTGCCGGTCACGGTGTCGGCCCGATTCAGCTGGTCCAGCAGCAAAGTGGCATCCTTCATGCCCAGTTTGTCCAGCTGCTCGCGCAACTGCTGCATGGCCTGCGTCCGCTCTGCTGCGCCATGCTGGACAAAGTCCGGCTCGTCGCTGGCTTCCAACAGGTCTCTGGCCTCCTTCAGACCCAGCCCGCCTTGCTCGCGCAGCTGTTTGATGGCTTCGATCTTGTGACCGCCCTGCCAGTGTTTGAGGATTTCTGCTGGAATCTGTGTGGGCATGAGCGGCTCCTTGTGCTTGTGGCGGTCGAACCCGGCATCAGCCGCAGTCCACCTGCAAATGGCTGAAGTCCCCGGCACGCAGCCTGCCATCCGCGATAAAGGCCATGAGGCGTGCGCCATCCTGCCAGCACCAGTGGAATTCCTCATGCGACTGCAGCGTCAGTAGCGAGCGCCAGTGCGAGCTGCCAGGGTATTTCTCGGCCTCGGGCGTGGGATCGTAGCCCAGACTGTCCCAGGAGGGGCGGCCCAGCAGATAGTCGCGAGGCAGATCGCCGCTTTCCTCAAACCCATGGAGCCAATCCTGTAGTTCATCGAACTCCACTGGCCAGTCCTTGCGCAGCTCCTCGTGGCGAGGAAGATCGATGCCGTTCTCAAACTGCAGCGCACGGCTGTCCGTGCCCCACTGATGGGGAGCCTGGATCTCATGCATGTCGCTGATATCCGGCCAGTAGAACGCCTTGAGATAGTCCTTGTCGCGCCAGAAGATGGCGTCGTCCTCGTCAAAGCCGTAGAACAGCGACAGCAGGCCGCTGGCCGGCAGCTCTGCAGGGCGGCCGGCTCCGTCGGGGAGCTCGCCAAAGTTGATCTGTCCCAAAAACAGGTAGTGGCCGTCCGGATGCCTGGGCCAGACAAAGCCTGCAGGCACCATGGGCTGGCCGCCAAAGCGGCTTTGCAGGGGGCTGCCCATGGTTTGGCCCAGGCGAATGGCGACGGCGGGCTGGGCCAGATTCAGGAAGTATTGCTTGTGCGCCTTCAGCAGCGGCGAGGCATCCAGGTGTTTTTCAAGCGTAGTGAAGTCCATGAAGCTTGGGGCAGTGAGTTTGCAGGCCATTCTGGCCCAGACGGCGGCCGTGCCTTGCCAGAGACTGTCCGCTAGATGCAACAAAACGTATGTTCGTTGCATTGCTGGAGGCTGGTGCTTGCAAATTCATAGCTGCATGTGCAGGTACTCATTAGATTTGAGTCGAAATCGGCTCACAGTCTCCGAAGGACTGTTGCAGGAAACCGAAACCGGTCTGTCCAGCTGATCGGTCCATGCCTTGTAGGTGCGCAGTGCCATGGCATGCAGCTGGCCTATGTGTTGCGGCAGTCGGGCCAGGATCTGGGCCTCGCTCTGAACGGCCGGGCCCCGGGCCTGCAGCAGCTCATGATGCCCCTCGCCGCACCATTGACGCACGCTGTCTGCAGTCACCTCCAGATGGCCCTGAAACGCCCATTGCCGGCCGTGGACAAAGCCCTTGTTCAGGCAATGCTGCCCGTACATGGTGCGTCTGGCGGCTGTCGGAATGTCGAAAGTGTCGTAATGCCAGTTGAAGATGGTGGCTTGCGCGGGCAGGTTCATCAGTTGCTGGGCGCAGGGGGTGATGCGGACTTCGCTCCAGCCGATGTTCGCGCAGGGGTTGCGCCAGACGCCTGCGCCCATGGCGCGGGCCAGCATCTGCGCGCCAAAGCAGTGTCCCAGAACGGGGATGTCGTGCTGCAATGCACTTTGCAGCAGGCAGCGTTCCTCATCGATCCATTGCAGCTGCTCGTTGGCGCAATGGTTGCTGCCCAGCACGATGATGCCGCGATAGTCGCGCGCATTGGCCGGGGCCGCGCCTTCGGCACAGGGGTCTATCAGCACATGGGCAATGTCTTGCTGGCGCAGGTGGTCGAGCAAAATGCCGGGGCCTTGCGATGCTTCGTGCTGGAGGATGGCGACAGGCTTCATGGGAGGCGGGCTTGCAGGACAAGCCGGTTGTTGTGAAGCCTTGAATCTAGGAATTAAGGCCTCAAGCCCTTGCATGGATTGTGGCCGCTGCTATCAAGATTGCATAAAGAAGGACAGCTCGGCCCGGCGTCATCCAGGCTTTCCAATTTCCGTCAGCGTGCCATACTGGGCTGCCGGCTCCTGGCGCGAGGCGGTCTCTATCACTGCAAAAGCATGGTTATGTCACAGAGCAAACATGGGCTTCAGGGGGATGCAAAAACCGGGCAGGGCAGCAGCCCGTCGGCACTGACACTGGCGGCGCTGGGCGTGGTGTTCGGCGATATCGGCACCAGCCCGCTCTACGCGTTCAAGGAGGCTTTTACCGGCACCCACGGGCTGACGGTGGGTCCCGAGAATGTGCTGGCCGCGCTCTCGGCGCTGCTCTGGGCCGTGATCGTCATCGTCGCCATCAAGTATGTGTGGGTGGTGCTCAGCCACGATAACGATGGCGAGGGCGGCGTGCTGGCGCTGACTGCGCTGGCCCACCGGGTGATGGGGGACCAGTCGCGGCGCTCGCGCTTCGTGGTTGCAGCCGGAGTGTTTGCGGCCGCACTGTTCTATGGTGACGCCATCATCACGCCGGCAATTTCCGTGCTCTCTGCCGTGGAAGGCATGAGCATTGCCACGCCGGAGTTCGAGCATTTCATCGTCCCCATCACCATAGGCATTCTGATCGGGCTGTTCTCCATTCAGATGAAGGGCACCAGCGTGGTGGGGCGCCTGTTCGGCCCGGTCACCATTGTCTGGTTCCTCTGCATTGCCTGGGCAGGTGTGGCCAGCATTGTGCAGACGCCCATGGTGCTGCAGGCCGTCAACCCGCTGCATGCACTTCGCTTCGCCGTGCAGCACACGGATAAGGCCTTCTTCCTGCTGTCGGCCGTGTTTCTGGCCATGACAGGCGCCGAGGCCCTCTATGCCGACATGGGACATTTCGGCAGCCGGGCCGTGCGCCTGGGCTGGTATGGGCTGGTGTTCCCGGCTCTGATGCTCAATTACTTCGGCCAGGGCTCCTTGCTGTTGCGTGATGCGTCGGCGGCCAGCAATCCCTTTTTTCTGTTGGCTTCGCCGTCCTGGCTGCTGATTTTTGTAGTGCTGGCCACTGCCGCCACGGTGATTGCCTCTCAGGCGACCATCTCGGGGGCCTATTCCATGACGCTGCAGGCCAGCCGCCTCGGTTATCTGCCGCGTGTGCGCGTGCTGCACACCTCCGATCAGGAGCAGGGCCAGATCTATATCCCCAGCGTGAACTGGCTGATGCTGCTGGCCGTGATCGCGCTGGTGCTGGCCTTCAAGTCCTCGGGGGCATTGGCGGCGGCCTATGGCATTGCCGTGTCGGGCACCATGCTGATCACCACCATGCTGGTGGGCTTTGTGGTCTATCTGGGGCGCAGTCGCGCAAGATCCGTCACGCTCGCAGCGCTGGCCTGTTTTGCCTTGCTGGAGATAGGCTTTTTTGCTTCCAATCTGACCAAGCTGGAGCAGGGCGGCTGGTTGCCGCTGACTCTGGGCGCCGTCATCTTCATCGCGCTGATGACCTGGCGTGACGGTACCCAGTTGGTGGCCGAGCACAGGCGCCGCCTCGATATCCCCATGAGCGATCTGATGAGCTCGCCCATGAGCGGCGTGCCTGTGGTGTCCGGCACGGCCGTCTATCTGACCTCCGACCCCAAGCTGGTGCCGAATGCGCTCTTCCACAATCTCAAGCATTTCAAGGTCATGCATGAGCAGACGGTGTTTCTCCACGTGATCAACGAGAACACACCCTATGTGCGGGAGGGCGAGCGCCTGAGGCTCAAGCCCATGTGCAACGCAGTCTGGACGCTGGACATGCATTTCGGTTTTCGCGAGCAGCCCGATATTCCGGCGGCGCTCAAGCGGATGACACCGGATGTCGATGGCGAGATACCGAACCTCGACCCCATGACGACCAGCTTTTTCGTAGCCAGGGTACAGGTGGTGGACGGGCCCGGTGGTCTTTCTGCCTGGCGCTGTGCGCTGTTTGGCTGGATGTCACGCCAGTCGGCCAGCGCGGCCACTTATTACAAGCTGCCTGCGAACCAGGTGGTGGAACTGGGTACGCAGGTCGTGCTTTGAAGGGCCGGGATGGCGAGCCAGTGAATCACTGGCTGCTGTCCTTTGAGTGTCTTACTCGCCCAGCGCATCGAGAGCGCGGGCCGAATAGACCATGGCAGCACCCGCATTCAAGGCCACGGCCACACCCAGTGCTTCGGCAATTTCTTCCCTGCTGGCTCCCGCAGCCTTGGCTTCCTTGGTGTGCACGGCGATGCAGCCGTCACAGCGCGTGGTCACACCCACGGCGATGGCAATCAGCTCTCGTGTCTTGGCATCGAGATGGCCGGTCTTCTTGCCCGCGCTGGACAGGGCCTTGTAGCCCTCCATGGTTCCCGGGCTCAACTCGGCAAATTCTCCCAGCCTGCCTGCCAGCTCCTTGCGGTATTCGTTCCAGTCCAGCATTGCCTGCTCCTTGTTGAATGAAGCGTTGATTGTGTGCCACTGCCACAGGGTGTTCAAGCCACGCGCGTTTCGTACGCCGAGCTGTAACGCCTGGTTCGGAGGAGTTTGAAGGGATTTTTGAGCTGTATGAAAATACAGGTCTCATGGTCGGCATCCACCCGTCTTTTCGCCGAGCATTTTGTGAGCGTCACCGTGACTGCATCCCAAGCCACCATTCTTCCGCCGCATCGCTTCTACTATCTGCACAACTTCCAGCAGGCGCTGGACTGGTTGGCGCAGCGCTATGGCGATCTGTTCAGCGCGCAGGAGGCTGATTTCATCGCCGGCTTTGCGCGACTGCCGCAGAACTCCAGGGCGCTGCTGGTACGCATGTTGATGCGGCGCGGGCCCTGGTTTCGCGCCAGCAAGCTCGCCTACGAGGAGATTCCGGTGACGGTCGATGCTGCCGCGCCCTTGCTGGAATGTGGCTGGCTCAGTACCACAGAGCCCATGGATGCGGTCGAGCTGTTCAGCCTGCACACCAAACCCGAGCTTCTGCAGATCTTGACTGGCTTTGAGTTGTGCTCTTCCATGCGCAAGGCCGAGATGCTGCAGCGGCTGGCCGAGAGGCAGCCCGAGCCCCGGCCTTATGCCGTCTGGCACCCAGAGGCCGTGGAACCTGTCTGGCGCGTCATGGTAGGCGAGCTGGGAGAGCGTCTGCGGCTGATGTTCTTTGGCAATCTCTACCAGGATTGGTCGGAGTTCGTACTGGCCGACCTCGGTATTTTCCGCTACGAGCCGGTGGCGCTGGATGCTGACTCGCGTGCATTTCAGCGCCGCGAAGATCTGGACTTCTATCTGGAGATATCGGCCCGGCGTCAGGCTCTCGACGAAGGCGTGGAGCCCGCGCAACTGCTGCCTGCGCTTATTGAAAATAATAGCGAAAACCCATGGCTGGACATGCGCCGGGCCAAGGTTTTGCTGAAGCTTGGTCAGGTGTGCGAGAGGCTGCGGGACTGGCCGCTGGCGGCTCAGGCCTACACGGCCAGCCGCTATGCGGGTGCACGTCACCGTCATATTCGCGTGCTGGAGCGCATGCAATGCTTTGATCAGGCGCTGGCTCTTGCCAGCCAGGCACAGGCTGCGCCTGAAAGTGAGGAGGAGCGTCAGCGTGTGGCGCGCATGCTGCCGCGTCTGAGCCGCAGCATGGGACTCGGCGCCATGGTGCGCCAGCCGGCTCTGGCCCCGGCCGTGGCGGCCCTGCGCGGCGATGTGCAGCTGGACCGACCCGCCCAGCCCATGGCGGTGGAGTACGCGCTGCAAGCCCATTGGCATAGCGCCGATGCGCCCGTGTTCTATGTGGAGAACGCGTTGGTCAACTCGCTATTCGGTCTGCTGTGCTGGCCGGCCGTTTTTGCGCCGCTGCCGGGGGCTTTTTTTCATCCCTTCCAGAGTGGGCCGGCCGATCTGGGGGCACCGGATTTTGTGCTGCGCCGCCAGCCTCTGTTTGATGCCTGCCTGGCCGAGCTGGAGGACGGTCGCTACCAGGCCACGATTCGCCAGCGCTTTGCCGACAAGCAAGGAGTTCAGTCGCCGTTCGTATTCTGGGGCACATTGACGCAAGAGCTGCTGGAGTTGGCGCTCGATTGCATGCCTGCCGCCCATCTGCGGATTCTGTTCGCACGGCTGCTGTTGGACCTGAAGGCCAACCGCACCGGCTTTCCCGATCTGGTGCGCTTCTGGCCTCTGCGGTCCGATGCCGGTTCACGCTACGAGCTGGTGGAAGTCAAGGCGCCGGGCGACAAGTTGCAGGACAACCAGATTCGCTGGCTGGCCTATTGCTCGGAGCAGGGCATTCCCGTGCGCGTTTGCCATGTGCAGTGGCGTGACGAAGGTAGCACGCCATGAAGCCAGCGCTTAGCGTGGCAGTACGCGCACTGTGCGAGTTCACGGCGCGCAGCGGCGATCTGGATCTGCGCTTCACGCCCGCGCCCAGTGCGCTGGAGGGCATGGAAGGCCATGCCGTGGTGCAGAAACGGCGTGAGAAAGCGGGCGGCTACGAGGTGGAGCTGGCGCTCAGCGGTCGGTTCCAAGAGCTGCAGGTTCGCGGCCGAGCCGATGGCTTTGATGGCGTGCGGCAGCAACTTGAAGAGATCAAGACCTATCGAGGCCGGCTTGATGGCGTGCGTCCCCATCATCGGGCCTTGCATTGGGCCCAGGCCAGGGTCTACGGTCATTTGCTGTGTCAGGAGCGCGGCCTTGAGCGGATCAAGCTGGCGCTGGTTTATTTCCAGATCGGCAGCGCAGAGGAGACCGTGCTGGTGGAGGAGTGTTCCGCCACCGAACTGCAGGCCTTTTTCGAATCGCTATGTTCCCGCTATCTCGACTGGGCACGCTGCGAAGCCGCCCACCGTCAGGCGCGTAATGAGGCCATGGCGCAGCTGAAATTTCCCATGCCGGCCTTCAGGGCCGGGCAGCGGGAGCTGTCCGTGGCCGTCTATCGCACGGCCCATGCCGGCGCAGGCGGTCGCTGTCTGATGGCTCAGGCGCCGACCGGCATCGGCAAGACCCTGGCCACGATTTTCCCCATGCTCAAGAGCATGGCCGCTGTCATGGCCAAGGGTGTCTCGGAGACTGATGCAGCTGGTCTGGACAAGCTGTTCTTTCTCACTGCCAAGGGCACGGGCCATGGACTGGCGCTGCATGCACTGGGCCAGCTGCAGCAAGCCTTGCCGCGAGCCATGTCGGAGGCTGCCGAGACGCCGGTTGCGCCCTTGCGTGTCTTGGACATGCAGGCGCGCGACAAGACCTGCGAGCATCCCGGCAATGCCTGCCATGGGGAGTCCTGTCCGTTAGCGCGTGGCTTCTTTGACCGACTGCCTGCGGCCAGGCAGCAGGCGCTGCAACTGCCGCTCTGGGATGCTCCGGGATTGCGGACTCTGGCCTTGCTGCATGGCATCTGCCCCTATTACCTGTCGCAGGAGCTGGCGCGCTGGGCCGATGTGGTGGTGGCCGACTACCACTATTACTACGATAGTGCGGCCATGCTGTATGCGCTGGCCTTGCAGCAGGACTGGCGTGTGGGCGTGCTGGTGGACGAGGCGCACAATCTGCTGGAGCGCGCGCGCAGCATGTATACGGCGCCGCTGTCCCAGTTTGATCTGGCACAGGCCCGCCAGGTAGCGACCGGTGCTGTCAAAAAGGCACTCGATGCACTGCAGCGCCAGTGGCAGGTGCTGAACCGGGCCCAGGATCAGGCCAGCTACCAAAGCTACGAGAGCATTCCCGGCGCACTGCTGGGCGCCGTGCAGCGGGCCGTGGGCGCCATCGCGGATCAACTGGCGGAGCAGGAGACCGGTGACCATGCGGCCGCAGTGGGGCAGCACGCACTTGCCGACGATGTCTTGCTGGGTTTTTACTGGGAACTGCTGCATTTTCAGGCTCTGGCCGATCAGTTCGGGCCGCATGCGCTGTTTGATATCCAGCGGCCTCTGCTCTTGGGGCGCGCGGGCAGGCTGCGTGAGCCGTCATCCACGCTGTGCATTCGCAACGTGGTGCCCGCACCGCACCTTGCGGCGCGCCATGCAGCGGCACAGGCCTCGGTGCTGTTTTCAGGCACGCTGAGTCCGCCCGGGTTCTACCGTGACCTGCTAGGACTGCCTGTCGATACCGCCTGGCTCGATGTCCCGGCACCGTTTGCGGCCCGGCAGTTGCAGGTGCATATTGCTCGCCATATCTCCACACGCTGGCGTGATCGCGAAGCGTCTCTGGCACCCATGGCGGATCTGATCGCGCAGCAATATGCGCGTCAGCCCGGCAACTATCTGTGTTTTGTCAGCAGTTTTGAGTATCTGCAGCAAGTCGCCGCTACCGTGGAGCGGCGGCACCCGCAACTGCCGTTATGGCAGCAGCAGCGCGGAATGGACGAAGCCGGGCGGGCCGAATTCCTGGCCCGCTTTGTCGAGGGCGGCCAGGGTCTGGGTCTGGCCGTGCTGGGCGGGGCTTTTTCCGAGGGCGTGGATCTGCCCGGCAGTCGTCTGATCGGTGCCTTTGTTGCCACACTGGGCCTGCCCCAGCTCAACCCTGTCAACGAAGCCATGCAGCGTGCCATGGATCAGACCATGGGAGCGGGGCTGGGCTATGACTACACCTATCTTTACCCCGGCCTGCGCAAGGTGGTACAGGCGGCTGGCCGAGTCATACGCAGTGAGCACGATAGCGGTGTTCTGGTGTTGATGGACGACCGCTTCGCACGCGCCGAGGTGCGTGCGCTGCTGCCTGCCTGGTGGCAGATCGAGGGACCCCGCCGAGATTTCCGGACAGCCTAGCGGCCAGAAACGCTCGCTCACATCTCCGTTTGTAATCCGTGCCAAACGGCCCTCATGCGCCTTGATACTTGGGGCAAAGGAGAAAAAGGCCATGAATTCCCGCGACACCTACGACTCTCAGTCCCAAGCCATCGGGGAAGAGGGCAGCCAGGGATGGGATGCAATCGATGAGGCGCTGCAGACGGTTTATGGCGATCAGCAGCCCGCCCATTTCGGCACGTTGATCAAGTTTCGTCTTGGGGGAGACGATCCGCTGGACGGCGTCAGCGTCTACCGCAGCGAGCAGGGCGCGCCGCACTGGCACTATGTCAGCTACGGCTTCAGCGATTTGTACGGCGACCTGGACGACAGCTACGACATCGCTCCGGGCAAGCCCAGCGGCTATGGTTTCGAGCTGAGCTTCAGATTGCTGCGCGGCGCCAACGAACAGGAAGCACCTAGTTGGCCTGTTAACTTTTTGCAAAATATCGCTCGATATGTGTTTCGTACCGGCAATGTGCTGGCCCCGGGGCACTGGATGACGGCCAATGGCCCGATCAAGGCCGATGCCGACACGCTGCTGACCGAAATGGGCTTTGTGCAAGATCCCGAGTTGCCGGCCATTCACACGCCCTATGGCGACCTGATGTTTCTGCAGCTGGTGGGACTGACCAGTGACGAGTTGCGCGAGGTGCGTCGCTGGAATGTGCAGGGAGCGCTTCAGTCGCTGCAGAGCTATATGCCGCTATGGATCACCGATCTGGCCAGGCCCAGCCTGCATGATCTGCCCGATGTCCAGGCCGCCATCGATGCCGGCGCGGCGCGTGAAGGCTCGAAGACGGGCGTGCTCTACAACGATGTTCTGGGCTTCAGTCACCGCAAGCGCCTGCTGCGCAGTCCTCAGACCGTGATTCGCCTGGGCAGCCTGGGCGTGCGCGACCTCAAGGCCATGCTGCCGGCACGCCTGCCCCATGGCCGTCCGTTGATTCTGGCGGGCGACGGCTCGACGCTGGAGCTGGTGCCCGCCGGCGACAGTGAAGGGGGGCTGCTGGACTGGCATAGCGACCATGAACTCAAGCTCAGCCTGACCCCGGCGCAGATGCAGGCCTGGAAGCAGGTCGTCAAGGGGCGCGACGGTGAGTACACCGTGCCCGGGCTCGACGGTCTGGTCTGGCAGGTCAAGAGCAGTGTGGTGACGGATAGTCATGGGCGCGTGACCGGAAGGTACGAAGAGCGCTAAGCCGCAAAACAGCAACAATCAAGCCATACGCGCGGTCTCGCGCAGTCTTTGGAGGAGCCTGAACGGGCGACTCGTTCTTCAGGGCAGCACTGCCAGCACGACCTGGGACGCCTTGAACAAGGCCGTGGCCGTCTTGCCAACGGCCAGGTCCAGGTTCTCGGTGCTTTCCAGGGTGACCATGGCCACCACCTGCAGGCCTTGGGCATCAATGGTCACTTCGGAGTTCACCGCGCCGGGCTTGATCCGGGTGATCTTGCCTGTGAGCTGGTTGCGTGCCGAAAAGCGTACGCCTTCGCAATCCGTCACCACCATCACGGATGGCGCCTTGACCATGGCTATCACCGAGCTGCCGGCCTTCAGGCCCAGACTGACTGCACTTCCATGTGTGATGGTGGCCACCAGTTCGGGCTGGTGTTCGGTGCGGATCTGGACCTCATCGGTAACGATGCCATGGCTGATATGGGAGACATGACCCCTGAACTGGTTGCGTGCGCTGCTCTGCATGAGGGTTTCCTTGAAATGCCGCTGGGAACTTGGACCTATTCTTATAGCGCCCGGACCAGTGCAGTTAAACGCTGCGAAGCCCGCGACTGCTGCAACCTTGCCCATAATACCGGCTCTGATTTGCGTGCCTGAGGCCAAGAAATGAGTGATCTGAACATCGTGCAATGCACGCACGAACGCCACGCCGCTGCGATTTTGGACATTTTCAACGATGCCATCGTCAACTCCACGGCACTTTACGACTACCAGCCGCGCACGGCGCAAAACATGGTCAGCTGGTTCGAGGCCAAACGTGCGGGAGGATTTCCCGTCATCGGCATCGAGGATGCGCAAGGCCGGTTGCTTGGCTTTTGCAGCTGGGGCAGTTTTCGCGCTTATCCGGCCTACAAGTACACGGTTGAGCATTCGGTCTATGTCCACCCCGAACACCGGGGGCTTGGTTTGGGTCAGCAACTGATGGATTTGCTGATTGCCGAGGCCAGGCAGCGTGGTGACGTGCATGTACTTGTCGGTGCCATCGATGCCGCCAACGCAGGCAGCATCGCGCTGCACAAGCGTCTGGGTTTTGAGTCCGTGGGCCTGATGCCGCAGGTGGGCTTCAAGTTTGGCCGCTGGCTGGATCTGGCCTTCTATCAGCTCACCCTGCAGACGCCGCTGAATCCGGTGGATGGTTGATTGCTCCGAAAAATATAGCTTCAGCGACCGCCTACAAAGCGCTGCAGCGAGTCTTTCCTGAATGGACCGGGTTCCTGGATGCATTTTTTGCCTCCAGAAAATGGCTGCTCTCTTGTTTTTCCTGAAACCGGTCGCAAGCTAAGGGCTGGTGTTTTGTCGCTCTGAAGGGGTCACCGCCATGTGGAAACTGGGCCGTTTGCTGGGTCGCTTTCGCAAAGAACTGCTGCTTGCCTGGGCTGTGCTGCGCGATCCGCGTTCGCCCAGGGCTGCCAAACTCGTCACTGTGCTGGCGGCGCTCTACCTCATCAGTCCCCTAGACGTCGTGCCAGATGCCATTCCTGTTCTGGGCTGGCTGGACGACGGCCTGATCGGTTTTTTGCTATTGCAGCTGGCTTTCAGGCTTTTGCCAGCTGAACTGCTGGGCTCACTGCGCGAACGCGTGGGCGTCAAAGCTCTTTGAGCAGCCGTCTCTAAACCATGGCGACCAGCGTTGATACATCGGGCGCTGGTCGCTTTTTCTCATGCCCGCCAGACCTTAGATGCCCAGAAACTGAAAAGGCTTGGAGGGCTTGAATTCCGCAGTGGCATTGCCCGAATAGGTATGGCTCTGGTCGGCGCCCAGGTCCAGCTTCATGACCTTGCCGGTTTGCGCATCGAAATCCAGTGCCTTGAGATCGACCCAGAAGGTATTGGGTGTGAGAGCCGACTCGAAAAAGTACAGCTTGCGCTGGTGGTCAAACACCGTACGCCAGCGCGTGGACGAGATATTGGGCTGATCGGGCGTGCTGATGCCGTAGGGCACCGAGACATTACGGATCACGCTGAACACGCTGGCCAGTGCCTTGTTGGGGTTGGGGTCCTTGGGAATGGCATTCACATAGAACGATGCCCGCGCAAAGCGATCGGCTGCGCGGTTGGTACCGGGCAGCATGATCGTGCCGCCGATCTGCTGCCAGTAGCTGTTGAGCGCCAGTTGCTGATCGAAGGTGGGCGAGTTGGTCATCACCTGGTACTTGCTGTCATGGTGAATGACCTGCTTGCCCTGGATGTATTCAACGATGGCGCTGTCGCCGCTGGCGTCCGACATGGACAGGTGCAAGGTGGTCAGGCGGTTTTCTCCGGGCACATTGTCCGAGACGATGGTGAAGGGCTCCTTCTCCAGCGCGACCACGGCCTCCTTCACGGTGGCAAAGTTGTCCAGCACATATTGCGCCCAGGCGGCAATCGTCAGCCCGGGTTTGCTCTTGGCATCAAAGCTCGGATACTGGGACTCCACCAGCCACAGCAGATTGGCGTTGAGACCGGCTTCGTTGACACCGTCCGTGGTCGAGATGTCATAGCCCGAAGTGATGACGCTGCCGTATCTGGACTTCCAGCGCAGCGTGTTCTGACCGGTCTGGCCGTTGCGCTCCATGCCGCGCGGCAGCACCCAGAGATTGCTGACAATGTCGCTTTTCCAGTCCATGGAGCGGGCCGTCATGATCTGGCCGTCCACACCGTGGTAGACAAGCCGGGTGCAGGCCCAGGCACTAGTCGTGGCGGCTGCAGCGGAAGCGGCGAGCAGCAGGGTGGCCGGCAGGGGGCGAATACGCGGCATTCTGTTTTTCATCAAATCTACTCCTTGCACTGTAAGCATGAATTCGACGTAAGTGACTGCTGCAGGGGCTCCGGCTTGGCAGGGCACGCAGTCCCAGGCGCATAGCCTAACCTGGCTCGGCAAGCTCCAAGGCGGCGCCGGCCGGGCACGCCCGAAAGCAGCTGGCATACTGCTTCCATGATGCCAAGGCCTTTGACGACAGTTGTGCTGCTGGCGCTGACAGCGCTGGCAGCTTGTGACTTTGCCGAGCCGCCAGCGCCGCTGAGCCGGCAGGCGCAGGCCACGCGGGATGCGCCGCCGGAGCAGGTCTTCAAGGGCGTGCTGGCAGGTCAGCCGGTGTTCCTGCTGGTCCATGACTGCGAGGTCTTTCTCGTGGAGCCTCTGGAAAAAGACGAAGTCCGCTGGGAAAAGGTGTTGGCCCCCGAGCCATATCCTTTCTTCACCTCCTGCCAGCGGCAGTCGATCCGGCATGAGACCGGCGCGCTTTCGGTCACGCTGGGGCGCATGGCCTTTGGCGCAGGCGGTTGCTGTGCCACGGGAGGCGATTACCGTTCCACGGACGGCAGGAACTGGAAAAAGTCCTCCTGAAGCTCTGAAGTCGAAACCAGGGGCGCCAGGTGCGAGCCCGCAGGCTGGATGCGCAGCGTGCGGACCGAGCCGGCTCCAGCGGTCAGAGCGCGGTCAATGTCCATGTCCCAGCGGCAAAGCTCAGCTGGTGCGTCAACTCCAGAGCCTGAAGCAGCATCGCATCGTGCGAGACGATGAGCAGCGTGCCCGGGTATTGGCGCAATATGCTTTCCAAAGCCTGCAGGGACGGCAGATCCAGGTGGTTGTCGGGCTCGTCCAGCAGCAGCAATTGAGCCGGTTGGTCGCGGTAGAGCGCGCAGGCCATGGCAGCCTTGAGACGTTCACCACCGCTGAGCTGTGCGGTGGGCTGGTCGATATGGCGCGCGTCCAGCCCCAGCTGTGCCAGGCGAATGCGCTGCAGCGACTCGGGCGTGCTCGGACTCGCGGCCAGCAACTGGCCCAGTACCGACGATGCGGGCTGTAGCAGGCTCTGATGCTGGTCGAGTACGGCATGCGTCACATTCAGCTTGCACTCGCCTTCCAGCGGCTGCAGCTGAGTGGCCAGCAGTTGCAGCAGCGTGGACTTGCCGCAGCCGTTTGGTCCGGTGATGGCCATGCGTTGACCGGCGCGCAGCACAAGGCTCAGAGGTGAGTGCCTTGCCACATGAGGCAGTTGCACCTCGCGCAGTTCGGCCACCATGCGATCTCCGAGGTTCGTCAGTCCATGCGGCAGATGCCAGTGAATGCTCTCGGCCTGCCAGTCCACCTGGCGCTGAAGCGCCAGGGCGGCCTCGCGCACGCTCTGGTTCAGGACTTCACGCGCTGCGGTCTGCTGGGTCGCCAGCTTGCCGCCTGAAGCTTGGGCGCGCTCCTTGCCTGCGTCCAGCAGAATCTTGGCCTGGTTGCCGTTCTTGCCCAGTTTTTCACCGCGTGCCTGCCTGCGACTCTGGCGTTCCTGCTGCGTGCGCAAGGCCTGCTCGGCGCGGCTGCGCTCCAGCTTGAGTCGTGCCAGTTCGTCTTTTGCATTCCGGCTTTGCTGTTGCCGGACTTCTCTATAGAAAGAATAGTTGCCGCCGTAGACAGTGATTGCGCTGGCGCTCAGTTCCGCCACAGAGTCCATGATTTCCAGCAAGACTCTGTCATGGCTGATCAGCAACAGGCCGCCACGCCATTGCTGCAGCTGCTGCGCCAGGGCAGAGCGGCTGGCAGCATCCAGGTGGTTGCTGGGCTCGTCGAGAATCAGAAAATCGGCCTGGGCCAGCTGTGCACCCAGCAGAGCGACCTGCATGGCCTGACCGCCGCTGAGTCGGCTGGCAGGGGTTTGCGGTGACAGCCGGGGCAGGCCGACCCGCTCGAGCTGCGTCTGAAACTGCTGATGTATATCCCAGCGCTCGGCCAGCAGTTCGAAATCGCTGGCTTCGCAACTGCCTTGTTCAATACGCTCCAGTGCCTGCAGTGTGCCGCCCAGGCCTGCGAGCGCAGCAAGACTCAGGTCTGGACGGGACGCCAGCGGGTTCTGCGGCAGATAGTGAATGCGGCCCGCACGCGTCACGCTGCCGCAGCCGGGGGACAACTCTCCAGCCAGGATGCGGGCCAGCACGGTCTTGCCCACGCCATTGCGGCCCACCAGCGCCGAGCGCAGAGAGCTGAAGTTGCAGCACAGATTGGAAAAGAGTGGCCGCCCATTGGGCAGCGTGTAGGAGACGCCATGCAGCGTCAGGTGAGCACCTGTCATAGAACCATGCGATGGGTTGATGCCGAACATCCCCGGCTGCGTATAACGGTGGCAGCGAAAGGAAGGAGGGATGGTGGCCGTCAGTCAGACGGCGGCATCAATGGCGCATGGGTGAAGAGCCTCGTTGGAAAGTGAGAGTGATCGATTCTAGGCAGTGCGGCGCCGAGGTCAAGCAAGTCGTGGCTGATTGCCGAATTCCGCCAGCACTTTCAGCACGCTGGCGACCGCCGGGTTCAGGGCTGGCAACTGGCGATGGGCGATGGCCATGGGGCGCATCAAGGTGGGTGAGAGATGTCGTATCTGCACGCTGCTCAGTTGCTGCTGCTCTTCCATGGCCTCCAGCGGCAACAGGGCCGCAGCCTGACCGGCTGCCGCCAGGCTTTTGAGCGCTTCGGTATAGGTCAGGGCGATGAAGGGGCGAGGGCTGAGGCCGGCCTGGCCGAACCAGCCAGCGATCAGCCCATGCATCTGCGTGGCGGAGGCAAAGCAGGCCCAGGGGCGGCTTGCCAGCCATTCGGGGCTGATGCGGTCAGGGACCGTCCAGGCTGCGGGCAACAGAGCCACCATGGGATCGTTACGCCAGGGCGTGAGCGTGATCTCTGCCGTCTCTGCCTGTGGGCTGGCGACCAGACCTATATCCAGCGTTCCTGCCTTGAGGCGCTGCATGGAGTCGGCCGAGCCCACGGCCTCCAGTCTGATGTCTATGCCGGGGCTGTGACGACTCAGGGACTCGAGCATCAGCGGAAACAGCCGGATGTTGACCCCGGCGGACACGCCTACCTTGACCAGGCCTGCGCGGCCGCTGGCATGGCGCTGCACCTGATCGATCAGGTCGTCGCTGGCCTCTAGCAGCTTGCGTCCTTTCTGCACCAGCACCTGGCCGGCCGACGTCAGTTCTGCCTGGCGCCTGCCGCGCAGCAACAGCGTGGCGTTCATGCGTGTCTCCAGTTCCTTGATGTGCAGGCTGACCGTGGGTGGAGCCAGATGCAGCGCCTGGGCTGCCGCGGCAAAGGTGCCGAGATCGGCGATGGCAATCAGCGTCTGCAACTGGTCGAGATTCAGGTTTCGCATGGGAGTTGAATCAGATTTTCTGAACTGAGTGGTCAGATCATTCAACTTTACAGATGTTTGGCGGCCAAAGACCATTGGTCGACCATGAAAAATCATCGAATTGAAGACCCTGATATGGGCTATGACGCATTGGATGACAGGACCGCAGCTGTGCCCAGGCACGGGCTTGAAGCAGCCGGATCCGGGGAGGCCCGAGCGTGGCGCTGGCTGGCACGAGTCCGGGGTTGGCTGGAGCGTGCCGAGGCACGAGTGATGGCTGGGTTCAGGGTGCCTCCGAATGGCGGCTGAAGAGGGTTTTCAAAGGGCTGCCGCTTGTGGCTGAAGCGCGGAGGCGATGACAGCAATCCGCTTGTCAGCACCAGGTCGGCGTTACATTGCGGGTTGCTGTGTCAGAGAGTCATGGAGAGCTTATGTTGCTCAAGAATATTCAATCCGTCGTGCTGTTCGTCGCCGATATCGACGCTGCAGCCCTCTGGTATGCCGAACTGTTTCAGGTGCAGGTGCAGTATGAGAATCATCACTATGCTTTCATTAGCACGCCGACATGTCTGATCGGATTTCATCCACTTGATAGCAAGTGCCCGGGCGGAGCCGGTGGGACAAGCGTTTATTGGGAGGTGGACGATCTGCATCTGGCACGGCAGGAACTGGAGCGACGAGGAGCAGTCTTGTTTCGTGGCCCGATTGTCACCAGTCTTGGCGCTGTTGTGGCCATGTTGCTCGATCCGTTTGGCTGCACCATAGGCCTGAATCAGGATGGCAGTCAGCCGGTACAGCCAATCCAGAGCTTGCCGGAGGCCAGCTAGCAGCCCAGACCCAGGCACGATCGAATGCGCAATCAAGCCTGGGTCGAGTGCGGCATTGATCTGCCGTGTTCAGCCTGACTCAGGACGGGCAGGCTCAGTGTCAAAATATCGACATTGTTTGCTTTTCTTCATGAGGAATCGATGCGTGCATTGGCGGAGCTTCTGGAGCGTGACGAACCGGCTTTGCCGCTGATTCAGGCCTGGGCGCAGGAGGCGAGCATTCCTGTGGAGTGCCTTCCTCCTTCGGTGCAGAGCGACTCCGTGTTGCTGGCATTGCAGGTCACGACGCGCTCGCCGCTGGGGGCAGTCGCACATGGAACCGGCGGAATCCTGGTCGACGGAGGCTGGCTCAGGATGCTGGGCTGCGGGCATGCCAGGCTCACACGCGATATCGCGAGCTGGAATCGCGGGCGTAGCAGTGGGTTCTTGCTGATTGCCGACGATGCGGTGGGCGGATTCTTTGCGATCAACGGCGGAGCGCTCGGTGAAGATCTGGGTGCTGTCCACTATCTGGCCCCGGATACCTGGGCCTGGGAGTCCTTGGGGATCGGGCACACGGCCTTCATGCAATGGGCTTTCACCGAGCGGCTGCGCGATTTCTATCGAGACTTGCGCTGGGAAGGCTGGGAAACCGAAGTGGCCGACATGGGCAATGACGCGTGCCTGAGTTTTTACCCCTTTCTTTTCACGGAACAAGGCAGTGTGCGTTCGAGCTCGCGCAAACCGGTGCCTGCGGCCGAACACTATGCTTTCATGAGCCAGAGTGAATTGCCGGACCTGGGCTGATCCGGGGCAAGTGCCGAGGCAGCTGGGGACAGCCGATCCGGCCAGCGACTCGGCTCCAATCGATTGTGAAGCGGCGAGGGCGACCGGCTGCTGGCCTGCGCTGCGCATCATAGGCTCAGGCTGGAATCAGCGTTTGGCTGACCCCGCTCCAGCACCATCAAGTGCAGCCGCCATCTCGACCAGTTTGGCAATCGTGTTGAGATTTCTGGCCGTGCCTGAGGCCGCTGCAGGGATCTTGAGTCTGGAGTTGCCCATTCCCGAGCCGTAAGCCACATAGATTTCACGTCGACCCAGTTGCAGTTGTTCGTCGTTGCGACCCGTGACTTGGGACAGCGCGTCTGCAGGAGGTGCCTCCTCAAGAAAGATGGCGACAGCGCGGTTGCCCGGAGACTGGGGAAAGGGATTGGCCTCAAGCACCTGCTCCATCTGCTGGAGCGTTCGCACAAAGACTTCTATGGGCTTTCCCGCGTAGCTGGCCAGGCGTCGCGCCAGGGCCGACTTGAGTTGCTGTGCGGAGCAATCTGCTTTCAGCACCACGTTGCCACTGGCGATATAGGTCTGTACCTGTGTACAGCCTTCGGCCTCGCACATGGACTTCAACTCTGCCATGGGAAGTTTGCCGGTTCCGCCGACATTGACGGCACGCAGCAGAGCGATATAGATGGGCATGACCGATACCTTGGCGGGATCTCGAAGGAGTAGGCCAGCCTGCGCAGGTGGATGAGCACGATGCGGAGCAAGGGCGCTGACGGAGAGGCTAGCGTAGCGCAATAGCTGGCGAGATCTGGCGGCCGGGACTCGGATTTCACATGAGATGCTGAAACTCGGGCAAGCGTTGAGCCGAAGTCAGCCTGGCTTAGGCGAGGCAGCAGCCTGCCATTGCCAAGGCGGTGGCAGACCTGGCCGATCACAGCCTCCCGGATTGAACGCTCATCAATTCGGGTAGAGGCTTGCTGTCTGGCTGGACGCGGTTGCCTGCCCAGGCCCGTTATCGGACGCCACCGGAGCGGGGCTGGCCTGCGCAGATGCATCCGGCCCGTAGAGGTTGCGGCGCTCCTCTGCGGTCATGGACTGAGGACATTTGGAGCCCGTGATCTCCAGGGCCATGCGAGCGGCCGGGTCCATGCAGTCCATCGCCAGTGAAGCTGCCTTCATGCCCTTGTTCCAGAGCTCGCGGCTCATTTTCAGGCGCTTGCAATGCTCGTCCGTCCAGGTCGTGCCGAAGCTCA
>Ga0067045_1028502_pt1 | contig 32225 bp, 25 predicted proteins | sample TerdegcTABiofilm_FD_59184 | JGI IMG/M metagenome (GOLD analysis project Ga0067045, IMG submission 59184) | Combined Assembly of (Gp0054472, Gp0054536) Wastewater bioreactor microbial communities from Singapore -Terephthalate degrading...
CACCGCACAACCATTTCTTTTTCGCCTAAACCAGCTCAGTCAGATAGAAAAAATCACTTCAATTCTTTATCAAAACGGCACCACCGCTTTAATCGGGACAGAACGCGGTGTCTATCGACTCGGGCCAGAAGAAACCAGTACCTTCTTCCTGCCGACAAACTCGAGCGTAAATGCCCTTACCCAGATGAACGACTCGATAATCGTTGCCACCGACGACGGTATGTTTATCCTCATCAATGACAGCCTCACTCTGGTGACTGACCCATTTGCCCGCAGTGATTGGGGTATTTTTGCTATCGCCCGTGCCCACCGTAAGACCTTCTTCGGGGCTCAGGGCGCAATCCTGGAACTGGACTCAAGTAACACCTGGCGTGTACTGATACCGCCCGGCTTTGACCTTTCGCAGCAGGTTCGTGCCCTTGCCACAAACGGCCGTTTTCTCTTTGTCGGTTCCCACAATGGCATTGATGTCTATGACACGGAACAGAACATCTGGACAAAACTCGACCTGCCCGTTCAATTTCCGGTCAATGAACTATATGCCGATAACCGCTACCTCTGGCTGGTTTCCAAAGAAGTGGTCGCGCGCTACGAGTACCGTGCCCAGTTTCGCTAATTTGAATCTATGCCTTTAAACCAATCGGTCCAGGCGGTCATCTTTGACCTATTCCACACCCTTGTGTCTCTCCAGTTATCAAACGCCCCGGGACCAAGCACCGCCGAACTCCTTAATGTCGACCCGGACGAATGGAATCGACACTGGCTTGCCGACCCTTCGGATTATGTCCTGGGTCTGGCACCGATTGAAGTTCCCTTCCGTCGCATCGCCCGTCAGCTCAACCCCGCGGTCACCGAAGAACAAATCCAGAAGACGCTTGAAATTCGGCGTTATCGCTTTCGCCATACTCTGCTCAATGTCGAACCGGAAACTTTAGCCGGTTTAAAAACCCTGCGCCGCCTCGGATTCAAAACCGGTCTAATATCAAACTGCGGCTGGGATGAAATTGCGGCCTGGAACGACTCACCACTTGCCCCGTTATTTGACACCGTACTTTTCTCCTGTGAAGTTAAATTGAAAAAACCCGACCCGGCGATTTACCATCTTGCTGCCCGCAACCTTGCGGTACCAGTTGCCCACTGTTTGTTTGTTGGCAACGGTGGCTCCCAGGAACTAACCGGTGCCCGCAACGCTGGTATGACACCGGTCCTCATTACCCGTCATCTTGAAGTGATAAACCCCGAACGTATCATCGATGTCCTGCCCGATGCCCGTATTGTTATCCGCCGGATTAGCGAACTGGCGTTGATTTTAACCGGGAAATAAACTTAATCTTCAACCAGGGCGACATCGACCACCGCATCGCCTTTTTCCACCGCCATCACCTTCACCCCGGTTGTTGCCCGACCACACTTCCGGATTTCAGAACACTTCACCCGGATTACAATCCCTTGCCTCGATGTAACGATTATTTCCGATGTTTCGCTTACCGCCTTGGCGCAGGCAAGGCGCCCTGATTTTTCCACCGGCTTTGCGGCAATCACACCTTTACCACCGCGTTTCTGGGTAGGGAACAATTCGAAATCGGTACGTTTACCAAACCCGTTATCAAATATCGTTAACAGCGACCGACCGGCGGCACAAACTACCGCCCCAATAACCTCATCGCCTTTTCCTAATTTGATTCCCCGGACCCCAGCCGCATTCCTTCCCATCTCCCGAACATCGGTTTCCTTGAACTTTATACCCATACCATTTCTCGTCACGAGTAGAATCTCATCATTTCCGCAAGTCAAAAGGGTAGCAATCAACGCATCCTTATCGTCTACTGTCATCGCAATAATACCTTTCCGCCGCGGATTAGAGAATGCCTCAAGACTTGTGCGTTTAACGATTCCCTGGCGCGTGACGAAGAAAACATACCGGTCGGCAGAAAATTCTCGCACCGCCACATAGGAAGTTGTCACTTCACCCTTCTCCATCTCAACTAAATTGGCAATTGAACGCCCTTTGGAAGCATAAGAACCCTCGGGAATCTCATACACCTTCTGCCAGTAACACCTTCCCCGGTCGGTAAAGAACATCATATAGTCGTGGGTTGAGGCGATAAACAACCCTTCAACAAAATCCTCCTCTGCCACCGGAACACCAGTTCTTCCTTGACCGCCCCGTCCCTGACGACGGTAAACGCTTACCGGCATCCGTTTGATGTACCCCCGATGCGTGACGGTCACCACCATATCCTCTTCTTTAATTAAATCTTCAATAGAAACATCGGCCGGTTTTTCCGCAAGAATTTCGGTGCGTCGCTCATCGCCGAACTTCTGTTTTAACTCCAGCAACTCCTGCCGGATTTCACCCATCATCATCTTCTTGGAAGCCAAAAGACTCTTCAACCGGGCAATCTCTTTAATCAACTCCTTATACTCGGCGTCGATTTTCTCTCGCTCCAGTCCGGTGAGCCGCGACAACCGCATTTCGAGAATCGCGTCTGCCTGACGCTGGGTAAGTTTGAACCTATCCATCAAACCTTTACGCGCCGTCTCAACATCTTTAGAACGCTTGATAAGTTCAATAACCGCATCGATACTTTTCAGGGCAATCTTCAACCCTTCAAGGATATGTGCTCGTTCCTCGGCCCTTGCCAGTTCAAATTTAGTTCGTCTGGTAACAACCTCTAACCGAAACTCGAGAAACTTCTCAAGTAGCCCCTTCAAATTCAAAACCTTGGGCTCGCCGTTGACCAGTACCAAAAGAATTGCCCCGAAACTTGACTCCAGCGGTGTCCACTTAAACAGTTGATTCAACACAACCTCTTTGGGCGTCTCCTTCTTCAACTCGAGGACAATTCTCATCCCCTCCCGGTCGGACTCATCGCGCAGGTCAGCAACGCCCTGAATCTTCTTCTCGCGCACCAGCTCGGCAATGCGCTCTACCAGCGCTGACTTATTAACCTGATAAGGAATTTCGGTAATCACCAGTCGGTCGCGCCCCGCCTTTACCTCTTCGAATACAACCTTACCGCGCACGATAAAACTTCCCCGGCCTGTTTCATAAGTCTGCTTTATTCCGTCCAGACCAACAACCGTTCCCCCGGTAGGGAAGTCCGGACCTTTTATCCAGCGCATCAACTCACTCACCGTGATATCGGGATTGTCAATCAGGGCAACCAGTCCATCAATTAACTCGCCTAAATTGTGCGGCGGGATACTCGTCGCCATTCCAACCGCAATGCCGGTTGCACCGTTAGCTAAAAGATTGGGAAATGCTGCCGGCAGGACCACCGGCTCTTTTAATCTTTCATCAAAATTGGGTTGAAAGTCAACCGTATCTTTATCCAAATCCCGGAGAAGTTCCATCGCCAGCGGCGCCAGTCGGGCTTCGGTATAGCGATAGGCAGCCGCGGCATCGCCATCAATCGAACCAAAATTCCCCTGCCCCTGGACGAGCGGATAACGCAACGAAAAATCCTGTGCCATTCGCACCAGCGCATCGTAAACCGCCGCATCACCATGGGGATGATACTTACCGAGAACATCTCCCACCACCGCCGCCGACTTACGGAATGGGCGATTGGGAAACAGCCCCATCTCCTGCATCGTCCAGAGAATCCGGCGCTGCACCGGTTTCAAACCATCACGAACATCAGGCAGCGCCCGGGCAACAATAACCGACATTGCGTAGTCCAGAAAGGACTTACGCACCTCATCTTCGATATATACCGGGATTACCGAATTGTCATTCACGCCTTGAAATATACCCACTCTAACACTAAAGTCAAATATCTTACACCGTCTTTTAAAATCAGTTTACCATCTGGGGTAATGGAGTGGACCTGTCCTGCTTTATCTACAAACGAACTTTTAACGGAACCGCGGAAACAACATCGCCACCTGCTGGAACTGGGAAAATTCTGATTTGAGAATTGGGGCTAAAGCCTTCTCCTCATACCGTACTTGGATTAAAATCAATGGCAGACCTAAAACCCCGACGAGTAGCAACCCACCCCAGGAACAGAAGATCAGGGCGATGCCAATAAGCTGAACTAAAGTCCCCAAATATCGTGGATGACGACAGATTTTCTGCCACTTGAGCTCTAAAAATCGCCGGGGAGAGAAAACAACCTCACCGGTATTGGGCTTTATCTGGGCAATCTTAATCAGTCCAAACAGAGTAGCCAGTCTGATGTACACACCAAAACCAAAAATTAAAAGCCCCAAAATACCAAAGACATAATGAGGCACTGGAAACTGAGTCTGACGCCACCAGATAAAATCGGCTACGACATAACCAATATACGGGTAAACGAAAAAGGCAAATACCCCGCGCCACAACGGCGCAGGCTCAACCACCCCGGACTGGAAAAAGGGCGAGCCAAAGTAGTACTCCACCGCCAGCCACAGGACAAAAAGATAAGCAAAAATCAAGGGAACAACCATCCGCTCGGGCACCGCATCGGCAAAGAAGTTGGTGAAAAATACCCCGAAATACAAACTGACCAGCACCGTCCAGACAAATCGACCGGTTCGGAACTTCAAAACCAAACTGCTCATCTCTTGCCCTGCGCCTGAAGGATATCAGCCGCATACTCCCACAACTGCCGGGGAGAGAGTTCTAAAGCCCTAATTGACGCCGCATCGATTGTCTGCAAAACACCGATGGTTGTTGCCACCCGGTAGCGCTTGCGTGCCATAATTCGCCTGCCCCGCAGGCCGCTGCGGCTCTCCATTATCAGTTTTCTGTTACCTTTCAACAACCGATTTATCTCCTCGCCCTCGAGTTCTATCAAAGCCAGCCGCCCCGGCTCGGAAAGTGTCGACATTAGCTTCAACCGGGTAATTGTTCCCGGTAAGATTGTGTCCCGGACAAAATTAGAACTGTCATAAATAAAAAGGTCAACCGCGCGAAACCCCAGATAACCGTCAACTATCGCCCGACTTAACACCCAGGGTGAAATTTTGACCCTTGTCTCAATAACCGGCAACGCGCCAATGGAATCAAGCATTATCCGCAACGAATCTACCGCTCGCGCCACTTTGGGTTGTGGTTCACCTGCTTCAAGAGAAACAACCTCTTTTTTGACATTTTGAACCTTACCATTGACAAGAACAAAATCATAACGCAAAACGCTCTCATCCGGCGCGTCTAAAATTACATCAAAGCCCGAAACTGCTCCTGAATCTAACACCAGGACCGCGGTCAAATCGGCTTTATTTTTGAGCAAGGTCAATAACTTTTGTCCGGCATAACCCGGAGAGACAAATTTCAACCCTTTAAGGCGCAAAAGCACGTTAACCGAGTCAAGAAATAACCCACTGATTGCTAAATTTATGCCCGCCACTTTTTTTATCATCCAGGGATGGACCAGCGGCAAATCAAAACTGTCGGAAAGATTATATCCCAGCACGCGAAATTGTGCCCGGTCTGTCAGTTGCCTTACCCGCTCAACACCGAACCCCAGCCATCCCGGCGAAAAAAGTATCGCATCTACCCCGGCAAGTGAAAGCAAATCAATATTTGCCTCGCCATCGGTCAAAGGTGCAAACTTTTCATCAAAGACATCGCCGGCAATCAACCATAAACAGGGTCGTTCCTTTTTTATTCGGGAAACAATTTCACTGAGAAACGGTAACTCTTCGGTTTTCCAACCACCACTGACGAAGATGGTAAAGTTTTCTACCGTAACAGGTTTTGCCATCCGGGGTGCACAACCAGCAACGACAAAGACGACCCCGATAAGGCCGAAATGTAAAAAACGCACAGCCGATTATACCCTATCCCTATTTGGTGTCAAGTGTAATGGTAAGCCCGATACCTTTGCGATATTTTAAGAATGCACGCACTTCAGATGCTTTTCGCTCAACCCTAAAAAGGAAATTTTATTCTAACTTGTCCCCTGTTCATTAAATCAACAACAATGGTGATACGAGATTGTATTTTTAATCCACCGGGCGGATAAAGTTATGCCCTTCGACCAAATGACAGTGTGTGATACTTAATAAAGTCAATACCTGATTACATAAAAGGGCGCCGAAGGAAACCGATATTAAACGCGTATTCAAAACCACCATATCCATCAATAATCCCGGCGAAAGTTTACGGGGAAACCATCCCGGAAACGACCCTGTAGTCCACCCTATACTTAAATCTAACAATACGGCAATTATTTGACAAAAAGTAACTTACAATTGGGAATACAAATTGGAGCGTTAACCGTTGCCAATTTTAGGGTCTTAATAACCAAAGCAAACGGCTGATTTCTCTCTCATTATAAGCAAAACCAGCACACCCCCCCATATCCTTTGCCTGTTATCTTTGGTCTTTTAATCATCCCTTATATATAAGATACCATTAAAATCTCATTTTGCACGCTTGACTTTGGTTCAGCATTTTTTATATTCTTTTACTCACTGGGGGATCGTCTAACTGGCAGGACGGCTGGCTCTGGACCAGCTAGTCGGGGTTCGAATCCCTGTCCCCCAGTATTTTTCCTAAAATCGATACCGGACCCCGAAAAATAGTTCATCAACCTTGTTGAGCGGCGCGAACGCTGAACCGTTACCACCACTAAAGACCATGCCACCCAGGTCAATCTCAAATCCACCTACCGGCTGAAAACGGATTAGGGGTACCAATCCAAATGACCCCTTTTTCAAATCAACCACTCCACCCAGTCGTGTCAAAACTCTATCAGTAAACAATTTCCGTTCCACCGCGCCCAGGATGAAATCCTTCACCCGCTCCTTTTGTAACCGTGCCAGTGGAAAATCGCCGTGTAGATATTGAAGGTTAAAGTAAAACCCGGCAACAGCGTAATCAAAACCGCAAATAACAGAGGGTTCGTCTTTTACCAGTGTATCTTCATAAAACGCATACGCCGCTTCCGCCCAGAACCCAACACCAAAAAGGTTTCCTGCCAATTCTGCACCCACCACCTTCTTCTCCGGAAACCACTGCTTTAGGACAAAATCCAACCGCTGCTCCATCACATCAATATTCGTTACCGGCTGTACTGCGGGCAAAAAGTCGTAGCCGCGTAAAAAACTCAAGGCAAAGTCAAAGTTTCCCCGATGACCTTTTAATCTTCCACCCCAGGTAATATCCCGGACATTTCTACTCGGGAGTTTTATATCTTCATTTACTGTTATGGTATACGCGGCTGCTATCTGTCGGGCAGTAAGAGAGTCTAATCCCTGCCGGATAAACTCTTGTATTAGACCATTGCGCAGTTGCTCAATATCGGGCAAAACTGCGACAGAAAACCATTCGGGTGCGGTTGCCACTGCTGGCTCAAAAATTGGTTTTGCCCCAAGTTCTATTCCGAAATCACCAACCGGCATATACCCAAGATAAACCATCCATACTGGTCGGCGTTCATCCCAGACCAAAGGGTCCGAATAGTCCGGAGTGGTGAAATTGTCCGTGGGATTAACCGCATCTGCTGTGCCCCAATGAACCTTTTGCCGCCCTGCCGTCAAGTTCAACCCGGGCAAAATGTCATAAACCCGGACAAATACCTCATCCAGCATAAAAGATACCGGCTCCAGTTTACTGGCATCGCTCAAATCAGAAGCATTGGTTAAAAATGGGTAACCGTTTGTTTTAACCGTCATTCCCAGCTTTGTTTCCAACCGTTCTGAAGTAACTGGCACAAAACTTAAACTTGCCCGGGTGGAAAACCAGGTAAACGCTGTGCTGTCTTTTCCTCCGTATCTAACATGCGCTCGTGTGCGCAAATCGCCCTGGATTGAAACCTGCATTAGAATTAGGATGTTCAGTAAGGTTGCGCCGATGCCCATTTATGCCCCCTTTTTCATATTCTCTTCTGTAAAGTAAGTGTCCTTAATCCCCACATCAATCTCAACATCAAGGAGTTTTAACTCGGTTATCGTACCCCGTGCCAGGTTGTCCAATCGCACCGTTCGGGGAATCCAGACCTCATTTGCCTTTTGGAAATCGGCAAAAACTATACATTTTACCACACGCCCGTCCCGGGCAATCTTTTCCAATCGTAATGGGAGAAACCGCTCCATCTCCACCCAGAGTCGGCTCCTTTCGCCATCCTGTTCCAGCGTAATAAGATAAGCCTTTACTCCGTTAAGTTCCACTTCATCCGCCTCCCCGGAGGCGACACTCGTTCCGAACGATATACTTGCCATCTCTTTATACGAAAAGTCTGACCCGCCAAAACTCTGGTCCGCAGCACTCCCGGAAATTCTCCTTACCCGGCCCTGCGCGGGCAGATAGACCCACATATTTTCCGGCGCTGTCGTAAGAAAACTCACTCCTCGCAACTCAGCAGGCGAAATAAAAGTCACCAGCATCTTCTTGTCACCCTTCATCACCATCCGCAAGGTGCGCTCTTGCACCCTTTTACTTTTATCGGTTATCCGCATTACCGCTTTAACCCGGCGGTCCTGAGCTGTAGTGCTATTTCGTAACCGATTCAAAACCTCCTGGGCGCTCATTCCGTAAACCCCGATAAAAAGTCCGCCCAGAAGCAGCATTATTCTTTTTATTTTACCCATTCTGACCTCCTTTTATATTGCTTTTATCTCTAAATCCAACGAAAATTGCCGGTAACAAGACCAGCGCACCGATGCCGGATAGAAACATCGCACCGGCAATCAGAAGCCCGAACTTCTGAATTATCACCAGAGAAGCAAACGCCAGCACTGCAAAACCAAGGCCAACTGCCAGGGCATTGATGATAACCGGTGGTCCAACACCCGCAAGGGTACGGCGCAGGCACTCCTTACGGTCAACGCCGTTTCCGCTTTCCTCCTGAAAACGGCCGAGAAAATGACAGGAGTAATCAATCCCAATCCCTAAGGCGATTGCCCCGAGCATTGCAGTGACGATATCAACCTCAATACCCAGCACGCCCATAACCCCAAAGGCAACCGTTAAAGTAAAGCCAATGGGAACCATCCCTGCCAATCCAAAACGCACCGAGCGGAAAGAAGCGGCGATAATAACAAATACGGCAAGAAATGCCACGATAATGCTCCATAACTGGCTTGTGGCAATCCCTCGATGCAAGGCGTAAACCGCCAGAGGCATCCCCCCCAGCTCAACCTTCACATCAGAACCGAAGTTTCGCTTAATCAAATTACGAATCTCTATCACCGCCTTGCCAATCTCGCTACTCCTCTCCTGACTAAACTGGGCGGTAATCCTTGCCCGGGCGTAATCACTCGTAACCATACTAGCCAGATAGTCCGAACCGGAGAAAGAAAGTAATAACAAAAATTGCGCAACACCATCTCTCGTATCAGGAATCACCTCAAACTTCGGGTCGTCGCCATGAAACGCCCGATTGGCTTTTTTTAACACCTCAACAATCGAAGTGACATGAGTAACATACTGCACCTGTTTTAATTCGTTGGTAAATTTCTCCATTTGCCGCAAAACCGCCGGATCCTGAATGTCGCCCTCAACAATAATCTCAAATTGCAATTCTCCACCAAACTGTTCATTGACAATTTTCGCCGCCCGGGTTGGACTGGAATTGGGCTTGAAATAGCGGACAAAATCGGTCTCGGGTTTCACTTTCACACCCCAAAATAGCGAGCCAATCATAATAATACCGGCACAAATAAGTACCGGTATGCGACCACGCCCAATCCAATCTGCCCACCTTTCAAAAATTGAACCTCTACCTTTCAACATCCTTGTCGGTAGCCCGATGTGACACCTTATTCTCCGTTCCAGCAAAATAAGCAACGCGGGCAAAAACACCACCGCCAAAATGAAGGAAAATATCACGCCCACCACAGAGAAAATTGCAAAAGCACGAATCGCATTAATTCTCATCACCATATTTGCGCCAAATCCGACAACCGTTGTTGCCATCGCCAGAAACACAGGCATTCCGGTATTACCCACGACCGCCTGAACAAGTTCCCGACCACATATGCCCTTCCGCCTTTCCTGAATCCAGCGTTCTACGATATGAATGCCATATGCACTGCCCACCGAAAGCAACACCGGAGGTAAAACTATCAAAACCACAGTCAAAGGTTGTCCGCTCAAACCAATAACCCCCAAAGTCCATAGCACCGCAATGCCAACGCTCAGTAAAGGTAAAACCACCCCACGCCAGTTACGAAACAGAAAGACAAACACCAGCACCAGTACAAGCACAACCAGCGGAATGAGTCGGGTCAGGTCCTGCATCATCCAGTCGCGCATAAATTTCATCAGAGCGGCGGAACCCGTCAGCGACACCTGGGTGCCACGCCATTTTTTCTGTACCTCCTTTTCAATCTCCTGTACTGCTAACAACTTGTCAACGCCAGGTCTCAACCGAACAAGCAACAGCATGCTGTTACCATCCTCGGCAAGCAATCTTCCCCGATACCGCTCATCGCTTAAAAGCCGTTCCCGTAGTTTCTTTAACCCTGTTTCACTCGAAGGTATCGATTCAATCACCCGGGATATTATCACCTCCTCACTTACTCCAACGACATCCTGAAGATTGGTGAGCGCTACTACTTCGTTTACCGCTGGCAGCCCTTCAAGACCTTGCACCAGACTGTCTAACTGCATCAACCTGCCGGGCGCAAATAAATTATCTGTTTCCACCAGCACCACCACCTGGTCGGAACCACCGAAATCATCGTCCACAACTTTTAACACCCTAACTCCAGGCTCATTCTCGGGCAAAAGTTGTATTACATCGGCTTCAATCCTCAAACGGCGCAGAAAAAACCCCGCCCCCACTGTCAAAAGACAAACGCCTAAAACAACCCACCCCGGGTATTTAATAACCAATCGGCTTATTTGCTGCATCATGAAGACATTCCTTTAACCCGGCAATAAATTTATAATATTAAATATTAACTATATAAATAATAAATAATATTAAATATTTGTCAACAAAAAAATAATATGTAGTTCCGGATGTAATTACAAACCGTAATTACTTCTTTGCTATTAGCCCCTGCGCCAGTTGTTCTAAGGTGTCGATAAAAACCTTCAGGTTTTGGTCGGGGATGCGCCGCATCATCTTCACCAACCCCTGACGGTTCAACTTTGCCAGTTGCTGCGCCGTCTTAATTCCAGCCGGGGTTAATTGTACTAAAACCACCCGCCGGTCTTCAGTAGACCGGTCACGCTCTACCAACCTTTTCTTCACTAACCGGTCCACAAGACCACTGGCATTGGCTTTAGAAATTCCCAGAACCTCAGCCAGCTTATTCATACTGGTCTGCCGCATATTCAATAAGGTTATAAGTACCATTGTCTGGGAAAAAGAAAACTCCTGCCCTAACGCCTCAACCGAACTCAATAGCCTCAAACCCCGGACAAGAATCGGTCCGAGCCATTCCAATTTTGTTAAATAAAAATCCTCTTTTTTGCCGATGTATTATTATTCTATTTTTACAGCGGTTGTCAATCACAACCCTGATGATTAAAAACCCGGTGCAAAGATTAAAACAAGCCTCCCCTATTTATCTTGACTTTTATCCTCAATGTCATACTCTTTTTATTAATGAAAAACATTAAAGTAAAAAGTAAGGAGTTAAATTATGACGGCAAAAAAACTATTGGAAATTGACCCGGAAGTTTTCGACGCAATTGTCAAAGAAACCGACCGGCAGCACTCCAATTTAGAATTAATCGCTTCCGAAAACTTCTGCTCGGAAGCGGTACTTGCGGCACTTGGGTCGGTTTTAACCAATAAGTATGCTGAAGGTTATCCGAAAAAAAGGTATTACGGCGGCTGCCGATATGTTGACATTGCCGAAGAGTTAGCAATTCAGCGCGCCAAGGAGTTGTTCGGCTGTGACCACGCCAATGTCCAGCCCCATTCCGGCACACAGGCGAATATCGCCGCTTATTTAACACTGGCTCAACCCGGTGACACCATTATGGGACTGTCGCTTTCGCACGGTGGCCACCTTTCCCATGGCCATCCGATAAATTTCTCAGGCCGCTATTTCAAGGTTGTTCATTACACCGTTGACCCGAACACCGAAATGCTCGACTATGAAGCGATTCGAAAACTGGCGCGGGAACACAAACCACGGGTCATTGTTAGCGGTGCATCTGCTTACCCGCGGATTATTCACTTTGACCGATTTCAGGAAATCTGCGATGAGGTTGGTGCCGCCCAGCTTGCCGATATCGCCCACATTGCTGGTCCGGTTGCCGCGGGTCTGCATCCATCACCCATCCCCTATGCTGACATCGTTACGACGACAACTCACAAAACCCTGCGCGGTCCCCGGGGCGCAATCATAATGTGTAAGGCAAAGTATGCCGAAGAACTGGACAAAGTAGTTTTCCCGGGCACACAAGGTGGTCCGCTTGAGCATTGCATTGCCGCAAAGGCGGTGGCTTTCAAAGAGGCTCTAACACCCGAATTCAAAGAGTATCAGCGCCAAACTCTTGCCAATGCCCGAACCTTAGCCGAAGAGTTGGCGAAGCGGGGCTTCCGCCTCTGTACCGGCGGCACCGACAACCATCTGATGCTCGTTGACCTGCGGCCGAAGAACATCAAAGGGCGCGATGCAGAACGGCTTCTGGGAAAGGTCGGTATCACCGTCAACCGCAACACGATACCCTTTGACCCGGAAAAACCTTTCATCGCCTCGGGAATGCGGCTGGGCACTCCCGCACTCACAACCCGCGGTATGAAGGAACCGGAAATGGTAAAAATTGCCGAACTGATTGACCGAACCATCACCGCTGGTGAAGACGAAACTCAACTGGAAAAAATCAAAGCCGAAGTTAAAGAACTGGTTGACGCCTTTCCGCTTTATCCGGAACGGCGAGCCGAGTATCAAACCATCCTTTCCAAGGAGTAAAAATGGCACGACCAACAATCGCCCGTTTTATCGCCCGAGAAATCCTTGACTCTCGGGGCAACCCAACGCTGGAAGTTGATTGCATCCTCGCGAACGGAATTATGGGAAGGGCATCGGTGCCGTCCGGCGCCTCGGTTGGTTCCTTTGAAGCCCTGGAACTCCGCGACAAAGACCCGAACCGCTACCATGGTAAAGGCGTGCTCAAGGCAATCGCCAGTATTCACGATGTCATCGCGCCGCGCCTGGTAGGAATGGATGCCACCGACCAGTTTCAAATTGACCGCATGTTGATTGAACTGGACGGCACAAAAAACAAATCAAGACTCGGTGCCAATGCCATCCTTGGCGTTTCGCTTGCGGTCTGTCGCGCGGCAGCGGTCTGCGCCGGACTCCCCATCTATCGGCTGCTGGGCGGTGCTGGAACCAGATTCACCCCAACCCCATTCCTCAATATTATCAATGGCGGGCTCCACGCCCCTAACAATCTTGACTTTCAAGAGTATATGATTGTCCCGGCTGGATTACCAACTTTCCGGGATGCGATTCGCGCGGCAGCGGAAATTTACCAGACGCTAAAGAAAATTCTCGAAAACCGGAACCTTCCAACAACAGTCGGAGATGAAGGTGGAATGGCACCCAATTTTGCAAGCAACGAAGAGCCACTGCAAATCATCATGCAGGCTATCGAGCAGACAGGCTACCATCCGGGAGAACAGGTCTACCTGGCAATTGATGTTGCCGCAAGCACCATTTACCAGGACGGAGTCTATCTTCTCAGCAATCCTGAAGAACGAACCGTCACCGCCAATGAACTGATTGACCTTTATAGCGAATGGATTGAACGCTACCCGATAATCTCTATTGAAGACGGACTGGCAGAAGAAGACTGGGCTGGCTGGCACGAATTAACCTCCCGATTGGGTAAAAGGGTTCAACTGGTCGGCGACGACATCTTTGTCACTAACATCGAACGGCTCCGTCGGGGCATTCAGGAAGGTGCCGCCAATGCAGTTCTGGTAAAACCCACCCAGATTGGTACAGTAAGCGAAACAATCGACTGCGTTAAAGTGGCGATGGAAAACGGCTACCGCGCCATCGTCTCGCACCGTTCTGGTGAAACCGACGACCATTTTATTGCCGACCTTGCCGTTGCCGTTAACTGTGGTCAGATTAAAACCGGTGCCCCCTGCCGGGGTGAAAGAACCGCTAAATACAACCGACTGATCCGGATCGAAGAAGAAGACCGGCTTCCCTACGCTGGTCTAAAAACTCTTTTACGATGAGTGGTAAGCGCAAAAGTGTTTTGCTTCTTACCGGGGGTACGCTGCTCCTGCTTAGCCTCATATTCCTCCCTGGCCCCAACGGACTGGTGCGGGTACTTTTGAAACTGTACCGCATCAAACAGCACCAGACCGCCATCCTTCAATTGAAAAACGAAGCAGACACACTGGAACAAAAAATAAAACTCTGGCAGGACCCGCGTTATGCCACAAAAATGGCACACAATGTTTTCGGTTCCGACACAACGCCACACTCGGACACGATAAAATAATCGCTAAATCGGGGGAAACAAAACCTGGGGTTTTCCGGTACAAGGATGCTTTGTAACAACCGGCTCCAAACCATAGGCGGCACGAATTAAATCAGGAGTCAAAACCTTCGCTGGAATATCACAGGCGATCGTTTTGCCCTGAGCCAGTAAAAGTAACCGGGAACATAATGCCGCTTCATTCAAATCGTGGGACACCAGCACAATCGTCTTTCCTTGCTCATTTAGAATCTTCAGGATCTGCAACAATGCCACCTGATGCGCAAGGTCAAGGTGAGAAGTCGCTTCATCGAGCAAGAGAATTTGTGGCTCCTGGGCAAGTGCCCGAGCAAGCAGCACCCGTTGTTTTTCACCCGCCGATATTGAGTTGATACTTTTTGTTGCCAGCATCTGCACCCCGGTCAACTTCATTGTCTCCGCAACCTTGTTCAAATCCTCCTGCCGCGGCCGCTCGAGAAGTTTGAGATAGGGATTACGTCCCATCAGCACCACCTCTTGTACGGTCCATTCAAAGGCAAAAAAACTCTCCTGCGGGACTAAGGCAATTGTTTGGGCAATTTCCTTTCGAGATAAACGGTTAATTTCCTTCCCCAGAACATTAACAACACCTCGCAGCGGTCTTAATGTCCCATTAAGCAAACGCAAAAGGGTTGATTTCCCCGAACCATTCGGGCCAATGATGCCCAAAAACTCACCCGATTCTATCGCGAGAGAAAAGCCATCAAAAATCAATTCGTTGCCATAGCCAAAACTTAAACCTTCGGCAGTTAGCGCTTTCATACCCTGGTTCGCAAGAGATAGATAAAGAAAGGTACACCGACCAGCGCCGTAACAACTGATAACGGTAAACCTGTTGGCGTCAGTGTGCGGACCAGCACATCGGCAAATAGCAAAACCCCGGCACCGAGCAGAAAAGAGCCCGGCAAAACCTGACTGTGTTTTGGACCAAATAGCATCCTTACCAGATGAGGAACCACCAAACCAACAAAACTTATTGCCCCGGTCCAGGCAATAATCAAACCAACCGCAACCGACCCTACCAGAAAGACCATTCTTGTCAACCGCTGAACATCAACCCCCAAACTCAGCGCTGTTTCTTCGCTCAGGGAAATAACATCCAGCTCCCGATTATGAACCATTAACCAGCCACATCCGGCCAGTGCTAAAATCGCAGAGATAACAAAAAGACCAAGTGACTTTCGGGTAAAGACCACCGTCAAACTCCCCATCATCAGGTAAACCGCCTCGCCAAGTGATCGATGTGAAATAACCATTACCAGCATCACCAAACTGGAGAAGAAAAAACTGACAATAACTCCGGCTAAAACAAGCCGGATAACAGTTAAACCGCCTCGCCCCCGAGCAAGAACATACACCAGTGCGATTGCCAGAACCGCTCCTGAAAAAGCAAAAACTGGTAAAAGTACACTTGACCCGGTGCCGGTAACAATGGCAAAAGCCGCCCCCAGTGCCGCACCACTCGCAACACCAAGCGTCCAGGGGTCCACCAGCGGGTTGCGCAACAGCCCCTGGAATGCACCACCTACTACCGCCAGTACCCCACCAGCAACAACGCCCACTAAAACCCGGGGCAACCGGAAAAGAAGCACCTGGTTGAGTATACGATAAGAAAAACCCCCAGGCCCGGTTAAAATTGAAAGCACTCCACTAAAAATCAACAAAAGAACTATTACGGCCCAGCTCAATCGCCTTTTTGAACTCACTACCGAAACCTCTCGGGATGGAGTATCCGAGCAAGTAGTATCACACCATCAACGACCCTGGGACCAGGACGAAAAAAAAGGTCTTCATCCAGACCGGTGTAAATTCTTCCCGAAAGCACGGCATTGATATTTGACCAGCCTACGCGCTTTTTTAACTCATCCTTATTAGCCAATGGATGGAGTAAGAGAATTACATCCGGATTTTCCTGGACAACCGCTTCCGGGTCAACAACCGGGTAAGGTATATTAAGGTGCTGAAAAATATTTTGTCCGCCTGCCCGGGAGATGATGTCATTGATAAATACCCCCTGACCAACACTCATCAGTGGCGCCATTGAAATTTCGACATAAACTTTCGGCTTATAAGAAAAGGTTGGCAATGAATCAAGTCGGCGGCGTAAAGCGGCCACCAACTTTTCCGCTTCCTTTGTCCGTCTTAGTATCACACCCACGGACTCAATCTCAGCAAATACCCCTTCAACATCAGCCGGATTCGACACATAGACCTGCACTTTAAACTCCGCAAGCCTTTCGATAAGACGTTGATGTATTGGCTGAGTGGCAAAAACGACATCAGGTTTCAAAGATACAATTCGTTCAATGTCCGGAGATTGAAAATCACCAACCTTGGTCTTCTCCTTGGCAGCCGGCGGGAAATCACACTGATTTGTCGTTCCAACAAGCATATCCTCTGCTCCAATGGCAAAAATTATTTCTGTTACACTGGGCACAAGCGAAACACATTTTACCCTCTTTTCTGGTATCTGGCGCTCTTTATGGACACCACAATTGACCACCATCAACATGATCAGCCAAAGGGCGCAACCTGAGTAGCGCATCATCTACTCTTCCACATTTTGGGTTTTGTGAGCAAAAACCAGATAAGCAGTATGTGCTACCATTCTGTCTACCGGCCGAATCCCGGTCTCGCGCAAAAATAAACCCCGTTCAAGAATCTCTTTTGCCCGAACGCGCACAAACCCTGCCGCTCCCAGTGCCGAATTAAGCCGCCGTAACTGCTCTACGGTCGGCACCAGTGCCGCAAGGGCATAACCACTCTTCAAAGCCTGCCGCGCCGGTTTGACGAGAGTCCAAGGTTCAGGCACATCAAGAAAAACCGCATCCACCTCTTTTTGCTGAAAGCCCTGTTCTGCTGGGTCTAAAACGAAAAATTCACAGACCGCTTCCAGCCCATATCTTGCGACATTCTCCTGCGCGAGGGTGCTAAATTCCGGCCGTCGCTCATACGAATAAACCCGCCCCTGCGGCCCAACAAACGAAGCCAGAACCACTGTCAAACCACCGGACCCTGAACCCACTTCAATAACCCGGGCTCCGGGAAATACGAGTGTCTGCAGCAACATAAAACCCGTGTCTTTGGGATAAACCACCGTCGTTTTTCTCTTTACCTTCAATAGCAGGTCAGCCAGCGTTGGCTTAAGAATATAGAATTTCGTGCCCAGTTGAGTTTCCACCCAATCGCCATATTCCTTGCCAATTATATCTTTAAATTCCACATTGCCTCGATGGGTTGAAAACTTCCCTTGTTCCTCCACGCGGATAAGAAACTTCATATCTTCGGAATGGTAGAGCAAAACAAAATCACCACACCTGATCATTAGCTGATTGTAAAATTTTGGCTCAACAGGTCAAGTTCACCAGTCTCTGTTGCGCTTTTAACTTAACCGTATCCTTGACTTTTCTACCTTAGCGAATATCATCCTAATAGTGTTTGCAGTATTAACAACTTTACTATTTGCCGAAGCAACAACATTGGTCGCACCACCATTTTCCCACACCCTTGGATTCACCCGGGTAAGTAGTTTTTACCTCAATATGTACCTCGGCAAAGATTTTCGGGTTGATAATCCCCAGGGGTTAGCCTGTGCCAAAATCAAAGAAGAGGAAGACACCACCACTTGGCGGGATGATGCCCTGCTGACCCTGTTTGCCGTAAACTCCAACACCGGGCAAATTGTCTACAACGTCAAACTCGTCCGGCCGGGCATTTTTGGTGCTCAAGGACAGGGTGTAGGTCAATTCAACCACCCCCATGGAATCACCTGCAATGAAGACGGTGATGTCTATGTGGCTGACACCGACAACAACCGACTGGTTCGGTTGCGCTACACCGGTGGTAAACTCCATTGGGTGACCGTAGTTGATTCAACCTTAAATCACCCTTATGATGTTACGATGGATTCCAAGGGTCGAGTGTTTGTCACCGATACCGACAACGACCAAATCGTCGTTTATGCCCCGGACAACAACCGAATCGCCACCTTAACCCCGGGGCTAAAAAAACCGAGCGCGATTGCGATTCTTGACCACCTTGCCCCTTTTAATGAAACCGGTCTTGATTTACTGGTAGTCGTTGACCATTCAGGCACAACTGTAAATCAGCTGTCAACTTCCGGTGAAATTTTGCGCTCGGTCGATTACCGACGCATCGGATTGGATAGCGCTTATTTTGCCTATTGTGCCTTTGACCGCCATGGTAATGTTTATGTAACCGACATGCTAAATTCCCAGATTCACATCTTCGCACCGGGTTTAAAATACATCGTTTCCTTTGGCCGTACCGCATCAAGTAAATCTGACCAGCCCGTTTTCAATGCACCGCGCGGTATCGCAATTGGTAGGAAATTTGGTCAACTGTTTGTCAGTGAAGCCGATGGAGGTCAGTACTATTTAATTGCGCTTGATGGTTACCTCATCGGTTGCTACCCGGAACAGTTCAAAGCCGAGAAACCCGGCACCACCATCGCGCTCTATCTCACTCAACGGGCTGAAATCATCGTTGAAATTAGCGATTCCACAGGCAACATTATTAGAAGCCTTACACCCCCCTATCACCAGGGACCGGGCGAAGTTCTTATCGTGTGGGACGGCAGAGACAACGAAGGTAACATCGTCCCTATAGGTGAATACCATATTAAAACAACTATCCGCCCCACCTACTCACGCCCGAGGTATACATTAAAAAAAGAGCTTTTCACCCGGGTTGTGCGTCTACCGGGATAATTTAAGGAGGAGTTGAGTTATATGATTAAGAAATTAACCTTGCAGATTTGTGTTATACTATTCACTTCTCTCTGGGCAACAAAGTACGCCGGGGATTTTGAAGAGCTCGGAACATCAGCGCGTGCCATTGGTATGGGAGGCGCGGTCACCGCCAGCGCCAACGACCCCAGCACGATTTACTACAACCCGGCACTCTCCTCTCGGCTTGCGCGAAACTCAGTGCTGCTAATGCACTCCGAAGACTTTTCCGGACTTGTAAAACACAACTTCGTCGGCATCAGTTTTCCGGATGGGTGCCAGGCTTTCGGCTTTGCTATCCTGCACAATGGCATACCCGGTATAAAACTTACGAAAGTGCCCGATTCAACTCAGGAACCCGGGGAAAACAACCGCCCCTATGTGGATAAAATTGTCAACGCCAACCAGCTTGTCGGATACTTCAACTACGCGCGGAATTTATCTTCCCGGCTTGCCCTGGGCGGTAACGCCAAAATTATCTATCAAGAACTCGGTGGCACCGGTTCCTGTCTTGGAATGGGGGTTGACCTTGGTTTGATTTTGACACCAATCGTCGACATCAATCTTGGCTGCCGGATTCGCAACATCAGCACCTCGCCTCTTTTCTGGAACACCGGAAGAAAGGAATACATCACCCCTCGAGCCGCTTTGGGTATCAGCAAACTATTTACCTTCGGCCGCAACCGTCTCCAGCTCGCGGTTGAAGTAGAAAGCAACTTTGAAGAAAAAACATTGCTGCCCAACTTCGGAATTGAATATGCCTTTCGCGAAGCTCTCTTCGGGCGAATCGGCATATTCCGTAACAACTTCAGTTTTGGACTGGGATTTAAATTCAAGCGTTTTCATATCGACTACGGCTACGCTACCGGTACGGCTCCGGAATCCAGAGAACTGGGCACTCCGCAGCAAATCTCAGGAGGTGTTGAGTTTTAGGTCCAGAACTCGGTCGTAAGTTAGCGCACCTCATTGCTCTCATCATCCCGATGGCGTATTACGCCATCCCTAACCGTTACCTTTCACTTGTACTGATGGCGATTGCCACCGCAATATTTCTTACTGTTGACCTGCTTCGTCTCCGGCTTAATCCCTTTAAGGATATATTTATTATTCTGTTTGGCTCACTTCTCCGGCGCAAGGAATTTTCCTCCTTAACCGGCGGTAGTTACCTTATGGTCGCTTCACTTGTCGCGATGTTACTGTTCGGCACCAACAAGGGTGTCTTAATTGCTGCAATATCTTTCTTAGCCATCGGCGACACGGTTGCCGCCCTCGTCGGGCTTTCCTTTGGTAAAATTCGGGTATTTCGCAAAACTCTTGAAGGAACTCTTGCCGGGCTATTTGCCTGCGTTGCTGTTGCCATCACAGTATCTTTTCTTCCCGGTATTGACATGCCGTTGATTATTGGTATTATTGGTGCAATATCCGCTTCAGTCGTTGAAGCTTTGCCGTTTGAAATAAACGACAATGTCGTCGTCCCGCTTTTTTCCGGGACGGTAATGATGATTGCAACCCAGATTATCCACTGAAGCGGAATGGCGGTAAATTTCACACTGAACTGTAAGTTAAAAAGGAGGACTGATATATGAAGAAATGGTATCTGAGCATATTAGTATTGGTAACGATGTGCCTCGGTGCGAAAACGACCTTTCCGCCGCTCGACAGCATTTACTTTTACTACGCCGAGGGGGCTTACGACAAGGCAAAAATCTTGATGACAAACCTCAGCACCAAGCAGTTCACGCCGGAACAGCATTTTTTATTAACCCTCGAACTTGGTGACTACTACCTCGACAAAGCCAGCGATTACCCCCGTGCCGAATCCATCTATCAGCGACTAATCGAACAGTACCCAAAACACAACCAATTGCCCGATATCCTCTATCGACTTGCCCTTGCCCAGGAATTACAGGAAAAGTTTCTGGATGCAGCCAAAAATTACGAACTGGTGGCGACAAAATATTTCAAATCCCGGTATGGTCAAGAGGCGCTCGATGCAATTGAACGCTGCTTCCGCAAAAACTATCAGGAACGTGTTGCTTATGTCAATGGCTACCCTCTGACTCGCATCGAACTCGATGACCGAATCAGCCGCAATCCAACTCTGTATGAGACCTTCGATAAAAAAATGGCATTGCTTGATACGATGATTGACAATCGTCTGCTTTATGAAGCGGCCCTTGCTCGGGGAATTGAAAAAGACCCAACGGTCGTACGGAGTATTACCGACACCCGAAACCGACTGATGTTTCAAACCTGGTATGAGCGCAAGGTTACAAGCAAAGCCGAACCTGCGGAAAAGGAACTGAAAGTGCTCTACAGGAAAAACCAGTCAAAGTACACAACACCCGAAAAAGTCCGTGCCTATCAACTAGTCGTTGTATCGAAAGCCCGCGCCGATTCACTCCGCGCTCTGCTCATCGCCGACCCTACAAAATGGGATACACTGGTTAAATTGCATTCAATCGCGCCTGATAAGGAAAAAGCGGGCGATTTAGGTTTTTTTGCCCGGGGCGTGCACCCAAGGGAAATTGAAGAAATCGCTTTCAAACTTAAGCCGGGTGAAATCAGCCCGCCGGTGGCCATCCGCGATACTTATTATATCATCCGTGTTACCCAGAAGGAACCGCGTCACGTCAAACCATTTGATGAAGTTAAAAACCAGATTGCCGTTGAACTCCGCCAAGAACGAACCAATCGTCTTTACGAACAGGAAATCGACCGTTTGAAGAAAGCCGCCCACATCGTACGCGATAGCCTTGCAATCGAACAAAACAAAGAGACTTTAGCAATAATCAACGGTGTCCCGATAACCTGGGAACATCTCCAACAACGACTTAACGCAATTCCCCCATTCTTCCGCGGACAGTTTGAAACACCCGAAGGTAAACTCCGCATCCTTGACCAGTTAATCACTGAAAAACTTCTCCTCCGCGAATGTGAAAAGGAAAAGTTGTGGCTTGCCAATCGAGTAGTCGAACAGGTCCTGAATCGCAAAACCGCCTTGCTCATCGATACCTATCGCCGGCAACAAACTACCGAAAGAATCCGGATCGACTCCCTTACTCTGATAAAAGAGTACCAGGCAACCATCAACGACTTCAAAGAACCGGCGCGGGTACGTTGTCGGGAAATGGTCGCCCGCACCAAAGAAAAAGCGGAACAGTTGCGCCGTTGGGCTATCGCGGGCCAAATTCCGACGCTCATCAGTGGCGTTGCTTTACTCGTACCGAACGAAGAAAAAGCGCGGGAACTTGCTAACATCCTCGCTCAAACCACCAACCCCGATTCAATCGTAGTTCTTGGCGCGCTTGCTGGTTTTAATATCCGCGTCTCCGGCATACCAACGCTAAATATCGCTGGCCGTGATGTGAGCGACCTTTCCCAACCCTGTCAACTTGCCGGACCGTTCTTACCTGCTGACTTTTGTGGTCTTGCTTTTAACGACATCTCCCGCCAAGATAAACTTTACGAACCGGTTCTCATCCCTGTTTCCAACACCGAACAGTTGCAATCTCTTTTAAAACAAAACCGTCCCCCGTTTACTATGGAGATTATCGACTCAACTCGTTTCGGCAACTATATCCAACTCACCAACCCGCTACCAACCGGTTTCCTAAACAACCTCTTCGCTCTTGAGACCGGCGCTGTTACACCTACCTATAAAACGGCTAATGGTTACCTGATTGTCAAAATAACGAAAAAAGACACCGCCCAAAAAGTGACGTTCGAGGAACTCATTCGGCGATTCTCGACCTCGGGTAGCAAATGGGTTGGCGGCGAGATTTCCCTGACGCGCGACGACAAATCCCGGGATAAAAAGGTTGTTGATGCCGCTTACTCAATTAGTAAGGGAGCCTACTCTCCCATAATCCGGCTCAACGATACCACTTTTACATTTATCAAAGTGGAAGAAAAGAAACCCGCTTACACGCGACCTTTCTCTGAAGTCCGGAGCAAAATTGAAAACAAACTACGCCGTCAGCAGGAAAAAGAACTTTACGAACAACTGCGGAAAGAACTTCGGTCTAAGGCAAAGATTGAAATCCTGATGAAAGAGGAAGACTTCGAGCCGGTTGAACCAACTCCCCAGTCTGAACAACAGAATAAATAAACCTGAACATTAAGGCGGGGTAATGGGCTTCGTTACCCCGCCTTTTATTTATTCAAACTCCAGAATCTTGATTCCGATTTTCTTTACTAATCCCAGCACCTCTGCCTGGCGGCTCAATTCACCTTCGGCAAGTTTCAAATGCAAGGCACTGGCGGGAAATTCACCAAAAGTAGCATCAACCGGCACCCAGCGGTCAAGATAAACCTCGTTCCAGGCATGGTAATAAAATGCACCATCCAGGTAAACTAAACCGACAACTACTTTTGCGGGAATACCTGCGGCGCGACTTAGTGCGGCGTAAAGTACTGAATGCTCATTGCAATCACCTTTTAGATTCTTTAAAACATCCAATGCATTAGGCAATGAGGCAACCGCCTCCTTCTTTAGAGAGCGGTGAACCCAGTTCAAAATTCTTTCTGCCGCTGCCGAGGCATCTTCTACTCCTTTAACAATTTCCCTCGCCTTCTCCTTAATCGGTGCCGCGTCCGCCTGAATTGAAACTGAAGGTTGAAGATACTCTGATTCTGAAGTTATCGGCAGTTTCCGCCCAAGAATCGGGGAAGGGGTCACAATCTCCAGACGCAACGGCGACCTCGTCATAACCTGTTGATAGGTTCCGTCGAGGTCAAACTCTGCTGTATCAAGCCCGGTAACCTCCATCACTACTCGTCTTACCTTATTCGGCTCAGGAACCACCGTGTCAACGGGCACCGCAAACAGACGCAGCAGGTCAACAGGATATCCTGACTCTCCCGCTAACGCCTCTTTCTCGCTAACCAGATAAGAGTTCAACCCCATGGGAGACTCTTCTTTAACGGTCATTCCATTCGCATCCAGCCAGGTTGTAACTTCGGTTTTTGCCCGCTTAACTTTCACCTTCAATGTCGGGATTGTTCCCTCGTTTAATTTTATTGATTCAGGACCCAACACCGTAACAGTTGTGGGTAATGTATCCATCACCGTGCCGTCAAATGTCAGATAATTTAAACTCATGCCTGATTCGTGATTTCCCGTAACCACTATGCGACCAAGCGCTTCGATTGGATAAAGCTGCCGTGTTAATTTGATACGATGCGCACCTTTCACCCCCACTCGCTCCATTATCAACCACCCATCCTCAACCCTTCCGTTAGCCTTAAATAAACCGTCTTGCGAACCCAGTTCAAATTGAAAAGAACGCAGGGTCCAATCGGAATTGGTAACTACCCGGGAGTGAAAATTAACCCGCTGGATTTTGCCCAGCATACCTATTGTCATGCTCATAATATTGTCAAATTTATACCCGTCTGCGACTGGAACACATCTCGTTACCGCCCAGCCGACCTTCTTCCCCATTAGATATGTCGCCAGCCACACACCACCCGAATCGTTACCCGAATCTGTAAACCCTCTTGCTTTTCTATCGGTTTTGCCTCCACAGGCAAAAATTAAAACAAATATTACTCCTATTACTATCTTCTTCATCCATTTAAAACTAACAAGGAATCATCGTGTGTCAACAGGTTCTGGTGTTGACTTTACCCCTGGTTATTTTACAATTTCCTGCGCCGAAGTGGCGGAAATGGCAGACGCAGCGGACTCAAAATCCGCCGCCCAGCGATGGGCTTGTGGGTTCGACTCCCACCTTCGGCAGTTACTATTTAAAAACGGGGAAAGTTGCCACAACCGGACGATGGTCGGAAATCAGACGTAGATAATCAACCAGTTCATCATCCAGACGCAGCGTAGTTGTCCTCCCACCTGTGTACTCAGTCAGGACATCGCTGGTCACCAAAATATGGTCGAAAAGCACCCCGGAAGTAACAAGCGACCCATAAAACTCGTTTCCCGCCAGAGGTTGCGTCAGAAACCGGTAATTAATTGTATCTGCAAGAAACGGTAAAAATACATTTTGTGGCTCAGGTTTATCCAATTCGTCATTCCAATCACCTGCAACTACAAAATCTTGTTCACCACCCCGTGCCAGTTGACTGTCAATGTACGTTTTAAGTAACCGGCAGGCACCAGCCCGCCTTGCCTGGTCGGAAACACTCGACCCCGCTTTCAGATGTAAAACAATTAATCGGAAATCAAAAGTAGCGCCATTGCTTGATGCAGTAACCGTCATCACCAGCGGCGGTCGAGGAAAAGAGTCGTTCCCCCAGAAAATCTGGTGAACATCGCTCACATCAATCATCCCGCTCTTGTATATCACCGCCGTCTTCTGATAAAACGACCCGTAATTATCACGGGAATAAAATCCCTGATAATTGGGTAAACCTGCAAGAAGATTTAAAAAGGCAATTGTGTCTTCAATCTCCTGGATGCAATACAAATCCAAATCCATCCGCGGAATAATTGTCCTAAGTAACATCAAGGTAGAATCACCATTCTTGGGAAAGTTCTGAATGTTCCAGGTAACGATTTCCAGTGTCGTATCGTTGCCCAGAGAAGGAATCGCACCGGGAAACTCAATACGAAAGGGCGCCAGTGCAACAATTGAACGGGCGCCCGAATCGTCAACCGCCTGGAGGCAAAAAACATGACTCCCCCACGAAAGGTTATAAAGCGTTACCCCGGTAGATTCGGTCCAGATGCTCGGCGTCGTATCATCCAGGCCGTAAAAGTAACCGACAATCCTACCATCAAAGTCGGTCCCCTGCCATTGAAATCGGGCTGAATCGACATCAGTAATGACGCTGGGTTTAATGGTAAACACAACCGTTGGTTTCCGATTGCCATTGGGTAATGGTTCGGTACAACTTAAAATAAGAATTAATCCCAAGAGCCACTTATTCATCAAAAAAAAGATTATCATTACCAGCCCCTATGTCCAGAATATGCTCTTCAATTAGATAACTCTAAACTCCTCTTTCCGTTTCATATTACATAACAAATAACAAACAGTTGATATTGAATACCGCTGTCTTCTTGACTCCATTTAAAATAGCCGGTATAATGCCCATTATGAATTGGTTGACATTTGGAATTGGGACAAACTTAGAAAAGGAGAAAGAAAGAAAGCGATGAACAATAAAGAAGTTGCCAATCTTATTGCCCAGATAGCACGAATCAGAAATGTCGATATTACTTATGTCTGCGAAATTCTGCGGATGAGCATCATCACCGGACTAAAACGCCGCTTTGGGCCAAATACCGAAGCCGAGGTTACCATCAACCCGGAACAGGGCGAAATCAGGGTTTTTCTAACAAAAAAGGTTGTTGAGCGGGTTAACAATCCGGGACAGGAAATAAGTCTCGAAGAAGCAAAGGTTACAAACCCGACTGCCGGCATCGGTGATGTCGTACGCGTTGAAATGCCACTTGATGAACTGGGACGAATCGCCATTCGTAAGGCATCGGACGAGTTGATGCAAAAACTGCGTGAAGCAGAACGCGACCGCCTCTATGAAGAGTACAGCCGAAAGAAAGGCGAAATCGTTACCGGTACCATTCAAAGAATTGGCGAACGGGAAATCATCGTTAATCTCGGACTTATTGAAGCAACGCTCCTCAACCGCGACCAGTTAAAAACCGACCATTATCGTCAAGGACTACCGATTAAAGCCTATGTCTACAAAGTAGAGAAAACACCGATTGGTCCTCGGGTTTATCTGTCCCGAACCCATCCCGAATTTCTCCGCAAACTTCTTACCCGGGAAGTTCCGGAAATCAAAGAGGGGGTTGTTGAAATCAAGGCGATTGCCCGGGCACCCGGTTCTCGCTCAAAAGTTGCCGTCGCTTCGCTGGACGATAAAATCGACCCCATCGGCGCGTGTGTTGGTTACCGTAAGTCGCGCATTGAAAATATCATCAAAGAGTTGTCCGGTGAGAAAATCGACATTATTCAGTGGAGTCGGGACATTCAGGTTTTTATCGCTCGTGCCCTCGGTCCAGCAAAAGTTTCTGAAATCGTCCGCGAGGGTGATACCTATTATGTTGTTGTTCCTGACGCCGAATTCTCCATCGCTATCGGCAAGAAGGGTCAGAATGTCTGGCTTGCCAGCCTCCTCACCAACACCAAGATTGAAGTCCTGAAAGAAAGTGATTACCGTAACCGCCAAATTATGAACCGGGCGGCAAAAATTTCCTTAAACGACCTGGGATTCTCGGAAGATTTAACGGCAAAATTCCAGGAAGCGGGCTTGAAAACCGCTTTCGATTTTCTCAACCTCCCGCCCGAAGAGTTAGTCCGCATAACCCAATTGAGTGACGACGAAATTAAAACCCTTAAAGAACAGGCGCGGGAAAAGATATGGTCAAGTTAAAAGTCTTTGAGGCTGCCAAACAGTTAAGCCTTTCCAGCGAGGCGCTGCTGGCGCTCCTCAAAGAACTAAATTTCCCTCCCCGGGGCTACACTTCTTACATTACCGAAACAGAATTTGAAGCGGTGAAACAGAAGCTCCGGAGAGAAAAACACCAGTTCAAAGAGTCGATCCGCCGCCGCAAACCACCGGAATCATCAGCGCTTAACACCCGAAAGATTGACGAAAAAGAGATCAATCAAAACCTAAAACAAACTTTAGCGAAAGTTTACGGTCGGGACAAAAAGAAACGAAAACCGACCCGGGAAGAACTTAAATGTGAACCTGTCGAATCAACCGGCACCGCCGCGGTTAAAATTACCCCTTATATGACCGTTACCGAACTGGCGCACGCTTTCAACATCCCGGTTTCGGAGATTATTAAAAAGTGTTTAGCCATTGGTTTACGCGCCACCGTCAATCATCGCCTCGACCTTGATACGATTATGTTAATCGCTGACGAATTCAAAATTGCGGTCCAGCAAGAGGAAGAGATTGAAAAGCCAATTGCAAGATGTGACTTTAGACCCCGACCGCCGGTCGTTGTTGTAATGGGACATGTTGACCATGGAAAAACCGCTTTACTCGACTACATCCGCAAGACAAAAGTGGCTGAACAAGAGGTTGGCAGGATAACGCAGCACATTGGTGCCTATGTCGCCCATTACGGCGACAAGCCGATTGTCTTTCTTGATACACCGGGGCACGAAGCGTTCACCGCAATGCGGGCACGCGGTGCCCAGGTGACCGATATTGCCGTACTTGTTGTCGCCGCCGATGAGGGCATTATGCCCCAAACGCTCGAAGCCCTTGACCACGCCCGGGCCGCCGGTGTCCCGATTATCGTTGCCATCACCAAGTGCGACCTGCCCACCGCAAACCCGGAACGGGTAAAAAGTCAGCTTGCCAACCACAATCTCCGGGTAGAAGAGTACGGTGGCCATACGGTGTGCATTGAAACTTCATCAGTTACCGGTCAGGGCATTGAGGCGTTACTTGACGCCATTGCTGTAGTCAGTCTGGAAATGAATCTCCAGGCCCCCTATGATGGACCAGCCCGCGGCGTGGTGATTGAAGCCCGAGTTGACCGGGGCCGGGGTAACATTGCCACCGTATTGATTCAAGAAGGGACATTAAAGCGCGGTGACCCTTTTGTTGCCGGTGAGCATTATGGCAGAGTGCGCGATATGCTCAACGAATCGTTCATCTCAATTGAAAACGCAACACCATCGATTCCTGTACAGGTACTTGGTTTTTCGGGATTGCCTCAAGCCGGCGACCGCTTTGAGGTAGTAGAAGATGAACGCACTGCGCGCGAAATCGCCCGGCGGCGATTACTCGCGAAACGCGACCGCATCCTTGCCGCCAGCAAGCCCAAAGTGTCTCTCGAGGCGCTCCAGGACCAGATTGCCAAAGGACAGGTCAAAGAGTTAAAAATCGTCCTGAAAACTGATGTCTCCGGCTCCGCCGAAGCGCTCAAAGATGCCCTTGAAGGTTTGTCACTGGACGAAGTAAAAGTCAAAGTTATTCACTCTGGTGTCGGACCAATAACCCAGAACGATGTTCTTCTGGCTCAGGCATCAGAGGCAATTGTTATCGGTTTCAATGTCCGTCCTCTGGCTGACGCCCGCCAATTTGCTGAGCGTGAAGGGGTTGAAATTCGCACCTATCGAATAATCTACGCGGCAATCGACGATGTCCGGGCGGCAATGTTGGGTATGCTCGAACCGGAACAAAAAGAGGTAATCTTGGGGCGCGCCGAGGTCCGACAGGTCTTCTCCGCTCCGCGTATCGGTTTGATTGCCGGTTCCTTTATCACCGAAGGTAAAGCGGTCCGCGGTGCTCTGGTTCGGGTTATCCGTCAGAACCGAACAATTTTTTCCAGCGAGGTCGTGTCGCTGCGACGTTTCAAGGATGATGTCAAGGAAGTTGCCACCGGCTACGAATGCGGTATCGGCATCAAGGATATAACTGACCTCAAGGAGGGCGACATCCTTGAATTTTATCAGATTGAAGAAATAAAGCGCGGTACACCCAGTTCAAACGAACGGGGAAGTTGACCGTATACGCCAACCGGCAGATGAGTGTTGGTTTACTACTGGTTGACTGCTTTCTGGGGAACAGTTTTTCATTAAAAGAAAAACGCCGGGTGCTATCCAGTTTAACCACCCACCTCCGGCGTGACTACAACATTGCGCTGTGCGAAGTTGAATACCAGAACCAGTGGCAGCGCGCGAAGTTAGCAATTGTTTTCGTTAATACCGAATGGCAGATGGTGCTCCAAAATGCCCAGAAAATTATCACCCGGATTGAACAAGATGGCCGGGTCAGCGTCTTGAACTCGGAAATGACGCGCCTTCGTTAACGCAAAAATAATAAAACCGCAACTCCAACGAGCCAGCAGTAAAATCCAAATAAAAAGAACCAGCGGCTGAGTACAAACCGCCGTAAAAAAAGAATCATAAAAAACCCAGCCACCCCCGCCGTAACGATACCCAGGATTACCGGTCCCAAGGCAATGACGGAAAAGTCAAAGCGCAGCAGTTCAAAAATCGCCGCACCCACCGTAATCGGTACCGCCAGCAGGAAAGAAAATTCAAATGCCTGATACCGACTGATTCCCAGCAATAGTGCCAGACCGATTGTTGTCCCGGAACGGGAAATTGCCGGTAGTATCGCTGTCGATTGAATCAGCCCGATCAACAGTGCTTCTTTCCAGTTAACAGACTTGGCGCCATTCGGGGCATACCGCGTGGCAAAAAGTAAAAAACCATTGAGTAGGAAGAACATGCCGATTAATTTTGCGCTGGTAAAAATGTGCTCAACCAATTCACCCATCAACACCCCGACAACTACCGCCGGCAAAGAGCCGACGAGCACCATAAAAATCAGCTTCCGGTTGCAATTACGCTCCTGTTGCTCGCTGGAAAACGCTCCCCGCACGACCTCTTTTAGCCTACCGGCAAAGAACGCAATAAGCGCAACTGCGGTACCAAGATGAAGGGCGGCGGTTAGATTAACCCTCACCTGTTCGGGGATGTTCCACAGATATTGCAAAACCGCTAAATGGCCATCGCTCGAAATCGGCAGGATTTCGGTAACTCCTTGCACTAAACCCAGAACAAAGCTTTCTAACCAGCCCATTTAAAAACCCGCTTCAAAACTAAAATGGACCTTACCCTGCCAGACACTTTTCGCCCAACCCAGACCATAATCGATTCCCACAACCCCAACTTTTGTCCGCCACCTGCCGCCTAATCCATACCCTGCTAAAAACTGACAATTACCCGCCGAATTCTGGAAAGTCCCGGCATCAAAGAAAAGCTGTGCTCGGGTCATTGTTGAAAAATTATACCTTAACTCACAATTCCACCAGCCCGCTTTAGGTGTAACAAAGAGCCCATCCCGATAGCCGCGAACATTTAAAATTCCCCCCATTCGATAAAGCTCCGGTACAACCATTTCATAATTGGCAAACGCCAGACGGCAGGCAAAACGGTTAACCAACACGAAATTTCCCGTTAAAGGGATAAACGGCTCCAAATCTATCTCAACCTTTGTTATCACTTCATTTTTCTCTTTGTTAATGCGCTGCCCGGCACGGGTAAAAACCCGTGCCCAAAGACCACGGCGCGCATTGACGATTCTGTCCCGACTGTCAAAAGTCAAACCGCTTCCCAGCCAGCGCGTTGTGTTACTCTCTTGCCCTGCTGTTCGGTCCAGCCCGGCACCAACACTGAAACCGGTGTTACCCGCGGTGAATGTGCCTGTTATCGACAAAGTAGTAAAGGAGTAACTGGTGTCAAAAACATTATGCTCAACCGCTCCTTTTAATTCAACCGGTAGACGAAAAACCCAGGGTTCGGAATAAGTTAGACTGTAATAACTGAACCAGGGCACCGAACGCCATTCACCCTCCATCCTCCGGCCCGAGTTCAAAATATTCAAAAGCCGCAACCTTCCCCAACCGGTCCAGCGCCGTTCTTCAGGGAGATAACCCGCTACACCCAAAATCTCCCCCTTCCGATAAGTAGAAATCCAGTAACGCACGCCATAAGCGCCGTCGCGTCTCATTACAATATCCTGACTGTCAACAACCACCCAGCCGCTTCTTTCCACTCCTCTACGCCAGTTGTTAACAACCGCCGTGGAATACGGCACATTCTTTTTAAATCCGGCGTAGCGCATTAGTAACATTTCAGAATTTTGCGACTTACCACTAAAAGTTATAAAGTTTACCACCACTTTGGGTCCGGTATCAATCCGAATGACCGGAAACAAAAAGCCGGCGGTTTCCGCAACGCCCACAACTCCAACCCAGACCCAGGGATAACCTGCCTCGCGATAAAAGTTTGCTATTTTTTCTTCAAATTTATTTATCAGTTTTGCGTTTAAAACCGCTCCTTTAACAGGAGTTCGGGCAACCGCCCGTGGCGAAACTTCTGATATTCCTTCAAAAGACCAGCCGCCAAACCGGGCGCGTGCTATGCTGTCAATTAGATATGTTATCTTTACACCCTTTTCATTGACATCCGTTTCAACCGTTACTTGACGCACCCAGAAACCAAGGTCAAACAATCGCTGTCTTAATTCTTCCTTTCCGGCTTCAATCGCCTGAAAGTCGACAGTGTCACCGACTTTAATACCGGGCAACACCCCACGCGGCAAACCTTTACCATCAACCGAAAGCGAAACAACCCGAT
>Ga0067045_1028503_pt1 | contig 32176 bp, 32 predicted proteins | sample TerdegcTABiofilm_FD_59184 | JGI IMG/M metagenome (GOLD analysis project Ga0067045, IMG submission 59184) | Combined Assembly of (Gp0054472, Gp0054536) Wastewater bioreactor microbial communities from Singapore -Terephthalate degrading...
AGCCCAATGGTGCATGCTATTCTTTTGTGGGTCATTATATTTTTTTCAGGGATGAATACATCTCACCTCTTTTACAGGGAGATAGAAGAAAATACAGCTCTCTTTAACCTGATGTATTACAGCCACGAAAGTATATTTGTATCAAAGCTTTTTGTAAACGGTATTATTATGGTGGCTGTTGCAGCAATAGTGGGATTGCTGTATCTGTTTGTTATGGATGTTTCAGTATATCATCATTGCAGTTTTGCAATCATGTTACTGGTAGGCAGTAGTGCCCTGGCAGTGTGTACAACGATAATTGCTGCAATAACTGCAATAGCACAGGCACGAGGAGGCCTTTTTACTATTTTATCTTTCCCCATAACGCTACCCATTATTACCGTGGTAATAAAATCAACAACACAGTGTTTTTCTAAAGAGATTTTTTCTTCATTAAGCGCTATACTTTTTCTGCTTGCATTTTCAACGTTACTTGGCGTGGTATCGTATATGCTGTTCCCCTATATATGGAGAGAATTTTAAATGAATCCTAATTTTTCATGGAGTTGTACATGTTTTTAATCATTATTGATGCACTGTTAATGCTCGTATCTCTGTATCTCATATTCATATGGGTGCCACCTGCAGCAATCCTTGGGGAAACAAGCAGGATAGTGTATCTACATGTGCCACTTGCCTGGGTGTCGACACTGGCATTTATTGTTGCAGGTCTTACTTCAATACAATATATACGCAAAAAAACAATAGTGTATATTCATTTTGCACGTGGCTCAGTGCACATTGGATTTTTTTTCAGTATAGTAACCGTGATAACAGGTTCTCTGTGGGCAAAGGTTATGTGGGGAAGTTACTGGAACTGGGACCCTCGTGAAACATCAATCACGTTGCTGCTACTAGTATATATTGCCTATTTTAGCTTGCATCAAATTGTGCGCACCAATCCAAAGGGTGCTATCTTAGAAAGTGTGTATCTTGTTATAGCGTTTGTAGCTTCACCATTTTTAATATTTGTTGTTCCGCGTCTGTATCCATCGCTTCATCCTGATCCCGTGATTAATACTCAAGGGGCAATACTTCTAGATACTGAAATGCGGCTAGTTCTTATTATTTCGGTTGTAGCGTTTACACTTTTTTATGCCATTGTGTTAAAGCTTTTACTAAAGGTATATACGTTAGAATATTTATGTACTGAGGATATATCATGAAACTATCGTTAATGGTAACTATCGCACAAAATATAACACAAATACAGAAAGATTCAACTACAGTGCTATTCTGGGTATCTGCCGTTGTGTGGATTGGTATTGTGTGTTACTTAATACTTTTGCATAATAAGGTTAAAAGGTTGGAAAAGAGGCTCAATGAAAAAAAGTAATATTATTATAGTAAGTATCATTGTAGTATGTGGTGCTATAGCAATTTTTTCCTTTAAGGGGATAGTAACGCCGTATGTATCGTTTGATGAGGCATCAAAGGGTAATACGTATGTACAGGTACTGGGAAACCTGGTAAAGTCAGTACCGGTGCAAAATTCCGCTGACGGCTTTACATTCACCATTGAAGATGATAATGGGAAACGATTGACTGTGATTCATAAAGGATCAAAGCCGCTTAACTTTGAGCATGCAACAAGCGTTGTTGCAATTGGAAGCTATAATAAAGAAAAGCAGATATTTGAAGCAGATAAAATTTTGGTAAAATGCCCTTCTAAATACACCAAGGAGAATAAATAATGAATCTTCTGTATTACCTTCCATGGCTTTCTGCTGCGCTGGTAGTGACCTCGGTTGTGTTAGCGGTTAATTCGTTTAAGAAAGATAACTTAAAAGCAGCTAGATACAGTTACTATGGTGCAACCGCTGTAACAGGGCTTATGCTTGTTACATTAACCATTGCGTTTGTCCTCAATACATTTCAATTTTCGTATGTGTATCAACACTCTTCTGTGGATTTGCCATTCATGTATCGTATTGCAGCAGTGTGGGCAGGGCAGGAAGGCTCATTTTTACTGTGGACGTTTTTTGTTATGATAACTGTAGTGCTTGCATTGCGATATGAAAAACAATATACACAGAGCTTTCTGACATTGGCAGGGCTGGTAACGCTGGTATTTATCATACATTGTTTGCATAATAATCCGTTTGCGTATGTGTGGGATACTTCAAAAAATGTTTTACCGGGAGCAATACCACACGATGGCTTGGGGTTAAATCCTCTGCTTCAGGATTTCTGGATGGTGATACATCCACCGGTGCTCTTTGCCGGGTATGCACTGGCAACGGTACCGTTTGTGTATGCAATAATTGCACTATTGTATAATGATTATTCACTGTTAACTGCTGGGTACCGCTGGGTAGTTGCTACAGTGTTAACGCTTGGGGCAGGTATATTTTTAGGTGGGTACTGGGCATACAAGGTGCTGGGCTGGGGTGGCTACTGGGGATGGGATCCTGTGGAAAATGCTTCGCTTATCCCATGGCTTACAGGCCTTGCACTCATGCATGGTTTAATTGTGCAAAAACGTAAGAGGGCACTTATCAGGTTTAATAGTATAATGGCGATAGTTACTTTTGTACTGGTTATCTTTGGTACATTTTTAACCCGCAGCGGTGTCCTTTCTGATTTTTCGGTGCATTCATTCAGTGGTGCAGGTAATTTTACTGATCTTTTACTTTTTATTGTGACAGTTAGTATTGTTACTACAGGATTGTTGTTATATCGCCGAAACGATGCAATTGGAAATACATTAGATAATACTCTGTTTGCAAAAGACAATATAATAGTCTATGGCATTGCAGCATTATTATTTTTTGCTCTGTTTGTGCTCATTGGTACCTGTATGCCCATCATCACCGGGTTACTGGGGCAAGCATCAACGGTGCAGGAATCATATTATGTCAGTATTGCCAGGCCAATAGGTTTTCTTGTTGTGGTGTTGTTGCTTGTAACACCTTTTGCAAAAAAGCCATCCTTAAAAACAGTAGCGATAGCAGGAACTATCGCCCTGGTTGTATCATTGCTTTTATTTGTAGGGAAGCCTTTTATTCCTGTTGCTTTTATTGTAATGTTACTTTCTTTTGGTATACTGCTTACCAATGTTAAAGGTATAGTGCCACACATACCGTTGCATCTGGCTGCACGTATAGCGCACAGTGGTGTAGCTTTGCTCATAGTAGGAATCATTACATCACAAACGCAGTCAGTTGAGTATCATGCACAGATTGCGCAGAATGAAAAAAAGACATTTTATCCAGTAGCCCTGGAGCTTGTGGGCATGGTTGAAGGTAGTAAAAGTGCAATTGCATTCAAGTATGATTATTACAACACATCAAAGACTATTCAAACACCATATTTTATTGATACTCGAACCAATCAGCTATTCAGAGAACCATATATTGACTATAACCTGCTATATGATGTTTATATTTCACCTGTTGAATATAGATTGGGTAAGGATACAGTAACACAGATCATGCTTAAAAAAGGAGAGGTGCGTTCATTTAATGATGTCACACTTCGCTTTGATGGGTTTGATATTGACCGCATGGCTATGATGCAGGGCAATCCAAAAATCTATGCATTGTGCACCGTGAAATATCAGGGTAAGGAATACACAGTGCGCCCAGGAGTACTATTTGATGGCGACAGGCGCACAAGCCAGAATACAGTACTTCCTGGTACAACGCGAATGATTTCGTTGATGGATTTTGATATTCATGAAAAGCTCATAGTATTATATATGGATGCACCAGCACAGGCTGTGGTTCCACCTGATATGGTGATAGTTGATATTTCCTTTAAACGGCTTATATGGTTAGTATGGTTGGGTACCGTGGTAATAGCCTTTGGCACTGCATTACCACTGGTTAAACGACAATAGAATAAATAGTATTTATGGATGTAGTTTTACAGTAATGGATTGAGCATATGAAAGAGGAAAAAGAGATAATTCAAAATAAAAAGGCCCGTTTTGAATATGAGATACTTGATACTATTGAGGCGGGTATTGTATTGAAAGGTACTGAGGTAAAATCAATACGGCAGAAAAAAGTCAGTATACAGGATTCTTATGCCCGCATCAAGGATGGCGAGGCATTTTTATATGGGATGAATATATCCCCATATGAAGCAGGCAATATTTTTAACCATGACCCGTTACGTGTGCGCAAACTATTGCTGCACAAACAGGAAATAAAACGCCTCACTGGCAAGCAGCAGGAAAAAGGATTGACGCTAGTGCCACTCAAGCTTTACTGGAAAAACGGGAAGGTAAAAGTCCTTCTGGGGCTTGCTAAAGGGAAAACCCTATATGATAAACGCCATGATATAAAGAAGCGTGATGCTGACAGAGAACTGCAGCGCTATAAGCGCATGCGTTAATTATGAATATACTGCTACCGATTCTATCTTCTTAGCTATCTCTTTGAATCGTTCTGCTATTACCTTTGTATCTTTTCCTTTTTTAAGCTGGCGGGCAGCAATAAGCTTTAGTACTTTCATTATTGATTCGTAATCAGGCCTGTCAAAATTTCCTCCTGAAACTATAAAAAGCTCTTGCAACAATTCTTTGGCTTTGGTGTAGCTTTCTGGTTCTGAATCAAAAACATTTGATGCCACACATTGTGTTATTTCATCTTTGATTTGTTGTGCAGTATAATCACGCAATAGCATATAACGTTTAAGTCCTCCGTAAAAAGTTTAAGTATTCAGTTCACTTATTCCCCCTGCTTCTCAGTGTGGTACCTTAGCAAGCATAAGTGCTATAGCTACCGCCACTATGCATAAGGAAAGATTTTTCCTCTCTTTAAGTTACAGAGAGGGTTGATGGTTATGGGAAAATAATTGCATTAGTTATGAAAATATGAACTCAATAAAAGTAACGAAACTATTGAAAAAACTGGTGCTTAAGAATATCATTTAATTTTAAAATATAATAATTATTTTATTTTTCGTCAACAGATTCTGATAAAAATTTTATTCCCACTCTATGGTTGATGGTGGTTTTGATGAGATGTCATATACAACTCTATTTACACCTTTTACTTCATTGATTATGCGCGTGGAGATTCTACGCATTAAATCTTCGGGTAAGTATGCCCAGTCGGCGGTCATAGCATCAAGTGATGTAACAGCCCGTATTGCAATGACATTTTCATAGGTACGTTTGTCACCCATTACCCCTACTGATTTTATGGGTAAAAATACGGCAAATGCCTGCCACAGCTTTGTATAATAATCAGCTTTTTTTATCTCTTCAATCAGGATGTCATCAGCCTCCCGTAAGATAAAAAGACGCTCTTTTGTTACTTCGCCAATAATGCGGATGGCAAGGCCGGGGCCAGGGAATGGATGCCTGTTTATCAATTCTTCAGGCATGCCTAATTGCCTGCCTAATTCCCTCACCTCATCCTTAAATAACTCTTTCAGTGGCTCTATTACCTTGCCTTCTTTTATTAATTCAAGCACTTCCGGCACTCTATTGTGATGGCTCTTTATAGTATCCGAAGGTCCTTTGGTAGAAACTGATTCTATTACATCAGGATATAACGTTCCCTGTGCTAAAAAATCAAATGTTCCAATTTTTGCAGCTTCGGATTTAAAGACATTAATAAATTCTTTACCGATAATTTTTCGTTTTTGTTCAGGATCAGTTATCCCTTTTAGTTTTTGTAAAAATAATTCTTCGGCATCAGCATAGATAAGGTTTAGATTCAGATGTTTTTTAAATCGCTCTATGACTTTAGTATGTTCATCCTTGCGTAATAAGCCGTTGTTCACAAAAACACAATATAAACGGTTACCGATAGCTTTTTGTAACAGCACAGCAGTAACTGAAGAATCAACACCACCGGAAAGACCTAAGAGTACCGTGCCATTGCCTACAACCGCTCGTATGTCATTTATTGCTGAATCAATAAAGGATTGCATTGTCCATGTTGGTTTAAAATCGCAGATGTCAAAAAGAAAGTTTTGTAATATCTCTTTGCCATATTGTGTATGGTAAACTTCTGGATGGAATTGTACGCCATATATCTTTTTTTGTGGAAACTCTATTGCTGCAATTTTTGCATTACGTGAACCTGCAATAACAGTAAACTCCTGTGGAACGCTTTCAACCTTATCGCCGTGGCTCATCCATACGGTTTGTGTATCCGGCAATCCTTTAAATAATGGGGAATTGTTTACAATGGTAATATCAGCTCTGCCATATTCTTTAAAAGGTGATGGAGATATCACTCCTCCGAAAGCATCGACAACCACGTACAATCCGTAGCATATCCCCAAAACAGGTATTCCCAAAGAAAATAATTCTTTGCTTATTTTTGGGGAATCTTTTTCATATAATGATGAAGGTCCACCGGAAAGAACCAGGGCTTTGGGATGTTCTTTTTTTATTTCATCAATGGATATTGTATAGGGCACTATCTCTGCATACACATTCAGCTCCCTGATTTTACGGGCAATGAGCTGTGTATATTGTGAGCCAAAATCCAAAATGAGTACTTTGTTCTGTGAAGATACCCCAAAGCCATGTTCAATCATTTTTTAGCCTCTAATGCATTTATGTATTCGTATAGACCTTTGGAAAGTGTTTCATTTTTTTCAATAATGGTTTTTTGCATAGTGTGGCGATAGTTACGCAGCTTTTCCTGATAAGCGGGATTCCCGGTTGATAAAATAGATACAGCCAGCAATGCAGCATTGGTAGCACCAGCTTTACCGATAGCAACTGTTGCTACAGGGATTCCTGATGGCATCTGCACTATGGATAAAAGCGAATCAAGCCCACCGGACACCTGCGTTTCGATGGGGATACCTATGACAGGCAATACAGTGTGTGATGCAACAACGCCAGGAAGATGAGCTGCTCCACCAGCTGCTGCAATAATAACCTTAGCCCCAGCGTTTTCCATCTGTTTAATCCATTCAGCCACCAGATGAGGGGTTCTGTGAGCTGAATATGCCTTCACATCGTATGATATACCAAAATCATCCAGTGTCTGGAAACATCCCTTTAGTTTTGGTAGATCAGAATCGCTGCCCACGATGATTCCTACTTCTGTCATTGGTATGTTCCTTTCTTTTAATTTATTATTATGAACTATCGCATACTATAATGCTTGACTTAAAATATAATGCGTGCAGTAATAAAATCAAATTTTAAATGTGAAAATTTATGTCACTGCTCAGTATAACATTTTTTATTGTGGGTGCATCTATCGTTGGTGCATTGCTTTTAGTTATACGTGCTCACCAGTATCCTGCAAAGGTGCGTAAAGCCCAGGAATACCTTGATAGTGGAGACATTGCAAAGGCAAGTGAAATTGTCAAGCTTGTTCTTGAGCGAAAAAAAGATTATGTTCCTGCACGGTACTTACGGGCACAGATTTTAGTAAAACAAAAACAATACCTTTTAGCAATTTCTGAACTTAATGGTATTCTTGCCCTTCCTGAATTCAATAAGTATGTCAATGAACTTGATATCCATTATATGCTTGCTGATCTGTACCATGAAACACAGCAATGGCAAAAGGAAGTAGAAGAGTTCAGGATAATTTTACAGTTTAATCCTGATGATATTAATGCAAACCACAGGCTTGGAATAGTGCTTTACAGGCAACATGATTATATTGGTGCCAAGGATTATTTGCTTAAAGCAGTTACCATGGATCCGGCTCTTACAGATATTTATGGGCCTCTGGGGATATGTCTTTTTAATTTAGCAGATTATGAACTGGCGCAAAATTTCCTCATCAAGGCAATAGAAAGCAATCCTGCCAATTATGAGCCCCATTATTATCTGGGTATCATATTTAAAATGAAGAAGGACTATGTTGCTGCTCTGGATATGTTAGCAAAAGCACGTAATGACAGGCGATATTTTGTGAAAAGCCAGTATGCTATAGGTCAGATATACTTTGATAATGATGAATACAGTAAGGCCATTGAGGAATTGGAGAAAGGATTATCCTATGTTAAGGATAGTACTGATGAAGGACTGGCTTACCGGTATTTACTTGCTGAATGTTATGAAATGGAAAATAAGATTCAGGAGGCTGTACATCACTGGGAAAAAATTGCAAGTATAAATCCAAATTACCGAAGTACTCAGCTGAAACTGGATGACTACAAGGCAATACTGGAAAATAAAAATTTGAAATTTTTATTTACTTCATCTATGTCCGAGTTACAGCCTCTTATAACTGAAATAATTGCTCAGCTTAATTACAGCATTGTGTACAAAAAAGAAGTTACGCCTAACGAGTATATGTATAAATGCTTTAGTGTGAAAAGAATAAATGAACCTCCAGCATTAATCAACTTCATACGAACAACCCGTGATATAACAGAAGGCCAAATTAATGCATTTTATCAGAGAATGTTAGAAGAGAAATGCAGGAGCGGTATCTTTATTACGACTTCAAAATTCAGCATAAATGCTAAATCTCAGGCAGCAAATAAAATGATTGAAATTATGGATGGAAGATTTTTACAGAAAACCATGGAAAAGATTAAAGGGAAAAAGGTTTAATCATGAACAGGTTTTTCTATTTGCTCATGTGTGTGCTGCTTTTAACAGTTACGTGCTCCCGTGAAAAGGAGATTCATGAAGGGATACGGCTTTATAATGAAGGGCTAACGCAAAGTGCATTTGTAAAATTCAGGGAAGGATTGCTACAATATTCCACTATTAAGACTATTAATGCTCAGAATCTTTATTTTACACCTTTTGCTATTTTTTCTTCAGAAAATATAGTGTCTATGCTTTATCCGGAACAATATTCCTACAATTTCCCCCGTGAAGTTGTAAGTTTATGGTATGATAGGGAAGAAGATACATGTGCTGTTACAGATGGTATTGTGGTATATCTTTCAATCAATGATAAAGAATCAATTATAAACAACCCAACACAGGAACCTATAAAAGCAGTTGCCCATGTAACACATACCTACTTACTTTGCGGTAAAGAATTATTTGTGTATAATGTAAGAGATGAGCAGATAAAAAAATTATCATCAATTGAATTTTCACCGCCCGAAGCATTTAAATATTATAATGCGTATATAGATGTTATTGATGATAAGCTGATTGTCATTGCGGGTATTGCTGGGGCATATAATCTGTGGGTAATAACAAAAAATGGGGATTTGCTTATCCCATCTATCAGGGTAGCTTCATGGAAACATGCATTACATGATGGAACACTTTTTGTAATCAAAGGAAGTGCAGGTAACTGGGATTTTAAAAGCATTAATATAAAAACCAGACAGGAAAAAATTATCAAAAACTTTTCCAATCTTACAGATATTCATATGACTGACCATGGTGTTGTCATTAATACTGGCCAGCAGATGTATATATATCTGTACAATAATACTATGTATACATTCCCATTTGTATATTCCATAAAGGGTGAAACGCGAGATAGTATGGTTGTTGATAATGGTTCACTGGTAATTATCAGCAGTGAAAAATTTTTTTCAAAAATACAGGGGATTGCTAAAGATACAGGCTGTTGTACGGTAAAAAAAATAAATCAGGAGTGAATAATAACTATTGCATCATCGTGGACATTTTCAAACCAGTATGATCCATTTTTATGGAGATGTTTTTCCAGGATTGTCATTAAAGTAGTTACATGGCCTTCACCAAAACCCATTGCATAACAATGAAATAACGCTTCCTGAGATATATCATGAATCTGAACGTTATGTATCTGGTGGATATAATGTATTTCATGGGATATTGAATGCTCCCTAAGATAAGCAATGATACGTTGTAAATGGTGCTTTGACCGTTCCTTTTTAAAATAACTTCTGATAACATCACTTAATGTATATGTTTTTTCTGTACGAACAGCTATCATCACCAGTGGCGCGATGTGCATCATTGTGACCAAAGCCTTTTCTAATGGCTTGATACCATATATTGAATGCATAGCTATACAGGCATCGGCTTTCAATGATTTTATTGTTTCAAGCTGATGAGGATAGATAGTTACGTTAACAGAAAGATTTTTTATTTTGTCATATAAAATGCTGCTCATGCCAATAGCAGGTTCAATGGCATACACCGTATATCCAGCAATAGCAAGAGGGATGCTGAAGGCACCGGTTCCTGCTCCAACATCAGCAACTGATGTTACAGTATATTGGTTGAGACATTCTATAACATGATCTAAAAGCTTACCAGGATATCCCAATTGGGAATTTCGCTTTTCATACATTACAGCAAAGCTGTAATCATCAAAAGGAGATTTTTTTTCTTGATTACTATCGCTCATAGTATTATTCTATAAGTACTTTAGCAGTATGCTTCATTAAAAGGAACCGTATATGTTTAAAAAAATTCTCTATCCAACAGATTTTTCTGAATGTGCTCATGCAGCCATGCCATATATAAAATTAATGAAGAAAGCAGGAACAAAGGAATTAATCATTCTTCATGTTATCGATATACGCCAGAGCACAATAATAGATACAACAGCATTTGGTGAAACATTTGTCTACCCCTATGATATATCGGATATTCTGAAAAAAGAAGCTGAAACTCAGATGAATACATTAATCAAGCAATTTTCGCGACTATTTAAAGTTACTCCATTAATTGTAGAAGGTATCCCTTTTAAAGAAATTATACATGTATCTCAGCAGTATAATGTATCATGCATTGTAATGGGTTCACATGGTAAAAGCAATATTGAAGAAATGTTGTTGGGTTCGGTTACTGAAAAAGTAGTAAGAAAATCACCTATACCGTGCCTGGTCATTAAAAGGGCTTAAAAATTTTCTTCCTGGTAATCATAAAAATCATCTGGAATATCTTCTAAATCATCATCAGATTCACTATCATTATGATCTAAGGTATCATCATTTGAATTGTCATCCTGCGGATGTTCGTCCTGGTTATTTTTGGTTGGGGGTTGTTCTTTATTTGTTGTACTGTCATCCGTAACAGGATGTAATGATGCATTTGAACTGAATGCACCATGTGATAAGAATGTTGCATGCAATGGCCTTATCATAACAATTAAGATTAATAAAATAATACCATATTTAAGTTTCATTCTGTACCTTTTAATGTTCATTGAATATTCATTCTTTATTCAATCAATGATTTAATACTATAAGCATATTTGTGATGCAAATGCAAGAAATTTTTTAACTATCGGTATCATTTACTGCAAGCAATTCATTGGATGATAGTGCCCTGGTTATCAGCATAACAGTGTAATAACTTAAAACAGCAATCAGCACTGATAACAAAAAGCTATATTCAAAGTGAATAAAGAATTTTCCAACGAAGTATGTTGTAGCTCCTATTATCAGGGTAACTATTGCAGCAGGTACACTGGGCTTTTTTGAATACATGCCAATGATGTAAATAACAAAAACCCCGGCACTACCAAACGCAGATGCTTCTTTTACAAGTGAATAGATGCCTTCTGCATGAAGTGCTAAAATATACGATGTGATCCCTAACAAAAGAACTCCTGTTCTATCGGCTATAAGTTTTGTTTTGTCGCTTAAATTGGGATAGAAATTAAAAATAAGGTTATGATTGAGAAGGGCTGAGGATGCTAATAGAGCACTGTCAACAGTAGAAAGAATCGCTGATACCAGTGCCCCCGCAAAAATAATATAAAGGTATTTGTGAAAGTGAAATTGTGCCATCCTGGGCAGTATTTGTTCAGGATCATTTAAGCCGGGCATAACATGAAAGCCAACAAGCCCTATAAACAGGGGAATCATGCCAATTGAAATATACATAAGGGATGCTAACAGTGAACTTCTGCGTGCCACTGTAGCTGACCGTGCAGCTAACATACGAGAGATTACCTCCTGAGCAACAAGGGAGCCACATATTGGTACAGCCCATGATTCAACCATTGTGAATAAACGCTGCCAGGGGTCGGATAGTGAATGAGGAACAAATGTCAATCGGGTTGTATCGATCATACCTATTGCTTGAGACAATCCACCCACATCGCCAAGCACGGAAAATAAGATGACAATAAGCCCAATGATTAAAATGGCACCCTGAACAATATCTGTTATTGCATCAGCAAGTAATCCACCCAACCCCGTATATACAATAACAACTATCGCGGATATGGTAATGGATATGGTTAATTCCAATTCAGATGATGCAGATAGAACCTGTCCAAATGCCCGTATCTGAGCCGCAGCCCAGAGCAGGGATGTAGGTATAAGTATTATTGCGGTGAGCTTTTCTACAGTACTGTCGTAGGTATTTCGGAAAAAATCGGAGATAGTTGTTAGTTTCATATTCCACAGACGGGATGCAAAAAAAAGGCCAAGTACAAAAAGAACTATCGCATATCCAAAAGGATCAGCAGTAACTCCAACAAGCCCGTCAGCGTATGCTGCACCCGAGGTACCAATGCAGGATTCGGCACCAAACCAGGTTGCAAAGACTGAAAATGTAACTAGAAGGTAACCTAATTTTCTTCCTGCGAGAATAAAATCATCATCAGAATGGATCTTACGGGAAACTATTATCCCTAAGATAAGCTGGAAAATGATATATGCTAAAATTCCAATGAGATATCCTGACACCTTCCTTCACCTTTCCATGGGTAATTTACAAAATAATATTGACAGTGAATAATATATATATTTTTTCAAGAAATATAAGAAAAAAATATTAATTATTGTACACCTGGGCCTCATACGGCGGTTGTGTAGTTGGTTTTTATATTAAAATATTTTAAGGAATAAATACTGAAAAATTTAATCAATATTGTAAACTATGGAAATCATTATACATATTATTAGTACATTTTTTTCTCATTACGGGACATTATTGTTAATATTTGTTGCGCGCATTTTTGATGTATCCATAGGCACTATGCGCATCATTTTAATGGCTCGTGGATACAGGTCAATTGCGCCGATTCTGGGATTTTTTGAAGTTTTAATCTGGCTTGTGGCTATAAATTCGGCTTTGAAGCATTTTGATGGTGTAATAAGCTATGTGGTGTATGCCGCTGGATTTGCTACAGGGAATTATGTTGGTATGCTTTTGGAAGAAAAGATTGCAATTGGCTATCAATCGGTAAGGATTATCACCAGCAAAGTTGTTTCCGCATTGCCGCTGGTGTTGCGGCAGGAAGGGTTTGGCGTTACTCAGATTGATGGGATTGGCATGAAGGGGGCTATTACTTTATTGTTCACGGTAGTACCAAAGAAAGATGTCAAAAGGGTTGTTGAGATAGTACAGCTCTTAGAACCCAATGCGTTTATTACCATTGAAGATGTTAAACAGCATCTGAGTGGTTTTTCCGTTCATAATGAGTTTACTCAAAAATTTGCGTCTTTGATTGCAAAGAAGAAATAAAGATAACCTCACCCCCAGCCCCTCTCCTTAGTAAGGCGAGGGGGTAATATTATACTTAGCGCCAACGGTCATTCTGAATTCATTTTAGGATCTATTGCAAAAATAGATTTCGGGTTAAGTGAAATAATGGAAGATAACGTTTTTGTTAAAATTTAATTCTCCTTAACGAAAAATTAGGTTTTTAAAATTGCACATGGTTCATTTATATTCGCAATATTCATTTTATATACTTTTTGGAAGTATAGATAAAGTTTTGAGCATAACCTCTTGCTTAAATTAAAGATGATTTTTTATAAGCCACAAACTCTACCTGTCAAGCGCAATTTCAAAACCACAGCAATGGATAAATAATCTCTCTATCATAGATGCAAAAGCCAACGTACACATGATGACCAAACATCTCGTATCCTGTACCATCCTTAAATATACTCAGTACAGTGTACATAAATACAAGGTTATTCTAAAGTACAATACACAGGCAAAGATTAATAATATGAACTATCGACAAACCTTGTAAAAGTATGTTAGCGCATGAAGTACCGCTGCCTTTGTGTTAAGCATTATAAAAATTAATGAGTTATATAAACAATAGCAATGGTGCATTAAAACTAGATGGTGCTCAGTGCTTAATTGAAAACTGTAATTAACACTTGACAACAAGTAAATTGTGAGTAAATCTTTTTAAGGAAATAATTTATTTATTAACGGATGCTTACACGAAAGTTATGGCCATTCAGCCTTAAGAGATATATGCCCAAATTCACAAAAAGGGAAATTTATGAAAAGAAATAAAGTGCTTGATGGTTTGTTTGGATTATGCGTTGGCGATGCGCTTGGTGTTCCCGTAGAGTTTACCCCTCGAAGCATGTTAAAGGAAAATCCTGTAACCGATATGATTGGTTGGGGAACTCACCATCAACCGCCAGGGACATGGTCAGATGATAGCTCGCTTGCTTTTTGTTTGGCTGAGTCACTCTGTAATGGTTTAGATCTTCATGACATTGCTGATAAATTTTGTAAATGGTTATACGAAGCTTACTGGACTCCACATGGTGTTGTTTTTGATGTTGGAAATGCAACTCAAAATGCTATTTTTCGCTTAAAGAAGGGTGTAAACCCTGTAGAAGCAGGGGGTAAGGATGAATCAAGTAATGGGAATGGATCGTTGATGCGAATTTTGCCTCTGGCATATTATTTAGAAAAATCCAGTAAACATGATCAATTTGATATCACTCATCAAGTGTCATGTTTGACACATGGACACATACGCTCTCAAATGGCATGTGGAATGTATATTCAGCTTGCAATTAATATTCTTAATGGCCACACTCCTAAGTTGGCATACGAAATTATGAAAGATGTTGTTATGGAATATTATTCCAAGCAACCGTATGCAGCAGAATTAAAAAATTTTGCAAGGATCTTAGAATCTGATATATCTCAATTGCCAGAAAAGTCTATCAAATCAAGTGGATATGTAGTAGATACACTGGAAGCAAGCATGTGGGCTCTTTTAAATAATAATTCTTATAAGGATACTGTACTTGCTGCAGTAAATCTTGGTGGTGACACCGATACAACCGGGACTGTGGCTGGTGGATTAGCAGGGTTATATTATGGTTATGATAACATTCCAGTCAATTGGATAAATACAATAGCAAGAAAAGATGATATTAATGAATTGGCAAATAAATTAGATGATTCAATATCCTATCCTCCCACAAATAATTCTTGACCCACTATTACACACAGGCTTTAAATATTTACTGTAATAACGAAAATTTGCGGAGCCTATCTATGAAAAATAAAAAAGAGCATATATTCCCAAACCCTGAAGGGAAAATTAATGTGCTTAAAAGATACCTCCATATACTGGCATTAATGCAACATATACCACAAAATGGCGAAACATGGAACGCAACAAAACTTGCCGACATTTTAATAGAAAATCCACCCCTAGAAATAAAAAATTTACGAAGGGAAAGCAACTGTTGAATACAAGGGAAGGGGTATTACAAATATTTTCAGATGATGGTTAAGAATGCAAACAATAAATAAACAACCTCACCCCCAGCCCCTCTCCTTAATAAGGCGAGGGGAGGCTGTAATTTTCAATGCCTGGTATGTGTAAGGGAAAAAATGACTTAAGAACTTAACATAACCATTTATTCCAATTAATACTTTGAAAAAACACAGTATACATTGCCAATCTACGTTCATACACAGCTTTCATGAAATATTTAAAATTATTTTCGTCTTGCCATTTATATTTATCATAAGGAACTTGTTCCCAGGTACTGGGATTAGGGAAAAAAGTTGCCTCTTGAATATCTTTTACGGTATATAAGGCTAAATCTTTTCGATGGTTATAGCCTTTTGTTATCGTTTCGGGATCACCAAGTAAATATTTGTCGTGCAAACTTTTTTCTTGATCTGCTCGATTTAATTCTTTGGGCCAAAAGCGCAAATTGCCAATTGTATTTGATACAATGCCTTTATTATCCCAAAATATTTTTGGATAATTGACCCACTGACCATTTGGGACAACACCACGCATTTCAAATAAAAAACTAGGGATTATATGATCAATATCATACGGTAAATCTTCTCGTTTGCTTAAGAATTGTGATGGATCATAATCTGGATACCACTTATGAATAAATTTGCGCTGAATCCAAAACACAATATCTATCTCATTTGGCCAAATATTACCCTTTGCAATTTCCTTTTCATTGTCCCAAATATTATTTTTATATTCATCAATAGTAAGTATTTTAACTATTTCTGTTCTTTCTGAATTATTAAAATACTCATAGATAGTTTTACCTGGGAAAGTCCCTTTAGTTTTAATTGCAATAGAAAATGGCTCTCTTATGATTTCATCACTTTGGGATTTTAAATATAAATGATCGAATAAAGCATATCGAATTATTTCTTCACGGCTATATGCATCAACATTTTCATTTGTATCAATCCATGCACATATTGTATGCCAAACACGCCATCTAATTTTTGGTATCATTGGTAATGGCAAACCAATATCGTCTTCAATATTTGGATTAAAAGCAAGAGTGTTTTTTGCTTTTATTAAAATTTTATGAATTCTTGAAATTGCCTTTTCTTTTAACAAATATGATTGGATGCAATCAAGAAATTCATTTTTACTATTATTTTCAAAACCTATTAACTTTGAAAAAACATCGCTATTCAATTTTATTAGATCATAAGCACCATAATTTAATTTATCTTTTGTTTTATTATATGCCAACCTTGCTATTAAATGTACAATCTCTATTGGTGATATTATTTTCCCAGTTTGTGGATCACTATAAATTTCCCATATTAGATTGTGAGCATCTGGCCAAATCAGTTTTAAACCCGAAAAAAACAATTCATCTGGCGGCATTTTTAAGCCTTCAGTATTTAGTCTATTAAATGCTGTATTAAGATCATCAATATTTTTTAATTTATGTATTAAGTAAACAGGAATAGAGTATTTTAAAACTGAATTGATAACAGGTTTGATTTTAGAAATGAAATTTACAATTTCTTCAACTTTTTCTTTATAGAGTTTTTTCAAATGAGGATGATTAAATTCAATTTCATAAATTTGTTTTTTCCCTTGAATTATTGAAATGAGTTCATTAAATGGCAAAGGCAGTGTCGCTTTTAATGGATATGTATTCTTGAGTACATTATTCTTGCTTAATAAATCCTGTCGCGTTTCAATTCCTAAGGCTTTTAATGCATTAATTTCCATTTTATCATGATATTTGATACCTTTCCCCCATGGTTTTAAAACCGAACAAATATAAAATTGGTAAAGCATCTTTTCCGTAGATATATCTGAATCATTAGAAGGAACTAAATCAATCCATAATACTGCTGAATCACCAGGTTGATATTTTCTAAACCCTAAAGCAATTGAAATGGCTCTTTGTTGACCATCAATAATCAGTAAATCGTCTTTGCTCATCTCAATTAAATCATGTGCTTTCTCTCGTAAGGAGCTTTGTAGATTTTTAACTTTTAAATTTGAATTTGAGTATTCATTTGCTTGACACAATAAAAGGGTTCCGATAGGGAATCCTCGTAATATTGAATCCCATAGCAATTCTATTTTTTTTTCTTCCCAAACGGCATCTCGTTGGAATGAAGGCAGTTTAATTATAGAATTTTTACTATTATTTATTTCGTGTGCTAATTGAAAAATATTTATTTCATCAAGTTTCTTATCTTTAAATAATTCTATCATAGTATCTCTTTCCCGGCCTTTTTTGACCACAATGCATGACGAACGGTAACCTTCCTGTTCATATTTCATCTATGAACAGCTCTTTGCTACTACCGCAACTATTTTTGACTTTTTATCATTCCTTCTTATTAGGGATTCTCTTTCAACTTGAATGACACGCTGTAGTACCTAACTTCGATGTTGTTTGTCATCTCCAAGGCATACGTCAGTTTTGGATCATGCTCACGGCAAATGATAAGTAGATATCACATTTTGGGCAAGGTCAAATTGCCAGACCTTGTCAAATATATCCGCTGGCTTCGATTCAACAGGCGCCATCACCCAGTAACGTGGCATGTAATCCTCATTGTTTCAGAATTCTTAACATCTTGATAAATTACCATCAAGAATGTGGAAATCTGACAAGAAGTCAAGGAGATTTTAAATGAATACTATGGAAGTATTCGAAACTTCACATCAGAGGTGTATCAGGCAGCAGAAGCATGATAATAAATAATGGTTAAAGTCAAATAAAATAGCATTGGTACCATTTTGCCATATTTTTTTCCCTGCTATTGATATATTTTGGACACAAACTGTTATTATGAGTGATAGAATATCAAGACACTCTCATAACGGATAGGATTATAAGGAGGTAGAAGTTTTAATCTTATTTCATGTCTTGACAGTAAATAATCCCTAAATAATCTTTATAACCGTCACCCTCCTGTTTACATCTAAATTACCTTGTTTAATAAGATCTGTTCCTAAAAATACGACATCATCAACACCCTGATGAGGAATTCCTGCTTTTGCATGAATGGACCTTAATCCCCCTAACCACCACCGTTCATCGGCTATATAAAGAATATCACCTGGTTTAGCTTGCAGATATTCCATCATCTTTGTACTTAATGAAACTCCTTCATTGGTTTCGGCTATGTAGCAATGGATTATTTTACCTTCATCAAAATCATCCGGTTCACCACCTTTGAATAAAACTTTTCCTGCATGGATGCTGTCAACTACCAGGCCAGGAATGTTAGATAATTCTTTTTCTTTTGACAGTAGTGTAATCACAATACTAACAGCGGTACATACTATTAATCCATATAGTGCCCGTAAATACTGTAGTCCCTGGGGGGCAACACCGTGGGATAATAATGTTAATACTGCTGGCCATTTTATGGAGATAAGCATTGCAATGCTGCCAAGAACCAGGGTATAGATAGCTGCTTTTGTTGTATATCGTTTCCATAAAATGCCAAATAAGATAGTTACTATCATGGGAGGGGTTACCGCAGCAATAAATGTACCATGAGCCAGATAAATGGATTTGAATTGCATGAATAAGGGTACCAGGGCTACACCAATGACTGCAGCAGCTAAAGAAATGGTTCGGGCCCATTTGAGATAGAACATATCATCTTTATCCGGAACAAATTTTTTAACTATATCATTGACACCAATTGCAGCTACTCCATTAATGAGTGTATCAATTGTTGACATTAGTGCTGCAATTAAAGCTGCCATGATAAATCCAAATATTCCTGGTTTTGTGATTCCAAAAGCTACATCCACAAATATATGATTGGGGTCAGTATTGTTTGACAGCAGTCCTAAATTTTGCATAGACCGACCTATCCACCCTGCATTTGCCACAGCAAATGCAGCCATTGGCATGAGTACTAGACAAACTAAAAACATTGCTTTTCTACCATCACGGGGAGAGCGGACACTTAAGAAACGCATGAGTATACCCTGGTTCATAAAATAGAATGCCATGGAACTACCAAACGCATCCTGCCAGAATATACCTACAAAATTGAAATCGGGTGGTTTGTTGAACGGTGAAAAGGGCAATTTAAATTCATAGGGCAAAGACTTCCAGAAAGTGGATACACTGCCAATTTTTTCTATTCCAAGGAAAAAAACTAGGAATCCAGCTGAAAGCAGCATCAATGCCTGTGCCAGGTCGGTCATAATTACTGACGTCTGCCCTCCTGCGTGCATATATACAGCACATACAAAGGATATTAGTATGGCTGTAACCATGACATCCCAGCCAAACATGGCATTAAATGCAACTCCAATAGTGTAAAGATTAATGCCTATGTATCCCAATAAATAGATTAACAGGATAATAACGCTGATTGTCCGTGTGGTGCCGTTAAATCGCTTTTCAAAATATTCAGGTATTGATGTTATCCGTGAATAATAAATTATAGGAAGCCATATGAACACAAAGAGTGGGAGGATGAACCAGTCATTGAGGTATGTCATTGTAGAAGAAAATCCGTACTGATATGCTACAGCTGAGTATTTAATAAAACTGTATGATCCTACTGTTGTTGCCACGCAGCTAAATCCAATAAGCCACCAGCTGAAACGCTGCCCACCAAAAAAGAAATCTTTAGTGCTTTTGACATATTTGCCAAAGAATGTACCAAATCCCAGTATAAATAAAAAATAAAATATAATAATAGCAAAATCAAGTACTGTACCCTTAATCATATTTTACACCCCGGCAAAGAGTATCATTGATGCGTGGAATATGATAAAAAACAGATAGCCAGCAATAATTTCAAAAAGTATGCGGCGCTCGGTAGGATGAGAAAGTGATATAACATCCTTCTTTATAGCAATCATTGTGGTGAAAATGAAGAATATAGTGAAAATGCTGTACTGATATATGAAAGGCAACCAGGGTGAATTCATGATCCATATTCCTCCTGAATTGTAAAGTGTAATGGCAATATGCGTACTTCCGCATTGGTAAAATGTGGCAAAGATTTAAACTTATGTGCGGCAAGACCACTGGCAATAGCATATAGAATTTGCAAAGGGTCACCATGGGATACAATAAGTATCTTCTGGTTTGTAAGGTTTTTTTCGCAATCAAGTAAAAATGATAGCATCCGTCGTGCAACTGCTTGAATGGGTTCTACATCATAGCAGGCAACATCAAATTCTAATTTGCAATCCATATCCCATACTTTGTGGTAATTCTCGCTGTTAGTTCCCTCAAACTGGCCAAAATAGCGCTCACGCAGTCGTGAATCAGGTATGATAGGGACCTCGGTATAATGCTTGGCAACAAGTATTGCAGTTTGGTATGCACGTAAAAAATCCGATGTATAGATATATGTTATATTCTGCATTTCTTTAGTAGTAACTATCGCCTGTAACACCTGACGTTCCCCTTCCTGTGTTAGTCCATAATTGCTGACTCCAGTTGCAGGATCACTGATGATAATATGCTTTTCATTGGCAGTGCTCTGGGCATGGCGCATGCAAAGGTATGTATTATGTAACACAATTGATTTCATACATGTGCCAGTATAGATAAAGAAAATATAAAATCAATATTTTTTAAATATAAAGAATATCACCTTCTTTTGCGGCAGATATTCTGACGGGGAAAGACAGAGAACGTGCATGCTTTACAGCTTTTGAAATATCACGGTCAGTATGATTGGGATCATGATGGAATGTAATTAAATGCTTTACATTAAAACGCGAAGCTACACCAGCAACAGATTCAATTGAAGAGTGCCCCCATCCTATACGTGTTGCATATTCCTGGGGTGTATACTGGCAGTCGGCAACAAGGATGTCGGCATCCTGTATTAAATTGCCTATATTTCTAAGGTTATAATCACCCAATTCTGGATCATTTAAAACTTCATTATCAGTGGCATAGACAAAAACACGATTATTATATTCCACGCGATAGCCTAATGATAATCCAGGATGAAAAAGATGTGTGTACCATATAGTAATATCATTGATGGTAAATGGATTCTTTGACAATTCTACGAAATGGATATTGGATGATAGCTCAAACAGAGTTACGGGGAAGTACTCTCGATCCATCTGGCCTAAAATAAGCTTTTCCAGTGTTGAAACGCTGTGCCCTCCATAAAAATAAATAGAAGCATTTTTATTATATGCCAGGTCAAAGAATGGAAATCCCTGTATATGATCCCAGTGAGTATGGCTTATGAAAAGGTGTACTTCAACAGGTTTGCCAAAAAATTCTTTTGATAATGATTTCCCAAGCATTCTGATGCCGGTACCTGCATCAAAGATGAGAATTGTATGGCCACATCTGAGCTCAACACATGAAGTATTCCCACCATATTTAACAAAATCCTTGCCCGGTGTTGGTATTGAACCTCTGACACCCCAGAATCGGATATACATGTTGGTTTTATTTTTTTTCATTAATACCTTGTGTTACTTCACATATTGATATTGTACTCTTCGACATTTCCTGTGGCATTCTTCAAACATAATTAGTCAACAAAGTGCACATACAATGTGTCTGAAAAAGTATGGTGTACCTTTTGGTTTTGTTTTTCAATAGTAACATGGATGACAAAGGGTAGCTTGAATGTTTTAAAACTGTGGGTGTTACGAATATCATCCAGGAATATTTTCTCTAGAAGGCTGCCGATAAGTGAAAACCCATATACAGTTGTTGTTACTTTTTCTATTCGTTCTGCTGTATATGTTGTATGAGAAGTTGGGTTTTCAAAATAGGCTGTCACGATTGCCGATTCAATATTCTGATTGCATTGTATGCTAAAACACAGTGTGTCACCCTGAAAATAGATGTAATTACATATATCTTTTAATGACCTGCAATGAGTACATGGCTTAAAGGTATAGACCAGGGAATCATTGGCGATAGTTCCCTTCATTGATACACTGCTGCCGCACTCAGTATTAATAATTTTTAATGGTTTGTTGGTGCATGCAATAAAAAGAAAAAGTCCTGGTAAAATATATTTAATTTTATGCAATAACAAGTTGCCACCATCCTTTCAGCATACATTGTTCATCGCGGGTGAGTGAATAGCGGTTGAAGTAATCGCTTGCCATTTGAATCAGATTGGATGCAGGTACAAGCTCTTGACCTTTTATTTCAATACGTTCAGAAAAATTAGCTTCTAATTCATTTAAAGATATCATTGAATCAATAGGTATAAAGTGTGAAGCTATGATAAAAAACAGTGGTTCAAAAATTGCAATGGCGCGATCAAGTTCAAGAGGTACGGGGGAGGGAATATTCATGCATGCTGTATAGTAATCCATAACAATAAATGGGTAAAGACTAGATGGTATTGAAAAAATATTGGGCAGTGTTTGTATAAATTCATTCGTTATATTTGATGTGTCGATATCATCAAACATTGCATACGTGTGAAAATACTGGTCTGACTCGGTGGTGATAGATTGAATAAGTTTTATTGGCGTAATTGGTGGTGAAGAATCTTTACATGTGGGTACAAGTCGTGATTTATAATAGAGCCTGTTGGTTCTGTATGAAGGATAGAAGTCATTATTGCCTGGTTCCAGTATTGTAGAGCTATCGCCACCAAATTTAAAATCCAACCTCAGTACATGATAAAAATTAATACACTTTCCTTCAAGCAGGCGTATAAAATGAAGACTATGCAGTTCATGTGCAGGCTGACGCTCTTCAAGCAGGGTATGTCCCAACAGAAATAGCGGAATAAGAGGAATGATAGTTTGTGCTATAGGCAACGCTTCGTTATATGATAATTTTGAAACCGGGATTTTAGGTATAATTATCTCCTCATTGAGCATGATAAATTCGTTTTTTAAAATATTTATATATATGTTTCCAGTTTTATTAACATTTTGTGGATCTATAAGGCGGATATAATTGTTAATCTGGTTTACTGCCATAACCACTTCTCCTTGAAAATTTATTCTAATAAATATCGCCTTTTGCCTTGACAAATATACATGATGAGGTAATTTTTAATCAAGATAATATTTAATAGAAATGGCAATATTTTATAATTGGTAGACAGGATGGATAATCTTATCAACATTGGTGTAGCACAGCTTGCAGTGGCTGAAAACCCTGCAGTGTTACGTACCATTCTGGGTAGCTGTGTTGGAATATGTATTTATGAGCGCAATAAAAAGATAGGGGGGCTTGCTCATATATTATTACCCAAAAATCCGGGCGATAGCAATCCTGAAAAATATGCAGATACAGCAATTCCTATTCTGGTACAGCAGTTAATAAAGAAAGGGTGCAAAAAGGAATTTATGTCAGCAAAAATTGCAGGTGGTGCTTCAATGTTTAAATTTAAGTCAACAACGACACTGGCAAATATTGGTGAAAACAATATTGAAGCAACACGACAGGCGCTGGCAAAATTTGGCATTCCTATAGTAGCAGAAGATATTGGTGGCAGCGCGGGTAGGGTTATTGACTTCTTCCTGGATGATGGAAGGTTGAAAGTTAAAGCCAGTGGCCAGGAAAAAATGTATTATAAGGTTTGATAGATGGATTGGAGATAATAATTATGCATGAACATATACAACAGAGGATTCAGTCCATAATTCAGAATGTTGATCAGCTACCTTCCTTGCCAGATGTGGTAAGCAGGATAATTAATATGGTCAATGACCCTGATGTCTCATTCAAGCAGGTTGCTGAAGAAATAGCAAAGGATCAAGCAATCACCGCCAATATTTTAAAGTTGTGCAATTCAGCTTATTTCAGCAAGGGCAAGGAAATATCTTCTATTGATCGTGCAATTGTGATATTAGGGCTAAAGGAAGTAAAAGATATTGTTGTTCTTGCCACAACAAAATCAGTATTAAACAGGGTTATTTTGGGCTATGATCTGGCACGAGGTGAATTGTGGAAACATGGTGTAGCGGTAGCCATGCTTGCAAAAAATATTGCAACCGAGTGTAATCAGAAAGCGGTGGCTGATATTGCCTTTACGGGTGGAATAATACATGACGTGGGGAAAACAGTTCTGGCCTTGTTTGTTCAGAGTACCTTTAAGGATATACTTGCCACTGTAACCGGAAAAAATATTACATTCCAGGAAGCAGAAAAGCAAATTATGGGGTTTGACCATCAAGAGATTGGCCAGCAGGTTACCATAAAGTGGAAATTTCCTAAAGTGCTGCAATCAATTGTTCGTTATCATCATGAGCCCACAAATGCTCCGGATGAACATAAAAAAATAGTGTCCATAGTACATATAGCTAATACTCTGTGCCTCATGGCTGGCATTGGTATTGGCAGCGATGGGTTATACCATGAATTGAACCAGGATGCAGTTACAATGCTTGGACTGCAGGATGTACAACTGGAAAAATTCTACAGTGATATCCCAGAATTGATGAACAAAGCAAGGGATATTCTTTAGGATTTACTTATGCATATCATCAAACCATGCCCTTCTTGCGGCATTAAGCTGCGTTTCCCTATTGATTCTGGGAAAATTAAAGTGCAATGTCGTTGTGGATATTCCTTCTTAGCCAATCCGGATGATCCAGAACTGTATACGGATGCAACGTTTGATGTAGCTTTAAAGAAAAAGCCCAAAACCAGATTATCTTTCACAAATATAATTAAAACAATAATTGAAAAATTATATGCATACTGGTATACACTTGGTAATTTTAAATTATTGCCAACAAAAGATAAAATAAAGGCTATTGCTATAGCTTTAGTTTTTATACTGCTTATACTACTTATTATATATTATATGTTCTTCTGGCATTCACAACCTCCAGAAAATGGTATTGTAATATGATTCACATAAATGACACGCGCACCTATCATAAAGAGCAAATAGCCACACTGGGGTGGGAGCTAACAGTTTGTAATATGCTCTATCCAGAAAACAGCCCCTGCAGGGAAGTGATAAAGAAAAATGCGTCGTATGGGATGTTATTGTATGAATTTCTTTCCAGTTATATTGATATGAAACAGGTTAAAACAATACTTGAGGCTGGAGGGGGGTATGGTTTTTTAATGAAGGATTTTTTAGCATATTGTCCACATGTTCACTGTACCATGGTTGATATATCTCCTGCAATGCTTTCAGAACAGAAGAAAAACATAGAGGGTAATGTTTCATTTGTACATTCAGATTTTCTGGAACTGGATAATGCGCTACTTGCCAATATTGATCTTATTATATGTAATGAGATAGTAGGGGATTTTATTATAGTTTGTGAAATCACAGATGAAATACTGGAATCTTCTAAATTAGATGAAATAAGAGAATGTAAACGCTTTATTAATATGTATAACCTTGAAATTAAAGCCAATCCATTTAATTTCAATTTAGGGGCTCTGCTTGCAATAGAAAAGATGTGTAAAGCAGGAACTAAAAACATATATATAAGTGAGCATAGCTGTGAATCAGAATCACAGGGTGATTTTAGAGAATGTGTGCCTGTACGGCCAACCTTTAATCCATATGAAATACGGCTATTTGGGCATAGTGAATATACCATACGGTTTTCGCATATTGAAGCTGTAGCTAAAAAATGGGGTTATACCGTTCACAGAGGAGTATATAATGATATATTTGGTTGCCGTATGACACCAAAATTACAGTTTATTTTAAACAGCACAGCCAGTGCAAAGGATGAGTATGAAATATTACGACAGTTTATAGGTGATATGTTTACCTATGAATACATTGTTTGCTGTAAATAAATGGCATAGAATTTACTCAATATACAGCCATATATGTCCGAAAATCAGTACAGTATGGTCATTACTTTTAACAAGTATGGTATATTCATTTAACAAAACAGAACAGGGTTACTTCTTGAAAATTGAAGGGGATCTTGATTTATATTCTTCTTACAATTTAAAAGAAGATGTGAAAAAGGTATATCTATCTGCTCCTGATGATTTAACAATTGATCTTTCAGGGTTAAACTATATTGACTCAGCAGGTATTGCCTTTTTAATTGATATAAAAAAAAGCAGTATGCAAAAGGGAAAAAAGTGTGAAATACAGAATATCCCCGGCGATATTTTAAGGATGTTTCGTTCTCTACGGGTTGATACTATTTTACAGATACGCTGATACACATAAGCCTTTCTGATCAATCACTTCTATCCTCAGTTAATATTTGAAAAATAAAATATTTTTTGCTATATATGTATCTTAACAGAATTGTTGACAAAATTGTCATACCATACCACGGTGCTTTAACAATACGTTACCTATTTTTTATCAAAATTAAATAATAGAAAGGATAGAATATGGAATTACACGAGCTGAAACATGACAGGCTCAGAAAGTGGATTGAGGATGCAATAGCATTGATGCAGCCGGAAAATGTATATGTATGTGATGGTTCAAAGACTGAATATGAACGGCTGGCAGAGCAGATGGTTGCTGAAGGGTTGGCTATTCGTTTAAACCAGAAGAAACGCCCTGGCTGCCTTTTGTTTCGATCAGACCCAAGTGATGTTGCACGTGTTGAAAACAGGACATATATTTCTTCAAAAACAAAAGAAGCCGCTGGTCCAACTAACAACTGGATTGATCCTGTGGAGTTGAAACAAACTATGACTGATCTTTACCGCGGTTGTATGCGGGGGCGTACCATGTTTGTCATTCCTTTTTCAATGGGCCCTGTTGGTTCACCAATAGCAAAAATTGGAGTGGAAATTACTGATTCGCCGTATGTGGTTATCAATATGCATATTATGACTCGCGTGGGCGCAAAGGTGCTGGATGTGTTAGGCACAGATGGTGAGTTTGTTCCATGTTTTCATTCAGTAGGTAAACCACTTGCAAAAGGTGAAAGTGACAATGGCAGATGGCCATGTGCACCACTTGAAAAAAAATATATATCTCATTTTCCTGAAACCCGTGAAATATGGTCGTATGGTTCAGGCTATGGCGGTAATGCGCTGTTAGGGAAAAAGTGTCTGGCACTCAGAATTGCATCAGTCATGGCGCGCGATGAAGGATGGCTTGCCGAACATATGCTGATATTGAAAATAACCAACCCGGAAGGCAAAACAAAATATATTGCCGGGGCATTCCCGTCAGCTTGTGGGAAAACAAATTTAGCCATGCTTGTCCCAACAATCCCCGGATGGAAGGTTGAAACGGTTGGCGACGATATTGCCTGGTTAAAATTTGGAAGTGACGGGCGCTTATATGCCATTAATCCCGAAGCAGGTTTTTTTGGTGTTGCACCGGGTACATCTGAACAATCAAATTACAATGCCATGAAAACCATAGTGAAGAATACCATATTCACCAATGTTGCACTTACAAAAGATTTGGATGTATGGTGGGAAGGAATTGGCTATGATCCTGATGGGAAGCTTATAGACTGGACGGGTAAAGATTGGATTTATGATAAAAATAATAAGGACCAGGCTCCTGCCGCACATCCCAATTCGCGGTTTACTACACCCGCCAGCCAATGCCCGTCTATAGCAAAAGAATGGGAGGATCCCAATGGAGTTCCCATCAGCGCATTTTTATTTGGTGGCAGACGTGCTCATACAATACCCCTGGTACTTGAATCAAAAAATTGGCTGCATGGTGTATTTTTGGGGTCGATAGTTGGTTCTGAAGTAACTGCTGCTGCACTGGACCTAAAAGTGGGACAGGTCCGAAGAGATCCTTTTGCTATGCTTCCATTCTGTGGCTATCACATGGGTGATTATTTTAAACACTGGATACATATTGCACAGAAAACAACGCCCGATAAGTTGCCAAAAATTTATTTTGTTAACTGGTTTAGAAAGACAGATGATGGGAAATGGCTGTGGCCAGGGTATGGCGAAAACAGCAGGGTATTAAAATGGATATTTGAACGATGTGATGGAAGTGGAAAAGCAATTGAAACACCAATAGGTAATATGCCCACAATAGATGCAATTGACAGGCCATCAAGCGTACCTGTTCAGGATATGGAAGTATTGCTGAAAGTTGATACCGAAGGTTGGCTACAGGAGGTTGATGATATCCGTACCAACCATTATCCAAAATTTGGTAATCACCTGCCTGAAGAATTGTATGCATTACTTGATGAAATGGAAAAAGGTTTACGTAAATAACAATAAAACGGGGTGTAACAAACACCCCGTTTTTTAAGCATAGTGCAGATAAAAAAACACTTGCTAAAAACAATGACATCCCATACTATTTAGCATTACAATTTTTGATTAACAATATTTATATTATAAATGGTTAGAGAGGTTACCATGTCAGTTGCTACCTATATTGCTGAAGCCATGACACGCTCGTCATGGATCAGGAAGATGTTTGAAGAGGGGGCTCGTCTTAAAGCACAGTATGGTGAGGAAAATGTCTATGATTTTAGCTTGGGTAACCCTGATGTTACACCACCACAATCATTTTTTTCAACACTGCAATCGTTAGCATCACAACCCGATCCAAAAGCACATGGCTATATGCCAAATGCAGGGTTTATGTCTGCACGCGCCATCATTGCAAAAAAAGTTGCAAAAGATCATTCTATAGATATCAGCGGCGATTATGTTATTTTAACCTGTGGTGCTGCAGGGGGCTTAAATGTTGCATTGAAAACTATATTGAATCCCGGTGAGGAAGTCATAGTGCCTAAACCGTATTTTGTGGAATACGGGTTTTATATTGCAAATCACAATGGTAGTATAAATTTAGTTTCAACAAAATCGGACTTTGCCCTGGACATTGATTCAATAGAAAAAGCAATTAATGAAAAAACGCGAGCAGTGCTTATTAATTCTCCCAATAACCCTACAGGGGTTATCTATTCCCATGAAGATATAACCAGATTGGCTGCAGTACTACAGCGTTACTCTGAAAAATTTGGAAAACCCATTTACCTGCTTTCCGATGAGCCATACCGTGAACTGGTATATGACAATAGTACAGTGCCTAGCATCCTTTCCCATTATTCACATTCAATGGTTGTTTCATCTTTTTCAAAAACATTATCGCTTCCCGGTGAACGAATAGGATACATTGCAATCAATCCTTCCATGCCAGAAGCTGATATTGTTATGGCAGGGCTTATATTATGTAATAGAATATTAGGGTTTGTTAATGCGCCTGCTCTTATGCAACGGGTTATAGAAAAAATTGCATTTGATACTGTTGAAGTAAAAGCATATTTAACACGGCGAGATATGATTTGTGAGGGATTGCAAAAGGCAGGATATTCATTTGTTAAGCCAAAGGGGGCGTTTTATGTTTTCTGTAAGTCCCCACTGGACGATGATGTAGTATTTGTTAAGCATCTTCTTAATTTTAATATACTTGCTGTGCCTGGTGTGGGCTTTGGTGGTCCCGGGTATTTTAGATTAGCTTTCTGTGTACCAGAAAAGGTGATTGAAAAATCCATACCACAATTTAAAAAAGCCCTTGAATCACTTTCATAAAAAATTGGCCATGATTGAACAAAAAGATTCATTTAATGTTTTTGCTAAAGTTTTGTTTGCAGTGGTAGGGTTTATAGTTGGGTTTATTGCTATACGCCTTTTTTTTATTCCGGTAAAGATCGACAACTCCTTAATGGAGCCCACTTTTACAGTCAATGATTATGTGTGGTTTTATAAAACAAAAAATGTTGATTCAGGTTCGATAGTTCTTTACAAAAGCCCACTTACAGGAAAACTTGTAAGCAGGGTGATTGCTAGATCTGGTGAAACGGTAGAGATAGTTAATAAAGTGCTGTATGTAAATGGGATAAAATTTGCACCAGGGTGGGCAGTAAAAAAAAGCGATACACGGATATTCCCTTCCCGATATGTAAACCGGGATAATATGAACACAATAACCGTGCCTGATGGTCATGTTTTTGTATTGAACGATAACTGGGATACTCCCAATGATAGCAGGCTATTTGGTGTCATTGCAATTGAAGACATTGTTGGGAAATATTTATTCAAGATTTCACTTAAAAAGTGAAGTGTATGGTGCTATGGGGCCATCTCAAAAGTAATGTCTTTGCAAAGACTTTGGCTTTTCTGTCATTGCGAGGAGCAAGTGACGAAGCAATCCCATTTTTGATGGTATTGAGACTGCCACGCTGCGCTCGCAGTGACGTACACTATGGACATTGTGTGCCCCACAGTTTCTTTTGAGACATCTCCTTGCTGAAATTGTTATTGCTGTTGTTTTTCTTTTTTATCCACTACAAATCTGAAAGAGCCCAACTGCTCAACCATCTCTTCATTAAATTTCTTACGGGACAGTATATAAATGCTATTCTCCATTTCGTTTGCAACCCACCATACTGATTCAATCTCAAGTGCTTTCATTATATCTTCAAGTGCAGGCGTTCCTACTGATTTTACCAGAAAATGTGATGCCCAGTAGCGTACCAGTGGGCTTTTATGTGTCAATGATTTACGCATAAGTGCTTCATTTTCGGGCTTATTCTGGTTAAGTGTGTACTGGATATATGCAGCAATGACCTTAATTTCCGGGTCATCGCTGTTTGCAAGCTGGGCAATGTCCGATGCTAAGGAACTGTCGCAATATACACTTGATACCATGAGCGCTTCCCATTTAATGTCTTTATTGGAATCAGCAAGACCTTGCTTTACAACCGTTATAGCCTCTGGGGTAGGCTTAAAAAAACGAAGAGCAAAAATAATTGCACGCTTAACCTCAGTGTTGTCCTCTTTTTTGTAGCGTTCAACTAAATAGAGTATTGCACGATCATCTTTAAGCCGTCCCAATGAAATAGCCGCTGCCTGGCGTACCCGCACGCCTAAAGACTGGTTTTCTGACTGAAATGATTGGTCAAGATACTTAACCAGGTACCAGAAAGCCTTTTTATTCCCGGAATAGCCTAACGTGTACATGGCAGTGATTCGTTGTTCCCAGGTACCGTTTTTCAGCATTTCTATATAATCATCAGCAAGAAGTATTTCTGTAAAAACAAATAATGAAATAATAAGTGATAGTAGGCGGTATTTCATGGTAACAGTCCCCTTAATATATGTTAATGTCACATTCTCCATAAAATTTATAATTTCATATTTTCATCCTGGAGTACAATAACAGTAACTATCGCCCTCAATATGGAAAATGTAATGGTGAATGTGCTCTGTTAATTCAAACATAATCAAGATATAATTAAAAACTCAATTAAAATTTAATTTTTTTTCCTTGCATTTACAAGGTTATTGACAATTTTAATAAATATTAATACAATTTACATTCTTAAAAAATTGAAAAAATATATAGCCATAAAAAAGGAGCCGGCAATGTTCAATAAACAGTATGAAGCAATGGAAATTAAAAAGTTAAAGGAATTGCAGCTTGAGCGATTGAAGTGGTCATTGAAGCATGCGTATAATAATGTCCCCTATTATCGCCAGTCATTTGATAAGGCAGGGTTTAATCCTGATAAATTCTCTTCGCTTGATGATCTGAAACATGTGCCATTTTTAATGAAGCAGGCCATGCGTGATAATTATCCGTTTGGCCTTTTTGCTGTTCCCATGGAAAAAGTTGTACGCATTCACTCATCATCCGGCACAACTGGCAATGCTACAGTAGTTGGATATACAAAAAATGATATTGAGGTGTGGGCTGAAGTAATGGCTCGTACTATCGCCGCTGCAGGTGGTACTGAGAAAGACATTATTCAAGTGGCATACGGCTATGGTCTTTTTACCGGTGGTCTGGGAGCACACTATGGGGCCGAAAAGTTAGGAGCTACTGTTATCCCTATTTCAGGTGGCAATACTGAACGGCAACTGATGTTAATAAAAGATTTTGGGA
>Ga0067045_1028504_pt1 | contig 32156 bp, 27 predicted proteins | sample TerdegcTABiofilm_FD_59184 | JGI IMG/M metagenome (GOLD analysis project Ga0067045, IMG submission 59184) | Combined Assembly of (Gp0054472, Gp0054536) Wastewater bioreactor microbial communities from Singapore -Terephthalate degrading...
CCGGCCCGCCACTTCTCTGTCCCGGCCCCTTGGCTCGCCACCAGCCCGGCGTCCGGACGCGATGCGGGGTTTCCCGGAAGAATCGCATGACGCGGCAGCCCAGCCCACCATCCAAGGCCCAATGCCACTAGGAAGCTGGCGGCCATGGCCAGAAAGGTCTGGGCCCGCCGGGTCCAAGCGGCCCGTTGGACCGGGAGAGGCACCGCGACCTCGGGCCGCGCGCCCGACGCCCGCACCACGCCGCTGAGCGACTCCTTGAGACACTGGGCCTCGACAAACGCCAAGGCGCAGGCCCGCCAGCCGCCGGGGACATGGTCCAGACTCTCCAGAAGTTCTCGACGCTTGGCGTCCGGAAGCTCGCCGTCCACCAGGCGGTCGAGCAACTCTTGATCGGTATTCGGAAGATCGTTCTCGCTCGCGTTCATCATTCGTCGTCCACGATCTCGAGCGCGGCCAGTTCACTCCGCAAACGCTGCCGTGCCCGATGAAGCCGGGCCTGCAACGCCGATTGGGTAATTCCAAGATGGTCTGCCAGGTCCCGATAACTCCAGTCTTCACTGTACTTCAGGAGCAGGATCTCCGCGTCCCGGCTCGGCAGACGCGACACCGCGGTGCGGACCCTCTGCCGCCGCTCGTCGGCCAACAGCCATCGCAGGGGGTCCGCCTCGCGGTTCTCCTCCTCGGTGGGACGGACCCTTTCCGCGTAGTCGCCGGTAAGCCGCCGCCGCCGCCCCTGCTTGCGGCGGTACAACAGCGACTGCGTCACCGCCAGCCGATACAGCCATGGCGCGACCTTCGTTGCGTCGGCCAGCGGGCTGTGCTGCCGCACCGCCGCAAGCGACACCTCCTGCATCACGTCGTCGACCGCCTGGGGCTCGCCAAGCCGAGCGTACACGACCGTCCGAAGCCATCGGTCGTGCTCGGCGAGGACGGCCTGCCAGTCGATCTTCGGCGTTAGGCCGGGGCGTTCGACCCGGGCCGAGGGGATTTCCGTCATCACCGTGAAGAGGGTTGCCGCAGCACGAGAAATGTTGCACAAAGGACCGGGTACGCGAACTCGCGTTGGGAAGCTACCTTAAGGTCATTCGCCCGGTTCCGCCAGGGGTTGGAACCGCTTGGGCAACGACCTGTAGGGAACGCCCTCCGTGGCGTTTCCCGAAATCGCCCCGACGCAGGAACGCCACAGAGGGCGTTCCCTACAGGATGTCGTAACCCGTGTTTTGAAGGATGGTTACGTCACGGAGACTCAAGAAGTTCCTTCGATGAACCCTCGCCAAAACCACCCTGTGGAATGGATCGAACAGGAGATCGACTCCCTCCGAAAGAAGGGACTTCGCCGCCAGCTTTCCGTTCGCGAGGCTACCGCGGGGCCCTCACTTCGGGTGGACGGCGTCGAGGTCGTCCATTTCGGTTCCAACGACTACCTCGGGCTGGCGGCGGACCTGCGTGTCAAGGCAGCCGTTGCTGCCGCCGTAGACCAGTATGGATGGGGGGGTGGCTCCAGTCCGCTCATCCTCGGCCACACCACGGTCCATCAGGAGTTGGAGCGGCGTCTCGCCGCGTTCGAGGGGACCGAGGCGGCGCTGGTCTTCCCTTCCGGCTTCGCCGCCAACGCGGGCACGGTGTCCGCCCTGGTGGGGACGGGCGATGGGGTCTTCACCGACCGCAACAACCACGCCAGCCTGTTGGACGGATGCCGGTTGTCGCGGGCCGACGTGCGGGCGTATCCCCACGGCGACTGGCGGGCCCTCGAAAAGCTCCTCGACCGCCGGAGCAGCCACCGCCGACGCTTGATTGTCACCGACAGCCTCTTCAGCATGGACGGCGATCTCGCGCCGCTGACGGAACTGGCCGACCTGGCCGATCGCTACGAAGCGATGCTCTTGATCGACGAGGCGCACGCCACCGGGGTGTTCGGATCGGGCGGGCGCGGCGTGGCGGAGCATTTGGGCGTCGCCCGGCGCATCCCCGTGCGCGTGGGGACGCTCAGCAAGGCCCTGGGCGGCGTCGGCGGGTTCGTGGCGGGAAGCCAACTCCTGATCGACTGGCTCGTGAACCGCGCGAGGCCCTACATCTACTCCACGGCCAGTCCCCCCGCCGCAGCCGCCGCGGCCCTCGCCGCGCTGGAGATCGTCGAGCAGGAGCCGGATCGTCGCACCACGCTTCTCGGGCGCGCGGCGGAACTCCGCGCGAGGCTCGTCGAGAACGGCTGGGACATCGGACGCTCCGCAAGCCAGATCGTCCCGATCGTGGTGGGCGATCCCGACCGGGCTGTGGAGATGGCGTCGTCGCTCCGCCGGCAGGGCCTCTTCGTACCGGCCATCCGTCCCCCGACCGTCCCCGAGGGCCAGGCCCGCCTCCGCATCAGCCTCACCGTTGCCCACACGCCGGAAATGATCCAGCGGCTCGTCGCGGCGATTGGCCATTCATAGCAACTGGCACGGCCACGCGAAGAACGATACCATGTTTGTGGAGGCCGGCCACGACGCACGTCACTCCCTTCTCATGGTGTCATCCTACCTCGGTTGCCTGAAAACGGAAACCCGATTGCTTCTTCCCATGACCCTTGCTGCAAACCGTCCCGAGTTCTGTTCCATCCGCTCGAAGGTCGAGGCGGGCCAACGACTCTCGCGTGAGGAAGGAGAATTCCTCTTTCGCCCCGAGGTGGATCTCCACGCCCTGGGCCAACTAGCCGACCTGGTGCGCCGCCGCAAGAATGGCAACGCGGCGTACTACAACCTCAATGCCCACCTGAATCCGACGAACGCCTGCATCTACCGCTGCCCGCTGTGCGCGTACAGCCGCGATGCGGACGATCCCACGGCCTACGTGATGGGCCGCGACGCGATCCTCGCCCGGGGGCAGGAGGCCGTGGAAAGTGGCTCCACCGAGCTGCACATCGTCGGCGGCCTCCACCCCACGAAGGATTTTTCTTGGTATCGGTCCATTCTGTCGGACCTCCACGGGGCGTATCCCACGCTCCATTTGAAGGCATGGACGCCGGTGGAGATCGCCTGGTTCGCCCAATCGACCGGCCGCACCGTTCGGGACATCCTGGAGGAGTTGATCGGCGCAGGCCTCGGCAGCATGCCGGGCGGCGGGGCGGAGATCTTCGATCCGGAGATCCGGGCCCGGATCGCCCCGCGCAAGGCGGATGCCCAGACGTGGCTCGCCGTCCACCGCACGGCCCACGGCCTGAGACTCCGCACGAACGCCACGATGCTCTACGGCCACATCGAGAACCCACGGCACCGCGTGGACCATCTGTTGCGCCTCCGCGAACTCCAAGACGAGACCGGCGGATTCCTGGCGTTTATCCCGCTGGCGTTTCATCCGGATGGCACCCAGTTGGCCGACCGCGTCGCGCATCCGCCCACGGCCATGGACGACCTCCGCACCGTGGCGGTCGCCCGGCTCCTGCTCGACAACTTCGACCACATCAAGGCCTACTGGATTTCACTGGGCGTGCCGACCGCGCAGGTCGCGCTGGGCTACGGTGCCGACGACCTGGACGGCACCGTGCGCTACGAGAAGATCCACCACGACGCCGGCTCGAAGGCCCCGGAAATCCTCTCCGTCGAGGAACTCGAAGCCCTCATCCACGAAGCCGGATTCGTGCCCGTCGAACGCGACACCCTCTACCGCCGCGTACGCCGCCACGGCTCGCAGTGGGAAGCGGAGTAGTTGGGGGTTGGGTGGGAGCGGTTGGCGGCGGGTAGGCGAGATACGGGATCGCTGCCTGTCGCAGAAAGTGCCATTTTTGGCTCTTCCGAGAATTCCTGGGAGTTCCAGGCGTACGACACGGAAGTACCGGTGCCTCTTCTCTTGTCCGAGTCCGTGCAGAGAGCGAACAGAGGAGAGGCACCGGTACTTTCCATGCGGTCTCGTGCGGTCCAGCGTTTCCCGGAAATTCCTGATGAACCTTTTTTGTTTCAAGCAGTGGGGAGGAGTGGTCAAGTCGAGGTCCGGACAAGAGCTTGATGGACGAACTTGGGAGGAGATGCCGAGATCTGAGGGAACATCTCATGGGCGGCTGCCTTGGCTCGACGCTGAAAGCGTCCCATCGCGTAGCCCAGGGTTGCCGCGCAGCGGCTACCCTGGGACACTGGAGTCATCCAAGACCGCGTACCCCAACGGGGTTTCATCAGGAGCCCGACGATGCCAGGAGGAACATCCTCGTCGGCGGTCATTCCAGGAGGAGTTCTGAGATCTCCTGCAGAATCATCGAATGCAAATCGACGAGCGATAGGTGCGGTATGGACGGTCCGACCGATTCAACCCCTTCGGGGTTGACCGTATCGTTCCGGCACGCCACCCAGGGTAGCCGCTACGCGGCAACCCTGGGCTATGTCATGGAACCGCTTCGCGGTTCACCCGATTGACAATTCTCGGAACAAGACGGACAAATGCTCTCCACCCAAACATGTTCGTTCTTCAACCCATCCAGCAGTGCGTAGGGCGGACCGAGCGAAGCGAGGGCCGCCGGAATCGTCGGACCCGTCAGTGCGCTTCGCCGTCCTCCGTGCCCGGCCGTATCGAGAGCCCGAGCAGCAGGACGGCCGCCAAGGCGTAGGCTCCGGCCCAGTGGTAAGGCGATTGGCAGAGGATGGCGGGGTGGTGGGGCATTTGGGCCAGGACGGTGTGCGGCAGGGCGATGGCCGCAGGGACCAGCGGCGAATGGATGATGCCGAACAGGCTGCACGCGGCGGCAATTCCAAAATAGGCCGCCGCGCGGACGAGCCTCCCGTCGAGGATCGCCGCCAGGGCCGAGGCCCAGAGCAGGCTCGTCACAATGAACCCGCTCGACAGACATCGCAGCGATTGCACGGCCACGGCCGCGTGTTCGGGGGGCGCGCGGCCGGCCAGGACCTGATCCACGGGAATGAGTGCGAGATACGCGAGGGCGGGCAGGATCGCCAGGGCCACGGCCGGGAAATGGGCCACGGGCGTGGCCCGGAATGATTGCGACCCGATCTCCAGGCCGACGAAGACCAGGATCGGGAACGTCGCCGCCGGCGGCAGCCACTGGAACAAGTGGGTGAACCAGCCCAACAGGCCCGCCGCCCCGACGAAGACCGCTACAGCCAACGTGTAGGCCGCGCGCCCGCCCATGGCCTTGTAGGCCGGGTGGCCGATGTACGGCGTGTTCTGAATCACGCCGCCGCACAGGCCCGCGGCCACGGAGGCCAGTCCCTCGGTCAAGAGGATCGAGCGGGTATCGTACTCGTCGCCCGCCGCGGCCGCGCTTTCCGTGCAGTCGATCCCGCCCACGATCGTGGCCAGCGCGAAAGGCAGCATGATCGGCAGGAACGTGAGGGCGTCGACGAGCACGTTCTGCCACCAGGCAAGACTCCACGAGCATGCCGGCAGGAGATCCGGGGCCCGCCACGCCGCGAGCGCCTGGCCGGCCTGCGGCGGCACGATGGGCCAGTTCAGCGCGCTGCCCAACTGCGAGCCGCCGAAATAGACGAGCACACCGAGGAGCACGGCGGCCAAGGCCCCGGGAATCCTGCCCGGCAAGGTTCGCTGGGCCACCAAGGCCACGAGAATCACCGTTAACGACAGGAGGCCCACTACCGGTGCCGCCGCGATGTGACTCCAGAACGGCAGAAAGGCGATCAGCGCGAGGGCAATCCCGGCCAGCGAGCCGAGCAGCCCGGCCCGCGGCACCCACTGCCGGACCTTTTCGCCCATCGGCGCCACCACCGACTTGAAGATCCCCACCAGCACCAGGAGCACGGCCCCGATGTGCCACGCGAAGACCATGGCCTGGCCGTGGTCCATGCCGTAGCGGTCCATGGCTCTGCCCAGCGCGGGCAGCAGGACCAGCGGGCCCACGGCAAACGTGCTCGGCGTGTCGAGCCCCAGGGGCATGGCCGTAACGTCGCTCCGCCCGGTCCGCCGGGCCAGGCGGAACGCCAGCCACGTGTAGACCAGGTCCCCGAGCACGACCCCGAGGACCGTGCCTGGGATCATCTGCGTGAGCACGAACTCCGCCGAGAACCGATGCTCCGCAACCGGATCGGCGCCGGTCACCAGCACCACGAGCACGGTCATCACCGCCATGTTGTCGAGGATCAGTCCGAAAAAGGCGTTCAGATCGCCCCATCGGGCCCAGGCGTAACGGGTCATCTTCTCTCCTTGGTGCCGTCCGGCCAGGTAGGTTATGCTTCAGCATAACCGAATCTCGAAAAGGGTGCCGAATCTCGCGACGGGTTATGCTGAAGCATAACCTACGATCTACGATCTCATTCATAGTCCCTTCAGGATCGCGTCCACCTTGTTCTTGAAGAGACTCTCCCACTCCGGCGCGACGAGGCAGTCGCAGTCCTCTTGGGCGAATCCGGAATTCTTCCGTTGCTTCTCGGTCGGCGCGTAGTAGATGTAGCCGTTCGTGCAGCCGGCGACGAACGTGAGCGGGTGCGGCGACCCCGCCTTGATGTCCAGGCCGGTCTGGACGCTCAGTTCCCCGGGAAACGTGACGAGCACGAACTCCCCGACCCGAATGCCCGTGACCTCGACGTCGATCGTCGGCTTTCCTGCGGCGGCATTCTGTGCCTGGTGCATCTTGAGCAGCCCCAGGTTCGCCTGGAGTCGCGTCAGCTCTTCCATGATGTAGATATTCCGGAGGTACTGCTCCATATTCCGCCGGTTCTCGGCATCGAGCCGGTTCAGGTCGTCCCGGCCCATCGCCTTGTCGTGGAGGTAGCGGTGGGAGTTGTAGGACGGATACTCGGCCGAAAGATGGTACTTCCCATAGAGCGAGAGAAACGTCTTCAGGTTGAGGCTCGTTCCCTTGAGGGCCCCAAGGAGCCTGGCGTGCTCGGCCTGGATCGCGGCAATCCTCTGAGCAGAATCGGTTGCCCTCGGCAATTCCAGGACTTCGCAAGCGACTTTCAACGCAGCATCTTCCTTGGTCGGGATGCCCTTCAGGGCCCGCAGGGCGCTGAGCCCCAGCATGTTCCCCAGGACTTCCGCGTCCCGGGGATGGTCGACGTCCTTGTACCAGACCGGGTTGATGTCGCCGGCGCATCCCTGCACGAAGAGGGCCATCGCGCCTTCGCCCAGGCTCTCCTCGATCGCCTTGGAGGCGAAGCCCGGATAGTCGGCGGTGTTTCCGCCGCCGGGGACCCCTTGGATCGGATGGCAGGCGAAGTTGTAGACGACGGCCAGCGGTCGCCCGTCCTTCCTGTCGAGCCGGAGGAGACCGATCTCCGGATCGACAGGCCCGACCCCGGCCACTTCCTCGTCGGGCGGGACGGCGTAGGCGTGGCGGACGTCCGCTTCCCGGCCGTCCTTGAGTTTGAGCCTTCGGTTCTCCATGATCCGGTCTTCCCGGCCGGTGCCCGCTCCGACGTTGACCGGGACCATCTGCCGCGACGCCTCCCGGACCGCCTCCACCGTGCGCTGAGCAATCTCCGCGCACACGGTTCCGTGGCAATGACTCGCGCCCACCACCAGATGGGAAGGCTTGATGCCGAGTTCCTTCTCGAGTTGCGATCGCACGGAGCCAAGAAACTCGTTTCCGATCCGGCCGATCTGGCCGATGGCCACGGCGTCGACGGTGACGATTGCCGCCGTGGTTGCGCCGTCGCTGAGCACCAGGGCTTTGGCGTAGAGCGGGTCGTGGGGCTTGCCTGCCGTGTAGTCGGTAATATCGGCCTTTGCGACCCCTGCCCGAAGTTGGGCCGCGGTCGCGATGCCGCTCGAAAAGACCGCCAGGAGGATCACCGCCGCAACGAGGAGTGCTGTTTGGTGCACGCCGCAGCCGGAGCCTTGCCCTCCCGGAGTCGTCGGAACCCAATGAGCTTCCGAGAGAAACCATTTCGTCGCTTCGAGCCGCCTCTGCGTGTTGACAGGGAATCTCATAGGGGATGATCCTTGTTCTCTCGGGGTTTTCGGATGGAGTCGCGGACCGCTCGCTTGCCCTGCGCGGGGAAATCGACGCAGTGGATCACCAGGTCGTAGATTTCCACCTCGGCGCCGGGGGCCCGCTCCACGCTCCGCCAGATGCCGATCCGGGCGTCAAAGCTCTTGCGCACGACTTCTTCGACCTTCGTCAACGGCGTGTCGGGCCCGACCGTGATGCCGCTGCCGGCGCAGAGGTCCTTCACGTCGTCGAGCCCGGACCCTGGCCCCCCAATCCTGTGTTTGAAATCACCCTCGAACAAGGCTACCGCGTCACCACAATGGCGGCGGCGGCCTTGGCGGCCATCGTCCTGGCGACGGTATTCTACCGCAAGGCCTTCGTTCGGTGGAAGGGATCAGGCCGGCCGGCCGGGTCGTCAAGGTGGCTTTGGAAGAGGACGAAAAGCAGATTTCGGAGCAGGAACTCCCTCTCGACGGGATGGAGGGCTCGCAGAAGGTCGAGTTCGAATTCCGCCCCACGGTCATCCCATTCTTCGGGGTAGCGCCTGCCTCCTGCGGCCAGCCGCACGGCAGGGATGGTTGCGGGACAGCGCGATTGACGTGCGGCCAGAAACAGAATAGTATATTAGCGGAGGCTAAAACGCAAGATGGCTCAGCATGCGGACGGGTTGGCGCAGATTCTGAAAGTCCTTTCCGTTGGGGCGAGGGTGAGGATCGTTCAGCTTCTCAAAGGCCGCGTGCTCTGCGTGGGCGCGCTGGCTTCCCAACTCGACGTGACGCAGGGGGCGGTGTCGCAACACCTGCGGGTGATGCGGGATGCAGGGCTTGTCATCGACGAGAAACGGGGTTACTTCGTCCACTACCGCCTGAACGAGCGCACTCTTGCGAAGTGGCGCGAGCAAATCGACGGGCTTCTCGCCCCCGGCCCGACCGTCGAGTGCCGGTGCTCCAATCGCTCCCGGCGGGAATCGTAGTGACTGACATTCGGAAACCATGTAGGGAGAACTCGAACATGTGTTGCTGCAAGAAGAAAGGCTGCCGGAAGCCGGAGAATCTCAAGGGCAAGCCGCAGGACTGCCCACCGGACCAGGTGCGCGCGTGCCACGGCGACGTGAAGAAGCACCCCTGCACGTCCGAAGTGAAGCGTTAGCTTGTGCGTTTGGCCGTGTCCCGCGACAGGACCCGGCAGACGTGGCGGTCGGCGCATCCGTCGCTGCCTCAGCAGACCATGCACGCTGATCCAGTCGCCGTTTATCACCTGGACTACCTGACGGACGCGCCCGGCGGTTCGCTTGCACAGAGCTTCCTGTCGCTGACGGGCACCCCAAGCCACAACGGAACGTAGCCATGTGGAAACAGATCAAACCGGCATTGGTGCTTTTGTCGATTGCCCTGAACGTAGCTTTCGCAGGGATCTGGCTCACCTATGCGGCCGGCTCGCGTACCCAATCCCAAGAGCAACGTTGCGAGCCAGGAGACAGCTCGACGGTGTGGTGCCCGCTTCACCGGCAGTTGAACGTCAGCGTCGATCAGTGGAAAGAGATCGAGCCTCACCTGCCGTCGTTCCGTGAATCCGCTGACGGGATTTGCAGGCAAATCGGCGAACTGCGAAGGGGGATCATCGACCAACTTGCCGCCGAAAATCCCGACCTGGACGCAATCAAGGCGAAGCAGGCCGAAATCCTTGAGGGCCAGCGGAAGATGCAAGGGTTGGTGATTGACCAGTTGATGACGCAAAAGAAGGTCCTCACGGCCGAACAGCAGCAGCGGCTCTTCGCCATGCTGCGCGGCGGAACAGCCTACGACCGGGGAGGCCCAATGCTGGTCCCCGGTCGCGGCCACGAGAGCGGTATCGGCCAGATGCTTCGGACGGGCGGCAAGGAGTGAGGGAACACTCTCTCACGGGTCGAGCTTCTCTCGGCGAGAGTAACCGAATGGAAGAGCCGATGGCGGACAATTAAACCGATCTCCGAACCGCAGCCGCGCACGGGGCAACCTTCCCGTCACCGACGCGCCGAGTTGTTCAGCCCCGACAGGAAGTGTCCCCGACCGAATCGGATGGACAACGTACAAGACAGAACAAGCGGGGCCGAAGCCGCAAACGCAGGCGGCTTCTGTTGCTTCTCGTCTGCCTCGCGGTCGCTGGCACGAGCGTTGCCGTCTGGCGGTGGTGGAAACGGCCCGGTTCTGAAACGGTTGATCCCACCACAACGAGCACCCAGGTCGTGCGGCGGGATTTCTCTTCCTCGGTCCTGGCAACCGGCGCGGTCAAACCGCAAGTGGGTGCGGAAGTCCGGGTTGGCGCGCGAATCTCCGGCAAAGTGGAGAAGCTCCGCGCCAACATTGGGGATTCCGTGAGTGCCGGGCAGGTTATCGCTGAACTGGAGAAAGCCGATCTACAGGCCGTTGTAGCCCAGCGGCAGGCCGAACTCGACTTGGGGGAAGCGAAGTTGGCGGCTGTTGAATCCCTGTCGCCCACGGAGATCGAGAAGGCCAAGTCCGACGTAACTCAGCGGCAAGCGACATTGACGTTGTGTGAGCAGGACCATCAGAGGCAGTCGAAGCTGTTGCCGGGCGGCGCGGTGAGCAAAGATGAGTGGGAACGCAGCGAGGAACGCCTGAAAGTCGCCCGCGCTGCACTTGCCTCCTCTCGTTTGGCGTTGGAACTCGCAAAGAAGAAGTACGAGGAAGATGGGAGGCAGGCAAGGGCGGAGATCGCCCGCGCGAAGCAATCGCTCAACAACGCCAAGGTCCAGCTATCGTACTCCACGCTCGTCGCTCCCATCTCAGGCGTGATTGCTTCAGTATCCACGCAGGAAGGCGAGACCGTCGCGGCCGGGCTGAACTCGCCCACGTTTGTGACGATCATCGACCTCCAGCGCCTGCAAGTCGATGCGATGGTCGATGAGGTGGACATCGGCAAGGTCCGCCCGGGACAGAAGGCCGCGTTCACGGTGGACTCCTTCCCTGCGCGGGAGTTTCCCGGCAAGGTGGCCGCCATTTACCCCAAGGCCGTCCTCCTGGAAAACGTCGTCTACTACGACGTGGTGGTCGAAATCCAAGGGAACGAAGACGAGGTACTCCGCCCCGAAATGACCGCCAGCGTCACCGTTCTCCTGGAGGCCAAGACCGGCGTGTTGGCGATTCCCGCCAAGGCGGTCAAGCGCGAGCGGGGAAAGAACGTCGTATACGCGGTCCAGGAAGGACAGTCCACACCCCGCGAGGTGAAGGTCGGTTGGAAGGACGGCACGTGGATTGAGGTCGTGTCCGGGCTCCAAGAGGGAGAAACCATCCTTCAGGTTGCCCCGACCGACAGGCCCACAGCACCCTAAGCGAAGGACCAATGCGCATGATCGAGCTGGACGGAATCGAGAAGACCTATAGCAATGGCGATGTGAGCACGCCGGTGCTCAACGGCGTCTCGTTCGCCATCGCTCCCGCTGAATATGTCGCGATCATGGGTGCTTCCGGGACGGGCAAGTCCACGCTGATGAATATCCTCGGATGCCTGGACAAGCCGACCGGCGGCCACTATCGGCTGGATGGCATCGACATGGTGAACCTGGAGGACGATGATCTCGCGCACCTCCGCAACCACAAGATCGGCTTCGTGTTTCAGCAGTTTCATCTGCTTCAGCGGACCACGGCCCTGAAGAATGTGATGCTGCCGCTGATCTACGCCGACGACTTCCCGGAAGACGCCGAGGACCGCGCCGCCGATGCCCTGGCAACGGTTGGGCTCTCGGATCGGCTGGACTATTCTCCCAGCCAGCTCTCCGGCGGCCAGCAGCAGCGCGTGGCCATCGCCCGCGCCCTCATCACCGATCCCACGATTCGGATCATCGTCATGGAAGACGGGCGGATCGCAGAGGAAGTCTCCGTCGCCGCTCCGCGCAGCGCGGAAGAGGAACTGAAGTCGCTGGTCAACGGGGAGGACGCTTGAATGAGAGTGCTCCGCATCGCTGGTGAAGGCGCACAGGCGCTTGCCGCCAACAAGGTTCGCACCTTCTTCATGATGACCGGCACGATTGTAGGCATCGCCGCGCTGACCGTCATCATGGCCATCGGGAAAGGCACCGAACAGAAGGTCCGGAAGCGAGTGGAGTCGTTCGGCCCTCGCGCCATCATGCTGATTGCCGGCGGCGGCAAGGACTTGCCTCCGCCGGATATGAATGTGACCACCTTGCGGCTTGAGGACGCCGAGGCCATTCGCAACGAGATTGAGGGGCTGGAAATCGTCACGCCCCAGGCGTGGCGGTTCAACATGGACCTGAAGCACGGGGCGAACCAGATTCAAGCCGTGGTGTGGGGCGTGGAGCCCAACTGGCACGATGCCTGAAACTGGCCCGCTGTCGAAGGGGACGGCATCGCCTCGGATGACGTTGCCACGATGGCTCGCGTGTGCGTCATCGGCAGTTCCGTCAAGCGGGACCTGTTCGGCGGGGGCGATCCGGTCGGGCAGACCCTCCACGTCAACAAAGTGGCGCTGACCGTCAAGGGCGTGCTGGAGCACAAGGGAACCGGTGGGATGGGCGGCGTGTCGGACTTCGACAACCGGATTGTCGTCCCCATCACCACGGCGATGCGGCGCATTATGAACGTGGACTACGTGGGCGCCATCCGAATCGTCAGCAGGGACACCGCCCTGATGTCTAAGCAGGTCGAGATGATTCGGGCATTGATCCATGAGCGACACCATATCACCCCGCCTCTGGAAGACGACTTTCGCCTTGTCACGCCGACCGTCATCGGCGAATTGGCGCGGGGGACTTCGCGCACGCTATCACTTCTGCTGGGTGCGCTTGCGGGCCTCAGCCTCTTGGTTGGCGGCGTTGTGCTGATGAACATCCTGCTGATCTCGGTGGCCGAGCGTACCAGGGAAATCGGGCTCCGCCGGGCCGTGGGCGCGACCCAACGGGACGTGTTCCTGCAGTTTCTTGCCGAGTCCCTGGCGGTGACGTTTCTAGGGATGCTGTTGGGGACGGGCTTGGGATGGGGAGCCTCCGCCCTGCTTTCCAAAGTATCGCCGATGCCCGTGGTGATCTCCTGGGAACCGTTTGCCCTGGCCGCCCTGTTCGCGCTCTTGGTGGGGACGTTCTTTGGCGTCCAGCCCGCTCGCCGCGCCGCCAAACTCAGTCCGGTTGAAGCCCTGCGATGAGACTGTCGAAGAACGCCGTTCTCTCCTTCGAGATACTCGCAGCCCACAAGCTGCGAACGGCCCTGAGCGTGCTGGGCATCGTGGTGGGGGTTGCCGCGGTGGTCGTCATCGTGTCGGTGGGAAAGGGGACAGAGAAGCGCATCCTGGACCAAATCCGGGACATGGGCACGAACCTCATCACCGTCAGCGCCGGCCAGACGAGTCTGGTTGCCGGCCGGCAGCGACAGATGACCATCGTGGTGACTCTGTTGCCGGCCGATGCCGAGGCGATTGCCGAGGAGTGTCCCTCCGTCGTCGCCGCCGCACCCGCAACCGGCAACAAGCTCGCCACACGATGGGAAGACCGGAATGCACCCACCAATGTTCTGGGAATAACCCCGGAAGGGTTCGCAGTCCGCAACTTCGCCCTGGCGTCAGGGCGGTTCTTCGACGCCGAGGAGAACCATGCCTCGCGCCGCGTGGCAGTGCTCGGCCCGACCGTCGTGCAGAACCTCTTCGGCACGTCAGACCCCGTCGGCCAGACGATCCGCATCGGGCGGAGAGGTGTGCCTTTCGAGGTCGTCGGCGTTACACAGGCCAAGGGTGTGGATACCAACGGCCTGGACCAGGACGACATCATCCTCGTGCCCCTTGGTGCCGCCATGCGGCGGCTGATGAACGTGGTCCATGTCCAGACAATCTACGTTCAGGCGAGGCGGAGCGGCCTGCTTGACGCTACCGAGCAGGAAGTCCGCGCGGTACTTCGCAGGCGTCACCGGCTCGACGGCAAGCGAGACGATTTCACGATCCAGAACCAGACGACCCTGCTTGCCGGCGAACGGGAGACCGCGCAAGCCATGACGCTGCTGGTCGGAAGCGTGGCCGGCATCTCGCTTCTCGTGGGCGGAGTGGGGATTCTTGCCGTGATGCTGATTTCCGTGCGCGAACGGGTCCAGGAGATCGGCCTGCGGCGTGCAGTCGGGGCCTGCCGGCGCGACATCCGCAACCAGTTTCTTCTCGAATCTGCGATGCTGGCCGGACTAGGTGGCTTGACGGGAGTGCTTGTGGGCGTTGCCGCAACCGTGGCGGCGTCGGCCATCGGCGCGTGGGATACCGTGATCTCGTGGGAGTCCGCCGGTGTCGCTCTCATCTTTTCCGTCACCCTGGGGCTCGTCTTCGGCATCTATCCGGCGGTCCGTGCCGCGTCCCTGGAGCCAATCGAAGCCCTGCGAGCGGAATGAGCACGGATGCGGGCGAAGTAGTCCTCGACCACCTTGGCCTCGGTGGGCGACAGATCATGGACGTGCTGGTCGAGCGGCGAGGGCCGCTTGCTCTGGGCCAGCAAGGGTTCCATCTCGTTCAGGCGGCGACCCATTCCGAGTTGTCCGCGAATCTACAGAGCCAATGATTCGCCGAGGGCTGGGGGCGGCTGTGGCACACATCAAAGCACGACCGGCGGAGCACTAACGCAGTTGCTCGAGAAGAACCGGCAGGAGCAGTTCGGCGACAAGCCGATGGCCTTCGTCGTTCGGGTGCATGCCGTCGAGCAGCAGTTTGTCCGGGTTCTTCGCCGTGAAGGCGTCGTGGACGTCCACCAGCGGCACCGCTAGGTCTTTCGCGATCCGGCGCACGGCCTCGTTGTAGCGTGCGAGCACCGGCGCGTCGAAGCCGTCGGCGTCCTCGGGTCGGTAAGGCGGCTTGCCGTAGAGGTCGCGGAGCTTGCTCGTCCAGCGCGTCGGATTGGTCGTCATCAGCACGGGCCTTGCCTTTTGCTCTCGCAACGCGGCGATCAGCCCGCGCAGGTTCTGCTCGTACTGACTCAAGGGGACGCGAGGGGCGGTCGCAGGCGGGTCCTTCCACACGTCCACCGCCGCGTCGTTGATGCCGAACTGAATCACCACCACGCGAGGCTTGTGGGCGAGTACGTCCCGCGCGAGCCGGTCGCGGGCGCTGTTCGTGGTGTTGCCCGGCACGCCGGCGTTGTAGACGGTCAGGGGCGATCCGCGGCCTTGGAACAGCTCCTGGACTCGCTCGGCATAAACCTCTTCCACCGCCCCGGGCCGTTCCGCGGTGGTCGAGTCGCCGAACATGACGACGCCGCCCGGCTTCGGGGGCTTGGGGACCGGTGCCTTGTAGACCGGGATCTCGCCGGCGTCGAGGTCGGCCACGCGGAGCTTCATGCGCAGGCCGCCTTGCATGGTGGTGATCCAAAGCTCTCCCGGGCTGCGCTCGTAGAGATACGGGTAGGAAACGCGACCGCCGGGCCCGTAGTTCGCCGCGACAACTTTCGGCGCCGACCACGTGGCGCACTCGTCCGACGAGAAGGCGAGGGAGAGTTCTTCGCGGCTGGTGCCGCTCTCGGGACGGTGGCGGGGCGGATGGTTCCATAGCAGGGCGATCCGTCCGTCGGCCAGTCGCGCCATCTGCGCGCAGCACGTCACCGATCGGACCCGCGATTGCCTGAAATCCTCCCACAACAGGCCGCCGTCGCGCGAGACCGCCTCAACCAGCCATCCGGTCTCGGTACGGAGCAATTGGTAGAGCGACCCGTCCTTGCGCTCGACCACCGTGCCCTCGATGGACCCGGCGTGGTCGTGCCGGCCCTGACCGATGTCGAGCACGTTGCTGCGTCGCCACGTCACGCCCCGGTCGTCGGAGACGAACACCACCGTGGCGTGACGCCACGCGGGAATGACCTCCTGGCCCACCAGCACAATACGGCCGCTTCCGGTCTCGATCATCGAGTGGATGCAGCCGCACCAGGGCTTGTTCAGGAAGACGGGCTCTTGCCACGTCTTCCCGTCGTCGAGACTCCGGCAGACGTAGATGGGCAGCACGAACTCCCGCCAGTCCACGCCCTTCGCCCCCCAGTTCCAGCCGGCGGGCGACTTCTGCTCGCTCAGGTTCATCCACGCGGCAATGACGATGCCGTCGCGCGTGCGCAGCAAGGCCCGCTCGTTGCTGATCCGGAACTTCTTCGGGTCGCGGAAGACCGGCGTCGCGGTCCACGTCTTGCCTTCGTCGCGGCTGTGCAGCGCGGTCTGCGCCTCGACGCACAGCACCCCGCCGTCACCGGTGGTGACAAACGGCCCCTGGTGGGCGAACGGCAGCGGCACGGCCTTCGGATGTTGCGTGGGAGCATGGACCTTCGCGCCGGCGGGCGAGCCCGGCAAGGCCAGCACCATGGCAATCCCCGATGCGACCAGAAGCGGCGTCGGGAGTCGGTTCACGAGAGGGTCTTCTGGGATTCACGACGGGGCCTTGCGCGGTTGCGGGCCGCGGGGTCGGATGGGCACGAGCCCCGCGGGGGGCGGAGCGGCGGCCGCCCTTGGTTTCGGGGCACCACGAGGCGGGATCTTCAGTTCGATCCCGAGGGGCAGGGCGTCGGGGCTGCTCAACACGTCCCGGTTGGCCTCAAGAATCTCGGTGGCCCGATCCTCGCTCCCCAAATACCGCTTGGCCAGGGCTGGGAGGGAGTCGCCGTTGACGATTCTGTGGATCCGGGGAGCCCCGTCCACGATGCCAGACCCGGGCATCCCGATGCCCATGGAAACGCCCCATCGGGCGGATACGGGAAGCCGCTCCGCGGGGAACGATTTTGCCAGGGTGGGCGGCAGCACGTCGGGCCGCTCCGCACGCACGGCAACCGCGGCGTCGGCCTGGGCTGGGAATGGGGAGACCGCGTCGGGATGGATCTCCCCTTGGGGCAGGCTGGGGAGATTTGCCACGGGTTCCCGGAGGCAGGATTCCGCCCGGCGACGCAACGCGAGGCTGTCGCCCGCTTTCGGACCACCCTCCCCGGAGGGCAGTTCCGGACGCCCGAGCAGCGAGGCCGCCACGACACCGCCGGCCACGATGCCCAACGCCCAGAGGCCCCGCGTGTGAGGACGCTGTTGGAGAACTTCACTCACGTTACACGACCGCTTAGCCAATGGAATCGGCGCGTACGTCCAGCGCCGGTCTTCTCGGCCATCCGTGAGATTCGCTCTTCCGTGAACCCTCCGTTGTCTCGGGAAGATTATCGGAGCATCGGGCGTCGGGAATTTCGGCTGCCCGCCGACAACCGGCGAGAAAACCGCAGCATGGGGTGAAGAGATAGCGGCCGGTGCGGTCAGGGCCCCCTTGCGGGCACCGGAAAGGTGCGTTTCCGTCGCCGCAACCGGCAATCGCTCTACTGCCCGCACGACCGTCGCGTCAGCAGCAGTTCGAGATAGCTCCGCCGCTCGCTGGCCAAGAGCCCTAGACGCAGGGCGAGCGAGGCGATGCACGCCTTGGCCGCGTCGACACCGGCGGCATCGGTGACCAGCTCCAACTCGACGAAGGTGCCGATATGGTCGACTTGGTCGAGGGAGACCTCAACCCGGCGCCCTTCCCAATCCACCATGGCCTTGCGACGGTCCTTGCCCACCTCGGCCACGGGACGGAACCCCAGGGCCTCCAGCAGGGCCGCCCAAGGGCCGACCCCCTCCAGCCCCCCGGGCAGCCGGAGGTCGATCTCCCGCCGCGTCTTGGTGGTGGCGTCGATCTTCGGTCCTTTATACGTGATGAAACCGTCCCCACCCCGCCGACGGATTCGCAGGGCCTCGTCGGTAGCAGCGAAATCGCGGGCTGGATGCGCATAATAGAGGTCCACTTCCCTCCTCGGTCCCGAAAACTCGGCGCCCAAGGCTGCCAGCCGCGACTCGACGGCCGCCAAATCCTCGACCGGGAACTTGAGCTCGACTTCCATCCGTTCCATAGAACTCACCCGCTTTTCCCTGCCCGGATGGGAACCAGAATGACGGGGTAACGTAGAAACCCCTAGTGCTCCGTGTGGCATGCTCCGATGGATGAAGCGATGACCCCATGTGGCACAGCCGCCCTCGGCTGTGCCACAGGCATTTCGCACAGCCGAGGGCGGCTGTGCCGCACATCAAAGCACGACTGACGGAGCACGAGGAATCCGAGAGGGCCGATCCCTCGTATCGTACCGCGGGAAGAGCGAATCGGAACCCCCACGCCAGACGTGTTACATCAAGGAGCCTCTCGCTTGCAGAACGAACCGTCGCAGAGCGACCCGGACGCCCCCTGGCAGCAGCCCTCCCCAATCCGAGGGTGGCTTGCCCCCCTTTCGGCACTTGGGGTCCTCGTTGCGATTGCGGCCGTATCGCTCGTGGTGTTGCCTTCCCTGCTGGAGGAGACGGGGGAGTTCAGACCGAGCCCGCCGCGAGCGAGTCCGCACCCCGGCGTCGGCAAACCCCTGGATGACCTCGCTTTGGAGCCACTGACCGGCGACGGGAAACCCGTGACCCTGCCTGGGCTCGCCGAGACCGTGGCCGTCGTCAATTTCTGGGGGACCTGGTGTGCGCCCTGTCGCGAGGAATTCCCCCATCTTGTCGAGATCTACCGGGAGTTCCGGCAACGCCCCGAGTTCGCCATGCTCTTCGTGTCCTGTGCTCCGGGCCGGGATGAGGAGGTCGGCCCACTTCGACAGGAGACACAAGACTTCCTTGAAGAATTGAAGTACGAGGTACCCACGTACTGGGACCCGGAGTTCAGAACGCGGCGGGCCTTTCACCGTGCCGCCACGCTCCAAGGATTCCCAACCACGTTCGTATTGGACCAGAAACGGGTGATCCGCGGCGTCTGGCCCGGCTACAACCCGAGCATCGCACACGAGATTCGGCAACTCGTCGTGCAACTCCTGGCCGAAAGTCCTCCGGCGTCGAAGCCAGACGATGGGGCCGCCAAGAGGCATTGACGAGGTAGCGACGGCGGGTCGTTTGCCGACGGCGTGTGTGCCGCCGCTCACAAGCCCACGGGTTGCAGCCCGTGGGCTTCGGCGCCTCCATTAACCAAGGGCCGCCAGAAACGCCCGCACCGCAGCGCCGGGGTCTACGGCCGAGGTGATCGCTCCGCTGACGGCCACACGTCGAAGGCCGGTTTCGAGCACGCGGGGAAGGTTGTCCCGCGTGATTCCTCCGATGGCGAACGCCGGCAGGCGAATCTCCTCCGCCACCGCCCGAAGCAGGTCCGGGCCGGGAAACCGCTCAAAATGCTTGGTTCCCGAGGGAAACGTCGGCCCGACGCCGAGGTAGCTCGCCCCGTCGAGCACCGCTTGCCTCGCCTGCTCGATGTGGTGCGTCGACACGCCGACGATCGCCTCGGGTCCGACGATCGCCCGGACATCCTTGACCGTGAGTTCCTCCTGGCCCACGTGGACGCCGTCGGCCCGCGAAAGAACCGCCAGGTCGGGTCGATCGTTTACGATGGATAAGGCGTCTCCCTCCGACGTGATCTCCCGCAGCGCCCGGGCACGTTCCAGCAGACGACGGTCGTCCAACCGTTTGTCGCGAAGTTGAACGACGTGGACCCCGTTCGACACGAGTGACCGGGCAAGGTCGCAGAACTGCTCGTGCGTCGCGCAGCCGTCGATCAACACGTAGAGTTGCGCACGCTGGAACCGCTCACCGCTTCTCCGTGTGATCTCTGCCGCGCGATGGAGCGTATATGACCGGTAGCGGATCTGCTCCAGCGCGGCCGCGGCATCGGGGTCCAGGAGTTTGGCGAACTCCTCCAGAGTCCGAAGCGATTCCTGGAGACGCGTGAAGTTGGCCGCCAGAACGCCCGCCGCGTTCTGCCGGTGTCCTTCGGTCGGCGTGGCAATCCGGGTACCAACGTCGGACTGGGTATCCCGGGCCGCGATCCGCTCATCAAGGGGGAACCGGCTCACCAAGGCCGTCAGATCATGCCTCAGCCCCTTGAGCTGACCGGTCAGGAAGCGATCGTCGAGGATGAATCGGACGTAATCCTCGACCACACGCAATCCCTCCCGGGCCCGATTGGCCGCCGCATCAATAACTCTCATGGCCCCAAGCCGGTCCTTCGGCAAAAGCGTCGAGGAAGGAGGGACAGGCGATGAGGGATCAGGGTTGAACGATGCAGGTTGAGGGCTGAGGGACGGAGGAGCGGGCCGGCGCTCAGAAGTCCCCTCTCCCTCTGGGAGAGGGTTAGGATGAGGGCTGGTCGGCGGCGAGACGATTACTTCTCCTCCGCAGGTTCCGCATGCCCACGCCCTCACCCCCGGCCCCTCTCCCAAAGGGAGAGGGGAGACTCTTGGGGCCCCCTCTTTGGAAATAAACCAGGAACTCCTTGCGTCACCCTCTGGAAGGGGAAGCGGGGCTACCGACGTTGGCAGATCGGTCTGGAGGTTGTAGAAACGCAGGACTTCCTTTGCGATCACGCTCGGACGAACCCCGAATTGATCGAGCCACGAAGAGACCTCGTGATTGACGGAAACCAGTCCGAAAAGCACGTGCTCTGTCCCTAATTCGGTGGCCAGACCGAGGCTGCGGAGCCAACGTGCCGCCCTGGCGAAGGACTTGTCCACCTCGGGTGTTAGAAGGCGCACGGCAGTCGCCCCGTCCTCTTGCATCCCACAGGCCTCTTCCGTGGGGCCCCACGCGAGAACGCGACTCACCCGTTGGGTCAAACCCGGCCAACGCCTTTGGACGGCAGCCGCGTCAACACCGTGCTGAGTGAGCGTAATCGCAGCCCGGCACTCGGTTTCCGTCAACAGACCAAGGAGCAGCGCCGGGGCCTCTAAGGTGTCCAGGCACTCCTCGGTCGACCAGGCGGCTGCTGCCTTCAAGGCCCGCTGAGCCGCTTCGGTGAAGTGGTGTCGCATAGGGAGCATCCTGACACAGGGCGATCCCCTCCGCAAGCCCTCTGGGGGGAAGCACTTATAGAGCGCAACTCAAAGGCCGGCTTTCAGTTGCCTTGATTCGCCTGGAGCTGAGAGCTACAATTCGGTGGCCGTGCTTGTCGACGGATCGAGATGGGTTCGTAAGTGAGTTGACCGCCATGGGCAGGACGCCGTGGGCGATACATCTCTGGCCAGGGTTCGCTCTCGTCTGGAAGAGGGGGGGCTGGCTTGCCCTGGGATGGGCATTGGCCTTCGCCGCGCTGGTGGACTTCGCGATCGTCGCGACTTTCATTTGGACGGGACTTTTTCCGGCCTTGGTGCGGAAGGCTGCGTGGATGGCCGTCGCCGTGGTATGGGTTGGCTCGGCATTGGTGGATCGATGGCTGGGAAGGGGGCTGGATAGCAGCGACGAGACAGCACGGCCCGACGACCCCTTCCGCGAAGTGGTTGAGCAATACGTACAGGGCAATTGGTTTGAGACGGAGTGCCTGCTGGCAGACTTGTTGCGCCGTAACCCGCGCGACGTGGATGCCGGCCTGATGCTGGCCACGCTGTACCGGCACACGGGCCGGCTGGACGAGGCGGTCGAGCGGCTCGACCATCTCCAGCGGCTCGACGAGGGTGCGAAGTGGGCTTTGGAAATCAGCCGGGAGCGGCGTTGGCTGGCGGAAGCTCGCAAAGCGCCGTCCGACGAACCCGTAGGAGCTTCTCAGGGAGAATAGCGTAATGTACGAGCGATTCACCGACCGTGCCCGCAAGGTCATGCAGTTGGCCAACCAGGAGGCGCAGCGGTTCAACCACGAATACATCGGCACCGAGCACATCCTTCTCGGGCTGATCAAGGAGGGGAGCGGGGTAGCGGCCAACGTGCTGAAGAACCTCGACATCGACCTCCGCAAGATCCGGCTCGAAGTGGAAAAGCTCGTCCAGAGCGGGCCGGACATGGTCACCATGGGCAAGCTCCCGCAAACGCCCCGGGCCAAGAAGGTCATCGAATACTCCATGGAGGAAGCGAGGAACCTCGGGCACAACTACGTGGGCACCGAGCACATTCTCCTGGGGCTCCTTCGGGAGCAGGAGGGCGTGGCCGCCCAGGTGCTCATGAATCTGGGCCTGAAACTGGAGGAAGTCCGTGAAGAGGTTCTGAACTTGTTGGGGCACGGCATGGAAGGCGGAGAGGGCTCGGAGCGGGCGGGCGGCATGGGTGGCGGGCCGGGCGGCGAGTCGCAGCGGGGCAACAAGTCGAAAACGCCCGCGCTGGACAGCTTCGGCCGCGACCTGACGGAACTGGCCCGGCAGGGAAAACTCGATCCGGTCATCGGCCGCGAGAAGGAGATCGAGCGCACGATGCAGATCCTCGGCCGCCGGACCAAGAACAACCCGGTCCTCTTGGGCGAGGCCGGCGTTGGCAAGACGGCCATCGTCGAGGGATTCGCCCAGCGCGTCGTGGAAGGCAACGTGCCCGAACTGCTCATGGACCGCCGGATCGTCGTCCTGGACCTCGCCATGATGGTGGCCGGCACCAAGTACCGCGGCCAGTTCGAGGAGCGGATCAAGGCCGTGATGAACGAGGTCCGAAGGGCCAAGAACACGATCCTCTTCATCGACGAGTTGCACACCCTGGTCGGCGCCGGCGGCGCGGAAGGCGCGATCGACGCCTCCAACGTCCTCAAGCCGGCCCTGGCCCGCGGCGAAATCCAGTGCATCGGCGCCACCACGATGGACGAATACCGCAAGTACATCGAGAAGGACGCCGCGCTGGCCCGGCGGTTCCAGGAGATCATCGTCGAGCCGTCGACCAAGGAGGAAGCGGTCGCCATTCTCAAGGGGCTCCGCGACCGTTACGAGAAGCACCACCACGTGCGGATCACCGACGACGCGGTCGCCAGCGCCGTGGAGTTGTCGAGCCGTTACATCAGCGGCCGCTGCCTGCCCGACAAGGCGATCGACGTGATCGACGAATCGGGGGCCCGCGTCCACCTCAAGTCGATGACCCGCCCGCCGGACCTCAAGGAAATCGACGAGGAAGTGGAACACCTCAACAAGGAGAAGGAAGAGGCCGTCGCCAACCAGGACTTCGAGAAGGCGGCGTCGTTGCGAGACCAGGCCGACAAGCTCAAGAAGAAGAAGGCCCACGTCACCCGCGAATGGAAGGAGCGGGCCCGCGAGGCCGACGGCGTCGTCGACGAGGACGTGATCGCCGAGGTCGTCTCCAAGATGACCGGCATCCCGCTCACTCGCATGACCCTCGAGGACACGAAGCGGCTCATGCTGATGGAAGACGACCTGCACAAGCGGGTCATCAGCCAGGACGAGGCGATCCGGGCGATCGCCAAGGCCGTGCGTCGCAGCCGCAGCGGCCTGAAGGACCCTCGCCGCCCGACCGGCTGCTTCATCTTCGCCGGCCCGACCGGCGTGGGCAAGACGTTGCTGGCCAAGGCCCTGGCCGAGTTCATGTTCGGCGACCAGGACGCCCTGGTCCAGATCGACATGAGCGAGTACATGGAGAAGCACAACGTGAGCCGCCTGATCGGCGCGCCGCCGGGCTACGTCGGCTACGAGGAGGGCGGCCAACTGACCGAGAAGATCCGCCGGCGTCCCTACTCGGTGGTCCTCCTGGACGAGATCGAGAAGGCCCACCCCGACGTGTTCAACATGCTCCTCCAACTCATGGAGGAAGGGCGTCTGACCGACAGCTTCGGACGCAACGTCGACTTCCGCAACACGATCCTCATCATGACCACGAACGCCGGCGCCGAGGCGATCAAGAACGAATCGGCCTTCGGCTTCCAGAAGCCCGACGACGACGCCTCCTACGAGAGCATGAAGCAGCGGGTCGAGTCGGAGATCGAGAAGGTCTTCCGGCCCGAGTTCCTCAACCGCGTCGACGACGTCATCGTCTTCCGGCACCTCACCATGCCCGATCTCGGCAAGGTGGTCGACCTGGAGTTGAGCAAGGTCCGCCAGCGGCTCCAGGAGCACGGGCTCACGCTGGTGCTCACCGAGGCGGCCAAGAAGTGGCTCATCAAGAAGGGCTCGAACCTCGACTTCGGGGCCCGGCCGTTGCGCCGCTCGATCGAGAACTTCATCGAAGACCCGCTCTCCGAGGAACTCCTCAAGGGCGAGTTCCAAGGGAAGGACACGGTCACGATCAATACGAAGGAAGTCGCCGGGAAGAAGCAACTCGTGTTTGTCGGATCGATGGGCCCGCTGGCCGAGACCCCCGAACCCGTCGCCGCGGCCGCCGGAGAGGGTGACGACGGAGCCGCGGCATCGAAGTAGTCGCCGCGGAGATGTGACGGTTGCAGGAACCAAGAACATGGAATCGCAGAAAGCCCACGGGTTGCGGCCCGTGGGCTTTTTGTGTTGCCGGTTCCGCACCGCGGCGTCCCCGACGCACACCGTCCCGTCCGCGACGCCACGGAGAAAACGAAGAAGCCCGCCTCGTTGAAGGCGGGCTTCTTGTGCAATGGGGCCGTCGAGTCGGCACGTCAACCTCTAGGAATGCCTTGGCCCTTCTCCGGCCTCGGCTCGAACTCAGCGTATCGGCTCGTCAGCACCCATGCCAATGCAATCCTAGACTCGAACAGGCCCTCGGCAAGCAGGATTCGTCCGGGGCGACCAAAAGCCTTGGAAGAGAAGGCACTTGCGCGTCTTGCCGGCCCTTGATGGACACTTTGGCGACGCGGTTGGGACAGGGGCGCTGCCCTGTGGCACGGCCGCCCTCGGCCGTGTTGTGAAGATCAGCACAGCCGAGGGCGGCTGTGCCACACAGGATGCGGCCGGCTCTCACTCCAGCGTCGGCCTTGCGGTGAGGCCGAGCAACTGGGCTTCGCCTCCCTCCTTCTCGTAGACGCCGTAGAACATCGACGAGCAGTCGAGCCACAGCGTGATGCGGTGAAAATCCTCCGCCGGGAGCTTCACGCCGTAATGACCTTTTTCGAGGATTTGCGTGAGCCTGGCCGCCTTGGCCCCGAACTGGCCGGGATTGGTTCGGAGGTTGTTGCCGTAGTCGGTGAAAGCGTAGGGCAAGAGGCTGTTGTAGGAGGCGAACCACTTGCGGTGGATCGGTTCCCGGGCCAGGTGGATCGCCTTCTTCTCCGCGTGGCACTGGACGCAGTGGCGGTCCAACACAGGCTGCACGAGCCGGGGGTAGCTGAATGGGGCGGAGCCGTCGACCTCGGGCCGGATCTCCGATGGCGGACGCCGCAGCGCGAGCACGTCGTGCTCGGCCGGTAGCGGGGCGCGATGCTTCGGCTCGTGGCAGCCCTGGCAGACCAGTCGCTCGCCTTTCTGGAGATACGTCGCCGATCGCATCGACTGGATCGCCATGCCGCGCTCGTCGAGGGCCTGAAAGAAGAGTTCCCGGTTCGCCGGGGCGGTGAAGCAGGCGGAGCCGTCCTCCTCGACCGGGACCGTCCCCAACACGTGGCGCACCGGGACCACGGAGTCGCCGGCCAGGGCCACGCGGGCGCCGGTTTCGTGGGGCGGGCCGCCCGAGGGAACGGACATCGGCAGCACTTGGAGCACGCGCAGGGCCTTGATCTTCGTCCCCGCCGGCCAAGGCTTGAGGCTATGGTAGGTGTTGATCACCGCAAGCGTGCCCCGGCCCGGCTCACCCGGAGGCACGCCGGTGCCGGGCGCGTCGCGGAACGGCTTCGACTGCACGGGCGGCGCCGGCGGCTTGGGCCGGGGCTTCAGGGGGATCGGGCTTAAGCAGCCGATCTCCGGATCGCGGTAGATCAACTCCTTGTTGCCCCACGAGTCGACCAGGTAGATCCCGTAGTTGCCTGCCCTGCCGGGCGCCCCGCAGGCGATGGTCGCGTCGTACACGCAGAGGTAGTAGTCCTCGCTCAACGGCCACGCCGTGCCGTAGGCCTCGCGTCCGCCCTGACTCTCCGGGAAGCCCACGTCGGGGGTGATCCGCTTCACCGCGCCCATGGCGTCGTCGTCCGGGACCTGCGGATCGACCAGCACCAACGACCCGAACGCCTGGCCATGGTGCGGCGCCGCCGTGGCCACAAATCGCTGCGAGCCGGGGAGGACGCGGCAATCGAGTTCCATGTCGGGCCGGGCGTTGCGCGGGGCGAAGTTGCCGTGCACCGCGCGGGAGTCCCGGCCATCCAACGACGTGATCCACGGATGGTGGGCCGTGCAGCCGAAGCGGTCGACGTAGTCCCATCGCGTGTAGAGGATGCGGCCGTCGTGGGTCACGCTGGGGTGCCATTCGTTCGTCTCGTGGACGCTCAGGGCGGTCATGTCGCTGCCGTCGGCCGCCATGTCGTAGAGCGTGTAGGTCGGGCAGACCCGGCCGCACCGCAGGTAGCCGCCGCGACGCTCCGTAATCATCGCGATCCGGCCGTTCGGGAGGAAGCAGGGATCGAAGTCGTTCCAGGCGCCGTCGGTCAACTGCTCCAGACCGCTGCCGTCGACGTTCACCTTGAAGATGTGGAAGCATCGCCCCTCGTCCCAGTGCCCGCGGTTGGGGTCGGTGTGGTGGCGGTGGCCCTTGTCGCCCTTGCACTCCACATAGGCAAAGAGGACGGTCTTGGCGTCGTAGGACAGGTCGGGCGAGAGGAACGAGCCTCCCTCCTGGTCCGGACCGCGGAGGTTCCCGACGCCGTCGTAAGCCAGGGGGGGTGGGATCTTCGGCCCGCCGCCGAGCCTCTGCCCCTTGAGCCGGCCCCGCTGGACCACCGAATCGGCAAGCACGTCGCGGAGCTGCGGCTCGGGCCCGAAGGCGTTGGCCAGCACATAGAGACCGCCGCCCGGCGCCGCGGTGATCCCGTAGTACTGATCGCACATGTGGTTGAAGACCCCGCGGTGCCGCTTCACGAAGAGGATCTGATCGAAGTCGAGCAGCGGATTCTTGAACGCGATCTGCCGGCGCACGCGGCAGACTTCCTTGAACAGCGCGAGACGGGCCGCGGCGTCGCTGACCGCGACGTTCTGGCCCTCGGTGCGCAGCCGGCCAAGTTCCACCTCTTCGTTGGCGAAGTGCGCCGCCGGACGCATTCGTTTCAGGTCCGCCAGCAAGGCCGCCGTGCGGCGCAACGCGATATCGACCGGGTCCCGGTCCGACGGTTGAATGAGCGCCTCGGCGCGGAGCGTTTCCGCGGCCACGCGGTCGAACATCGCCTTGTTGCGGAGATCGTGCTTCAACGCGGCGAACTGGATTTCGGTCTCGTTCATGGGCACGGCGTGCGAGCCGGGGAGCCGCTCGACCGTCGAGGTGCCCGCACGAAAGACGACCCCGTCGACCAGCAGTCGCAATTCGGCGATCGAAGTCCAGGGGCGGCCGGCCACTTCCGTCAGGGCTCGCAACCGCAGGTAGCGGCCCTTGACTTTGGCCGGGAACTGCACCACGTTTTCGGCGTTGCCATTGGCGAACTTGCCGGACGCCGCCGGCTTGCCGGCGCCCTTGGGATCGTCGCCCACATAGCACTCGTACTGGCCGATCGTGCCGTTTCCGCCGCCGCGACGGGGGAGATAGGCGAAGCCGGCGATCTCGTAGGGCGACCCGAGGTCGATGAGGATTTCGTGCGGCGGGGGAGTCTCGTAGAAGCTGAAGTCGGTGTGCCACATCGTCTCGGGGTTGCCGTCCATGGCCCGGTACCCCTCGAAGCGGTTCGCATCGCTATCGACCTGGACCTTCACGACGACGACCTTGCCGGCGGCCGACGCAGCGGCTGCCGGCCCACATAGAATCGCCGCCAACAGGGCCGATATCATTCTGACGCGCATCGCGGCCATGGTCGCCTCCGGAACTCGGCATGGGGTGGGGGGCGGGAACCTGGGGACCTTTATTTTAGCCGGCCCGCGGTCCCCTGTCACGACCGTTCCAAGATGGGTGTGCATACGATACGCTAGCGGAAAGGGGGAACGGCTTCCTTGCCGAAAAGGCGTCCGGGTCATGAGGAAGTTCGGGTTATATCTCATCTGGATGGGGTTGGGGTTCGGATACGTCATGCTCTGGGCTGTCATGAGGAGACCTGACCCCGTAGGCATTGGGGTGATCGTCTTTTGCGGGGTCACGGCACTTGTTGGATTTGTGCTCTTCAGGTGTCCAAGGAAACCCTGATTTCAGACGGCCCCACGCCCGACCGTTCCGGGGCGTCCTTGGGGCTCTGCCCTTGGCGGCCCATTCAAGGTAGAATGAAGGGTCTCCGTAGGTCCGGGAGGTTTTAGCGGTGCGTGACGTAAAGTGGGTTTCGACGATCCTGGTGCTCGCGGCAACCTGGTCCGGTTGCCAAGGGCAGCGTGCTGCCCCTGCGCGTGCCAGGCCGAGCGTTGCGGTGAGTATCATTCCGCAGCAGTGGCTGGTCGAGCAGATCGGGGGAGGCCAGTTCGAGGTGATGGCCGTGGTTGGCCCCGGGGAGAGCCACGAGACCTTCCAGCCCAACGACGCGCAGGTCAGCCGGTTGATGCGCGTGGCCGCGTTGTTTTGCGTGGGCGTCCCGTTCGAGCGGAGCCGGGCCTTCACCTCGCTCCTCGCGCAGGGACGGTTCCGCGTGGTCGACACGGGCGAGGGGATCCCGCTCCGCGAGATGACCGCGCTGGAGCGATGCGACGAGGCGTCGCACGGCAACCACGAGCGAGAAGGCAGAGAAGACGAGGCGGATTCGCACGGCCACGCCCACGAGGGCAAGGACCCGCACATCTGGCTCAGCCCGCGGTTGCTGAAGATCCAGGCCCGCGCGGTTGCCAGGACCCTCGGCGAGCTCGATCCCGCGCGCAAGGAGGTCTACGACCGGAATCTCGCGGCCACGGAGGAAAAACTCGATGCGGCCGACCGCGAGATCCGCCGCGTGCTCGAACCGAGCCGGGGCAAGATGTTCTTCGTTTTTCACCCGGCGTGGGGCTACTTCGCCGACGACTACGGTCTGAAACAGGTGGCGGTCGAGGCGGAGGGCAAGGAACCGAGCGACCAGGAGGCCACGGCCCTTCAGAAGCTGGCTCGTCAACAGGGGGTCAAGGTGGTGTTTGTTCAGCCGCAGATCGCGGGGCGCGGTGCCGAGGCCATCGCTCAGGCGGTCGGGGCCCGGGTCGAACTCCTCGACCCCCTGGCCCCGGACCTGCCCGACAACCTCGTGCGCGTTGCCCGGGCCATCGCGGATTCGTATCGGTGATTGGTTTCGGATCGATGGTGTCGTCCGTCATTCCCCCGACTCCCTAATCGCTTCGCACTTCTGTGATCATGGCGGAATCCATCGTCGAAATCGAGCACGTCGACTTCAGCTATCCGCCGCAGGGGTCGGAGCCCGTGCTGGACGACGTTTCGCTTTCGATCGCGCCTCGCGACTTCCTGGGCGTCATCGGCCCCAACGGCGGCGGCAAGACGACGCTCTTGAAGGTGATCCTCGGCCTGCTGGTGCCGCAGCGAGGGACGGTGCGGGTACTGGGGCGTGCGCCCGCGGAGGTCCGCTGCCGGATCGGCTACGTCCCGCAACACGCCAGGATCGATCCGAGTGTGCCGGCCAGCGTGCTCGACGTGGTGCTCACCGGCCGCCTGGCGCGATCCCCCTGGGGCTTCCGCTTCCCGAAGAGACACGTCGAGGCGGCGATGGCAGCCCTCGCGCAAACGGAGATGGACGCGATGGCCGGGCGCACCATGGCCACGCTCTCCGGCGGGCAGCGGCAGCGGGTGCTCATTGCCCGGGCCCTCGCGTCCGACGCTGAGTTGCTCCTCATGGACGAGCCCACGGCCGGCATCGATCCCCGCGTCGAGCGGAGCCTCACCGACCTGCTCCATCGCCTGAACGAGCGGCTGCCGATCGTCGTCGTGAGCCACGACGTGTCGTTTGTCTCCACGCACTTGCAGCGCGTGGCCTGCCTGAACCGCCGCCTGAGCTGCCACGCCGCCCATGAAATCTCCCGCGAGGTGATTGCCGCGACGTATCATGCCCCAATCCGCGCGGTGCAACATCAGCAGCAATGCCCGCTGGCAGACCCCGGCTGCCACCAGGGCTGCACGCCGGGCGAGAAGAACGAGAGGGGATAGCGGGCCGCTGCCAAGCGGCGGGCAAGCCCGCCCGCTACGCGGGAGCAGTTCGTACTCCTGAACCCTGAACCCTGAACCCCGCCCCATGCTCCAGTTCCTTCGCGACATGGCCGACAGCGGTTTTCTGGTCCGAGGCCTGTTGGCGGGGCTTCTGGCGAGCCTGGCTTGCGGCGTGATCGGGCCCTACGTCATCACGCGGCGGATCGTCTTTCTGAGCGGGGCGATTGCCCACATGGCGGTCGGCGGCATCGGGGCGGCGTTGTTTCTGGCGACGATGGCGCCCCGATCGTTCGGCTGGTTCCAGCCCATCCACGGCGCCATCCTCGCGGCCCTGGCCGGCGCCGTCGTCATTGGGCTCATTCACCAGCGCGTGGCGGAGCGCATGGACACGCTCATCGGCGCCCTCTGGTCGATCGGGATGGCCGCAGGCATCCTCCTTATCAAGTACACGCCCGGCTATCAGACGGAGCTGATGAGTTACTTGTTCGGCAACATCGTTTTCGTGAGTTGGGCCGACGTGCGGCTGATGCTGGGGCTCGACATCGTCATCCTGGGGACCGTGCTGGTGTTTCACAAGCGGTTCCTCGCCTTGTGCCTGGACGAGGAGCAGGCCCAGTTGCAGGGCGTCCCACTCGTGGCGACGAACATCGCGCTGCTCTGCGTCGTGGCGCTGACGGTGATCGTGTTGACCCAGATCGTGGGCCTGATCCTCGTGATCGCCCTGTTGAGCCTGCCGGCCGCCGCAGCCGCGCACCACGTGTCCCGCATGGCCCCGCTGATTGCCGCCTCGACGGGCATCTGCCTCGTGCTCACTACGGTGCCGCGCATGGCCGTGTACGGGACGCAGATCACCCCGGAAGCGGCGATCGTGCTGGCGGCGGCGGGGCTGTATCTTCTCTCCGTCCTTGTGACCCGGCTTCGGGGCCGGGCAAGGTAACAACGCTTTCCCCGAAGCTCCCCTGCTGCCCGTACTACCCTCCGCGATATCGCTTTCCAAACATTGTCCCACCTGGAGTCAGAACCCATGAAGAACTCAATTTCTCGCCGTCGGTTCGTTGTCCGGTCCTGCGGTCTGTTGGCCGGGGCCGCAGCGGCCTCCCAGCTTCCGGGCATGGCATCAGGAGCGGAGAGGCGGGCCGCGATTTGCGTCACGTGCCGCGACGGGCATCTGAAGACGGCGGGCGAGAAGGACTGCTGGTTGGCCATGGCGAAGCTCGGGGCGCAGGGCGTCGAGGTGAGCGTGGCCGACGATCTTTCGCTGCCCGCCCTATTCCATCCGACGAAGAAGTACACGATCGCCACGCCCGAGGGCATCGAGCAACTCGTCGCCGACATGAAGGCGGCCAAGCGTCCGATCACGGCCCTCTGCATGGCCAACCGTTTCGACGCCCGGCCCGACTTCGAACTCCAGTGGACCACCAAGGCGGCCAAAGCGGCCAAGGCCCTGGGCGCAAAGGCCATTCGGATCGACGTGTGGCCCCAAAAAGTCCCCGCCGCCAGGTTCCTCGCCTTCGCCACCGACATGATGACGAAGGTGATCGAGGCCACGGAATCGACCGGCGTGGCCTTCGGCATCGAGAATCACGGCGGCACCACGAACGACCCGGAGTTCCTTGCCGCGCTGTTCCAAGGCGTCGGCTCCCCGCGGCTCGGCCTGACGCTCGACACGGGCAATTTCTACTGGTTCGGCCACCCCCTCTCGAAAGTCCACGAGCTGTTCCAAACCTTCGCGTCCCGCGTGGTCCACACCCACTGCAAGAGCATCCGCTATCCGGAGTCGGAGCGGGAGAAGAAGCGGCCCCGGGGCTGGGAGTACGGCAAGTACAACTGCCCGGTCGACGAGGGCGACATCGACTTCCGCCGCCTGATCGCCGCCCTCAAGAAGGCGGGATACGCCAACGACCTCTGCATCGAAGACGAATCGCTCGGCAAGTACCCCGCCTACCAACAGGGCGAGATCGTCGCCCGCGAAATCCGATTCCTGAAAGGACTGCTGTAAAGGCAGATTGCAGATGTGATCGCCGGAGGTGCGTGCGCTCTGGAATAAGACCCCAACCGCGTGAATCACTACAGTAGTTGATCAGGTCGGTGGCCGAGCCGGTCCCCCGCGCCGCACTGCTTCTCCGCTTCGCTCCGAAGCAGTGCCCCACAACAGTTCTCATCCTCCAATCCCGGGCACCCGTGCGCAGCACGTGCCCACACACGAGGGGGTGCCAAGCGTGTCGGTGAAGCGGCGATTCTCCAGCCGCTTGATGGCACTGCACCGGTGCGGTAGCATGATCCCGCGTAGCTCTCAGGCAGGCCGGTTCTTCAAGGGACGAAGAGCTGCGATAGCCTGTCACGGGGCGCGTTGATTCCGGCCACCGATGGGCGCGTTGATACCAGCCAGTGAGTGGTTGGATTTCTACCTGTTATCTCCGCTTGTTGATGCGTTAGCAAGGTCCTGTCAGAGGGATTTTGCGGCC
>Ga0067045_1028505_pt1 | contig 32149 bp, 27 predicted proteins | sample TerdegcTABiofilm_FD_59184 | JGI IMG/M metagenome (GOLD analysis project Ga0067045, IMG submission 59184) | Combined Assembly of (Gp0054472, Gp0054536) Wastewater bioreactor microbial communities from Singapore -Terephthalate degrading...
TTTTTGGTGGCGGGTGGCGCGACTCAGGTCCCCCCCGGGCCCGCCGGTTTGCCAAACAGCACCTTGATCTTCTCTGACCAGGGCAGGCCGCTGGCGTCGTGCAGCATGTCGCGCCACTCGTGGAAGGTGAGGGTGAGGGGATTGAAGCTGTGGATGGGCTTGGTGATACCGAAGCGGCAAGGCTCGCCCAAGTCTTCCTCCACAAAGGTGCCAAACAGCCGATCCCAGATGATGAGCACCCCGGCGAAGTTGCGGTCTATGTATTTGGGGTTGCTGGCGTGGTGCACCCTGTGGTGGGAGGGGGTGTTGAAGACCCGCTCCAGCCAGCCCAGCTTGCCCACCACCTGGGTGTGGACGAAGAACTGAAAGCCCAGGCTCAGCAGCACTGTGGCGACCACGGCCTCGGGGGGGAAGCCGATGAGGATCATGGGGATCCAGAACAGCCACATGCCGGAGACAGGGTACGTCAGGCTCTGGCGAAAGGCGGTGGAGAGGTTGAGCCGCTCCGAGCTGTGGTGCACCACGTGGGAGGCCCAGAGCCAGCGCACATGGTGGCTGGCAAAGTGGAACAGCCAGTAGCAGAGATCCTGCAACAAGAAGAGCAGCAAGAGACTCCAGAGGTTCAGCTCGATATCGAACAGTCGCCAGCCCCACAGACCCTCATAGAGGTAGGCGATGGCGATGGCCGCCAGGGCATCGCCCCCCTGGTGCATCAGGGCCAGGGCGGCGTTGGCGAACAGGTCCCGCCACTGGTAGCTGGCGGTGGGAAAGGCTGCCCCGTGTTTGCGCAGATAGAGCATCTCCCAGCCGACGAAAGCCAGAAAGAGGGGGGAGAGGTAGAGCAGCAGCAGTTGCACATCCATGTGAGGCATCCGGTTGGACCAGTTGGGTTCCAGCATACCGAATGGATTTAAAAATTCATTAACATTTGATAACCCAGGTGTGCCTGCCGCTACCGGGACCGAGATCCAATGGCTTGTTTTTGCTGACAAAGCCTGGCCGCTGGCGATAAGCCCTGGATGAGTCAGCCCTGGGCGGCACCCCTCGTCCGGCGGGGCCTCGCATACACTGGGAGAACGAGGTTGCCAGGGGCGGCAGGGTGTCGCCAGTGGAGGGGATAATGAGAGCGGTTCATCTGTGTGTCATTTTCGGCCTGCTGAGCGCGAGTGTGCAGGCCAATGACAGCTTCAACAGCGAGCTGAGCCATTTCGCCGGGGGCGCGGCCATGGGGGCGGGCTTCACGGCTGTGGCCGATCACTACGGCTCTCGGGAGCACAGAGGCTGGATAGGGTTCGGGATCTCCACCGGGATCGGGGTGGTGGGGGAGCTGGCGTCGAGAAACGGCGACTTCTCTGCCCTGGACGCGGGCGTCAATGCGCTGGGAGCGGCGCTTGGCGCCTTTGCCACCGATCGCTGGATCCTGGCCCCCGTAGTGCTGCCCGAACAACACTACGCCGGGCTGATGACAGGTTATCGCTTCTGAGGGGGGCTTCCGATCTGCCTCAACAACAGAGGGAGCCCAGGGCTCCCTCTGTTGTATCTCTTTCCCTTGCAACACCTGACGCAGTCACTCTGGGTTGTCGAAGCTTGCGGTCACAGCACCTGACTCAGGAACTGGCGCAGGCGCGGTGAGGGAGGGTTGTCGAAGAAGTCGGTGGGCTTCTCATCCACCAGCAGCTCGCCGCTCTCCATGAAGAGCACCCTGTCCGCAACTTCCCGGGCAAAGCCCATCTCGTGGGTCACCACCACCATGGTCATGCCTTCCCGGGCCAGGCCCTTCATGACGTCCAGTACCTCACCCACCATCTCGGGGTCCAGCGCGCTGGTGGGCTCGTCAAACAGCATGATGCGAGGCTGCATGGCGAGCGCCCGGGCTATGGCCACCCGCTGCTGCTGGCCGCCGGAGAGCTGGGACGGGTAGCTCTGGGCCTTGTTTGACAGCCCCACTTTCAGCAGCAGGGCCTTGGCCCGCTCTTCGGCATCCTTGCGAGACAACCCCCGCACCTTCTGGGGGGCGAGGCTGATGTTGTCCAGCACGTTCAAGTGGGGGAAGAGGTTGAAGGACTGGAACACCATGCCCACCTCTTCCCGCAGCTTGTTGACGTCACCCGGTTCGGTCAGGCTGATGCCATCCACCTCGATATGGCCATCGTTGATGGTCTCGAGCTGGTTGAGGGTGCGCAGGAAGGTGGATTTGCCAGAGCCGCTCGGGCCCACTATCACCACCACTTCCCCTTCGGCCACCTGGGTACTGACGTTCTTGAGGGCGTGCACCTCGGTGCCGTAGAATTTTTCCACGCCACTAGCCTTGATAATGGGATCAGTTGCTGCGCGCATATTTCACCTCCAGACGACGCACCAGGAAGGAGAGAGTGCCGGTGAGCACCAGGTAGAGCAGGGCCACGGTGAACCACACCTCGAACGGGCTGAAGGTGGAGCTGACCACCTCCCGCCCGGCCTTGGTGAGATCCGTGATGGAGATGACCGAGACCAGAGAGGAGTCCTTGATGAGGTTGATGAACTGGCCCGCCAGGGGGGGCAGCACCCGCTTGAACGCCTGGGGCAGGATGACGTAGCGCATGGTCTGGGCCGAGGTGAGCCCCAGGCTGCGGCCCGCCTCCATCTGCCCCTTGTGGATGGAGCTGATGCCGGCGCGCACGATTTCGGCCACATAGGCGCCGGTGAAGACGGCCAGCGCCGCTACCCCGGCGGTGAATCTGTCGAGGTTGAGCACAGTGCCGATAAAGAAATAGACGATGAAGATCTGCACCAGCAGCGGAGTGCCGCGAATGAGCTCCACATAGGTGACCGCCAGGTTGCGCAGGGCGGGATTGGGGGAGAGGCGGGCGAGGCCGGCCAGGGTGCCCAGTAGGATGGCGAAGACGCCCGCGACCAGGGAAAGCTTGACCGTGACCCAGACGCCCCAGGCGATGGGGCCGGCGGTCCAGCTCAGTTGGGTGTCGAGCGTATCGCCGATGAAGACGGTATCCCCTTCGGCAACCTGGGCGCCTGTGCTGGCGATGGCCTGGCGACGGTTGGGGTCGAGATCGTCTTGCAGGAAGAGCTGTCCCTTCTCTGCGGCAGTGGTGCCGGCCACCACTGTGCCGTCAAATTCTGCGTACTGTTTCTGTTCGGCCTGATAGGCGATGTACTGGGGAATGCGTTCCCAGCGCCAGGTGTAATCCACCGCCTGCACGGCCTTGTAGATGCCAAAGATGGCGGCCAGCAGCATCAGCAGGAAAACCCCGTGCCAGAGCAGCAGGTTGGGCTGTTTTTCCATCTGTCTTGTGATTTTGGGGTTGATCACTGTCACAACCTCTCTTGTCGTTATTGTGTGGGATCTGCGTGAAGGGGCGGCGAACCGCCCCTTGAGAGGTTATTTGAGCTGGTTGAGCCAGGCGTTGGATTCAAACCACTTCTTGTAGAGACGGTCGTAGCTGCCGTCGCCCTTGATCTGGCGCAGGTAGTTGTTGAACCAGTTGAGGGTGTCCTGATCCCCCTTGCGGATGGCCCAGGCCAGCGGCTCGAAGGTGAAGGGTTTGTCCAGGTGCACCACGGCGCCGGTGTTCTGGGAGGCGAAGATGGCGTTATAGGGCAGGTCGTAGACGAAGGCATCCACCTTGCCGTTGATCACTTCCAGCTTGGCGTCGTCCTGGGTTTCAAACTGCAGCAGGGTGGCTTTGGGGATCAGGCGCTTGACCGCCTGCTCGCCTGTGGTGCCGAGCTTGACCGCGATCTTGTACTTGGGATCGTTCAGATCGCTGAAGGACTTGATCTCCCCCGCCTTGTCCTTGCGCAGCACTATGGTCTGGCCCACGACTATGTAGGGATCGGCGAAGTTGACGCGCAGGTTGCGCTGGGGGGTGACCGTCATGCCGCCCATGATGACGTCGAACTTGTCGGTCAGCAGGGCCGGGATGATGCCGTCCCAGGCGGTGTTGACGAACTCCACCTTCACGCCCATCTCCTTGGCGACCATCTTGGCCAGATCCACGTCGAAGCCGATGTACTGGCCCTGCTTGTTGGTCATCTCGAAGGGTTGATAGCCGGCGTCGAAGCCGACCCGCAGCACACCGCGCTCCAGCACGGCGTCCAGGGTGGAGCTGGGGGCAGCATTGGCGAGCCCGCACAGCAGCAGGGTAGAGAGAATGAGTTTTTTGATCATAAGTGACGTCTCTGTCGAAAGTGTGTTCGGCCTTGAACCTGCTCCGTGCGACTCCATGGCACAAGAGACTGCTGCATCCGGCAGCAGGCAAGACAGGATTATTGTCTTGATTGAGGCAAAAGCCCCATATGAGATTCTACTCCCCATTCATTGAGTGAAAAATGTACCAAAATCCGATTGTGTCAGACGACTCAATAGGTTAGTGGCGCTTTTTCCTCGCGGCACGGCTCATAAAACCACATGAAAACAACATATCTATCTAATGGCGCGGGTTCAAGTGCAAAAATAGTTGGCAGGCATTTTGCTGTGTGGTCGGTGGGAAATCTGGGCCCGAACGAACCTTGAGTGCCAGGCATCGGGTCAGCTGGGGAGCCGGAAAATATTTCATCGCGCCAGAAGGCTCCCTCTGTGTCTTGTCATGGGCTTCCCATATACTCAGCCATCCCCAATGGAAGGCTCGGGAATGGACACCTCAATTCTGCTCAATCTGGATGTATTCACGCTGATGCTCATGGCCCTCGGGGGCTACAGCCTGGGATTCATCACCCTCTCCATCATCTGGTCGACCCACAGGGAGATCCCCGGCCTCGGGCTCTGGTGGTGGTCCAGCCTCTGTGCCCTGGCGGCCCAGTCGCTGTTCTTTATGCAGGCGTTCGCCCCCCATATCGCGGGGATCTGGCTGGCCAACCTGCTCATCACCCTCTGCATAGCGCTGATGCCGCTGGCGCTGCAGCGCTTCTTCGGCGAGCCGCCGAACTGGCGGGCCTTTGCGCTCTTCATGCTGGTCTACCTGCTGATCCTCTGCTGGAGCGTGCTGTTCAACGACGAGATGGCCCCCCGGGTGCTGCTGGCCTGCCTGAGCTACATGGTGCTGGGGGCCGTGGTGGTGCTGCTCATCTGGCGGCATGGCTATCCGGCCTACCTGCCGGCCGTGCTGGTGTTTACCGTGGTCAATATCCTGCTCTACGGCTTCAACCTGGTGCGCATGGGGGCCCTGCTCAGTGGCGAGGTGCGGGTGCTGATGGATCCGCACGTGGTCAATGTGTTGCCCTTCCTCTCCATGCTGATGGGCAACTACCTCTCCACCTTCGGGGTGCTGCTGCTCTGTACCCAGTACCGGGCCCTGGCCCTGCGCCGGCAGGCGAGCCAGGATCCTTTGACGGGCCTGCTCAACCGGCGTGGCTTTATGGAGCGCTGTATGACTGCGCCCAAACAGGGGGCGCTGGTGGTGCTGGATCTCGATGACTTCAAGCAGATCAACGATCGCCACGGTCACGAGGCGGGGGACAGGGTGCTGGCGGCGGTAGGCGCCTATCTGGCCGGTCAGGGGGATCTGGTGGCCAGCCGCTTCGGCGGCGAGGAGTTCGTGCTGCTGCTGCCCGAGGGGGATGCCCTGGCCCAGCAGGCCCGTTGCGAGCAGATCCGTCAGGGCATAGCGACGCTGCCCCTGGACGGCATCCAGGTCACCGCCAGCCTGGGGCTGGTGCCTTACGCCAGGGGCTGGCATCTCGATACCCTGTTCGGGCAGGCGGATCGTGCCCTCTATCAGGCCAAGCGCAGCGGCAAGAATCGGGTCTGCCTGCCGGCCTGAGCCGTGATGGTCAGCCCGGTTCGGTTGCTAGGGGGCGGGGCGCCTGGGCCTTCAGCCTGAAGAGGTGCAGCAGCAGGGTCGGGAGTCGGCCTCTTAGCCTGTTTCGACTGCGAGGGGACGCGGCGCCTGGGCCTTGAGGAAGGGCAGCAGCAGCAGGGCCGAGACCCCGGCCGCCACCGAGATCACCACGAAGAAGCCGTTCCAGTGCCAGATCTCCATCACCTTGGCCAGCGGATACCCCGACAGCGCCGCCCCCATGTAGGCAAAGAGCCCGACGAAGCCGGTGGCTGCCCCGGCGCAATCCTTGTGGGAGCACTCCGCCGCCGCCATGCCGATCAGCATCTGGGGACCGAACACGAAGAAGCCGATGGTGAAGAAGCAGGCCGCCTGCATCACGTAGCTGAAGAAGGGCATCAGCCAGAGTGACCCCACAGAGAGCAGTATCCCCATGGCGAAGATGAGATTCATCGGCCCCCGGTTGCCGTTGAACAGCTTGTCCGAGCCCCAGCCCGCCACCAGGGCGCCGATAAAGCCCCCCACCTCAAACATCGAGATGGCCGAGTTGGCGCTCATCAGGTTGAAGCCGCGCTGCTCCGTCATGTAGAGGTTGCCCCAGTCGTTGATGGCGGTGCGCACCACGTAGACCAGCACATAGCAGCAGGCCAGCAGCCAGATGTAGGGATTGCCGAGCACGTATTTGCGCAGGATCTGGCGCGGGTCCAGGCCGACATCCTGGGTCTGCTGGGCCATCTCCAGGGCGTCCTGGCGCCACTGCCCGACCGTGGGCAGCCCCAGGGTGCTCGGGGTGTCCCGCAGTCGCCAGCACAGCAGCAGCCCGGCCAGTATGGCGATGAGGCCGGGCACTATCATGCCGTAGCGCCAGCCGTGTTGCAGGGCTATGGTGCTGACGATGAGGGGGATCAGGGCCCCGCCCACGTTGTGGGCCGTGTTCCAGGCCGACCACCAGAAGCCGCGCTCGGTCCTCGAGTACCAGCTGGTAAGCAGCTTGGAGCAGGGGGGCCAGCCCCAGCCCTGGAAGAAGGCGTTGGCAATCCAGAGTGCCACGAACATCCAGAGGGCCGACGAGAGGCCGAACAGTATGTTGATGACCCCGGTCGCCATCAGCCCCAGCCCCATGAAGTAACGGGGGTTGGCCCTGTCGCTTATGATGCCGGAGACGAACTTGGAGCAGCCATAGGTGAGGTAGAACAGGGTCCACATCATGCCGATGTCGGCCTTGTCCAGGATGCCGCTCGCCAGCATGTCCGGCATGGCGAAGTTGAAGCTCTTGCGGGTGAAATAGAAGACCGCATAGCCCAGGTACATGGTCAGCAGTATGTGGAGGCGCCAATGGCGATAGCTGGCGTCTATCTCGGCCTGATCCCGCACCAGAGGGGCCGCCGGGCGGCTCTTCATAAAGTTCAGCATGGGGTGCCCTGCCTTCTGGATCCTGGATCAGTCATGGGACTCCTCCCGTTTGCGGCTGGGGAGGTTGACAGTCAGCTGGGTCCCCTGGGCACAGGAGAGGCGCAGTGTGCCCCCCAGCGCCTGCACCCGCTCGCGAATGCCGAGCAGGCCATAGCCCTGGGGCGTCTGCTCGGGCAGGCCGCAGCCGTCGTCGTCCAGTTGCAGCAGCACCCGATCGGCCTGCTGGCGGGCCAGTATGGTGACTGCGCTGGCATTGGCGTGTTTGACCACGTTGTTGAGCCCCTCCTGACAGACCCTAAACAGGGTGACTCGCTGGGCATCCGAGAGCGCCTCATCCGCGAGCCCCCACTCCAGCCGGGTGACGATTCCGCGCCGCTCCAGCTCCAGCTCCCGCAGCAGGCCGCGCACCGCCTGCTCCAGGCTCATGTCGTCGAGCTGGCGCGGGCGCAGGCGACCGAGCAGGCCGCGCACCGCATCGTAAATACCCAGCGACAGGGTCTCGATAAGGGCGCTGCTCTGGCCGACATGGGGGTTGTCCGGCGCGAGGCGGCGCACTATGCCCGCCTGGGTGCGGATGGCGGTGATGGTCTGGCCTATGTCGTCGTGCAGCTCCCGGGCCACCTCCTTGCGGATGCTCTCCTCGGTCTCCAGCAGCCGCTCGGTGAGCTGGCGGTTGTGGGCGAGCTGGCGGGTCAGCGCCTGGTTGAGCTCGCGCTGGCGCTGGATGCCGGCCCCCAGCAGCAGGCCGGTCAGGCTCTGGGCCAGCAGGGAGAGCAGCAGATCCAGGGGATGTTCGTGCCAGGCCTGGCCCGCCATCAGGGCCACCGTATTCATCAGGGTGGCGAGCAGGGCCCCCTGCCAGCCGTAGCGCCAGGCCATGGCCATGATGGGAATGGCGAGGCAAAACGGAGTGAAGCGCACCAAAGAGTCCGGCAGGCCGAGCTGCAGCCCCAGGCTCAGCACGAACAGCAGCAGGTACCAGACCAGATGGCGAAAGCGCCAGTCCACCGGCTGATCCACCAGCGCAGGGCCGAGCGGCACCCAGGTGGCGCGGGTCAGATAGTGCCAGATCAGCATGCAGGTGGAGGTGAGGGTCAGGCCGCCGGTCAGGGTGAGCAGCAGGGCGGTGAGGCCATCTTCTCCGGCCAGATGCCAGAGCAGGGATTGCAGGGCCGCCGCCACAGTGACGGTGGCGAGCAACACCAGCAGTTGCTGCCAGTCGTCGCGCACCCGTTGGCGGCGGGCGATGAGCAGCGGCAGCAGGGTGAGCAGGCTGCCAGCCAGGATGAGGGGCCACAGGGGCATTCCCACCTCCCGATCGAGCCAGTGGAGCAGCAGGGCTTCACAGAGCAGCAGGGGCGGCCAGTAGCGGAGGGGGCTCTGCAGCAACAGGCCCAGCCGCAGCCCGAAGGGGAACAGCAACACCGCCAGCACCGGGCTCTCCACCAGATGCAGGCCGATGCTCCAGAGGCAGAACCAGCCAGCGGCGAAGATGAAGCAGGCCGCCAGCGAGATGGCGACATAGCTGGCAAGGCGGGAGATCACCAGCTGTCCAGCATGCGGTGGGCCAGCTCCACGTTGTTGTTGACGTTGAGCTTGTCCATCAGGTTGGCGCGGTGCACGTGCACCGTCTTGGGGGAGAGGCCAAGACGCTCGGCGATGGCCTTCACCTCCATGCCGCCGGCCAGCAGTTGCGCCACCTCCCGCTCCCTGTTGGTGAGGGGATCTCTGTGGCTGCTGGCGAGCTTGTGGGCTATGTCCGGGGTGAGGTAGCAACCACCCTGGGCGGCGGTGCGTACCGCGGCGATCAGCTCCTCCGGGCTGCAGCGCTTGGAGAGAAACCCCTTGGCGCCGGCCTGCAGGGCCTGCTCGATGAGGGCCGGGCTGTCGTGCACCGACAGCATCACCACGGCGAGGCCGGCGGGCAGTTGCCTGAGCAGGTCCAGCCCGGATTGATCCGGCATTGAGATGTCGCACACGCACAGATGCACGCCGCTGCCCGGCAAGCCGGCAAGGGCGTCGGCGGCGCTGCCGAATTCGGCGACGACCCGCAGATCGGGTTCGAGATTGAGCAACTGGGCAAAGCCGGAGCGGACTATCTGGTGATCGTCGATGAGGGCAATTTTTATCATGGTGTCAGCCTGAAATCTGCGGCCAGGGCGCTGGCGCGGCCAACAAGATACTCCCGCTCGCCCCCTGGCTCAAGGGGGAGGAGAGCCCCAGCTAAGGAGACGCGGCTATGGGTGCTTCACCTGAGTGCGTGATTCAGGGCGGCAATATAAGGAGAGGCACGCTCTGCTCGCCGGGGCGGCAGAGCGTGCCCGGTCCTGTCAGCGGTGCAGCTCACCCGCCCGCTCCGGCTGATAGACCACTTCCAGGATCTCCACCTGTATGGTGCGCCCGGCCGGGCCCGGCCAGGCGATGCTGTCACCCACCTTCAAGCCCAGCAGGGCGCTGCCCACAGGCGCCAGCACGGAGATCTTCGACTCATCCCCCTGCACGTCCTTCGGGTAGACCAGGGTCAGGCAGAAGTCATTGCCGCTGTTTTGCATCTTGAAGCGCACAGTGCTGTTCATGGTCACCACGTCCGGCGGCATGTCGGCGGGGTCGCGGATCTCGGCGCGGTTCAGCTCCTCCTGCAGGGCCAGGTGTTGCGGGTGGTTGCCGAGCAGTTGCTCGATGCGATCCAGATCCAGATTGGAGATGACGAGATGTGGCTGTTGCATGGGGTATTCCTTATCAATGGCTGAAAGGACCAGGATGACGGACAAGCTGGTCGAAAAAGGGTTCGGATTGTGAGAATAGATCGCAAGCGCGATGCCCCCGAGCGACTCGCTGTCAGGGGCGAGGGCGGGGGCTCAACGGGGTGTGAGCAGACTGGAAAAAATCATGAGCGCTTTCATGGGGATACCATAACCATTCTGAATGGCTTTGGCAAATGCCCGGCCGGGGGTCAGGGCGCCTGGTAATCGTACTGCCGCAGGATGCGCGCCAGGCTGCCATCCTCGCGCATCTCCTCAATCGCCTTGCGCCAGCGCAGCGCCTCGGCCGCAGGAAACTGCGGGCTGGCGGCCAGGTAGAGGGCGCTCTCTTGCAAGGTGTCGCCGCGCACCAGATCCGCCAGGGGCAAGCCGGCCCGTTGCTGGTTGTAGCGGGCCGTGTTCCAGGCCACGGCCCAGCCCTGGATGCGGCCCAGCGCCAGCTTGCTGGCATTGTTGACCTCCTCGGTGACCAGTTCCCGGGTCACTCCCTTCAGGGGCTGGATCAGGCTCTGACCATGAGAGCCGCGCATCGCCCCCAGGGTCAGGCCGGACAGCGCCTTGACCGAGAGGGGAGCCGGGTGGTGCTGGCGGTGGCTGACCAGCACGAAGGCCTCCTCCAGCAGGGGGGCAATCCAGAGGAACAGGGGCTCGCGCTGGGGACTCCTGGCCGGTGGCAGCAGCAGGACGTCCGCCCGATGGCGGGTCTGGCTGAGGGCGCGGGCCAGCGGCATCAGCTCTATCTCCAGCGGCTCCCGAAGGCGGCGGGCCGCCTCTTCCAGCACCTCGATTGCCATGCCGCTCGGGGCCCCCTGCTGGGAGCGAATGACATAAGGGGGAACGTCTGCGGCCAGGACCACCACGGCGTGGGCGCCGGGGCCTGGGAAGAGGAGGGCGCAGCAGAATAGAAGCAATAGGGGAAGACGCATAGAAGACCGGGTCAGGGATGAGTACACAGAGTGTAACATCCCGTAACCCCAAGTCAGTCAACCCATTGGGGGGAGCGGGCCGTCAGTCGAAGAAGTCCCGCAGATCCAGGGTCTGGTAGCTATCGAGCTGCTGCCAGGGCAACTGCCTTGGCAAGGGCTTGAGGGTCACCTCCATCCGGTAGCTGCGATAGCCGTCCAGGCTCGCGGACTCCACCACCAGGGGCAACTGCCATTGGCTCGACCAGAGGATGCGAGTGCGCTGCCTGCCCTCGCGTTTTTCGTACCAGCGGGCCTGCTCGGGGGCCGCCTCGTCGAGGGGGGTCATGCCCTGCAGCAGGGCCGGATCCACGAGATGACGAAGGCGTGCCCAGTCCGCGGTGAAGGCTACTTGGCCATACTCCTCCGGCGGCACCTCCACCAGCTGGTTGTGCCAGGCGTCGGCGTAGCGCAGTTGCAGCTCCCCCTCATCACTGCGGCTGACCCAGCGGGCCGCCATCTGGTGGGTGAAGTGCTTGTGGCCCGGAGTGGCATCGTGGCTGGCGTGATAGGCGCGGGCGAGCGGCAGGGGGATGAGCCGCTGGCTCCACACCTGGTTGCCGACCCGGATCCATTTCTCCTGCCAGTGGTTCTCCCGGGCTATGCCGTCGCTGCTGGTGATCCTGTCCTGATAGCGGATGCGGGCGGCCAGATCAGGCGCCTCGTCGGCCAGCAGGGGGAAGCTGAGGGTGCTGCCAAGGAGCCATAACGGAAGTAACAATCGCATCATGGGTGATCGCTCGAAAGAAGGGGGCCCGGCGTGACACCGGGCCCTCTTTCTTACAGGCCGAGCGCCTCCCTGAGCTTGCCGAACACCAGGGTGTTGTCCAGGGTGCCCTTGAAGCGGCCGCTGCCCGCGCCATCGGCAAACAGCATCACATCGCCGCCGCCGTGGGTCTCTGAGCCCAGCTTGACCCCTGTCTCCTGCAGGTAGTCATCCCCCATCACCTGGTTGCTGGTGAGGGTGGGGCGCAGGTCCGCGCGGTTCGGGCCGTTGCCGAACACCAGCGTGGTGAAGGGCTTGCCATCCACGTCGTTCTGGGTGGAGCCGTCGCCATTCTTGACCAGATCCAGCACAGGGTTGCCCTTGGCGGAGTAGCCGTTGATGGTCATGGTGTGGTCGTGATCGGCGGTGACCACTATCAGGGTATCGCTCAGGTCCACCTTGCCGAGCGCCGTCTTGACCGCCTCATCCAGCGCCACCGCATCGGTGAGGGATCGTTTGGCGTTGGTGGCGTGCAGGGCGTGATCGATGCGGCCCCCTTCCACCATCAGGAAGTAACCCTGGCTGTTCTGGCTCAAGAGATCGATCGCCTTGGCGGTCATCTCGGAGAGGGACGGCTGGGTATTGGCCGCCCCCTTGGCGATGCGGTCCAGCTCATAGTCGAGGTGGGACTTGGCACTGAACAGACCCAGCACCTTGCCGCTCTCGACCTTGGCGAGATCGCTCTGGGTGGTGACGTATTGATAGCCCTGGGCACTCAGTTCGGCGGTGAGATCCCGGCCATCGGCCCGGCCCCCCTTGTTGCTGGCGCTGTAGGGGGTCCAGTGATTGGCTCCGCCCCCCATCAGCACGTCCACCCCGTCCCCGAGCGCGGTGTTGAAGCCTGCGCCCCCCGGGACCGCCTGCTCGGCGATGGCGTAGGCCGCGTCACGGTGGCAGATGTGGGAGTAGGTGGCCGCCGGGGTGGCATGGGTCAGCTCTGTGGTGGTGACGGCCCCCACCGACTTGCCCGCCGCCTTGGCCAGCTCGAGTATGGTCGGCACCGGGGTGCCGTTGTCGCCGGTGCAGTTGTTGATGCCCTTGTTGCCGTTGGCATCCTTGGACGGCGCCACGGCCTGGGTGTCGCTGCTCATGGCGATCACCTCGTTGTTCATCTTGACCCCTGTGGTGTAGGCCGCCATCGAGGGGGCCGAGTCCGTGGTCTGGGCGTCGTGGGAGAAGGTCTTGATGCGGGCGCTGCGTGGCAGCTTCATCATCTCGAGATCCCCCTCTTCCCCCACCTTGTAGAGGCGGGTGGCGGTGAGCACGCTGGGGCCCATGCCGTCGCCGATAAAGAGGATGACGTTCTTGGCGTCGCTGGCCTGGGCCTGGGACAGGCCGCCGAGGGCGGCGAACAGGGTGGTGCACACCAGGGTTTTGTTCATGGTTTTTCTCACGGGAATGATCCTCACAGCTTGGCCGCAGCCTTGACCTTGCCGAAGACGGCGGTGTTATCGAGGGAGCCGTGGAAGCTGTCAGCCCCCTGGCCTATGGCGCCGAGGAAGACGTCGGTGCCGCCGTGGGTCTCGTTGCCTAGCTCGCCCACCTTGACCACCACCTCCTGGTGATAGTCGTCGGCCGAGACGGTGGCGTCGTCGAGCGGTGCCACGCTGCTGCGCGGGCCATCCACCCGGTTGTAGCCGTTGCCAAAGCCGATGATGGTGTAGGGCATGCCGTCGCTGTCCTTGCTCGGCTCGCCGGTCTCGTAGTTCTTCACCAGCCCGAGCACCCCGGGGTTGCCAGCCGTGGTCTTGCCGGTACGCTTGGCGTAGCCGTTCAGCACCAGCGTATGGTCATGGTCGGCGGTGACCACTATCAGGGTGTTTTTCAGCTCGGGATCGGTCTTCTTCACCTCGTCGATGGTGGCCTTGATGGCGTCGTCGAAGGCGAGGGTGTCCTGCAGGGCGCGCTTGGCGTTGGTGTCGTGCAGGGCGTGATCGATGCGGCCCCCTTCCACCATCAGGAAATAACCCTTCTCCTTGTCCTTGAGCTGCTTGATGGCGGCCAGGGTCATCTGGGCAAGGGAGGGCTCGCTGGCGGGCCTGTCCAGGTCATATTTCATGTGGCTGGCGCCAAACAGCCCCAGCAGCGGCTTGCCCGCCTCGGCCTGGTTCAGCTCGTCCAGGTTGCTGGCAAACTGGTAGCCCTTGGCCTGCATCTCGCTGATGAGGTTGCGGCCATCCTCCCGCTTGCCCTTGTCGGCGGTGGGCAGGAAGAAGCTGCTGCCGCCACCGAGCACCACGTCCAGCCCCTCTTTCAGGGCGCCGTTGTAACCGGCACCGCCCGGCACCAGCTGGGCGGCGATGTCGGCTTCCAGATCCCGGTTGCAGATGTGGGCATAGGTGGCGGCCGGGGTGGCATGGGTGACCCGGGTGCTGGTGACCACGCCGGTGCCGCGGCCGTCGGCCTTGGCCAGCTCCAGCAAGGTGGTGACCGGCTTGCCGGCGCTCTGGCTGCAGTCGCTCTCATAGGTGGCGTCGCTGTCCATGCTGATGACGCCGTTGTTGCTCTTGACCCCCGTCATGTAGGCCGCCATGGAGGGAGCCGAGTCTGTGACCTGGGCGTCGTGGGAGAAGGTCTTGATGAAGGCCGTTTCCGGCAGTGTGTCTATGGTGAGGCTGCCCTCTTCCCCCACGCCGTAAATGCGGGCGGCGGTCAGGGTGTTGAGGCCCATGCCGTCGCCGAGGAAGAAGATGACGTTTTTGGCGCTGGGCTCCGGGGTGCTGCTGTCATTGTTGGAGTTGCAGCCGGCGACCAGGGTGGCGCCTATCATCACTGCAAGTCCTGCCATGTTTCTCATTGGGGTTCGCTCCTTGTAAAACCTGAGCGCAGCCTAGAGGGGGCAGATGACACTTTTAGTGAGTCTGGATGACAATACGGTGAAGGAGGCACACAAATGTTATGTTGTATCAACCACTTATTGATGGCTGTCTGCCCTTCTGCCCCAGACCGTCGTGGTGGCACCAGCGCCGCGGCCGTGCACGCCTGTGGCCACAATGGCCTGTCAAATCGGGGCCGCAGCAGGTAAAATGCGCCCCCTTGCGATGAGTGCCAGCGGTTTGGCGCATCACCAGGCGCCCGCAGCCCCCAGCGGGAGCCCGCATCCCCAATGAGAGAGTAACGGATATGTCCATCAACTGGTTCCCCGGCCACATGCACAAGGCCCGCAAAGAAATTGCCGAGGTCATGCCCCAGGTCGATGTCATCATCGAGATGCTCGATGCTCGCATCCCCTTCTCCAGCGAGAACCCCCTGGTGCCCGAGCTGCGTGGGGATACCCCTGTCATCAAGGTGCTGAACAAGGCGGATCTGGCCGATCCGGCGATCACCGAGCTGTGGGTGGCGCACATGGAACAAGAGAAGGGGATCAAGGCGTTGCCCCTGACCCAGCAGGAGCCGGAGAAGATCAAGGCACTGCTGACCCTGTGCCACGAGATGCTGCCGGAGCGCAACTTCGATCTGCGCGGGGTGCGGGCCATGATCATGGGCATCCCCAACGTGGGCAAGTCCACCCTGATCAACACCCTGGCGGGGCGCATCATAGCCCGGACCGGCAACGAGGCGGGGGTGACCAAGTCCCAGCAGCGGATCAAGCTGGACAACAATGTCATCCTGACCGATACCCCGGGCTTCCTCTGGCCCAAGCTCAACCCGCCCTCCTGCGGCTACCGGCTGGCCATCACCGCGGCCATCAAGGACACCGTCTTCGACTACGCCGACATCGCCATGTTCGCCGCCGACTACTTCATCAAGGCCTACCCCGAGCGGATCAAGGCCCGCTACCAGATAACCGATCTGCCCGAGACCGAGATCGAGCTGCTGGAGATGATCGCCCGTCAGCGCGCCTTCGTGCGCAAGGGGGGCCTGGCGGATCTGCACAAGGCCTCCGAGATCCTGGTCAACGAGTTCCGCTCAGGTATGCTGGGGCGCATCTCCCTGGAGACCCCTGAGATGGTGAGCGCCGAGATCATACTGGCGGCAGAAGAGGCTGAGGAGAAGGCCAAGGAGAAGGCCGAACGGGAAGAGGAGCGCCAGGCGCGGGCCCGTCGCAAGTACGCCAAAAAGCGTCAGAAATAGCCGATATTGTGGCAGCTATAACGAAGAGGCGACCCCGGGGTCGCCTCTTCTGTTATGACGCCAATGGCCGGGCCGGGGCAAAACCTGGCTGTGGCTCGTTCAGTGCCGATTGACAATGGCATTGGCGGTGGCATGATGCGCTCGCATTTTGCCTCTCCCCAGAGTTTTATCCATGACCACATACTCCCGGCCAGTGCAGTTATTGCTCTGTGGCCTGCTGCTGTTGACCCTGGCCATAGCAGTGTTGAATACCCTGGTGCCGCTCTGGCTCGCCCATGACAAGCTGCCGACCTGGCAGGTGGGCATGGTCGGCTCCGCCTATTTTTGCGGCAACCTGCTGGGGACTTTGCTGGCGGGGGCGCTGATCAAACATGCCGGGTTCAACCGCAGCTACTACCTGGCCTCAGCCCTCTTCGCTGCAGCCTGTGTCGGGCTTGGGCTCACCCTGGGGTTCTGGAGCTGGCTTATCTGGCGATTCATCGCCGGCATCGGCTGCGCCATGATCTGGGTGGTGGTTGAGAGTGCGCTGATGTGCAGCGGCAACGCGCGCAACCGGGGGCGCCTGCTCGCCGCCTACATGATGGTCTATTACATGGGGACTGTGCTCGGGCAACTGCTGGTCAGCACGCTGCCGACCGGTCTGATGGATGTGCTGCCCTGGGTGACTGGCCTGGTACTGGCCGCCATCCTGCCGCTGCTGTTTACCCGCATTGTCAACGAGCAGGGCGAGCAGCAGGGGGCAACCCGGGTGTGGCCCATGCTGCGCCTGCGTCAGGCGCGCCTTGGGGTCAATGGCTGCATCATCTCCGGCATAGTGTTGGGGTCGCTCTATGGCCTGATGCCGCTTTACCTGAACCATCAGGGAGTGAGTGATGCTGGTATTGGCTACTGGATGGCGGTGATGGTGAGCGCCGGCATCCTGGGGCAGTGGCCGGTGGGCCGTCTGGCAGACAGGTTCGGTCGCTTGCCGGTACTGCGGCTGCAGGTGCTGGTGGTCATCCTGGGCGCCTTGGCGATGCTCGGTAACCTGGCGATGGGCCCGGCGCTCTTCATCCTGGGCGCCGCCGGTTTTACCCTCTATCCGGTGGCCATGGCCTGGGCCTGCGAGAAGGTCGAGCAGCACCAGCTGGTGGCGATGAATCAGGCTCTGCTGCTGAGCTACACCATAGGCAGCCTGCTCGGCCCTGCCTATACCTCGCTCTTGATGCAGCACCTTTCGGACAAGCTGCTGTTTATCATGATCGCCAGCGTGTCCTTCATCTATCTGCTGATGCTGCTGCGTCCCGTGGGTGAGCATCCGACGCCGGTGGCACATGCCTGATGACGAGTGTCTGATGGCTAGTGTCTGATGGAAAGAGGCGTCGAGAGCCATGGATGACGCCCTGTCCTGTCTCTGGTGACAGGCGCTGCAAAACGCAGCAGTGCCCTATATAAGAAGAGGCGGCCCCGGGGCCGCCTTGTTGTTATCAGAGGCTGGCGAGGGGGAGAGGGGCACTAGCCATAGCGCTTTTTCGCCTCTTCGAACAGGGAGAGGTGCAGCGGGATCAACTGCCGCCAGTCGCGCCTATAACCGCCCCCAGGTACGGCGGCGATGGGCAGGCCGTGGCTTATCGCACAGTCAAACACCATGGCGTCCCGCTGGCGCACCCCGGCGTCGCTCAGGGAGAGATAGCCGAGCTCATCGGCCTGGTGCACGTCGACCCCGGCCTGGTAGAGGATGAGGTCGGGGCGGTAGAGGCGCAGCGCCAGTGACAGCGCCTGGGTCAGGGTCTCGAGGTAGGCGTCGTCCTCCATGCCGGTGGGCAGCGGGAAGTCGAGGTGAGAGGCGGGCTTGTGGTGGGGAAAATTGTGCTCCCCATGCAGGGAGAGGGTGATGATGTCCCGGCTCCCCGTGCACAGGGCGGCGCTGCCATCCCCTTGGTGGACATCGAGATCCACGATCAGCACCCGCTCGCAGCGCCCCTCGTCGAGGCAGGCTCTGGCCGCTATCACCAGATCGTTGAACAGGCAGAAGCCGCTGCCAAAGTCCCTGTGGGCGTGATGATAGCCGCCGGAGACCTGCAGGCCGCAGCCCTGCTCGAGGGCGTGGCGGCTGGCGGCTATGGTGGCCCCGACCGAGTGCAGGGTGCGTTCAATCAGCATGGGTGACCAGGGAAAGCCGAGTCTGCGGATGGCGCCGTCATCCAGGGTGCCGGCAAGGGCCGCCGCCACATAGTCGGCGTCGTGGACCCGGGTTATCTGCTGGCGGCTCGCGGCGGGCGCCTCTGACAGCGGATAGCCCTGTGTTGCCAGTATCTGGTAGAGCGCCTGGTACTTGGCCAGGGGAAAGCGGTGGCGCTCGGGCAGCGTCAGGGAGGAGTAATGGGGGTGATAGAAGATGCGCAGGGACATGGCAATAGGCCTGAACGGATATGAAAAAGGGGAGCCAGGCTCCCCTCTATGCATAAAGCGACGCGCTGCGCCTTATTGCTGCTGGATCACCCAGATCTGGAAGGCTTTGCGGGTCTCCGCATCCGCCTTGTTGTACCAGCTCTGCAGCTGGGTCAGGGCTTCCGGATTGCTCTGGGCCTTGCTCGGCGCCACTTCGACCGGCGCGCTGGCGGCGGCCATCACGGCAGCGGTGGAGACGGCAACGGTCGCTGGCTGGTTGAAGGCCTTGCCCATCTTGAGCAGCTCCTGCTGATAGTCACGGGTCAGCTGGAAGCCATCCACTTTCGGCATGACGAACTGCTCGCTGGCCAGGGCCTGACCGCTGACCTTGTCCTTGAGGACGACTTTCTGCTCTTTCACGAATGCCTTGGCTTCGTCTTCGTTGCGCGGCTTCTTGAAATCCAGCACCAGGGTCTGGTTGTCACCAGAGGTGAAGTTGATCACCAGGGGCTCGGCGGTCACCAGCTTGATCTCGTTGCGGCTGGAGTAGTTGCCCTCGAAGGCCACCACCAGCTGGTGCTTGCCGGCGCTGATGGGGAAGCTGCTGGTCTTGTCCAGCAACTTGGGATTGATGGACTCGCCATCGATCAACTGCACCACATAGGGATTCTGTATTTCCAGTTGGCTATCAGCCAGGGCGCTACCTGCCCACAACAGACCAGCCAGAGCCGGCACCAGAACAGTCAGTTTCATTTCATCTCCTTGAACAGTCAGGCGATTGCCCACTGAAAAATAGGGGCTCATTTTTACAGGTTTGCCCCAGAGCGGCAATAGCCGTTTATGGCGCCGCCCGGCAGGCAGCTTGCTGACTTATCTGTCAAATAAACCCGGCATGGCTCACTCGATACGCCGGGTGAAGGGGGGGAGGGCGTCGAGCAACCCCTTGCCGTAGCGTTTGGTAAGAAGGCGCCGATCGAGAATGGTTACTCGGCCCCGATCGGCCTCCTTGCGGATAAGACGACCACAGGCCTGAATGAGTTTTCGGGACGCCTCCGGCACCGTCAGCTGCAGGAAGGGGTTGCCACCCCGTTTCTCGACCCACTCGGCGGTCGCCTCCTCCACCGGGGAGTTCGGTACCGCGAAGGGGAGCTTGGTGATCACCAGGTTGGTGAGGTAGTGACCGGGCAAGTCCAGCCCCTCGGAGAAGCTGCCGGTGCCAAAGAGGATGCTGGCCTGGCCGCCGTCGCACTTCTGTTTGTGCAAGGTCAGCAGGGCGTTGCGAGACGCCTCTCCCTGCACCAGCAGGGAGAGCCCCTTGGCCCGCAGCCCCACCGCCACCTCGTTCATCTGCCGGTAGGAGGAGAAGAGCACCAGGCTCGCCTCCTTGCCCGCCAGCAGCCGGGGCAGGGCATCGACCAGCTCCTGGGTAAAGCCGGGAGCGCTGGGTTCATGGGTCATCTTGGGCAGATAGAGCTCGGCCTTATGATATTCGAAAGGAGAGCGCAGCCGCAGATAGCGGGTGCCGTCGTGCTCCTTGAGCCCCACCTGGTGGCGGAAATAGCTGAAGGAGGAGAGGGCGGTGAGGGTGGCCGAGACCAGCACTGCGCCCAGGCACCTAGACCAGAGCCACTCCTCCAGCAGATAACCCACTTCTATGGGGGAGGCGTGCAGCCAGATGTCCCCATCCTCGCTCCTGGCCATCCAGCGGGCCAGCGGTGTCTTGCCCGTCGGCACGTGGCGACTCAGCATCTCCCACAGGGCGCAGAAACTCTCCAGCCGCTGCAGGTGAAAACCGCTCTCCGCCAGCAGGGGCTCGGCCTCCTTGCGACGGATTTCGCCGTCTTTGAGCGCCTCGCCGATGGCACCCTGCATCCTGTCCAGCGCCCGCAGCGCCTTCTTGCTCGCCTCCTTCAGGTTCTCCGCCAGCATGGGCAGGGGATCGGGCAGCACCCCCTCGGCAAATCTGTGGTGCTGCTCGGAGCCAAACAGCTGATCGTTGCCGGCGAGCCACTGCTCCAGCGCCTTGAGATCCGGTTGCAGGGAGGCCAGGGCATCCTGCAGCTTGAGCTGGGGGTCGAGCAAGCTCTCCTTGTTCAGCGCCCTGGCCAGCTTGCCTGCACTCAGGACAAGCTTTTCCAGCCAGCGGCGGGATCCCTTGACGCTGGCAGAGGCAGCGCCGTGATCCCGGGCTATGGTCGGCAGGTGGTGAGCCTCATCCAGCACATAGATACACTCGTCCGGTGGCGGCAATATGATGCCGCCGCCCATGGTGAGGTCGGAGAGCAGCAGGGCATGGTTGACCACCAGCACATCGGCGGCGTCCATGTCATTCCTGGCACGGTGGAAGGGGCAGTGCTGATGATGGCTCAGCGCCTTGTTGCAGCTGTGGCGATCGGCGGCGATGCGATCCCAGCACAGATCCGGAATCGGCTTGGGCCAATTGTCCCTGTCCCCGTCCCACTTCCCCTCGGTATAGGCCTGCCACAGCGCCTGATAGCGCTCCTTGTCAGAATCTGACGGCTTGTGCTTGCTCAAGCTGCCGAAATCGAGTTCGAAATTGGCCATATCGGCGCCGCTTGCCGCTTGTTCAAGCAGATGCTCGCAGCAGTAACGCTGGCGCCCCTTGACCAGCATGAAGCGAAACGGCAGCTCGCTGTGGCGATGGTAGAAGGGCAGGTCCTTGTGGATCAGCTGCTCCTGCAGGGCGACGGTGGCGGTGGAGATCACCAGCTTCTTCTGGGTGAGCCGCGCCACCGGGATGGCGCCCTGGGCATAGGAGAGGGACTTGCCAATGCCGGTGCCCGCTTCGGCCACCAGGATGCGGCGACTCTTTTCATACTCTCCGGTGAGGGTCTTGGCGATTTCGGCCACCAGAAAATTCTGCTCCTTGCGCGGCACAAAACCGGGTAAACCATCGGCAATCTGTCGATAGGTATTGCGAATGGTGGCTTTGAGGCGAGTCGATAGCATGAATGGGGCGTGACCGTGTCTGGGATGAATGGCCACAGGATACCCGCAACAGGCGGCCTGGGTCGAGGCAAGGCGAGGCAGGGGTTATGGGCCGGGATCCGCATTTATGTCATGGGGTGGATTGTGCGTGCAATAAACCACCAAAAAAGGGCGTTTCAGGCAGCGCGTATCGCTGTAAACGTTTTCCCTGAGAGGGCAAACAATATGGGATTCAGCTCACAATTTTTTCCCTATGACTATGGTTTTCTCAAAAAGTTCCAAGTTTTTTCGTTGCGGTTCGGAAAACCCGGTGATAGTCTCGGCGGCATAGTGATGCAAAGAACATCGCTAACACAGGGAATAACAAGGACTTAGTGTTTAATTACAGTAGGCATTGGAAACAACTATGAAAAAGACAATTCTGGCTATCGCTATCCCGGCTCTGTTCGCATCTGCCGCTAACGCCGCAGTAGTTTATGACAAAGACGGTACCTCTTTTGATATCTACGGCCGTGTTCAGGCTAACATGTACGCTGACCATGACGACACCGATGCAGAGCTGATCGGTTCCTCCCGTCTGGGCTGGTCCGGTAAAGTCGCGCTGAACAACACCTGGTCTGGTATTGCCAAGACCGAGTGGCAGGTGTCTTCCGAGAACTCCGATGGTTCCAAGTTTGATACCCGTCACCTGTACGTCGGCTTCGACGGTACCCAGTACGGCAAGATCATCTTCGGTCAGACCGACACCGCGTTCTACGACGTGCTGGAGCCGACCGATATCTTCAACGAGTGGGGTGACGCTGGTAACTTCTACGACGGTCGTCAAGAAGGCCAGATCATCTACTCCAACAGCTACCAGGGTTTCAAGGGCAAAGTGTCCTACCAGACCAACGACGACGAAGCCGTCAAGGTTTCTGACGTAGGTGGCAACTCCTTCACTACCGAATTCCCGGGCATCAAGCGTAACTACGGCTACGCAGCTGCCATCGGTTATGACTTCGACTTCGGTCTGGGCCTGAACGGCGGCTACGCTTACTCCGACCTGGAAAGCACCACCAGCACCAACACTGGTGAGAAGTCCGAGTGGGCTCTGGGCGCACACTACGCCATCAACGGCTTCTACTTCGCCGGTATGTACACCGAAGGCGACCTGAAGAACGACACCACCGGTTATAAGGGTGAAGGTCGTGGCTACGAGCTGGCTGCTTCCTACAACGTAGACGCCTGGACCTTCCTGGCCGGCTACAACTTCAAGGAAGGCAAGGACAACTCCGCCGGTTCTTCCTACGAAGACATGATTGACGAAACCCTGCTGGGTGTTCAGTACGCTTTCACTTCCAAGTTCAAAGCCTACACCGAGTACAAGATCCAGGGTCTGGACAACACCGACGACGAGTTCACTGTTGCCCTGCAATACAACTTCTAATCCAGTCTTAGTACGGATTTAGTTGATAAACGGCCAAGCTTGCTTGGCCGTTTTGTTTTATCTGCCTTTCACCTTCCTCATTCCCCGCCGTTTGGCCCTGCGCCAGGTCACGTTGTCTCTTTTGTGCCCTTGGCTCCTTAGTCGTAAATCGCTAGATTATTCAATTCGTTGAAAGATGGTCTGCCGACAGGGAAGGATGCGTGTGATCGATTTCAGTCACCCCGAGTGGCGAGCGCTGGCTCAGCAGTTGCTGGACGAGGCGCCCCAGGTTATCCGTGGTCGCCAGTGGCAGCCCCTTATCGGCATGCTCAGGGACAATCAACTGCTGCTCCCCCTTGGCAATCACCGCTATGAGCTGACCCCGGCCGGACGGCGCTATCTCACCCGCGAGCTGATGCTGGCCGAGCTGGCCTGTGCTCCCCCCGAGCCCGAGGAGTGGCTCCATGCCCAGGGTTGGCAACTGGGGGAGCGGGTCAACGAGCGGGTGCTGGCGGCGCTCTATCGCAAGGGGGAGGCGAGCTTCAGTCCGGTCGAGCAGATCAACTTTGAAGACAAGGGGATACGGCTGTGCAGCGATCTGCCGCTGCGCCTGCGGGCCGCCCGCCCGTTCAGCCTGTTCTTCAGCGGCGGTACCCTGCTAGATGCGGCCCCCTGGTTGCACACTCTGGGAGAGGTGGCGCTACCCGCCCGCACCCTGGCGGGCCTTGGCAAGATCCTCTGGGGCGAGGGGGAGATCCAGCGGGTGATCAGCACCGACTCCGTCGGCGTCTTCGCCGAGCTGAGCCTCCCGGACGACGCCTTGCTGGTCTGGCTTCCTGCCCAGGATCCCGGCGCCCTGCAACCCCTGATTGCCGCCTTGCCGCCCCAGACCCTCTGGAGCCACCTCACAGCCCTGGACCCGGCCGGTGTCGACAGGGTCCTGGTATTGGCCCAGCGGCTGGGGCGCCCGGCCAGCTGGTGGCTGCCCCGGGACCTGGCTCCCATCAAGGAGGCCTATGCCGCCCCTTTGCAGGACGCTCGCCCCTGGGAGCCGAGCCGAATACCCCGTCCATTGCGGGCCCTGTGCAGCGATCTGGTGGAGTCCAACCGCGGCCTGTCGGCCGAGGTATGCGCCCTGGCATCGGGCTGGCATGCCATCGGCTGAGGGGCCCGTCATCACCCTTGAGAAAGCGGTTTTCCCCTATGGAAGGCAGTGGTATAAAGAGTTGACGGAGCGCTCGCCAAAGGAGCGCTTTTGTTTGCCAACCTAGTTTGCCAACCTAGTTTGCCAGCCAACGAACTCAACGGAATACAGGGAATACCATGTTTGAAAAGGTTGTTGCCGCCCCAGCGGATCCGATCCTGGGCCTGACCGAAGCCTTCCGTGCCGACTCTCGCAGCCACAAGATCAATCTGGGGGTCGGGATCTACAAGGATGAGACCGGTGCCACTCCTATCCTTCATTGTGTCAAGAAAGCCGAGCAGAAGCTGCTCACCGACGAGAAGACCAAGAACTACCTCGGTATTGAAGGCAATATCGAATATGGCCGCATAGTGCAGCAACTGCTGTTCGGGCAGGATTCCGCCCTGATTGCCAGCGGCCGCGCCAAGACAGCCCAGGCGCCGGGTGGTACAGGTGCCCTGCGCATCGCCGCCGAGTTCGTGGTGCGCAACGGTCTGGCCAAGACCATCTGGATCTCCGATCCCACCTGGGCCAACCACGTCAGCGTGTTCCAGGCTGCCGGCCTCACCGTCAAGTGGTACAAGTACTACGATGCGGCGACCAAGGGTCTCGACTTTGCCGCCATGCAGGCGTCGCTCTGCGAAGCGCAGGCCGGCGATCTGGTGCTGCTGCACGGCTGCTGCCACAACCCGACCGGCATTGACCCCACAGCTGATCAGTGGCGCGCCCTGGCCAAACAGAGCGCCGCCGCCGGCTGGCTGCCGCTGTTTGACTTCGCCTATCAGGGTTTTGCCCGTGGTATAGAGGAAGATGCCGAGGGTCTGCGCATCTTCGCCGAGTGCCATGACGAGCTGCTGGTAGCGAGTTCCTTCTCCAAGAACTTCGGCCTCTACAACGAGCGGGTCGGTGCCTTCACCCTGGTCAGCGCGACCAAGGCGATTGCCGACGTGGCCTTCACCCAGGTCAAGACCGTCATCCGAGCCAACTACTCCAACCCGCCGTCACATGGCGCTGCCGTGGTGACCACCATAGTCAGCGATCCGGCCCTCTATGCCGAGTGGGTGGAAGAGGTGGCGGCCATGCGGGTGCGTATTCGCGAGATGCGCGAACTGTTGGTAGAGAAGTTGGCTGCCCTCGGTGTGAGCCAGGACTTCAGCTTCATCCGCGAGCAGAACGGCATGTTCTCCTTCTCCGGTCTCTCCAAGGATCAGGTGGAGCGTCTCAAGAGCGAGTTTGCCATCTACATCGTCGGCTCCGGCCGGATCAGCGTGGCCGGTATTACCCGCGCCAACATAGATCCCCTGTGCGATGCCATCGCCAAGGTGCTGTAACTGAGGCGAAGAGGTTCTATGCGGGAATCACCCGCGTCAATATCATAGATCCCCTGTGCGATGCCATCGCCAAGGTGCTGTAAGCACAACCATCGGCATCCGCTCAGTAAAAAGCCCGCCATGTCGGCGGGCTTTTTCATGCCTGTTTTCCGGCATCAGCGGCGCCGTTTGCTGCCCCCCAGCAGGGAGCCCAGCACGCCCCGTACCAGCTGGCGCCCCACCTCGTTGCCCAGGGTACGGGCCACACTCTTGGCGGCGGTCTGCACCACGCCGTCATGCTGGCCACCGCGCGGGCCCGTGCGCCCGAACAGGATGCCGTTGAGAGCATCGAGCAATCCGCCCCCCTGCTCTGACGGGGTCTGGGAAGCATCATCCGAGGCAGCTGGTGCCCCGCCATTGAGGCGCTCGAAGGCGGATTCGCGATCCTCGCGGGTCTCGTACCTGCCGTGGAGCACAGACCCCAGGATCAGGGCCTGCCGCTCGGCGTCGCTCAGGGGACCGATGCGGCTGGCGGGCGGGGCGATGAAGGCGCGCTCCACCACGCTTGGACGCCCCTTCTCATCGAGCAGGGAGACCAGGGCCTCGCCCACCCCGAGCTCGGTGATGACGCCGGCCGCGTCGAAGGTCGGGTTGGCTCTCAGGGTGTTGGCGGCGATGCGCACCGCTTTTTGGTCGCTCGGCGTAAAGGCGCGCAGGGCGTGCTGCACCCGGTTGCCGAGCTGCCCCAGCACGCTGTCGGGAATGTCGGCCGGGCTCTGGGTCACGAAATAGACGCCCACTCCTTTCGAGCGGATGAGGCGCACCACCAGCTCTATCTTCTCCAGCAGCGCCTTGGGGGCGTCGTTGAACAGCAGGTGAGCCTCGTCGAAGAAGAACACCAGCACGGGTTTATCGGGATCCCCCACCTCGGGCAGTTGCTCGAACAGCTCGGACAACAGCCAGAGCAGGAAGCAGGCATAGAGGCGGCTGGACTGGGTGAGCTTGCCGGCCGCCAGCACATTGATGTGGCCGTGGCCGGCCCCGTCGGTCTGCAGCAGATCCTGAATGTCCAGCATGGGCTCGCCGAAGAAGTGATCCCCTCCCGCACTCTCCAGGGTGAGCAGGTTGCGCAGTATGGCGCCGATGGAGGCGGTGGACACATTGCCATAGCGGGTGGTGAGAGATTTGGCGTTGTCCCCGGCAAACTGCACCATGGCGCGCAAGTCTTTCAGATCGAGCAGCAGCAAGCCCTCGTCGTCCGCCACCTTGAACACCAGCTCCAGCACCCCGCTCTGGGTGTCGTTGAGGCCGAGCAGGCGGGCCAGCAGCAGGGGGCCCATGTCGGAGACGGTGGCCCGCACCGGGTGTCCCTGCTCCGCAAACAGGTCCCAGAACAGGGTCGGACTGGGTGCGAAGGCGGGGGCCGGGATGCCGAGCTGGGCCAGCCGGGCATCCAGCTTGCTCGACGGGGTGCCGGCGGCGCCGAGGCCGCTGAGATCCCCCTTCACATCCGCCAGAAAGACCGGCACCCCGAGGCGGGAGAACCCCTCTGCCAGCACCTGCAGGGTGACTGTCTTGCCGGTCCCCGTGGCACCTGTGATGAGGCCGTGGCGGTTGGCCATGGCGGGCTGCAGTGAGATGGGTTGGCCATTGGCATAGGCCAGCGTCAGGGGTTGGGCCATGGTGAACTCCTTGTCTTTGCAGGTAGCGGCAAGCTGAGGGCTACAAGGAGTGTGGTGGCAGAGCCAAACGATGGCAAGGCGGCGCGAATTGCGCCCTGTGGCGAAGCCGAAGGGCGGGCAGGAGGCTCAGCGGGGGCGGGTCAGTCTGCCCAGTTGCAGCATCATGAAGGTGAGCAGGGCCCCGGTGGCGGCGGTCAGCACCGCAAGCAACAGGCTGCCGAGCAGGAAGGGGGGCACCAGGGTCGCCGCTTCGTGCTCCAGCCAGTGCAATGACCAGGTGAGGTGGAAGGGCTCGGGCGTCTGGTGCAGCACCAGGCAGCCGGTGCGATAGGCATAGAGGTACATGAAGGGCAGCGTCAACGGGTTGTTGAACCAGACCGCCAGCAGGGCCAGCGGCAGGTTGAGGCGAAACGCCAGCGCCAGTCCGACCGCGACGAGGGAGTGCATGGGGATGGGGATCCAGCTGGCGAAGAGGCCGGCCGCCACGGCGCCGCTGAGCGCCCGGGTGCCGCCCTGCCAGAGGGCGGGGGTCAGCAGGCGCTCACCAAAGAGGGCGAACCACTTCTGCTGGCGCAGGGTGTCCGGGTCTATCTTGAAACGGGCCAGCCAGCGGCTCAGCATGCCCGCGCCTCCTTGCGCTTCTGCCACTGGCGCACTGTGTTGATGCGCCAGAAGGTGCGGATGAAGGCGTAACCCATCAAGGCGCTCAGCAGCGCGAGCACCAGGGAGCCCAGCAGCAGCGGCGGGGCCAGGGTTTCAAATACCGAGACAAGCCACTCCCAGGTGAACTGGATATCGATGTGCTGGGCGGGGTGCCCGAGCAGCTGGCAGCCCACCAGATAGGCGCCATAGAACAGCGGCGGCATGGTGAAGGGGTTGGAGAGCCAGACCAGGGCGACCGAGAGGGGCAGATTGACCCGAAAGAGGATGGCGCCACCGGCCGCCAGCAGCATCTGGCAGGGGAGGGGGATCCAGGCCATGAAGAGGCCGACCGCGAAGGCACCGGCGGCGGAGCGGCGGTTGAGGTGCCAGAGGTTGGCATCGAGCAGCAGCTTGCCGAACAGCCGCAAGTGCTTGTGTTGCTTGAGCTTGTCCTGATCGGGTAGCCAGCGTTTTATGAGTCGTTTGGGCATGTTTGAAACCTTGCTAAATACTTGCTCCATGGATCTGCGTCTGTTGTCGTTTGCCCTGGGGGCAAGCTCCTCACTGCTCTGGCCCTGGTTACCCTCTACTGCATGGGGCGGTGCGCTGCTGGCCCTCGCCATCCTGCTCGCCCATGGCCGTCATTGGCGGCTCTTGTTTTTGGTGCTCGGCGTGCTCTGGATGCAGCTGAACCTGCAGTATCGGTTGGCCTGGCTGGACAAGCTGGAGACACAGACCAGCCACATCATAACCGCACGGGTGCAAAGTACGGAGTCCTCGGGCGATAAACCGCGAGATAAATTTGCCCGCCTGCTGCTGCGGGTCGAGACGCTTGACGAGCAGCCCCTCGCGATATCCCCCCTGGTCAGGATCAATGCCTATCAGGCACTGCCGCCCCTGCCCGCAGGCAGTCGCATCACCCTGGTGAGCTCCCTCAAGCCCGCCCATGGGCTGGCCAACGAGGCGGGCATGGATGGGCGGCGCCTGCTGCTTGGCAAGGGGATCACGGCGACCGGCAACCTGCGCCGGATCGTCGAGGTCCAGGAGGCGGCCCCCGGGATGCGCGAGCGCTGGCTGGCCGCAGCCAGCAGCGCCTGGCAGGGACTGGAGCAGGCCCCCTTGCTGGCGGCGCTCAGCTTCGGGGAGCAGGGGGGCATCACGGATGCCCAGTGGGATCTGTTTCGCGGCAGCGGCCTGACCCACATCATCGCCATCTCGGGCCAGCATATCGCTCTGGTGGCGGTGCTCGGCTGGTGGCTGGGGCGGCTGCTGGGATTGCGGGGGGCCATTGTGGTCTCCCTCTTGTTTGCCGCCGTCTACAGCTGGCTGGCGGGATTTGCGGTGGCGACCGAGCGGGCCCTCATCATGGTGCTGGTGTGGAGCCTGCTGCGCTGGTTGAATCGGGACTGGCCCAGCCACCGCATCTGGCTGTGGGCCTTCGTGGTGATCGTGCTCTGGGATCCCTTCGCCCTCTACTCGGCCGGTTTCTGGCTCTCCTTCATGGCGGTGGCCCTGCTGTTGCTGGCGAGCCTGCTGCACGCGCGTCCCGGACTGGTGCGGCTGCAATGCCTGCTGCTGCTCGGCCTGCTGCCCCTGCAACTGCTGCTGTTCGAGGGCATGGCCCCGTTGGCGCTCCTGCTCAATCTGCTGGCGTTGCCGCTGTTCTGCCTCGGCATCATTCCGCTGGCGCTGATCGGCGTGCTGCTGGCGCCACTCTCCACCGCCCTGGCTCATGCTCTCTTCTGGCTGTCCGATCTGGGGCTGACCTGGGTGTTGTGGGGACTCGGCCTGCTGGCGGACCATCTGCAGCTCTGGTGGCCTGTTCCCGGCTGGCTGATGCCCGTCAGCGCCTTGCTGGTGCTGCTGTGGGGGGCCTGGCAGTTGCCGGGAGGGCGCGGCTTGCTGCTCCCTGTGGGGGCCGCCCTGCTGCTGGGTGCCTGGCCTGCTCCCACGCCCTGGCAGGTGCGGGTGCTGGATGTGGGGCAAGGCTTGTCTGTGCTCGTCACCCGGGGCGAGCGCGGCATCCTCTATGACACCGGGAATAGTTACCCCGGCGGTTACAACATGGCGGAGGCAGCCATACTGCCCGTGCTGAGCCGCCTCGATGTGCGGGTGCTCGATGCCCTCATCATCAGTCACAAGGACAGGGATCATGCGGGCAACAGGCGCGCCATGCTGCAGGCTATGCCGGTGCGCCGCGAGCTCTCCTCGTTCGGCTTCTCGCGCAGCACTGCGCTGTGTCGCCGCGGTCAGCGCTGGCACTGGCAGGGGCTGGAGGTGCGCGTGCTCTGGCCCGAGCGGCCAGGTGCGGGGCGCAACAACGACAGTTGCGTGGTGCAGATAAGCGACGGTCGGCATCGCATCCTGCTCAGCGGTGACATAGAGCAGGGGGCGGAGCGCCGCCTGCTGGCCCTGGAAGAGAAGGGAGGGGGAGAGGAGATCGTCAGCACGTTTTCCAGCATTCACCTCAGCACCCTCTCCAGCACCGTGCTGGTGAGCCCTCACCATGGCAGCCGCACCTCCTCCACCCCGGGCTTCGTGGCGGCGGTGAACCCGGATGTCGTCATCCACAGCGCCGGCGACAGGAACCAGTGGCAGTTTCCCCGCCCCGAGGTGGTGGCAAGATACCAGGGGGCCCGTCAATGGGTGACGGGGCAGGATGGCGCCATCCTGATCGAGGCGGGGGAGGCCGGGCTCAAGATCCGGGCCGAGCGCGAGCAGGGCCCCTGGTACAGGCGCAATGGCCACTGGTGGCAACCCAGGTTATGGCGCTAGAACCACTCCCTTAACTGTCATTTCGCTTTGGGGTGGGGCCGGAGTTATGGCAACGCTTGGTGTAATCCTGCGCTTTGGCCAGGGCAATAATCCGTCATTTCCCTATGAGGAAGGGGTAGGGAGATGGTCAGGCTATGGCAACGCTTGGTGTAATCCTGCGCTTTGGCTAGAATACCCCGTCATTTCCCTTATTAACGGCTATTCATGCAACAAGAAACCTCACAAGAGAGCTGGCCCGTCTTCAAACGCCTGCTCGGTTATGTCCGGGATCGCAAACTGGGGCTGGTGGGCGGCATCATCGGCATGCTGGGTTATGCGGCCGTGGATACCACCTTCGTCTACTCCATCAAGCCGCTCATCGATCAGGGCCTCAACGGCAACGACAGCAGTGTGCTCAAGTGGATGCCCTTCTTCGTGCTCGGCATCGTCGCCCTGCGCGGTTGCGCCGCCTTCCTCTCCAACTACTGCATGGCCTGGGTCGGCAACCATGTGGTGATGCGGCTACAGCAGCAGGTGTTCAGCCACCTGATGGCCATGCCCATGAGCTTCTTCGACCGCCAGAATACTGGCAACCTGCTCTCCAAGGTGACCTATGACGCCGGTCAGGTGTCGTCCGCCGCGAGCTCCACCTTGGTGTCCCTGGTGCGCGAAGGGGCCACCGTCATCGGCCTGCTCGGCTTGATGTTCTGGCACTCCTGGCAACTGTCGGTGATCTTCCTGGTGGTCGGCCCCGTGGTGGGTGTGCTCATCGGTCTCATCAGCCGTCGTTTTCGCAAGATCAGCCGCCACATCCAGCAGGCGGTGGGTGACATCACCACCTCCACCGAGCAGATGCTCAAGGGCCATAAAGAGGTGCTGATGTTCGGTGGCCAGCAGGTGGAGGACAAGCGCTTCTTCACCGTCAGCAACCGGATGCGCCAGCAGACCATGAAGATGGTGGCGGCCGACGCCATCGGCAGCCCCATAGTCCAGATGGTGGCCTCGGTCGCCCTGGCGGTCTTCCTCTACGTGGCGACCATAGATTCGGTCAAGGCGACCCTGACTGCGGGCACCTTCACCGTCATGGTCACCTCCATGATGATGCTGCTCAAGCCGCTGAAAAGCCTGACCGACGTGAACAACCAGTTCCAGCGCGGCATCACCGCCTGCCAGAGCCTGTTCGGTCTGCTGGACTCCACCCCGGAGCAGGACACCGGCACCCGCACCCTGGAGCGGGCTCGCGGGGAGATAGAGTTTCGCAACGTCACCTTCACCTACCCGACCAAGGAGACCCCGGCGCTGCACAACATCAGCTTCAAGGTGGAGGCGGGCAAGTCAGTGGCCCTGGTGGGTCGCTCCGGCTCCGGCAAGAGCACCATCGCCAGCCTGTTGACCCGCTTCTATGACATAGAGCAGGGGGAGATACTGCTGGATGGCGTCAACATCCGCGAATACAAGTTGAGCGAGCTGCGCAAGCAGTACGCCCTGGTTTCCCAGCATGTGCATCTGTTCAACGACTCCGTTGCCAACAACATCGCCTACGCGGCAGAAGACAAGTACAGCCGGGAAGAGATCCAGCATGCGGCCCGCATCGCCCATGCCGACGAGTTCGTGCGCAAGATGCCGGAAGGCTATGACACCGTCATCGGCGAGAACGGCGCCTCCCTGTCCGGTGGTCAGCGTCAGCGCATCGCCATCGCCCGCGCCCTGCTGCGGGACTCCCCCGTGCTGCTGCTGGACGAGGCCACCTCGGCCCTGGATACCGAGTCCGAGCGCCACATCCAGGCGGCCATCGACGAGCTGTGCAAGGCGCGCACCTCTCTGGTCATCGCCCACCGTCTCTCCACCATAGAGAAGGCGGACGAGATCCTGGTGATCGACGAGGGTCATATCGTCGAACGCGGCAACCATGACGCCCTGATGGCCCAACAGGGCACGTATGCCCAGTTGCGGGCCATTCAGTTTGGCAACGTCACCGTGAGTAACAAGGGCTGATGCTGGAGCGTCTCTGGTACGGCAAGAGTGGCTGGCGCTGGGCGCTGGCCCCCTTGGCCCTGTTGTTTGCCCTGATCAGCGGCGGGCGCCGTTTCGCTTACCGGCGCGGCT
>Ga0067045_1028507_pt1 | contig 32135 bp, 33 predicted proteins | sample TerdegcTABiofilm_FD_59184 | JGI IMG/M metagenome (GOLD analysis project Ga0067045, IMG submission 59184) | Combined Assembly of (Gp0054472, Gp0054536) Wastewater bioreactor microbial communities from Singapore -Terephthalate degrading...
TTTTCGGGGAGGCGGGGTCCGGAGCGCAGGCGGGGAGATGCCCCCCTGGCCTGCGCGCTCCGGACCCCGGCCGGCGCTACTTGCGCAGTCCAAGCCTCGCGATAAGTTCGCGATAGCGTTGGATGTCCTTTTTCTTCAAGTAGTTCAGAAGCTTGCGGCGTTGTCCGACGAGCTTTAAGAGTCCGGTGCGGGAATGGAAATCCTTGGCGTGGACCTTGAAGTGATCAGTCAGGTAGTTGATCCGCGACGTGAGCAGCGCCACCTGCACCTCGGGGGAGCCGGTGTCGCCCTCATGCTTCTTGTACTCGTCGATGACCTTGGATTTTTCCTCGACGGTCATGACCACAGCGCTATCCTCCGTTTGTCGTGTTGCAAATCCGCGCGCCGCCCGCGTGCCGCCGCGCATGTCGCGGACCGGGCCCGGGGCGGGGCAGGACGAGGGCGTCAGCCGAGGCCGCGCACAATCGCCCACCGCATCGCGCCATCCGCTTCCACCGCCTGGGCCGCGGCCAGGGGGTCATCCCCGGGACCGAGGAGCAGGGCCTTGTCGCCCGGGATCGCGTCCGCGGCGGGAAGCCGCATTCCCCGGGCCACCTTGGCCGCGTCGTCTGCCCCGAAGCGCACCCTGGGCCAGTCCGGCAGGGCCGCCGCGAGGGGCAGAACCCGCTCGGGCAGTCGCTCCGGCTCGGCCAGGGCATCCGCCAGGCCATGGGCCTGATCGAGGCGGAACGGATGGCTGTATTCCCGGACAAGGGCGGTCATCACCGCGCCGCAACCCAGCCGCTTCCCCAGGCTGTGGACCAGGGAGCGGACGTAGGCGCCGGATGAAACCCGTACCCGGAAATGCACCGACGGCAGGTCCATGGACACCACCCGCGCGTCGGAAATCTCGACCTCTTTGGTCTTGACCGGGGTCATCATGCCCCGTCTGGCCAGTTCATACAAGGGTTTTCCCTGGTGCTTGGCCGCGGAATAGGCCGGAACCTCCTGTTCCTGACGGCCCTGCCAGTCCGCCACGGCCCGCTCCACGTCCGCCGGGGCGACACCTTCCCAGGGAGACTCGGAGGTCACGGTTCCCTGAATGTCGTAGGTGTCCGTGGTCACGCCCAGCCGCAGACTCCCCAGATAGACCTTTTCCCCTTCCAGAAGGAAGGTGGCGATCTTGGTGGCCCGACCCAGAAGAACCACCAGCACCCCCCTGGCCAGGGGGTCCAGGGTCCCGGCGTGGCCGATTTTTTTTTGTCCCAGCCGGTGCTTGATGTCGTTCAGGCATCCGGCCGAGGTCGGACCGGACGGCTTGTCGAGCACCAGGATGCCGTGCTGCTGGCCGGGTCTGTCGCCTCCCATGGGCGGCCTATATCCCCAAACTATGTCCCACGGCCGCGACCAGGGTGTGTTCGGCCGCGTCCAGCGGGCCGGGCAGCGAGCCGCCCGAGGCGTTTTTATGTCCCCCGCCGCCAAACGAGGCGGCCACTTTCTGGACGTCGTCGCCGCCCGTCGAGCGCAGGCTGAACTTCACCCGGCCGTCCGGCAGCTCGCGCAGGGCCACGGCCACCCGGGTGCCGCGCACCCGCAGGACCCAGTTGACCAAGCCGTCGCAGTCCTCCACCGAAGTCCCGGTACGCCCCATGATGTCCTTCGAGATGCGGATCACCCCGGCCGCGCCGTCGAAAAAAAGCCTCATGCCGGCCATGACCTCGGACCACAGGCGGATGCGGGCGTGGGTCCACTGGTTCTTGAGCCGGGCGTTGGTCGCGCCCACGTCCAGGCCGGCGCGCAGGATCCGGGCCGCCAACTCCAGGGTTTCGGGTCGCGTGGAGCCATAGGTGAAATCCCCGGTGTCCGTGACCATGGCCACGTACAGGCACTGTCCCAGCCCGCCTGTCAGGGGCAGGCCGAGTTCCCCGGCCAGGGCGGCCACCATCTCCCCGGTGGACGACGCGGTCGTGTCCACCCAGTTGACGATCCCGAAGCCGGGATTTTCCAGATGGTGGTCGATGACGCATAACCGATCGGGATCGATCACGCTTTTGAGCGGTCCCAGGCGGTCGGCGTCGCCGCAGTCCAGGGCCAGGGCGAAACCGTGATCCGCGCCCGGATTGCGGGTCCATTCCCCGGGGATGTCCATCCAGGCGAACTGGCTGGGCAGTTCCGAGGCGTTGGCCAGGGCGAAACGCTTGCCCAGCCGGGTCAGGATGTGGCCCATGGCCGCGGCCGAGCCCACGGCGTCGCCGTCGGGATTTTCGTGGGAGAGGATCAAAAAATCGTCGCGCTCCCGCAGAATGGACGCGATCTCACGCATCGGGACGGGCATAGACCATGTCCTCCAGAAACGTGTCCCGCTCGAAGCGCAGCTCCGGCACGAACTTGATGCGCAGCCGACGGCCCAGGTGACCGCGCAGGAATCCTTTGGCCTGCTCCAGGGCGGCGGCGGCCTGTCGCAGGCGCTCGGCGTCCCCGGTCAGGGTGTACAGGACCCTGGCCACGCTCAAATCGGCGTTTAAGGCCACGCCGCTTATGGTCACCATCTCCAGCCGGGGGTCGGTGGCGTCCTCTTCGAGCATCCGGGCCAACTCCCGCATGATCAGGTCCGCAAGGCGGGTGGAGCGGATCGATGTGGCGCGTTTCATGTCCGATGCCTCATGCCTGGATGATCTCGATGTCGTCGTAGACGAGTTCCGCCGCGTCCATGGCCACCACCATGTTCAGGGCTTTTTGCAAAAGGCCCCGGGCCCGGGTGGCGTCCGGGGACACGGTCACGGCCGCGAGGACCAGGGTTTCGTGGGATTCCTGGCGGGCGATTTCGCTGACGGCCACGTTGAAGGTGTTTCTAAGTTTCCGCTTGAGGCTTTGGGCCACGCGCCTTTTGCCTTTGAGCGAGTCGTTGCCGTGCAGCCGAAATTCCAGGGTCAGGATGCCGATGACCATGCCGTGCGGGCCGCCCTAATCCAGGGTGGCCTTTTCCTCCACGGACTCGAAGGCCTCGATGACGTCGCCGATCTTGATATCGTTGAAGTTCTCCAGGCCCACGCCGCACTCGTAGCCCTTGGTGACTTCCTTCACGTCGTCCTTGAAGCGTTTGAGCGAGGCCAGCTTGCCGGTGTAGACCACCACGCCGTCGCGCAGCAGACGGATTCCGGCGCTCCGGGTGAGCTTGCCGTCGAGCACGCCGCATCCGGCCACCAGCCCAACCCGGGGGACGCTGAAGGTGTTGCGCACCTCGGCCTGGCCCAGGTACTGCTCACGGATGATCGGCGCCAGCATGCCGGACATGGCGTCCTTGATGTCGCCCACGAGCTTGTAGATGATGTCGTAGAAGCGGATATCCACGTTTTCCCGGTCGGCCACGTCCTTGACCTTGACCGTGGGCCGCACGTTGAAGCCGATGATGATGGCCTGGGAGGCCGAGGCCAGAAGGATGTCGGACTCGGTGATGGCCCCGGCGCCGGCGTGGATGATGCTGACCTTGACCTTGTCCGTGGACAGCTTGTTTAAGGCCTCGGTGATGGCCTCGAGCGACCCTTGCACGTCGGCCTTGAGCACCAGGTTCAGCGTCTGGGCCTCGGCGTCGGGCTTGGCGGCCAGGAAGGTTTCCAGGGTGACCTTGGTGGCCTTGCCCAGCTCCCGCTCGCGCTGCTTGGTCTGCCTGGCGTCGGCGATGCGGCGGGCCACCTTGTCGTCCTCGACTCCCACGAACTCGTCGCCGGCCTCGGGCACGCTTTCGAAGCCCTGGACCTCCACGGGCATGGCCGGCCCGGCCTCGCGGATCTTTTTGCCCTGGTCGTCGAACATGGCCCGGACACGGCCGCTGACCACGCCGCAGACGAAGGCGTCGCCCTGCTTGAGGGTGCCTTCCTGGATGAGAATGGTGCCCACGGGGCCCCGGCCCTTGTCCAGGCGGGCCTCGACGATGTGGCCCCGGGCGCGCTTGTCCGGATTGGCCTTGAGCTCCAGGACCTCGGCCTGGAGAAGGATCATCTCAAGCAAGGCGTCCAGACCGATTTTTTGCTTGGCCGAGACGTTGGCGAAGATGGTGTCGCCGCCCCAGGCCTCGGGAACCAGTCCCAGATCGCCGAGTTCGCGCATGACCCGTTCTGGATTGGCCTCGGGCTTGTCGATCTTGTTCACGGCCACCACGATGGGCACCCCGGCGGCCTTGGCGTGGTTCACGGCCTCGCGGGTCTGGTCCATGACCCCGTCGTCGGCGGCCACCACCAGGACCACGATGTCCGTGACCTGCGCGCCCCGGGCGCGCATGGCGGTAAAAGCCTCGTGGCCGGGAGTGTCCAGGAAGACGATCTCGCCCCGGTTGGTGGCCACGTGATAGGCCCCGATGTGCTGGGTGATGCCGCCGGCCTCGCCGGAAGTGATGTTCGAGGCCCGGATGGCGTCGAGCAGAGAGGTCTTGCCGTGGTCCACATGGCCCATGATGGTCACCACGGGCGGCCGCGGCCGCAGGTCCTCGGGATTGTCGGCCTCACGGTCGAGCAGGAAATCCTCTTCGGAGAAGCCGACCTTCTCCACCTCGTAGCCGAATTCCCCGGCGGCCAGGATGGTGGTGTCCACGTCCAGGGACTGGTTGATGGTCACCAGGGCTCCCAGACCCAGCAGGACCTTGATCAGGTCCTGGGCCTTGATGCCCATCTGCCGGGCCAGGTCGGACACCCGGATGGTCTCTTCCATGCGGATCTTGCGCTTGGCGGCCTTGAGCGGCTGGGTGCCGGCCTGGACCTGCTGCGGCGCGGGCTGGAATTCCTCGCGTGGCTTCTTGCGCTTGAAGGACTTGGCCCGGCCGCCGGTGCGGTCCTGGACCTCGGGGGCCTTTTTCTTTTTCCCGGCAGCTCCCTTGCGGCGTGCCTCCTCGGACTCGGCCGGGGTGGGGGCGAACTCCACGGTGCGCCGGTCCTTCTTGCCCTTTTTGCGGCGATCCTCTTCGGTTTCGGCTTTGGGACCGGCACCTGCGGGGGCTCCTGCCGCGGCTGCGGCCGGGGCCGGGGCCTCGGGCTTGGGCTCGGGCATGGAAATGATGCGTACCTGAGGCGTTGCCGGAGGCTCGCGGCGGGGGCGCTTCTTTTTCTTTTCCCCTCGGGTCTCTTCCTCCTCCTCGGCGGGGGGGGCGACGGTCGTCTCGACCGGAACCTCGGGCGCGGCGGGTTTGGCCGGAGCGGTCGCGGGCTCCTCGGGCATCAACTCGGAAACGGCCTCGGCCTCCTCCACAGCCTCGACCACGGCGGCGGTCTCCATTTCGAACTGGACGGACGGCGCGTGTTCGAGCTCGGGAGTCCCGGGTTCGGGCGGAATCGGCTGAGAGATGATCCGGGCCGGTGTCTCCACCGGGGCGGGTTTGGCGGGACGCTTTTTCCGGGGCGGGGCCATGTCCTCGGTAGCCGTCTCCTTCTCGATCTCTTCGGACGGGACGGCCCGGGGGGCGCGCTCTGGCTCAAGGGGCGTTTCAGAGACGACGGAAACGGGTTCGGGCTTTTTCGCCTCCGCTGCCGGCGCGGCTTCGGGTTCCGGAACCTGCCGGTCCCTGGCCGGCTTGCGGCGTCTGACAATGACCCCTGGTTGGACCTCGGTGTCGATGACCTGGGTCTGGCCTCCCATGGCCCTGGCCTTCAGACGGACCTGCGAGGCCTCCTCATCGGTCAGGGCGCCCATCTGGCTTTTGGCCTGGATGCCCAGTTCGCGCAGGATCTGCAGGATTTCCTTGTTGCCGACCCCAAGCTCCTTGGCGAGGTCTTTCACCCTGATGTTGCTCACTTTGGATCCCCCTAGCGTTTCCTGCTGCGTCCGACGAATGTTTTGAATTTTTTCCGGCAGATGGGGTCTTCGCACACATAATGGCCCCTGCCGTTCATGCGTTGCCTTGGATCGTGGACCATAAGCGGCGGCTCACCCGGTCCCGCATCCGAATCGCCTGGCGCTGGGACGCCGGCAACATATCGTTCCAGGACGGCTTTCGGAAACCGGCCCCGGCAGATCGCGCACATGCGCATGGGAACGTGCCGCGCGGCACGGTCACCGGCATTCGGCCGGTCTGCTGTCGTCAAGATGTTTTCCTCACGATTCTCTCGTGTCCCCTTCCCCTGGGAGGGGCGCCGACCCATCGTCCGTGGCCGCATCTGCAACGCTTCCGGTTTCGGCGGCCTGGGAGGCCTCGGCGCTGGCGTCATCGGGCCCGGCGTCCTCAACCTCGGCGTCCGGAGCTTTGGCCGGGGCCAGGAGCTTGAGCGCCAGCCGGACATTGCCCAGACGGGTGGCGGTCATGCCCTCGATGGCCGACAGGGCCTCGTCATCGGCCTCGACCAACTGCTCAAGGGATGTGAACCCGGCGGATAGGAAATTCTCCACGGGCATTTCGGCCACGCTGGCCAACTGCTCCAGTTCCTTGCGCGAGGCGTTGAGTTCACCGAACCGGGATTCGGTGAAGATGTCGATTTTCCAGCCCAGAAGCTTGGCCGCCAGCTTGACGTTCTGGCCCTTGCGGCCGATGGCCAGATTGAGTTGGTCGTCGGGGACCACGACCTCGAGGGTCTTTTCGTCCTCGTCCACGATGATCCGCGAGACCGAGGCCGGGGACAGGGCGTTTCTGGCGAACCCGGCGATCTCCGGACTCCAGACCACGATGTCGATGCGTTCCCCGCGCAGTTCCTGCACGATGTTCTGGATGCGCGATCCCCGGATGCCCACACAGGCGCCCACCGGGTCCACATCGCGGTCCTTGGACATGACCGCCACCTTGGCCCGCGACCCCGGATCCCTGGCCACGCCCAGGATGCGCACCGTGCCGTCGGCCACCTCGGGGACTTCGCGGGAGAAAAGCGCGCTCATGTAGTCGGCGTGGGTGCGCGAGACGATGATCTGTGGCCCGCGGCCCTGGGGCAGGACCTCGATGATGAAGGCCTGGACGCGGTCGCCGCGTTTGTACCGTTCGCGGGGGATCTGTTCTTCCTTGGGCAGAAGGGCCTCGGTGCGGCCGAGGTTGATGATCCAGCCGGAGCGGTCCCGACGCTGGATGATGCCGCTGACGATCTCGCCCTTTCTGTCCTTGTATTCCTCGTAGATGATTTCCTGCTCGGCGTCGCGCATGCGCTGGATGATCACCTGCTTGGCGGACTGGGCCGCGATGCGGCCCAGATCCTCGATTTTGAGCTTGAACCCCATCTCGTCGTCGAGTTGGACGTTGGGATCGATCTTGCGGGCCTCTTCCAGGGTGATTTCGGAGTCCGGGAGGTCCACTTCCTCCACCACGACCTTGAACTGGTAGACCTCGATCTCGCCCTGTTCCTCGTTGTAGCCCACCTCGAAATCCAGATGATCCCCGTATTTGCGGGCCACGGAGGAGCGCACGGCCTCCTCCAGGGTGTCGATGAGGAGATCCCGGTCGATGCCCCGGTCCTTGCTTATCTGGTCGATTGCCTTTTTCAGCTCCATGCTCATGGGGTCACCTCCGAGCGACCATGGGGATGTTCCGGGCCGGGATCGCCTGCTTCATCCGGAAAACGGTGCACCAGCCTGGCCTTTTTGACCTCGTTCCAGGCAAAGTCCACGGCGGTCTGTTTCGGCCCGGGATCGACCGTCATGGTGAAAGAGTCTCCGTCGGCCCCGATCAAGAGGCCTTGAAATTTGCGCCGCCCCTGGCGGGGGGTGACAAGCGTCACCTCGATCTCGCGTCCGACATACCCGGCGAGCTGCCCGGGGGCGAAAAAACGTCGTTCGATGCCCGGCGAGGACACTTCCAGGACATAGGGGCCGGGCATGATGTCCTCGACTTCCAGGAGATATCCGACATGCCGGCTGACCGCGGCGCAGTCGTCCACAGTCACCCCGGCCGTTTTTCCGGCCGCTCCCCGGACGTTCCGGGCCTCGGGGGACACGTCGATGAAGATACGCAACAGTTCGCGGTGACCGGCGGAGGAGATGTCGATCCCCCACGGCACAAGGCCCTCCGAGGCCAGAAACGGGGCGAGCAGTTCAGCGATGCGTCGTGCGCGTTGCGTTTTATCCATAAAATTAATGAAAGCGTCACCCTGGGGCGTGTCCTAGCAAAAAAAAAGTGGACCCGATCCGCTGGTCCACCTCGTCGCGTCAAGCTGAAAAAGCCCGGTTCGTCAGAGGCTTGGAAGCTGGAGCGGGCGACGAGGATCGAACTCGCGACACCAAGCTTGGGAAGCTTGTACTCTACCAGCTGAGCTACGCCCGCTCGAATTGATGAAATTACCTGTTGATAAGATTTTGTCAAGGGGCAAGACCGGCGATCTCCCGGCCGCACGGCCATCCGCAGCCCAGGGCGCGCCCGTGGAAAACAAGGATGAAGAAAAAAGGCCATATATCCCGTGGGTTGGACGGACGGCTTGGAAGCTGGGCCGGGGTTGCCTTTTTTTCGAATCATGTCTATGTTTTTGCGGATTGCGGTATGCCTGGATGTACATGGGCATACGTTTTTCAACCCTGAACCAAAGGTCTTGTATGTCGGACCCTGACGGTAGTCGGCCCCTGCCGACCGTGCGGCGATCGCGCCGCGACCCGATCCGGACCCGCGCCGCCCTGTGGCCGCGAGGGACTTGCCGGCCGGTCCCGTCCATGCCCGGGACCGACTGATCCCCTCCCTCCCGGTTCGCCCCCGGCGCGGCACACCCCGCGACGTGTTTCCATGGAGGCGAACCATGAACGAAACCATTCTCACCCGCCTGCCGCTGGCCTGCGCGGCCCAGCCCTTTGCCGACCGTGACCGCTTCGATGTCCCGGCCGACGTCGCCGAGCTGGTGCGCGCGGCCCAGGGCGACGAGCATCCCGCCGTCACCGCCGAACGGCTGTGCGCGGTCTTCGAGGCCGACAAAGACGCCGCCGACGAGGCCGGCCAGGCCTCCCGCATCCTGCGCCGGGTCCTGGCCTCGGTTCCCCCGGAACGCCGGGCGGAAATCTTCGTCCACTTGTCCCTGGACGCCCAGATCGAAACGGCCCTGGACATGACCCGGGCCGAGGTCACCGGGCTTGTCGCGGCCATGCCCCACGACGACCGGGTGGACCTGCTCAAGCGCATCCCGGACGCCTGCCGGCAGGCGGTCATGCCCGCCCTGGCCCAGGCCGAGCGCGAGGACATCCGCCGCCTGTCCTCCTATCCCGAGGGCACGGCCGGCGCGGTGATGACCTCGGAATACGCCTCCCTGTCCCCGGGGATGACCGCCGGGGAGGCCATCGGCAAGCTGCGGCTGGAGGCCCCGGACAAGGAGACCATCTACTACGCCTACGTGCTTGACGAGGCGCGGCGGCTGGTCGGATTCGTGTCCTTAAAGGACCTCATCCTGGCCCGGCCGGACAGTCTGGTGACGGAGCTCATGAACCGGGAGGTCATTTCCGCCCGGGCCGGCGACGACCAGGAGGAGGTGGTGCGGAAAATCGCCCGCTACGACCTTCTGGCCCTGCCCGTGGTGGACGATCGCGGCGTCCTGGTGGGCATCGTGACCCACGACGACGCCATCGACGTGCTGCACCAGGAGCACACCGAGGACATGGAGAAGTTCGCGGCCATCACCGGCAGCCACGAGGGCCAGGCCTACCTGAGCACCACGGCCCTGGCCCATTTCCGCAACCGGGCCTTCTGGGTGGTGCTTCTGGCCGCCCTGGGGCTGGTGTCCGGGTTCATCATCAGCTCCTTCGAGTCCACCCTGGCGAACCTGCTCATCCTGACCCTGTACATGCCCATGATCGCCGCGGCCGGCGGCAACGTGGGCAGTCAGTCGGCCACGGTGGTCATCCGGGCCCTGACCCTGGGGCATATCCGGCCGCGCGACGCGCTTCGGGTGTTTCTCAAGGAATTCCAGGTCGCGGCCCTGCTGGGGGGCATCCTGGCAGTTTTGACCTTCGCCAAGGTCTCGTTTCTGTCCCATGGGACGGTTTTGCCCGAGGGCGTCACCCTGGCCAAGGTGGGCCTGGTGGTCGGGCTGGCCCTGTGCGCCCAGGTGATCACGGCCACCATCCTGGGCGCGGCGCTGCCGATTTTGGCCGTGCGCCTGGGCCGGGACCCGGCCGTGGCCGCCAGCCCCTCCCTGACCACCCTGGTCGATATCACCGGTCTTCTGCTCTATTTCGGCGCGGCCCGGATGATCCTGGGCGTGTAGGACCGCTGCGCATTTTGCCGGCAGGGCCGGGCGGGGAATCCCCGTCTGGCCCTTTCGTTTTGCTACGGATTTGTCTCGATCCCTAGGACGGCGGCCAGAAGGTTCTCCGTCCCCTGAACGCAAATTCGGCGTCCGGCGGCCTCAAGACCGCCACGTGCTCCCAAGCCATCCTGGCTGATAGTGCCGAGAAGGATAAGGGGCAGGGTGCTGCTTCGACAGCAGCATGCGGCCATCCGAATTGCCCCAAGCCAGCTTAAGAAATTGAAAATTCAGAAGACGGATAGTATAGGCATCGAGATAGAAAATTAGCTTCGCATGGAGCAGGAAACTCTGCGGGATAAATTGGAGCAGATGCAAGACAGACTGAAATCAGAATGGAGTATCGTGCAGAGGATGAGCGATGAAAATTATGAAAATTGAAATTGGGGAGTCTTTAATTTACTCTTGGCTTCGGCATGTGAAAGAGTGTCATGTAGTGCAGACGAATTGGAAAATATCACCGAATTGGGAATTGCAAAATCGCGATCAAGTAATTAATTTGTTGGAATATAGTTCTAAAACATTCCATAAGCAACTTGATTCCATGATATACAAGGATATTTCTTTAGATCAATTTTTAAAACAAGCAGAAGTGGATGTGTTAGGCATATCATTAAATAATAAAGGATCAGATATTTATGCGGTGGATGTAGCTTTCCATGAGGCTGGTCTTAACTACGGTTTGAGATCAGAAACAGTTGCACGTGTTGTGAAAAAATGTATGCGCACAGCCATGTGTATATACGGTTATTTGGGCCATAAAGAAGGAGAGATCATATTTGCTTCTCCCAAGATTCATAACGCTGTAATTGATGAAATGCTCCCATTTATCGAGTTGAGCAATCAGGTTTTACACGACGTGGGTTTAGGGTTTCGCGTTCGTATTATCGCAAATGATGATTTTGAAAAAAAAATTTTATCTCCGATTTTAGTGGCAAGCCAAGGAATATCTGACACATCAGAATTATTTCTCAGAAGCTATCAAATGTATAAAATGTTTGCAGCAGATACGGATGTTTCAAAATCAACAAGGAGATTGTCCGTACAAACAAGACAAAAAGATAATGAACATAAATTGCCTGATGCAATACTGAATATAGGCGATATTGGTTTGACTGAAATGAAGGTTGGAAAGATAGCAAAAATAGTTTTACGAAGTATGCTTGAAGGCGGGATGGTTTCAGACGACGAAATAATAAAAATGCAAACAGCAAGTTATTCAAAAGAAATTTTTCATTTGAACTTTCCACTGCTTGTAATGTCAACAAAAACATATGAAAAGATCAGATACTATACGAAGCCTCTTCGGATCAATGGGGTGGAGTATGTTTTATGCTCCCAATGGTATGAGACTTCGGCAAATAATGATAAGCCATATTTATTAAAATGGATTTCGGAACATAAGGTAGAAAACATCCAGACGAGATATGAAAGTAGTCCTGGTAGTGTGCATGGTGTGCAGTGACAGTATGCACAGAGCTAGTATTCACATGGCACCGCCATCCCCGGCGGAGTAGCGATCAAGCTGCTTCCGCAGCCGAGTCCGACGTGGATTCCGTGAAAGGAAAAATGTCACGGGCTTGAGCCCTCCCCATTCCACCAGTGTGCAATCAAGGGGCTATCCGGAAACGGGTAGCCCCGTCGTTTTCTGCTTTGCGGGTATCAGCTGGCAAAAGATTGTCGGCGCGGCCCGGATGATCCTGGGCGTGTAGGACGGGCGTGGGAAACGGGGCCGGGGCCGGACGATGGCGTATTGTCCGGTCCCGGTTTTTATGGGCTACGAGTCCGCGTCGAGGCAGAGAATGGCCGACAGCAGGGCCGTGACCTCCTCCACCACCCCCTCCGAGGCCTTTCCCTTGACCTTGAGCCGGCGCGCCCGCCAGTCCAGGCTCCGGGTCTGATCCGCCAGGACCACCCCGGACACGCGGTCGCCCGGGGGAAGGGGGGCCTCGAAGGGATAACCCTTTTGTCGCGAGGTGATGGGCGCGACAAAGGCCAGCCCGGTTTTTTCGTTGAAGACCCGGGGGGAGAGCACCAGGGCGAGCCGCGCCCCTTTCTGCTCGTGCCCCGCCTGGGGGTCGAAATCCACGTGCACGTAATCGCCCCGGTCCGGGGCGTCGGATGTCACAGCAGTTCCCACCCGGCCGGGCCGCCCCATTCCACGGGTTCATGCCGGTTGTCCGCGGTCACCCGGGAAAGCAGTTCGGCCAGGGATACCTTCGGACGGGGCCGCACCTTTTTGATCACGAGTCCCTCCGACGTGCGGTCGATGCGTACGGCATCCCCCGGCGAAAGCCCGGCCTCGACGGCCAGGGCCTTGGGGATGCGCAGCCCCAGGCTGTTGCCCCAGCGGGAAACGAGCGTTTCCATGCAGGCCTCCTTTGGGGACGATCAAGCCGTCCCGGGATAGATATATATTGTATATCCAAGAATGGGCGTCGTCAACCCACGACCCGGCCGGATCATGGAAGGGGATCCGGACGTTCCCGCCCCCGCATCCGCTTTGGTCCGCCCTTTGCATCCCCTCGGGTCGAGGAGGACCGCCCCCATGGAAATGAGCATGTACAGCGCGCTTTTCGGGGCCCTAAGCAACGAAATGCGGCTCAACATCAGCGCCAACAATTTGGCGAATATCAACACCACCGGCTACAAGCGCGACCGGGTTTCCTTCCAGGACACCTTCCAGCGTTTCGCCCACGACTACCATCCCGATCCCCGGGAAAACATCCGCGAGGAGCCGCTCCTGCCCCGGGCCGACCTCATCGCCAAGCCCCGGCTGGCCCTGCAGGAGGTCGATTTCTCCCAGGGCGCGGTCCAGGCCACCGGGAACACCTTCGATCTGGCCATCCAGGGGCCCGGCTTTTTCAAGGTGCGCACCCCGGACGGCGACTTTTTGACCCGCAACGGGGCCTTCCTGCGCGGCCCCGACGGCTCGCTGGTGACCAACCAGGGATTCCAGGTCATGGGGCAGGGCGGGGCCATCGACATCCCCGCCGGCAGGACCATCACCGTGGCCGGCGACGGCCAGGTCTATGTGGACGGGGCGCCCGTGGCCGTCATCGACGTGGTCGACGTGGCCGACACCTCCACCCTGGAGAAATACGGGGATACGCTCTTTCAGGGGGCCAACGGCTCGCGCATCCAGGAGACGGCCATTGACGAGGACCGGACCCAGATCGTGCAGGGCTATCTGGAGAAGCCCAATGTCGAAGTGGTGGAGGAGATGGTGGCCATGATCGAGACCCAGCGGTCCTTCGAGGCCTACCAGAAGATCATGACCGGTTCGAGCGAGCTGGATTCCCGGGCGACCAAGGTCGGCTCCGAGAAATAACCCAGGAGGTCTTCGCGTATGATGCGTTCCCTTTGGACGGCCACCACCGGCATGGTGGCCATGCAGATGCAGATAGACACCATGTCCCACAACCTGGCCAACGTGAACACCATCGGCTTTAAAAAGAGCCGGGCCGAGTTCGAGGACCTCATGTACCAGACCTTGAGCGTGGCCGGCACCGAGACCACCGGCGGCAACCGCCTGCCCACCGGCCTCCAGGTGGGCCTGGGGGTGCGTCCGACCACGGTGCACAAGTTCTTCACCCAGGGCGACCTGCAAAACACCGGAAACCAGTTGGACATCGCCATCGAAGGCGACGGGTTCTTCCGCGTGGACGTCAACGGCCGCGAACTCTACACCCGGGCCGGCTCCTTCAAGCTCAACCAGGACGGCACCATCGTCACGGCCAACGGCTACATCCTGCAGCCCGAATTCGCCGTGCCCCAGGAGACCAAGAACATCACCGTCACCGAGGCCGGACACCTAGCCTGCCTGGACGCCGAGGGCGAGGAACTGGCCGGGGTGGACATCCCCCTGTACACCTTCATCAACCCGGCGGGCTTAAGCTCCGAGGGCCGCAACCTCTACTCCACCACCGAGGCCTCGGGAGACCCCGAGGAACTCACCCCAGGCGACCAGAACGCCGGCATCCTGGTCCAGGGCTACCTGGAGATGTCCAACGTGGAACTCGTGGATGAAATGGTCGGCCTCATCGTGGGCCAGCGGGCCTACGAGGCCAACTCCAAGGCCATCACCACCGCCGACGGCATGTTGCAGACGGCGGTCAACGTGAAGCGGTAGGATGCGATGAACACCGGTAGGCTGCGACGCGCGGCGGTTTGCGCCAAGGCGGTTTTTCTCCTGGCCGTATGCGGCATGATCCTCGTGTGGACCGGCGCGGCCCAGGCCGCCTGGCGGCTTCGGATCCTTCCGGCGGCCTGCGCCGCCGGCGAGCGGGTGATGCTCAAGGAAATCGCGGTCCCGGATCCGGGATTCCCGGAGGATGCCTGGGCCATCCTCGGCGCCACGGCCCTGTGGGCCGCGCCCGCCCCCGGGCAGTCCTCGATCGTGTCCCAGGCCGAACTTCCCGGGGCGTTGCGCGCCCACCTCAGGGAGGCCCCGGTGGAATACCAGCTGCCCACGCAGCTCCTGGTGCGTCGGGGCGGGCGGATCATGTACCGGCCGGAACTGGAGAACCTCGTCGTCGATTTCTTGACGCCGCACCTGGCCGGGTTGCCCGGCCAGGCCTCGGTTGCCGGCGTGGAAACCCCGGAATACCTGTTTTTCGGAGAAAACGACCGGGTCGTGGTGGAACTGGCCGGCTCCGGCGCGACCGTCGGGGCGGGGCCCGTGGACCTGCGCCTGGCCGTGACCGAACCGGACGGCCGGGCCGCGAGCAAGGTCGTGGCCCGGGCCGTGGTCAGCCTCATGGCCCGGGTGGCTGTGGCCAGACGCCCGGTGAACCCCCGGGACGGGGTTTTGACCCCGGAACTGGTGTCCTTCGAGAAACGCAACGTGGCCGGCCTGAAAGGCGCCCCCTGGGACGGATCGGGCGCCGTGCGGCTGGTGCGCGGCATGGGCCAGGGACAGATCGTTCTGGCCGATGACGTGGAGCCCATGCCCCTGGTGCAGAAGGGCGACAAGGTGACCCTGGTGTACGAGGGCGGGCGGGTGCGTCTGGCCGTTGACGGCCTGGCCGAATCCGACGGCGTGCCGGGAGGTCCGGTGACGGTGCGCAACTTGCAAAGCGAACGGAAAGTCACGGGCAGCGTGCGGGATAAAAACACCGTGGTGATCTCCGCGAACGGGCCCAAGAGGTATCAGCCATGACCAGGAAGTCCAGCCTCGCCATCCTCGCCTGTCTCGCGGCGGCGGCGACCGTGGGATGCTCCACGGCCTCCAAGCAGCCCACCCCGGCCCCGACCCTGTCCGAACCGGTGCTGCAGACCCCGACCCCGGCCGAGAACCCCGGGTCCGTCTTCAGCCAGTCCCAGCCGGGATTCCTTTTCGAGGACTTCCGGGCCCGGCGCATCGGCGACATCGTCATGGTCAACATCGTGGAGACCTCCAAGGGCAAGAACAAGGCCGAGACCAAGTCCGACAAGGATTCCAGCGTGGACATCGGCGTGTCGAACTATTTCGGCAACCGGGACTTCGACGGCACCATCACCGGCCAGCTCGGCGGCACCAATTTCGGCTGGTCCGGGGCCACCGGCAGCAACTCCCTGGTCAAGGCCTCGACAGAAAACAAGTTCAAGGCCAAGGGCGAGACCAAGCGCGAGTCCGACGTCAGCGCCACCATCGGCTGCCGGGTGGTGTCCATCCTGCCCGGCGGGGTGATGCAGATCGAGGGCGCGCGCGAAACCCGGGTCAACGACGAGAACCAGATCATCGTGGTCAAGGGGCTGGTGCGGCCCACGGACATCGACCCGGACAACTCCGTGCCCTCCACGGCCCTGGCCGACTGCAAGATCGAATACTACGGCGAGGGCGTCCTTGCCGACCGGCAGAAGCCCGGCTGGCTGTCGCGGCTTCTGGACAACGTCTGGCCGTTTTAGGGCCGTTTGGGAACGAGGGGACGTTATGGGTGAGCAACTGATCCAAAAACGCACGGGGAGGCGGCGCGGGGCGCGCATCCTGGCGGCGCTCGCGGCCGTGCTGGCCATGGCCCTCGCGGCCGCGCACACGGCCCACGGCACCAGGCTCAAGGACATCGCCTCCTTCAGCGGATCGCGCACCAACCAACTGGTGGGCTACGGGCTGGTGGTCGGGCTGTCCGGCACGGGCGACAAGCGCGGTTCGGAATTCACGGTGCAATCCATCTACAACATGCTCGACCGCATGGGCGTGCGCGTGGACAGGGACACCCTCAAGCCCAAAAACGTGGCCGCAGTCATGGTCACCGCCCAGATGCCGGTCACGGCCAAGCCCGGCACGCGCATGGACGTCACCATTTCCTCGCTCGGCGACTCCTCCAGCCTGCTCGGCGGGGTGCTCCTGGTCACGCCCCTCAAGGGCATCGACGGCAACATCTACGCCATCGCCCAGGGCCCGCTCCTGGTCGGCGGCGTCTCGGCCGAGGGCGCGGCGGCCACGGTGTCCAAAAACATCACCACCGTGGGCATGATCCCCGGCGGGGCCAATGTGGAGCGGGCCATTCCCTTCGAGTTCAACCAGCAGGAGGGCCTGTCCATCGCGCTCAAGCACGCGGACTTCTCCACGGCCCAGCAGGTGGCCCAGAAGATCAACGACGCCATGGGCGGGGCCTTCGCCTCGGCCATCGACGGCGGCACCGTGGCCCTGACGGTTCCGGACCAGCACAAGGGCAACCTGGTGCCCCTTTTGGCCAACCTGGAAAACCTGGAGATCAGGCCGGACAACAAGGCCCGGGTGGTGGTGGACGAAAAGACCGGCACCGTGGTGGTGGGCTTAAACGTCAAGCTGGCCCCGGCCGCGGTCACCCACGGCAACCTGCAGATCGAGATCCGCGAGTCCGCCGAGGTCTCCCAGCCCCTGCCGTTCGCCGCCGGCCAGACCGTGGTGGTCCCGGAAACGGACATCGCCGTGCAGGAGGAGAACCGCAAACTCAAGCTGGTGGAGGGCGCCAGCCTTCAGGAACTGGTGCAGGGCCTAAACGCCCTGGGGGCCACCCCCCGCGACCTGATAAGCGTCCTGCGCACCCTGCAGGCCTCCGGTTCCCTGCACGCCGAGTTGGAGGTCATCTGACATGTCCGTGGGGCTTGATCCCTCGATGCTGTCCTCGCAGGCCCAGGCCGGCATCGATGTGCAGAACAAGCTGCGGGTGGATGCCCTGACCCGGACCCTCAACGCCGGAGACACCGAGGAGAAAAAGCTTCGCGAGGCCTGTCGCGGGTTCGAGAGCGCCTTTCTGCAGAAGCTCATGGTCCAGATGCGGGCCACTGTGCCCAAGGACGGCCTGTTGCACGGCCCCTACGAGGACCAGTACCTGTCCATGTTCGATCAGGCCCTGGCCGACAAGCTGGCCGAATCCGGGGGGGTCGGGCTGGCGGACATGATGTTCTCCCAACTCAAGGACAAGATCGCCGGGACCAAGAAAAGCTCCTCCCATCCGGGCCATGCCTCCCAAGCCGGCGGCCGGACCGGGGAAACGGCCCGGACCGGACAGGACGCGGACGGGACGTCCGGGGTGCGGACCGGGGTTCCCGCCGGAACGATCCTGCCGGCCACCCGGCCGGTCCAGAAAAACGCCCCGGGACTCGATCGCCTGCCCACGAAGGCCGGATCGCCCGCCTCGGCCCCGCAGCGCATTACCCACGACGTGTTCCATTCCGATCCCACCCGGGCCCTGTTCCTCTCCTCCGCGGACGCGGCGGGCCGGACCGCCGAAAAGACCGGCCGGGAACAGGCCGCGCGCGAACTCACGGCCCCGGTGACCGGGACCATCACCTCCTCCTACGGCTGGCGCAATGACCCCTTCACCAAAAAGACGGCCTGGCACGCGGGCATTGACGTGGCCGCCTCCAGCGGGGCCCCGGTCGCCGCCTGTTGGGACGGGCAGGTCGTTTTTGCCGGGTGGAAGGGCGGGTACGGCAACACCGTGATCCTCGAGCACCAGGGTGGTTGGCGTAGTGTTTACGGGCACTTGGGCTCAATCGATGTCGCCTCTGGAGACAGCGTCGCCGCAGGCCGAAAAATTGCAGAGGTGGGCAATACGGGACGGTCCACCGGTCCGCACCTGCATTTCGAACTGCGCTACGCCGACGCCTCCGTGGACCCCCTGAGCGCGGGGGTATGGACGGCGGAAAGCGCGCCGTCGGGGCAACCGGCGCGGCAACCGCGCCACATCGAGGGAGGAGGCCATGACCTCGCGAATCATCGGGAATCTGGCCAGGCAGGAAAAGGCCTTGTCGCTTCTGGCCGAGTTGCAGAAGGAAGAATTTACCCACCTGAGGGTGCTTGATCCGGCCCAGGTGGCGGGGCTCGAATTTTCCATCCACGAACTCATGCGCCAGATCATGCGGGAACGCCTCGAATTGCGCGGGCTCTATGCCGCCCTGTCCCCGCAGGCCATCCGCCTCAGGGAAGTCCTGGACCATTTTTCCGAATCCGACAGGGAGACGGCCGATTCCCTGGTGGCCTCCATCGATCGCATCGAGCAGGCCTGCGCCCGCCAGGCCGACCAGAACTACCGCCTGGCCCTGGGGCTGTATAACCAGAGCCGTTCGTCCATCGAGTTCATCCAGAACCAGCTCGCCCCGAAAAAAACCGTCTATTCCGCCGCGGGCCGCTTCGCCAAGGCCCCCATGGGACCGGCTCTTTTGAGCGGGAGGCTCTGATGGCCGGGATCAACTCCATCCTGAGCATCGCCCAGACCGGTCTTCGGGCCTCGCAGGTGGCCATCCAGGTCACCGGCAACAACATCTCCAACGTCGATACCGAGGGCTACAGCCGCCAGGTGCTCCTTCTCCAGGAGGCCATAAGCATCAGCACCTCGGCCGGGCAGTTGGGGACCGGGGTGTTGGCCGACTCCATCGTCCGACTTTTCGACAAGTTCATCGAACTGCAATACCTGGACAAGCAGTCCACGGCCTCCAGCTACGAGGCCATGTACGAAACCCTGCAGAGCGTGGAGTCCCTTTTCAACGAATCCAATACCAGCGGGATCAACTCCGCATTGGCCACGTTTTTCGCGGACCTGGAGAAGTTAAGCCTCAACCCGGACGACAGCGCGGTCAAGGAGGTCCTTGTCGACGACACCCAGACCCTTCTGGGCATGATCGCCCAGGTGGATTCCGACATGGAGACCATCCAGAACCAGATGGACGACGCCATCTCCGACGCCGTGAACAGCATCAACGAACTGGCCAGGGAGATCGCGGAATTAAACGCCCAGATCAACAAGGCCAGCGCGGACGGCTCAAGCCCCAACGCCCTGCTCGATCTGCGGGACAGCATGGTCCGCGAACTGGCCGCCCTCGTGGACATCAAGTACATCGACAACGGCAACGGCGACATCACCATCCTGACCCAGGCCGGCCAGACCATCGTGGACGGCACCACGACGTTTACCTTCGCCTTCGAGCAGGGCAAGACGACCAAACAACTCACCCAAACCTCGACCTTCGTCGGCCAAGCCTACTACGACGGCGTGGACGAATACGAATATACCCTGCAGGTGGTGGATGCCGGCACGGTCGGCAGCGGGGCCACCTTCCGGGTGTCCCTGGACGGCGGCAAGACCTGGCTCAAGGACGAAAACGGCAACGACATCCTGTATGCGGCGGACACCGAGACCGGAAAGGTCAAGGTCGGGGAACTGGAGATATGGTTCGGCAGCACCACCGATCCCGCGGCGGCCCCGCAAAACGGCAGCCTGAGCACCGGGGACTTGTTCACCCTGGTGCCCAAGAAGGGGATTTACTGGTATTCGGCGGCCGGGACGGTGGTCAACGCCACTCCCCAGACCTACGCCAACGGCGAGGCCAACACCTCACGCATCACCGGAGGCGCCCTGGCGGGCTATTTCACCGTGCGCGACGTCCTCGTGGCCGGCTACCGCGAACGCCTCCAGGCCTTCACCGAGGAACTGGTGTGGCAGGTCAACCGGATTCATTCCCAGGGCGCGGGGGCCACGTTCACCTACAACCAGGGGACCTATGCCGTCAGCGACCCGAACATGGCCCTGGGGTCCAACGCCTCGGATCTGTATTTCGCGGACCGGCTGCAGTCCGGCGTCTCCAGCATGTATTTTTACGACAAGGCCACCGGGGCCCTGGCATCGGCCGCCTCCTTCGGCTATATCGATTTCGACGCCACGGCCTCGGGCGTGCAGGGGTTCGATCCGTCCGTGCACAGCCTCCAGGACGTGGCCGACGCCATCAACAACACCTTCGGAACCTACTGCACCGCCCAGATCATCAACGGCACCCTGTCCATCACCGCCGAATCCGGCTACACCTTCGCCTACGGCGAGGATTCGGCCGGCCTGTACGCCGCCCTCGGGCTGAATACCTATTTCACCGGGTCCACCTGCCGGGACGCGGCCGTGAACACCGTGGTCTCGAACGACACGGACCACCTGAACTCGGGGCATGTCAACGGCGCCGGGGAGATCAATTCCGGCGACAACACCACGGCCAAGGCCCTGGCCGCCCTGTCCTCCACGGATGTTTCCATCACCACCTACACCGGCGGCACGACCAGCCAGACCCTGTCCCAATACTACAACACCCTGGTCGGCGTGGTCGGCTCGGACACCGCCAACGCCAAATACAACTACCAGTATCAGACCGCCCTGGCCGAGGAGCTGGCCGCCCAGCAGGACGCGGTCTCGGCCGTGAACCTGGACGAGGAGATGACCAACCTGATCCGCTTCCAGCAGTCCTACCAGGCCGCGGCCAAGCTCATCACCGTGGCCGACGAGATGTTTCAGACGATTCTCGGCATGAAGTCGTAACCGAGGGGGAACATATGGTCATGCGCGTCACCCAGCGGGGAATGTACTCCGACATGATAAACCAGATGAATTCCACCCTGGCCCAACTCATGGAGTCCAACACCCAGTCGTCGAGCCAGAAGAAGATCAACAAGCCCTCGGACGACCCCATCGGCACGGTCCGGGTCCTAAACGGCCGGGATACCCTGTCCTCGCTCACCCAGTACTCCGATAACATCACCATGGCCGAGGGCTGGCTGTCGTTGGCCGATTCGACCATGACCTCGGTAAGCACCGTGATCACCAGCATCAAGGAGCTGGCCGAGCAGGCCGCCACCGGCACCCTGACCGACGACAACCGCAAGCAGATCAGCTACGAACTGCGCGAGCTCTTCGAGCAGCTCATCTCCCTGGCCAACACCACCTATACCGGCAGTTCCCTTTTCGCCGGCCAGAAGACCGACTCGGCGGCCTTTACCGAGGGCCTGTGGCTGACCACCAACGACGACACCCTGTCCGACGTGTCCTTCTCCATCACGGGCGACAGCGATTCCACCGTGCTCGTCCAGTTTTCCGAATCCGGGGCCCTCAGCACCCAGCCGGCCTTCCGTTATTCCACGGACGGCGGCACGACCTGGACCGACGGCACCTACAGCGCCACGGCCCCGACCGGCATGGCCCGGCTCGAACTGGGCGCGGGCCTGTACGTCGATATGGACGAGACGGCCGTCGTGACCGCCAGCGCGGACACCAACGATTCCGACGGCACCTGGTTGTGGATCCGGCCCACGGCCATCTACCAGGGCGACGACGCCGACACCTCGGAGGTCGACCCCATATCCGGGTCCGGAATCCTGGCCGCTTCAGACGGCACCTTCACCGGCAACGTGGTGGTCCGGGTGGACCAGGACGTGGATCTGGCGGCATCCGGAGCCTCCTTTTCCTATTCCTACAGCACCAATGGCGGACTGACCTGGACCCAGGGCAACACCTCCAGCGTCATCGCCTCGGGCGCCGCCATCCTGCCCGTGCCGGGAGGGCTTCTGACCCTCACGGCGGGCGCCTCCTCGACCATCGCCGCCGGGGATCAATACGTGATCCGGCCGCGGACCGCGTACATCGAGGTCCAGATATCCTCGGCCCAGAGCATCACCCTAAACGGCGTGGGCAAGGATATCTTCGGCGGGGTCTACGCCGATCCGGACAACGGCGGGACGCTTGAGGCCGTGACCATCAACGGCAGTCTGGACGCCAATCTTTTCGAGGTCGTGGGCAAGCTGGTCGGCTATCTGGAAACCAACAACCAGGAGGGGTGCCAGGAATGCCTGGACGCCCTGGACACCGCCCAGCAGACCATTCTCAATTACGCGGCCGACGTGGGCGGTCGGGAAAACCGCCTCGCGGCGGCGGAAACGTTTCTGGAGAACCTCGAGGCCACGACCGAGGAGCAGATCAGCAATGACGAGGACGTGGACCTGGCCGCGCTCATGGTCAAGATGGCCCAGCAGGAACTGGCGTATCAGGCGGTGCTCAAATCCTCCTCCACCATCATGCAGCTGACGCTTATGGACTACATCTGATGCCCGGAACGTCCCGGGGCCGTCTCAAGGCGGGGTCCGGCGGGGCCGTTGACGGAACGAGCCGGTTGACATGGTTCCGGCCGGGCGCATAGACATGATTCCACGCGGATCGGCCCCGGGCCTCCGCCCAACCTGTTTCCTCCAAACGGGGCATTGATGCTCATACTTACCCGACGCCCGGGAGAAAGCCTGCACCTGGGCGACACCATCAAGATCACCGTGCTCGGCGTGCAGGGCAAACAGATCAAGATCGGTCTGGAGGTCCCGAACGACATGCAGGTGTACCGGGAAGAGGTGTACCTGCGGGTTCTGGAGCAGAACCGGCAGGCCATGCAGGCTTCGGATCAGGACGTTCTCGCCGCGGCGGATATATGGCACAAGAAAACGAAAAGGTAATCCAGTCCCGGGTGGGGGAGATCACCGTGCCCCTGGAGCGGGTGATCCGCTTCCCGAGGGGGCTTATCGGTTTTGAGAACCACAAGGAGTTCACCCTGATCCACCTGCGGGAGGATTCGCCCTTTCACGTCCTGCAAAGCATGGAAAGCGCCTCCCTGGGACTTCTGGTGGCCGATCCGTACAGCTTCATGACCGAGTACGAGGTGGTGGTCGGCGAGGCGGACCGGAAGCTGCTCGGGATCGAGGACCATAACGACGTGTCCGTTTTCGTCACGGTGAGCATCCCGGTGGGCCGTCCGGACCTGACCACCCTCAACCTAAGCGGCCCCCTGGTCATCAACGCCAGGACCAGGCTCGGCCTGCAGATACCCCAGACCGACTCCAAGTATCCCAGCCACTTCCGCCCCGGCGCCGTGGAGGGCAACCCCTTCCGGACAGGGCAGGCCCCGGAGCCCGAAAGCTAAAAATACGCCGGTATTTTCCAGAAAAGAACAATCGGTTCAGATTCTTGTTGCCGAAATCCGGGCGGCCGGATTTCGAGGACGTGAGAACCTTGTCCTGCGGAGGACAGGGCGCAGGCCTGGGTCCCGGGTTTGCCCCGGGGGCATGGGGCGTGTTGTTTTTTTGACAACAAAACGGCGCCACCCCTAAGCCTGGGACGCCGTTCGTTCGCATGGCGGGATCAGGAGAGCAGGTCGATCTCGGACAAAAGAAGCTTTTCCGCGATCTTTCGCGAATCGGGCTGATACGCTCCGGATTCCACCTGGGCCTTGAGCTCGGCCACGCGGTCCGCCCGGACGTCCGGCGCGGTCTGGGCGTCGCGCACGGCCTGGGCGAAAAGCTGGGCGTTTCCGGACAGGGTCACCGTGTCCGAGGACGCGGTCGCCCCGCCGGCCTTGTCCCCGGAGGCACCCGGGGAAACGTCGGACGTCTTTCCGGAGCCCACCCGGTTTTTCCCGTAGGACGGTTCCGTCCCGAAAATATCCTTGATATCCATGGTCGCCCCCTCCCGGGCGTCACCCCGGTTACCTTCCCTTATCGGCAGGTCGGCCCTGAAAATTTAGAGCATGGTCTCGTCGACCTTCTCCAGGGCCACCTCCCATAATCGCCGCAGGAGATCGGCCTTTTGCTCGCCCACGAGTTCCACGGCCTGTCCCTGTTCGTCAAGGACGAAAATCTGCAAATCCTGTTCCTCCGGCGGATAGGCGAAGATCAGGTCCGCCCCGTACTCCTCGTCCAGCTGGGCCTTGATGTCGGCCACGACGGGATTCTCGCTGCCGGCGACGATGAGGTTCTCCACGATCTCCGCCGTCACCCGCTGCACCAGTTCGCGGCGTTTGGCCTCCCGGGAGATGGTCACCTCGTCCTCGGCCCCGGCGGCGCGCAACATGCGGCGGTAGCGGACCAGCCGCCGGGCGGTGGTGGCCTGCCTGCCGTAGGTGCGAAGCATGTTGCGGACGTCGAAGCCCATTGTGGACACGGCCCATTCCCCCCTTTCCCGCTATCTCTTATCGGCAACACCCCTGCCGTACTTTAGGGCCGGTTCGAGAAAAAATCCATGCCCGGGCGTGGACCCTTTCTCCGGGCCGGACGGGGAATGCCTCCATGCGCGCCCTTCCCGGGAACGGCCTTTTGACATACACTGGCGAACGGAGGGGAATTCCATGCCGACCGCCGTGCATACCGTCCTGCTGGTCTTCAAGACCGACGCCCCCAAGGCCCATGCCCTGGCCCTGGAGATCGCCGGATGGCTGTCCGACGCCGGAGTGGTCACCCTGCTGCGCGAAAGCCAGACCGATCCGGAAAAATGGCCCGTGCCCAGGGGGCGCGGGGCCGACCCGGCCCGGGACCCCGACCTGGCCATCATTCTGGGCGGAGACGGGACCATCCTGAGCGAGGCCCGCAAGACTCGGGTGGGGGAGATGCCCATCTTGGGCATCAACCTCGGCCGCGTGGGTTTTCTGACAGGCCTTGGGCCGAAGAATTGGCGGCCGGCCCTGTCCGAGGCGCTGGCCAACGGGTTTTCCACCGTGACCCGCATGTGCCTGGACGTGGCCGTGGTCCGGGACGGGCGGCGGGTCTTTTTCACCCGGGCCATCAACGACGCGGTGGTCGGACGGGGAACCATGGCCAGGCTCGTGGAGCTGCGCCTGGAATACGGCGGGGAATACGTCTGCGACCTGCGCGCCGACGGCCTCATCGTGGCCACGCCCACCGGGGCCACGGCCTATTGCGTGTCCGCCGGCGGCCCCCTGGTGCATCCGGACCTGGAGGTCTATTGCGTGACCCCGGTCTGTCCGTTCCAGACCGATTTCAAGCCCATGGTCCTGCCGGCCACGACCTCCGTGGTCGTGACCGTACTCGATCCGGGCGCGGACATGCACCTGACCGCCGACGGCCAGGAGGGTTTTCCGTTGCGGCCCGGGGACCATGTCCGGGTGTCCACGGCGGAAAAGGGCATCACCCTGGTGACCCTGCGAGGGGACACCTATTTCGAAAAACTCAGACGCAAAGGCTTTGTGGGACAGCGATGACATCCACTTCCGCCCCGCCGTACGAGGCCCGCTTCTCCTCGCCCCTGGACATCAGGTACGGCAAGGACCCGTATCTGGATGCCTGGATTCTGCATTTCATGACCGAAAACAGCATCGAGTACACCATCGATCCGGCCAAGAACGCCTCGCCCGAGCAGTTGCGGTTCATGGTCAGCCTGGACCATGACCAGGTCTATGTGCCCTGCACCGACGAGATGCTGACGTCGCTTCTGGACAAGCGTCTGGAGCCGCCGCTTCTGCGTCAGTACAACGAGCGCTGGGACCGCATCGTGCGCCTGATCGAGGAATGCCGGGCCGACGACTACACCAAGAAACGGGTCATGGCCCTGTGCGAGCACAAATACCGGCAGGCCCTGACCCATCCCACGCTCATCCCGTCCCGGCTCATGAAGCGCCTGAACACCATCTTCCTGACCCAGAGCGGCCAGGACGATCCCAGCCGGGAACGCAAGCGCCGGCTCAACCGCCGGGCCTTCGCCTTCGCCCAGAGCCAGGAGTTCAAGAGACTGCTCTATGCCTGCCCGGCGGAGATCATGGCCTGCTCCACGATCCCGGACATGCGCTTCGAGCTGGACAGCCTGGAGCTCAAGCGGCTGTTTTTTTTGTCCTGCTGGCCGGGGATATGGCAGGAGAACGGAGCCCTTCCCGGGCAGGAGGACCTCGACCGGGCCATCCTGCGGCAGAAGGCGGATTTCGAACCCCTGCGGGCCATGCTCGACCCGCACCGGCAGTCGGGCATGAAGATCCTGTATATGCCCGACGCCTCGGGCGGGTTTTTGTTCGACCTGCTCATCGTGCGCACCCTGTTGCGCATCGGGCACAGGGTCATTCTGGCCCTCAAGGAGGGGTTCTATTTCGATGCGCCCACCTTCTGGGACGCCGAGGAGGACCCCATCCTGAACAGCGTCCTGGCCGGGGCCTTCTTCCTGGAGGACAACAAGGCCGGGAAAAACGACCTGCTGCGGGCGATCAGGGAGAATCCCCTGGTGGTCGTCTCCGACGGCACCCGGGAGCGGCTCAACCTGCACCGGGTGAGCGTGACCTTTTCCCGGGCCTGGAAGGAGGCGGACCTGATCATCGCCAAGGGCGAACTCAACCACCGCCGCCTGCTGCTCACCAGCTACCAGTTCACCCGGGACATCATAAGCTTCCACGCGGACCGCGAGGGCGCGTTCCGCGTGGAGGTCAAGCCCCGGGCACCGGGCGTGCGCACCTTCACCGAGGCCGACATCAAGGCCAAGGCCGAGGAGATCATCCAGAGCATGCGCGCGGCCAGGCTGTCCGGGAAAAACGTCATGTTCTACAGCGCCATCATCGGCAGCATCCCCGGCCAGACCCAGACGGCCATCGCCATCGTCAACGCGTTCATCGCCTACCTGCGCACCCGCCTGACCGGGACCTTCATCATCAATCCGGCCGAGCATTTCGAGGAGGGCATGGACGCCGACGACCTGATGTTCATGTGGGAGCGGGTCCAGCGTAGCGGACTGATCGACGTGTGGCGCTTCCAGAGCCATTCGGACATCGAAAAGAGCTTCGAGCTTCTGGCCCGGCCCGTGCCTCCGGCCTGGGCCGGCAAGGACGCCACCTTCTCCACGGGCTGCACCAAGGAGATGCACATCGCCCTGTCCATCCAGGCCAAGCAGCCGGAACTGCAGATCATCGGCCCGGATCCGGAGAAGTTCTTCCGGCGGCGGGAATACGGGGTGGGCAAGTTCTGCGACGCGGCCATCACCTGCGACTAGGGCCGGCCCTTGGCCGCAGCGGTCCCGGGCGTGGACGTGGAGCGCCGCCGGCGCGGCCGAGTCTTCCCCACGAACGAAGGCCCGGAGCCGGGGTTTCCGGTCCGGGCCTTCGCGTATCTCTCGTCATCCAAGGGCCGCCCGCGGACTCGTCCGGTCGGACCGCCAAAGGCGGATTACCTGCGGTATTCCTTCAATTTGGCCTTGAGCACCTCGCGCAGATAGTCGAGCTCGACCTTCTTGTCCTCGGCCTCCCGGATGAGCCGGGCCTGCTCGGACAAAAGGTCCTTGCGCATCGCCTCCAGGCTGTCCTTGCCGGCCTGGGCGGCCTCGGCGGCGATGCGCCGCTCCAGGTCGAGAATCCTGTTGTCGACCTCGTCCAGGCGCCCTTTGATCTCCCGGTATTCGGCGGCCATGCGCTCCACGTCGTCTTCCAGGGCCTCGGGCATGAGCTGTTCGGCGTTTTCCATGGCCGGGGTCTTGTTCGGACGCTTGCTTGCGGCCAGGGCGTCGGATCCCGACGCGGCCAGGAGGCAGAGGGCCAGGATCAGGGCGGAAACAAGGGCTTTCAGGGCGGTCGATCCCATGCGGGCGGACGGTTTCATGTTTATCCTCTGGTTGGTTCGTGACGGTCCGGGCGGCCTGGCGGCCGTCCGACCCCGGGCCTGGGGAACTTGTATCAAGCGTCCGGAAAAACACAACCCGCCGCGGCGGCGAATCCGTTGCGGTCCGTGCCGGGGGGCGCGTTCCCCCGGCGGAAGGGGAGACAGGGATACCCGCGGCGATGCTTGCGGACGGATGGTTTTAAGGGTAACACACTTTTTTGCCATCCGTCCCATTCGTACGCGTTTCTTCGCCGAAGACGTTGAAAAAAAGGGCCTTCGCCCCGGCATGAAGCCATGAAAAGCGTGCTTGACGCCTTTCCCCCCTTCCCGCCGGCGGATTTTTCGCCGGTGTTCGACGGGCCGCCGCCCAGATGGACCGACAACCATCTGGAGGTACGCTTCGGGGGGCGGTTGTGGCGTGTGGAGCGCGAGGCGGACATGGAGGCCCTGTGGGAGCGGGTCGGCCAGGAGGAGTTCGGCGAGGACGAGCGCATGCCGTACTGGGCCGAGCTGTGGCCGGCGAGCCTGCTTCTGTGCCAGTGGCTGTGTTCCCGACGGGCCGTGATTTCCGGGAAGTGGTGCCTGGAATTGGGCTGCGGGCTGGGGCTTTCGGCCATGGCCGGGGCCGCCGCCGGGGCCAGGGTGGCGGCCATGGACCACGAATGGCGGGCCGTGATCCGGGCCAGGGACAACGCCGCGCGCAACGTGGCGGCCAGTCCCTTTTTCACCCGCATGGACTGGCGCGCCCCGGCCTTCCGACAGGGGGCCTTCGACTTCATCTGGGGCAGCGACATCCTCTACGAGACGCGGTTCCACGCCCCGCTGACCCCCTTGTTCCGTTCGCTTCTGGCCCCGGGCGGGCGCATCTGGCTGGCCGAGCCCGAGCGCACGGTGTCGGAACCGGTATGGGGGGGGCTGGTGGAGGCGGGGTTCGATGTCGTGCGGCTGGTGAAGGTGTCCGTGCCCTTCCAGCACTATCATGCGGGCGTCAATCTCTGGGAGGTCGCCCGGGCTGCGGACGCGGCCGGGATGTGAGCGGGATGCGCGGGGCGCGGGCGCTCGCGCGGCGTTTTCATCAACCGGCGGGAATGATGTTCCCTTAGAGGACACAGGGGTCGCCAGGGAGAAAGGTATGGGCAAGACCATCCGATTCGGCGTGTCGCTCAACTCCGAGCTTTTGGAGAAGTTCGACCTTTTGTGCCAGGAAAAGAGTTACCAGACCCGTTCCGAGGCCATCCGGGACCTGATTCGCAACGTCCTGGTGCAGAAGGAATGGGAACAGACCGATCGGGAGATCGCCGGGGTGCTGTCGTTGGTCTACGACCACCACATGAGCGATCTGGCCCAGCGGCTCACGGAGATCCAGCACGAGGCGCATGAACTGATTCTTTCGTCCCTGCATGTGCATCTGGATCACCACAACTGCCTGGAGGTGCTCATCCTCCGCGGCCCTGGGGAGCAGATCCAGAAGCTGTCCCAGAAACTCATCTCCACCAAGGGCGTCAAACACGGCAAGCTGACCCTGACCACCACCGGCCAGGACATCGTGTAGCGCCGCGTCCCCGGAAAACGTCGCGACGTTTTCCGGGGCGCGTCCGCTTTTTCCCGCTGGCCTCGACCCGCTGGCATCCCCCGGACGGGCCGGGAGCCGGGGACCACGACTTTTCACGCCATTCCGGGAGCATTCATGCAAGACGTGCAGCGCGGTCCGGCCGAGGTGCCCATCCCCCTGGACCGCGTGGGAATAAAAGGCATCAAGCTGCCCCTTCTGGTCCGCGACAGGGAGCTCGGCCGACAGCACACCGTGGCCGAGGTCGATCTCTCCGTGGACCTGCCCGCGGATTTCAAGGGCACACACATGAGCCGTTTCGTGGAGGCCCTGGAAAGCTGGGCCGGAGTGCTCGACTACGGGTCGTTCAAGTTTCTTCTGCTCGATCTCAAGCGCCGCCTCGAGGCCAGAAACGCCCACCTGACCTTCCGGTTCCCCTATTTCGTGAGCAAGGCCGCACCGGTCAGCGGCGCGGCGGGCCGCATGGACTACGATTGCCTGGTGTCCGGCGAACTGGTGGACGACGCCTTCACCCTGACCCTCGGCGTCGAGGTCCCGGTCATGACCGTGTGCCCCTGCTCCCTGGCCATCTCCGAGCAGGGGGCGCACAGCCAGCGGGCCGTGGTGCGCATCCGGTGCCGGGGGGAAGGGTTCGTGTGGCTGGAGGAACTCATCGACATCGCGGAGCGGGCGGCCTCCTCGCCGGTCCATGCGCTTTTGAAGCGCGAGGACGAGAAATACGTCACCGAGACGGCCTTCGCCAATCCGGTCTTTGTCGAGGACGCGGCCAGAAACGTGGCCCAGGCCCTGGCCGGCCATCCCCGGGTGTCCTGGTATCTGGTGGAGGTGGAGAGCCACGAATCCATCCACAACCACAACGCCTTCGCCGGCATCGAGGGGAAGGGGGGGGCGCCGCGGCCGGGATGAGACAGGCCGCGCTCCGGAAGAGGGAACGGAACAACGCGATTGTTTCCCCCATGGCTTTGTGGTAGCCACGGCCCATGAATTTCGACATCCTCCAGTTCATCCGCACCAACAAGGTGCTTTTCATCTGGGGACTTTTTTTCGCCCTGGTCTATCTGGCCAGGGCGTACGGTCTTTTCGGGCTGGTCTTCATCACGTTTATCCTGTGCTTCACCTTCAACAACGTCATCGTCTGGCTGTGCTCCCGCACCAGCATCCCCCGCGTGGTGTGGACCATCACCGTCTATGTGGTCTTTCTGGCCGTGGTTCTGACCATCCTGTCCTTCGTGCTGCCCAAGCTGGCCTTCGAGACCACATCCTTCGTGCGCAAGCTCCCGGAAATGATGGACAAGGTCTTCAGGTTCCTGGACAAAATGGCCGTCCAGTCCCCGGACATGGCCGCCCCGGTGGGCCGCATCAAGCGATACTTGGCCCTGGAGAACATCGTGGGCCTGGACCTGGAGGCCCTGTTCAACATGGTCGTCTCCTGGTTCAACCAGGTCACCAGCTACGTGTCCTATTTCCTTCTGGGCACGCTTTTCAGCTTCCTCATCCTGCTCGACTTTCCCAAGCTGCGCCGCCAGACCCAGGCCCTGCGCCATTCCCGGCTCAAGGATTTCCACGCGGTCATGGCCGACAGCGTGGCCCAGTTCGCCCTGACCGTGGGCACGGCCTTCCAGGCCCAGATGCTCATCGCCCTGGCCAACACCCTCTTGACCGCCGTGGGCCTGTGGGTGCTGGGCATCCACCCCATCGTCCTTCTGTGCTCGGTGGTCTTCTGCTGCGGGCTGATCCCGGTGCTGGGGGTGTTTATCTCCTCGGTGCCCATCCTGCTCGTGGCCTTCAACACCGGCGGCCTGCCCCTGGCGTTCTGGGGCCTGTGCATGATCATCCTGGTGCACCTGTTCGAGGCCTACATCCTAAACCCCCGGATCATCTCCGTGGTGTTCAAGATCAGTCCCCTGCTCATCCTGATCATCGTCTACCTGGGACACGTCTTTTTCGGCCTGTGGGGGATGCTGCTCGGCGTTCCGGTGTCCGTCTTCATCTATCGCCATGTGATCGTGGGCTCAGGGGCCGGGGATGCCGCGGGCGGCCCGGATGCCAAGGCGGAGTGTTGATCCGGCCATGACGTCCGTCATGCCCTTCCGGCTCCGCGCGGCGGCCCTGCCCATCGTTGTTTTTTTCCTGGGTCTGTTCCCCGCCTTGGCCGCCCTGTCCCACGCCGGCCTGGAGGAAGGGAAAAAGGCCTACCGCGAGGGCGACTACGCCGCGGCCCTGCGGGAATTTCTGCCCCTGGCCGAGGCCGGGGACGTCACCGTGCAGAACCAGGTGGCGGCCATGTACTACGCCGGCCAGGGGACGGACCCGGATCAGGCCAGGGCCGCCGAATGGTTCCGCCGGGCCGCCGAGCGCGGCTCGGCCGACGCCCAGTATCTGCTCGGGAAGCTCTATTTCCATGGCCAGGGCGTGTCCCAGAGCTACGAGGAGGCCGCCAGATGGCTCCAGGAGGCCGCCCTTCTGGGCAAGCCCCAGGCCCAGGCCCTGCTGGCCTCCCTGTATTTTTCCGGCCAGGGCGTGGCCAGAAACGAGATGAAGGCCTTTTTCTGGGCCGAACTGTCCTTGCGGGCCGAGAACGTCCCGGAGGAGGAGAAGAAATTCGCCTTGACCCTGCGGGACCAGATCCAGGCCCTTCTCGAGCCGCCCCAGGTGGAGAGCGTGCGGGAGATGATCGCCAAGTGGGAGCCCAAGCGCAAACGCCCGCCGGCCGTTCGCGGCCCGGCAAAGGATGACCCCGGCGATCAGGCCGGGACGAGGTGAGACGCGGCGGCGCGCG
>Ga0067045_1028508_pt1 | contig 32130 bp, 44 predicted proteins | sample TerdegcTABiofilm_FD_59184 | JGI IMG/M metagenome (GOLD analysis project Ga0067045, IMG submission 59184) | Combined Assembly of (Gp0054472, Gp0054536) Wastewater bioreactor microbial communities from Singapore -Terephthalate degrading...
GTGAGAGTGAACGCCAGCTCGCTACAGTCATCAGCAACATCCCGGGACTGGTCTACCGCTGTAAGAACGACCCCAATTGGACCATGGTAAAAACAAACACAATAAATAATAGGTATGAACACAATAACGAGGAAGAAATATTCAAAAATTATCCCAAAAGGATACAGGATTGAATTTGGTCTGGTAAAAATAATATTGATGATTTTGAATTGGTAAAAAATAATAGTAAATGTCAATTATGGTCGAGTATAAATTGATTGAAAGATGAATCTTGGAGAACACCTTTTACAAAATTATATTGTGCTAAAGCGATGGATTTATAATTTGGATTCAAATATTGTTCTGGTAGCCAGTAACGAACTTTAAATTGATCATGACCTTTTCCAAATTGACTTTGATACATTTTAGCTATAGGATATAAGAGTTCATGATCAAATGTTAATGATGAATCGGTTAATATCTGTATATCTATTAATACGTAATTAACAATTCCGTTATTGACTTCAGTTTGCTTTATTGTTTTAAATGATAATAGATCGGATGGTTTTAAACCCGGGTCTATTTTTATTTTGTTGTGTTGGAATATGGAGCGTAAATCATCCTGAGTGATAAGCCCGGCAATTATTATAGCTATGATTGAAGTAATAATGATGGCTTTTGATGTAAGAGGTTTTGCTCGAACGCGCGCGCGATTCATTATATATTATCCTTTTTGTTTAATTGGTTGATAAGGTCATTCTGGATTTTAGAATAGGTTAGGTGAAGTTCATATATTTTATCTTTGAGGTCTTGAGTATTTGCTAAAGAATCGAGGATTTTTAATAATTCATTGGCAAAGTTCAATAAAGTTAGTGCAGTAGTACGCCAGATAGTATTATCGGTCTTTAAGATTTCAATTTTTTCTTTCAATTCCTTGACTAACTGGGTCATCTGATCATAGTTCTGGTAGATTTTGTGTTTTGATATAATGTAATCGAAATCAGCCTGGTGATATATAAGGTAATCCATCAATCCGGGGAATTTGGTTTCCACAGGCTGGAGATAATCAGTCATAGGTTCACGTGAGATAATGGTAGGGGCCAAACCGACAAATTCCTCATAGTTTAGACCTCGCATAAGACAATAATTTTTGAGTTTATCTTCGGGGATGGAATTCCGCGCCTTCCAATTATAAATCGCATATTTGGTTACATTGAATATTTTGGCTAAATCCTGGTCAGTTTGGATTTTCTCAATCTTTTTTATTTTTTCTAAAATATTTTTTGAATGCTTCATATGGCTATTGACATTATCACAATTGTTTATTATATTTAATCCAGATGTGTGACTTTCAGCCTATAAGCCTCCTTTTAGAACTGAGACCCCCTCGCCCCGCCCGTCGCCAAAATACCCCCCTGGCACACGCATCTGACGGGCGGGGTTTTCTTTTTGAAATAGGTAGTATACGCATCACAAATAAAAATACGGATTATTTTTCTGGTTTTCAATATCTAAACGAATTTTTTTTTAGAGGAAGGGAAATACTATGAAAATTATCAATCCCAATCAGATGAGTTTTATTAATGGGGTGATTCCGGGCTCTTTGAACATTCAGGGGGAGATTAAGGGGGCCTTATCAAAGATGTTTCGCAAATGTGGCCTTTCCCGGTATCAGATTGCGGCGCAAATAAGTGAAGCGGTTGGGTATGAGGTATCTAAGTCTATGCTAGATAATTACACTGGTGAAAGTCACATTGACGTGAGGGTACCGGCAGATATTTTAGCGGCGGCGACCTTGATTTGTCAGAGTGATTTGGCGATAGTGATTGTTTGTGAAGCTTGCGGGGGGCGATTTATTTCTAATGCTGATATTGAATATTTGGAATTAATTAAGGTTCAGAAGGAGATTTCTCGATTACAGGCTAAAGAGATCGAGTTAAGACAAAAACTTAATAGCCGAGAATAATAGGGGGCATTGCGAAATGGAAGAGAATCATACTGATAATGGATATATAATAGAGGCATTGTACGATGCGACGCGAGTTTTGAATATTCTGATGAATAATATGATCCCTTTTGATGGTCTGACTCTGAAGGAGATCACTCAGATTGTCAAGGAACATGGATTAGAAATTACGGAAAATAAGATATATCGAATTTTGCAGACTTATCTGGAGGCTGGATGGGTGGAAATGAAGGCCGGGAAGAAATATGCGGTTGGTGGGCCATTATTGCAACTTTCGCATCGGTATTTGAAGAGTTTGAATGACCTGCATGATCGGATTAAAATTGAAATCAATCGGTTTTGAAATGGCATTATGGATTTTCCCAACGTTGGGAAAATCTATTGGATATTAATATGATATTATAAATGAAAGGAGTTAATAATGGTATCCAAAGATGATTTCAATCAAGAGATTAAAGAGAAGATTAATGATGTTGTAATGTATAATCAGAACAAATTTGCGGCTCTGGCTAAATATACGGGGGGCCAAATTATTTATAAACGGGAGATATATATTCAACGGGCCCAGCAATATGCAGGGCAAGCAATATGTGATATAATTGAGATGGCCAAGGCCTATAAAGTACTAAAGGAAATGGAAACCGAAGAATCTTTTGTAGATATTTGTGAAACAAGGTTAGGGGTTTCGAAAACTACAGGCTATCGTTGGGCAAAAGTGGCCGAGGCTTTTGGTGAATATAGTCGGAATGAAATTTTGAAGATTGGTACTTCAGAAGTATCGAAGCTTCAGATAATTGCGACTGCTCCGGCGGAAGAAATTTATCATCTTTTATCCGATGGTACATTTTATGGTGAAGATAAAGAAGAAATAGTCAAAATGTCGGCGCGGGAATTAGCCGAGTTTATGGCTCAGCATAAGCATCAGAGGCATCTGAATGATGCTCTGGAAAAGGAATTACATAAAAAAGATATTAGGATTCGGGAAAAGGAGATTGAGAACCGGGAGCTGCGCGACCAGATTGCGGCTTTAAAAAATGATGATCCGCGATTACAGGTACCAGAAGAGGTTATGCAGGTCATTGATAAAATCTCGGCGGCGGAGTTCGCCCTTACGAATCTATATAATTATTTTAATGAGAATATTCATAATCTACCGGAGGGCAAAGTATTCGAGGATATGGTCAAAAGCCGATATACTCGTTTTGTGGCGCTGACAGACCGGATAATAGAGATTATGAAAAAAGTTGCTTTCAGGAGAGGTTTTCCGAAATATGATATTTCGGACCTGATACCTGAAGATGTTGAACCGCCGATTAATAGTGAGCCAAATTAGCGATGGGACGCCGGATTGACCAGCATGATATAGCCGACATCCGCCAGGCAGTGATTGTGGCGCTGCAAAGCGGAGTTAGCTTGCGGCAGACAGCCATAACGCTGGCTAATCAATATCAAGTGGATGTTAGCCGGATTTATTTTTACACTAAGGACCTGAGGCCAGGGCGGAAAGAGCGAATAGATAAGGGTAAGCGAAGAGCCCTAACGAATGAACAATATAAAGTATTGGCGAAGGTATCGCTCGAATACGATATGGCGGCAACAACTATTGCGCGGAAAGCCCGGCTGAATGGGATCGAGATTAATGAATCGACCTTTCGGCGTTATTTGCGGAATGATAGAATGAGCCGCAGGGAGTTGAAAATTGATTTGGTTCCCTATCGTCATTGGGAGGCGAAATATTCTAATCAAATTCATCAAATTGATACTACTGTTGCGCAGCAATTTTATCTTGACGATGACGGGTCAATTGGGTATGAGAAAGCCTGGTCAGTCAATAAGAATCGGCCCGGCAATTTGAAACCGAGATTGACTTTAGCGCAACTCTGTGATGATAAGAGCCGGGTGAAGTATGCCGAATTTATTATTGGCAACAATACTTTAGCCTGGATGCGGTTTCTGTATAATGCCTGGAGGATGAAGGACGAACAATTTCCGTTCTTTGGGTTATGTGATATTCTCTATTCGGATAATGATTCAGTGGTTAAATCGACCAAGTTCGTGTATGCGATGAGTCGATTGGGGGTTAAAATTTGTACTCATAAGCCGGGCAATTCCCGGGCTAAGGGTAAAGTTGAATCTGGATTCAAAATGCTCCAGGAATTCGAGAAAATCACGAAGGTATATAAGTTTAAATCTTTAGATGAGGCTAATCGGTATTTACGGAATGAGCTTTTGCATTATAATAATAGTATACATTCTACGACCGGACAGCCACCATTTGCCCGCTGGTTAGAAAATCTGAATGGTAAGCCGCGGATGGTTCCGGACAGGGATATGCTCGAGACGCTTTGTCTGACTTTTGGGCAGGCGGTTATTGATAATAATCTGACGATTAAGGTGCTAGGCCGGGTTTTTCAATTACCATTTTCCAAGCCATTTATCAATTATGTAAAATGCAAGGTGGATGTGGCCTGGCATCCGGAAAATGATCAGCGGATTTGGGTGATAATTGGGAATAAAGATTATGAGATTGAATATAGGCCGGTTAAGACGCATGAAGCCGGTGAGTTCCGGGCGGTTAAGACACCGGATTATTTATTGAAGCGGCAAGAAATTGAAAAGACCGACATCAGCGGTTTTAATCTGATGGCGCAAGAAACAGAATTTCCAACCTGGGCGGTTCCGATTGGCGAATCGTTTAAGGACGATCAAGCTCATGTGATTGATCCGATGGTGACCAAATTCATGGCGATCGGAATGCTTCAGGATGAAGACCTTTTCAGTCGGCCAATTACGACCGAACAGGATCGGGCGATTGATGAATTATTTGGCGGGAAGGTCGAAATCGAACGTTCTAAAGTCCTTGATTTCATACAGCAATATAAAACAGCCAAAATCAAAGGAGAAACGGATGGTCTATTCAGCCCTATATCAGGCCATGCGTCAGCACGGGATCACCCAGCAGGAACTCGCTGAAGCTATTGGGTTTAAGCATGCCTCTCAAGTCTACTTTTTTGTCCATCAGGGGCGTATTCCGAAAGGTCTTAATCGAGAACAAATAATCGAACGGATTAAGGCCTTTTTAAAAGAGAAGAATATTGAAGTTAGTAATCTGAGTGATAGTCGTCTAGTTATGACCAGGCAGAGATTTTATCTGAAAAAGATCATGCTTGATTATGAAATTCCTTATATTGCTTTTTTAGAGCACCTGCCCGGATTCACAAAGGCAGATTTATCAACAATTATCAATAATTGCCGTTTTCCTCACAAAGCCCAGGAGGAAATAATCAGAAAGAAAGTAAAAGAGGTTTTACGGGGGCTGAATGTTCCCGAAGATGAGGTGAATAAATGCTGGTCTACCTGGAATGAAGACGTCATTCCATTTTATTTTGGTAAGGATAAAGTGGAAAAGACGGTGGAATATAAAATTTTAAATAAAGGAGTAGCTATGTTAACAGAAGCAGTTTTGGCTAAAACCGGATTAAAAAAAGATCCGTTCCGGAATGAAATGGAAGACATTCAAGATGTTTTCCGTTGTACTCAGAACGAGGAAGTTTTTCAAAAGATGATGGATGCCGCCAAGAACCAGAAATTTTTGGGTGTATATGGAGCGGTGGGTAGTGGCAAGAGTACTTTGAAGACTTTGTTATTTGAGAGTCTGCGCAATGATGGGAAATATAAGATTGCGCAGGTAATGCTGGACCAAAAGGAGTCGACCAGTGTTAGTCATATTCAGGAGGCCATTATCACTGATCTAGGGGGCATGAAAGCACCGAATGATAAGGAGCGCCAGGCGCGTTTGACCCAGGCCGTTCTGGAGACCCTTTATAAACAAGGTATTAAGCCAACCCTGGTCATTGACGAATCGCATAGTATACCATCCTTAACCTTGAAATGTTTGAAGCGTATTTGGGAACATCAGATTGGCTTCAAGCGCCTGATCGGCATCATTATTCTGGGGCAGGAAGAGATGGAAGCACAGATACGAAATGATATACGGTTGCGTGAAGTTGCTGCCAGGATTGAACTGGTCGAATTGCGGCCGATCAAGAATTGGACGATTTTGTATCTGAAACACAAAATTGAGCGGGCAGGTGGCAAAATTGAGGCCATCTTTTCTCCGGAAGGTCTTGAAGAAATTGCCCGGATCATGCCAAGCGCTACGCCGATTGAAATCAATATCTTAGCCAGTCATTCTATTGAATTGGCCTACAATCGGGGCACCCTGCCGGTCAGTGCTGAAGCCGTGCGGCATGCATACGCTTTTCTGGGGCAAAAATGAAAGCAATTATTATTAGGGAGGAAATATGAAATTCACCGATATTAAAGATTATAAAATTCCCGAAGAGGTTCAGAATGACTGGGAGGAATTAAGACGGCTTTCCGCATCATTATTGCATTTAGCACCGGATGAGATTATGCAAGTTTCCAACCGGATTGCCGTTTTACGCAAGCGAATTGAAGCGGCCGGATATAATCTAATTGATTTATATAACTGGCCTAAATAAGGGTATGAGTAATGGGATTTCAATGCCCTTTATGCGGAATTGAATTCGGGAATGATAGGCAGGCCTTTATGATGCATTTAAGGGTGAATAATGCCTGCCGTGATTATGCCGAGACGCTTCTTTGGGTTAAAGGAATTGATCTGGAGATATTGCAAGATCGCAAGGGGGGCTCAAATGATGATTCTAATAGTATTAATCCTAATTATAGGAATTGCCCTGATGATCTGGGCTAAAAGAAATAATATGATTTATGATGAAGATGAGAGATGCAAGGATTAAGAAAGATTGATGCCTGGTTTTCGAGAATACAGGTGATTCAAAAACAAACAATTAAATCGCTGACCTGGCTAGTGGTCGGGATAGTTTTTTTATACCTGGCACTGGCGAATTATTACCGATTGCTGGCTGTACCACAGGTGAATAATCATGGAGCAGTAATTGGCTGGACGATAGCGATGATTTTTTCAGTAATAAGAGCATTAAAATTGAGGGTTTTATAATATGCGCAAAAAAATTGAAATAACGATTTTACCTAACTTAGAAGCTGTGGATGCGGCCCTGAAGCGCCGCTGTGAAATTCAACGGGAACTTGACCTAATCAATATGGTGATGGTAGAGCAGATTGAGGCGGCAAAATCTAAGGCCGAGGCCGAAATGAAGCCGCTACATCATGAGGCGGAAATACTGGAAGCCTCGATTGAACAATATGCTATTCATCATAAAGAGGAGTTTGACATGACACGTTCGAAAGTATTGACTTTTGGGACGATTGGTTTCCGCAAGACGCCAGGAGCATTCAGACCACTGGCCAAATGGAATTGGGAGCAAATATTGCTCAAAATCCAGGATATGGGCTTGACTAATTTTATCAGGTATAAACCAAGTCTTGATAAGGAAGCCTTAGAGAAGGCCTATAAATCCCACGATATTGATGATGAGAGTTTATCAATAATGGGGCTAAAATTTGAGCAGAAGGATGAGTTTTATTTTGAACTGAAAAAGGAGGCCATTTCTTATAAGGATGAAACATGCCTGGAGAAGTCCTAAATCTTTTTGATTGTTATATTCCTCCGATGAGTGCGGATGATCGAAAGGTCCTGTCAATTCTACGCGGACATGACCGGTCGAATCCAATTGCGCGCACAGAGTTGGCAGAATTGGTTGGAATCTCCGGTCGGGAGATCCAGGATGTGGTGCGGCGGTTAATCATGGATTATGGGCAATTGATAGGCAGTTCGACGGATGCAAGAAATCCGGGATATTATATGATTGCGGATATAAAGGAAGCCGACAAGGTCTGTCACTCGCTTCGTCGCCGGGCGCTGAAGATTTTGGTACGAGTGGCGAAGATTCGGAAGATTAGCGTTCGGGAATTATTGGAACAAATGAAAATGGAACTAAATCTTGATGAATAAAAGATATGAATGATCGCATAAGCATGAAGAATAAGCCAAAATCTATTCCACCAATTCAGGAATGGCAACGGCGACGAATATTCGGGCTTGGCAAGCGTTTAGGGTTGGACCTTGATGGATTACGCATGGTTGCCGCACAATATAATGGAGGGTATCACCATTTGACTAAATTGAATTATGAGACGGCCCGGAAGATGATTAATGACCTGGCCCGTCAAGTAAAAAGTCGCAGGAAGAATGAGAAATGGATCTCTCCAGCACAAAAAGAATATATCAAATCATTATATGGTATTTTAGGTTGGAACGAATATGAATTTAATGCCTGGCTAAGTCGGTTTCATAGCTTTCGAGATATTAATGCTCCGGGGATTACACTCCAGAAGGCGCAAAATATTATCGAAGGCTTAAAGGCGATGGCCAAACGTAAAATCAAAAAAGAAAATGAATTAATGGAGATGGCCTCCGCGGAGAAACCGGCTTATGCCTGATTTGATTTATAGGAGGATGATATGTTGAAGAATTTATATGAAATGAGTGGTTTAGACCGTTATCGCAAGGTAGGGCCAGGCGAAATTGTGCTATCAATAATGAAAACCCAAAGAGGCAGAAAGGCCCGGATCGTTTTTGCCAACGATGTTCTGGCCCGGGCAGAATTGAAGGCTGGAGACCGGATTGTTATCGGGCTTGATGATGAAACCGAGCAGATGGTCATTTCAAAATCGGTCTTTGGATTTAAATTATATAAAGTACATAATTACAAAAATACTCAATGTACTTTTACAGTATTTCCTCTCAAGCCGGAGATGGGTTGGCCGGAAAAGAAGATCATTATAAATGATCCAATCATTAGTGGTGATAAATCAATCATTCTTAATCTAGGGCGATAAAATGCAGGATGAAGCAATCCACCGGATGTTAGCCAAGTTAGAAGATGGCCGCATTTATGAAATTAAGGAAGTGGCGGGTATTCTCCCCATTTCCGCGCGGGTAATATATAATTTAGTTACAACCGGTGAGATTGAAGCTTTCCGCTTTGGGGGAAGATGGAAAATTCCCTGGTCTTCATTAGAGAAATATATCCGAAATTCCTGGATGGCAGAGTCCAGGAAAAAGTAAAGACTTTATGCAGCATCCCTGCGAAATCATGTATCAATTCTCGAATGGGAAAATCTATGGCGAGACGCCAGGTATCTGCCGGATTACAGGTAAAGAATCAACAGGAATACCATTCGAGAAATGGGTCAAGGATACTTTCACGGATTTTGCTTATCTGAAGCCGGGAACGATCATCAGCAATGAGGCCCTTTTCTGCTTTGAGGAGCAATCTGAATTGATACAGCATATTGGGGTGAAAAACCCCAATATCGTCGGCGGAATCAAAATGTTTGTAAATTTATAGGATATTTTATGGTGTACAAACGTAGACATGCTAAAAAGGATGAGGGGCGACGCCTTTTTCGTCCCTCCATTCGTCTAACCAAAGACGAATGGGAACAGATTAAAGCCGCCGCTTATGCCTTGAAAATGTCCGTTAGTGATTGGATGGTTTTCAAGGCGAAGGAACAGAAGGGGAAATAGATCACCCTTATTTTTAGGTTTTTAGCCCCGCCTTTGAGCGGGGCTTTTTTTTATCTATAATCCTAACAATTTTTTACCAATTCGCCGATTTTCGCCGATTTTTGCCGTTTTCCTGTATGACATTATAACTATTTGTATTTTATATCGAGTATGGCAGATTTCTTAACGGCAGCCAAAAAGACCCTTTCCAATGAGGGCGGATATGTCAATAATTCCAATGATAGGGGTGGCGAAACTATTTGTGGCATTGCCCGCCAATTTTGGCCTTCCTGGGAAGGCTGGCCAAAGGTAGACGAGATCAAAGCCCAAATGGGTAGTTTCCGAGATGAATTTATTGATTTGCATTTTCGAGAAATGATTCTAAAATTCTATCGCGAGAATTTTTGGGACCAAATTGCTGGTGACCAAATACCTGACCAGGATTTGGCGAATGAATTATTTGATACTGCAGTGAACTCAAGTCCGAAGCGGGCGATAGAATTTTTGCAAACCGCCTTGAACCTTCTTAATCGCAACGGGAAATTATATAGTGATATTATTGTGGATGGCTGCATGGGCCGTCAGACAATTGCTACGACTTTAGTTTGCCTGAAGGTACGCGGGCCAGTAGTACTTTTCAATTTATTGAATATTTTGCAGGGCGCTCATTATGTTCATATTATGCAACGAGAACCATCCCAGGAGGAGTTCGCCATTGGCTGGCTCCGGCGGGTAGAAATAAAAAAAATATAAGTGAGGGAAAAAATGGCTGAAATCCAGAACGAAGTAAAACGTAAGCTCTCCAACAGCATCCAAATTATTCAGGAAGCACAAAAATTGGTGGGCGAGATTGAAGAAACAAATCCGGAAGTCATTGACCATTTAGTGGAGGTGATTGATAAACAATCCCAACTCCTGAATATTCTCATTGCGCAGACCCGCACTGGGATAAAAACCGAGACACCGGAAATTGATGACGGAGTGACCAGTGTACTGGATGATTACTATCGTCTGAAACGTGAAGAGATCCGCGCCAAACTAACTCATCTTGATTGGGAATTAGCCGCAAAATTGAGAAAGCAGCTAGGATTTGAGAAATAAATATGCCGAATTGGAAAGACAGATTTATGAGCTCCGGATCGAACTCCAGCAGAAACTTTTGGAACATTTCGAATATCATCGCGAGAACGAGTCCAAATGGGGACTTGTGAAAATCATGCGTGAACATCCCTTTAAGACTCTATTGATTGGAATCTTGATTGGTTTGGGTATTGTGGGCCTGATTAAAATCGATAATCTTTTGAGTTTAATCGTGAAACTATTTTAGATGTTTCAGATGGCTTATTCACAGAAAATAAAAGATGAAGCTTTTGACCTGTTCGTACAGGGTTTAAGCTACGATTCAATCATCAAAGAGATGAAACGTCGGCGACGGAAAGATTTCAAACTTTCCCGGAAAACCGTGACTGGCTGGGCTGAGGCTGGTAATTGGGAAGCCCGACGGGCGGCAATCCAGAGAGATGCTCAAATAGTGGCGGATAAAAAACGCGTTTCAATTTATGCCGAGATTCTAGACCGAATGAGTGTCCTAGAGGAGCAAATTCATAATCGCCTGGCGATGTTGACTCCCGTCACTTTTGAGGGTGGAGTCAACTCCCTGATCAAAATTCGCAAGTATGTGGACTCATTACGGGGTTCCAAGAACTCCGGGTTGAAGAGTGTCGGCAATAACATTGATACAATTGTTGGGGTAATCTGGAAAGTACTCTCAGAAGATGATGAAATTGGGCCACTCCTACATAACCGCGAAGATTATATTCTGCAAAAAATAGACGAAACACTGGAGAAAGAACTAGCATGAACAGTATTCTCTCATGGGTTGGCGGTAAAAGGTGCCTGCGTGAGAAGATCGCTTCCCTTATTCCTTCCGATATTAAATCATATATTGAACCATTCGGCGGAGCGGGCTGGGTATTGTTTTATAAAGATCGTTGGGCGAAACATGAAGTTTATAATGACTTGGATGGTGAACTCACCAATCTCTTCAGAACCGTAAAATTCCATCCTGAAGAATTGGCGCGAGAATTTAAGTTTATGATCGCATCACGTGAATTATTTAACCAGGTTAAAAATAATCGTGGATTAACCGAAATTCAGCGAGCGGCTCGATTTCTTTATATTGTCAAATTCAGTTTTGACTCGCTGATGGAAAGTTTTGCAACGGCCAAACTTGGATCAGGTGCAAAATCACATATCAATATTGTGAAGATGATGGAACAGGTTCATATTAGATTAGATAAAGTTATCATTGAAAATTTGGATTACGAAGAAATTTTTAAGCTATATGACAATCCAGAAGGATTCTTCTATTGTGATCCACCTTATATGCATGGTGTAACTTATCAATCTCAGGTCATTCCGTTCGATTATTATAAATTAAAATTGAACCTTAAAATACTGAAGGGACGTTGGTTATTATCACTCGATGATTGTCCGGAAGCTATTGAACTTTTCAATGAATTCAGAATCGAACATGTTGAACGTCGAAAAGGTATCGAAAGCAAATATGGCTCAATGATTTATAAGGAATTGCTAATTCGGAATTATTAATGATTGATAAAAATCAAATATTAAAAGCTTCCAAGACCAGCCTAAAGGTTAACCGGATCAAATCGGGTTCATTTCCAGAGTTTTTACTCAATCATGGGCATACCGATAAAGGGCCCTATACTTTTGAAAAACATGAGGTCTTTCGCTATATTGCTGAGAATCTGGTGAACTGGCCAGAAGTCTGGATATTGAAAGGTACCCAGATCGGTATTAGCACCCTCTTCCTCTGCTATTATATGTGGCTGATCACCGGCCGGGGCTATAATGTTGGCTACGGTCTGCCGACAAAGACCTTTTGCCACCGATTCATCAAGACCCGATTCAAGGTAGCGGTTCAGGCCGATCAGACCTTGCGAAACAAGATCAAGGTCACGACCTCGGAAGGTCTGATGGAAGTGGATAATCGGTGGCTTTATATGCTTGGCATGGAAGATATTTCTGATTCAATTTCTATTCCGCTGGATGCTATCGGTTATGATGAGGTTGATATTCTAAATACTGTAAATATGGCCTGGTCGCAGGATCGGGTAGGCGCATCGGATTTTGGGCAATTCTGCTATTTTTCGGTTGGTATGAATCCGGGCACAGGTATTGATGCCGGATTTAATGATTCTGATCAGCGCATTTGGTTGATTAAATGCTCACATTGCAAGCATGAATTCAACCTGGAGGAATCCTGGCCAAAAGAGGGGATTCCGGAATTTCTAAAATTTGATGGTTCCAAATATATTTTCATTTGCCCAAAATGCAGTAGACGATTTGATGTAGAAAAAGATGGCCGATTTGTAGCTAAATATCCTAGTCGAAAAGTTGTCGGTTTTCGGATTCCACAATTGATTGTTCCGCAGATTTCTATCGAGAAGATCATGACGCGCTGGGAGAAGGCACAGAAAAAGAAATCACTCCTGGCCAAATTTAATTGTAGTACCCTTGCTAAACCGGATGCGGGTGATCGGCAACGGATTACTGCTGAGGACTTGAATCGGGCTGCCGAAAATTACCCGCTGGCAGAATCAGCCACCTGGTCGGTGGGCGGCGCGGACGTCGGCGATTACTGTCATGTAACTTTTTGTGATATTTATGGTGATCGATTACGCTTCATCAGTATCCGCAAAGTATTTTCTGATAATATGGTCGAGGAAATGGCGAAAATGATCGAGGCATATGGATGTCGATGCTTCGTTATTGATGCCAAGCCGTTTCGAACGGAAGTTCGCAAACTTTACAATCTTTTTCCGAATATTGTGGTGTTGCAATATTTCAAGGATACCGGCTTTGCTGAAGGTGTGGAAGAGCATGAAGAAAAGGAATATCGGACTGTTCAGGAAGATCGCGACGACTCATTAGACGAATATACGGATTTATTTACAATGAATCCGCCGGGGATTATCATCCCGAAGTTCATTGATGGCGTTGATATAGTGGAAAGCGAATTTGGTCAGCATCACTTAAAAGGTGCTCAGAAAGAAGAATATCCGGATCCAAAAACCGGCAAGACGATTACCCGTTATCGCAAACAGATTGAGAACCATTATATGATGGCCGGTAACAATGCGAGAAAAGCCTTTCGCTTGTTGCAGATGGATTATGCGAGATTTGTGGGGGTACCACCGGTATTTGGGGAGTTAAGATGATAAAATTATGGCCAAGTTTATTTGCGAAAAATAATCCTGCTGATGGGCTGAAACTTCCGGAGGGGGGCCGCTCTTCCATTGAAGAACCGGCCTCTCTCTTGGGAGGAATTCAACGATATTCTACCTGGTTGGATGGGCTGAGCCCAGAATTGCCCGCCTGGGTGTATCAATTCTGTGAATTGGTTTCAATTATCAATCCAGATTTATCTCAGGCGGTCAAAAACTGGATCAATATTGCTAATACGGGGCATCAAATAATTATTGAAGGCACCGATGCAATAATTGACCGTGCTATCCAACGAATTAATGAAATTGCTTATTCGATATATCAAAAATCGGCTGGAGTTGACGGTTTGCTTAATCATTATCTTGCCCAGATTGCCCGCATGGGGGCAGTTTCCAGCGAAGATGAGCTCAATCTGAATCTGAAAGGTGTACGTCGGGTGCATCTGATACCGGTACGCAAGATTCGATTCAAATATATTGACGGCGATTATAAGCCTTACCAGATGTTGACGGATCCATTTTCTGCGCCGGTTAATAATGCTGATGACAATCTCATTCCGCTCAATGAAGTGACTTATCATATTTATGCCTATCAGACCATTGAGAATTCGCCTTATCCAATCCCGCCCATGCTGGCGGCTATTGAGCCTGTGATCACCCAGCGGGAAATGATTAAAAATATTCAATTCATTGCCAAAAAGCTTGGCCTACTTGGTCTGGTAGCCATGTCTCTGAAAGCGCCGGCTAAGAAGCCGAATGAAACCGAGGCGGAATACAAAGCCCGTGCTGAATCTTATGCTAATGATGTTATGACTTCGCTTCAGAAGAATTTCTCCCAGGGTTTGATGGTTAAATATGATGATCAAACTGTCGAACATTTTCCAATTACGGGGGAAGCACGCGGGGCCAAGGATGTTTTTCAAATTAATGAGGAGCAGGTTTTTTCTGGAATTGGTACCGATCCGGCCATGCATGGGCGGTCCTATTCAACAACCGAAACTTATGCTGGCGTGGTTTATAATATTTTGGTCCATTATGCTAACAATTTTCGGCGACTTGCTAAGCGGCGGCACGAATCCACATTACGGCTGGACCTTTTGACAATGGGTATTCCGGTAGATGGTGTTACGATGCAATGGAATCCGATTCCTGGCATGAATATTAGGGAAAAAGAAGAAGCCGAGGCCGTTCGAATCTCCAACATCATTCGGAAACGCGATGTGGGCATAATTAGCCAGGAGCAGGCCGCCCAGGAAATGGGTTATGATGAACCCTGGCTGAGTGATGAAGAGATTCGCAATATGGGGGCAGTATTCAATCAGGGGTCAGCACAGAATACGGAGAAGAAAAAAATAAGATTTCAATTTTCCAAACATTTACAGCAATATATTCTGGTTAGAGACCATATCAAATTGCAAAATGCCAAATCCCCCATTGAATTGACAGTGGCGGATGATGAGCTGACCAATCGGGTGCGGAAGTATTTGAATATTGTGCTCCCTTTCAATCAGGCTGCCAATGCCAAAGCTACCGAAGTAGTGATCAAGTATATCAGGGAACATAATTTTGAGGATTTCGACGATGAATATGATTTTGCCACCCGGATCACTAATCTGGCCGAAAGCGTAGTTGGTTTGGCTATGACTGACCAGGTGGTGAAGAATAAAATTATGACACAGGTCGCGCAGATTTTTACCTTTTACCGCCTGCAAGATCGGTCACTTTTTGATCCTTCTTCCCCGCTCTCCTTTTCCTTTAGTCCAGTTGATGAACGAGCCCTGGATTTTCTGAAGAGTATAGATCAATTTTATCTAGGCAAATATATCCGGAATACTGGCGTCCATAATCCGGTGGTGACCTTTCTGAAGGAGCAATATCTTGAAAAGGGCAAGTCGCTCTTCGACCGCGAGGGTTATGAGAAGTTCCGAGGCTTATTTGCTGACAGGCTGAAAGATCTAACCGAAGCCCAGGTCAGACGAATTATCAACACCTCGGTCAGCCGAATTCGCAATTGGGGGCATGTGGGGCAGTTGGCACAAGCCGGAATCAAGAGAGCCACTTATTATAATCCGGCCCCCATTGCAGAAATCTGTAAATATTTGAATGGTACCTCTGTCAGTGTGGATTCTCTCCGGGCGGGCATGGAAACCTTAATGGTCATGACGCCGGAAGAATATGAAAATTGGCTACATCCGATTGAACCGGCGGAGGCTGCCAGTTTAGATGATTTTGCGCTAAGCGGAGCGGGCCTGCCGCCTTTTCATCCGGAATGTAAAACACAATTGGTGGTAGAATGAAATCAAGGTTAGCATTGCAATTATTTTTCGCAGTAGCAGGGCGTTGCTACTGGGTAGAAACTAAAAAATAGGAGAAATAGGTATGAAGGTAGACGAATTAAAAACAATGCTTCATAAGCGAAATCTGAAGCCAGGTCAAAAATTTCCTCTACCACTACCAATTACGCTGGCCAATAGACCAGGGCGACCGGTAGAAGGCACTCCCTGGGTAGAATTCGATTTTCGATTATTGACAGGGCGTTACCTGGGTGAATCGGGTTATTTTCTGGATTTTTCTACGCCGGGGGTTCTGACTTCTGCCCTACCGCTCTTTCGGATGCAAAATGAAGGCGGTGTTCGAACCAAGCCCTTGAAATATCAGCGCAATCATAGCTATGAAATTCAAGATACGCTTGGCTATAGTCTATCAGTTGAAGCCAGTATAGAGGATGGCATCGAACAGATCACTGGTGTAGCCCGGTTGCATCGCGACCTGGCCGCCCGGGAAATTGAGATGCTCAGTACTGATCCACCACTTTTAGAATCAATCAGTTTATCCCTGGCTTTTGACTGGGTCCAATCGCATCCGGAAATGCGCTGGTGGCAGTTTATTGACCTATTAGGACATGAAGTGGATGGTCAAATTGTGCGGATCATAGTTACGGAAATATTGGAAATTTATCATATCGCACTGGTCTGGAATGGCGCCGATGAACAGGCGGTCAAACTAGCCCAGGCTAATCTATGGAAGAACGCCAAAGGCGACTTCAGCCATTTGGATTTAACCAACTCAAAAGAAGGAGAGGCAACCATGCTCGAAAAACTACTCAAAAAGTTCAATCTGACCAGCGAGGAGGAAATAGATGAACGCATCGAAAACCTGCTCGCCGCAGAGGCCAGAGTCGCCGAATTGGAAACAAAAATCGGCGCCCTGGAAACCAACCTTCAGGAACTGAATGCCAACAAACCATTAATCGAAATTGGCATGAAGTACCTGAAGAATCTAAAAACGGAAGTCAAAGGTCTGGCCGGGCTGGTACTGGGCCAACTCAGCGATTCGATGACCAGCCTGATCGATGCGGCTGACCTGACCAAACTCGAAGCACTTCGCCAGGAATTCAACGCCAAGGCAGCTGAACTTTTCCCGGCGAAATGCCAGGACTGCGGATCAACCAATGTCAGTCTGCGCTCCAGCCGCGAAGAATCCAAGCCAGCGCCAGTGAAACAAAATGAAACCCAATTCAAAATTAAATAAGGAGAGAAGCCATGAGTTACGACACAGAATTAGTAGGTATCGGCGTGACTGATCAGTTCACCGTGAACATTCATTCTGGCGATACCTTTACGAGAGGTACCCACGAAGGCTATCCGGTCAAATTTACCGGTAATCGAGAAATGGGACATTGTTCTGCTGATGACCATTTCGACGGCATCGTAGAAGCCATCAACAATGACGGTACGCTGACCGTCGTGAAACGCGGTTGGAAGAAAATCGCCTATTCTGGCACAGCCCCAACCGCCGGAAGAGTAAAACTGGAAGCCGACGGCGCCGGTGGAGTCCGGGAAGATTCCTCGGACGGCGAAGAATATTTAGTCGGCGATGTAGACACGACCAACGGCACCCTGACCATCTGGCTCGGGTAGCTCGTGTAATGAATAAAATTTTTAAAAGAGAGGTGTAAAGTGTACAAGAAAATCGACTTACAAAAATCAATGCTCCAGGAAGCAATGGCGCAGGGTATATCCCTGACCGATTATCTGGAAATGCTTGATCCATCTTCAGCATATCCGGGGACAGAATTAGACGCCTTTGAACGCCAATTGGCGGCAAGAGAACTAACCGTCAAAGGCCCTGGCAAGGTCGTCACCTTAGATGCTTTTTATGAAGAGGCTAACCGTGTGCTCTTCCCGGAATTCATTGATCGCAATGTCCGACTCGGTATGGTTATGGGGAAAAATGATGTGAGGGTCGAGGACCTGATCTACACTACCAGTGAAATCGATTCTGGTACTTACATGTCAGCAGCGGTAGATATGGCCAAAAAGCCACATCTCAAGAAAGTTGGCGAAGGCTCCAAGTTCCCGGAAATCAAAATCGTGATGAATAATAAGACCATTACCCTGGGAAAGGTTGGGACGGTAATCAAAGCCACTTATGAATATCGCCGCCGGGTCAAGGCCGATGTCTTTGCTAAGATGTTACAATATATTGGCATGACCATATCTCAGGACAAAGCCAACCTCGCTATCGACACGATTATCGATGGAACCGGTAACAATGATGTGGCAGCCGAAGTGGAATATTCGGAGGTGAATTACAACAATTTGATTGATTTCTTCCTGGGATTTTCACCCTTCTCCTGCAACATTCTGGTTGGTTCCACCACGATGGTGGGGGCCATTTTGAAACTGCCGGAGTTTAAGGACCCAATGATCGGCTTTGAATTCCAAAAGACCGGCGAATTCATGAATCCAATCGGATCTAATATGAAAACCAGCTCTAATTCCAAATTATCTACCACCAAAATGCTCGGAATTGATAATCGCTTCTTATTGGAGCAGGTGATTGAGAGAGGCTCTACCTTAACCGAAGCTGATAAATTGATCGATGGACAATGGGATGAGATCGTCATCAGCCAGGTATTTGGATTTGCCAAAACTTTCAATGAGGCGGGCAAAATCTGGGTACCAGCCTCGTAACAAGGAGTTTGAAGAGAGCGGGCAATAGCTCGCTCTCTTCTTCCAGCCATGAATAAGACGGCCAAAGTGAAAAAACCTGGAAAGATGGAACGGTTCAAGCGCTGGCTATTGAATAGCGAATGAACTCAAATGAGCACGCGAAAGATACTAAAAAAGAATTTCCTGCAATTAGAGGTGTCCAATGATCACCACCTATGACGATATTCGCGCCCTCGGCGGGTTCAAAGATGTAACTGATGCCGAACTTGAACCTTTTGTCAACCGGGCCGTCAATCGCCTGAAAAAGATTGTCGGCGAAATTATCTATGCCGATGCCGCTGCCACTACTCCCGAAAATGCCGAGCGTGCCGCAGACCTGAAAATGGCCGAGGCTTATTTCGTGCTATATTATGCACTGTCGAAACTCAATATGGTCTGGGTATCCGGTGGTGGTATTGCCCATCAAGGGCAGGTTGGCGATACGCTCTTCAAATTCCATAGCCCAAAAGAAATTGAAGAACAACGCCAGATGTACCTCAATGAAATCGATAGTATCCTGTCCAATTGGTTGGATACTCATTTTAATCCAACTATCGGCATTTCCGAAGTGATTGAGGAAGAGGATGAATAATCAATTTTTAGGAGGAATAAAAATGTTAATTCACAGCAACCCTATTTTTCTGCTTTTAGCGCTTGTGATTTGGGGTGCTATTATAATCACCGAGCCACCGGGAATTGCCCGATCCTGGTGGAGCGGACTTAAGCCCTGGCTATCCACCAACCTTTCTAACCTGGCTTCAGCCATTAATAATATCACCAACCTGCTGAACGGAAATCTGACCACTTTAGCTGGAGTGAGTATCTACCGCGCCCTGCTTACTCAAACCGGCACGGATGCACCAGAAGCAAATGTTCTGGAAAATAGTTTAGGAGATATAGTCTGGACTTATGATAATGTGGGAACTTATATCGGGACTCTTGAAGGAGGATTTGCCGGTACGCTCAAACCGATTAAGGAAACTCGAGATGGGGTATTGTTAAAAATTACTAAAATCGATAGCGACTCGGTCAAAATCGAAACAACGGACTTATCTCAGGAAACTCCTGCCCTGGCAGATGAATTGTTATCCGGCGATTTTATTGAACTTATAATCTATCCTGCTGAATAAGGAGAGGAAAAATGTCAATCAATTTAACCGAATTACCAAGTATTCCCCGATCCTGGTGGACCGGGCTAAAATCCTGGCTAACTACTAATCTAAATGCCATAGTCGCGAATTTGAATACCGCTGTTCAATCCAGTGAACTCGGTGTGACGGTAGCCACCCTGGAGGATGGCAAAATTCCTGTCAATCAGCTACCTAATATTTCAATCACCAACATTATCACTTCATCGCAAACAACTCTGGCAGCATATATCAGCGAAGAATGGGAATCCGGGGCTATCCAAATTGGTGATATTATTCAGGTCACGACGGCCGATGATTCTATCGAACTCTGGATGCTATATCAGAATGATGGCGACGAGGTTACGGATTATAAGAGGATTGAAGCCAGTAAGGTGGATTGGGAAAATATTCTGAATAAACCTAATCTGATTTCAGTCAATGATGAAAATGCAATAGTAGGCGAAAACAGCAATGTTTTGGCAGGTATAAGGAATTTTGTGATTGGCGATAATTCTATTGCTCAGGGTGAGGGTTGCACAACCGGCGGTAAGATTTTCATGAATTCAGAATATAATATTTCGGTAGTTGATAATAATACAGTAGATATTGTAGGCACAAATGTGACTGCTTATTTTGAAACAGGCAAGCCATTTTATGTATTGAGCTATGATATAGAGCCGATGTCTGAAATTTTTAATTTAGTTAGTGTAACTTATACTGGCGGTAATACAAGATTAGTTAAAAGTGGTGGGCGTGGATTTGAAGATGACTATTCCGGATTTATATATTTAATTGTTGGTAATGTAAGCCAAGGCAATTATGGAAGCGCTGAGGGTCTATTTTGTCATTCCATAGGGGGGAATTCACACGCCGAAGGTTATAATACAGTAGCTTCGGGCAACCATTCACACGCCGAAGGTAATAATACAGTAGCTTCGGGCAACCAGTCACACGCCGAAGGTGATTCTACAATGGCTTCAGGCAACCAGTCACACGCCGAAGGTAATACTACAGTAGCTTCGGGCACCGAGTCACACGCCGAAGGTGATTCTACAATAGCTTCGGGCGGTGTATCACACGCCGAAGGTTCAAATACAATAGCTTATGGCATTGCATCACACGCCGAAGGTTATAATTCTAAAGCCCTTAGAGATTATCAACATTCACGAGCATCGGGGCGTTTTTCTGAAATTGGTGATGCTCAGATGGGCTCGTTAGTTATGAGACGCCAAACTACCAGTGACACGCCATCACAATTGTTTATTGATGGAAGCTCGCAAAAGTTTAAGTTAGAGGATTCTAAATGCTACACTATGCGTATTATGGTGGTGGCTAAGAATGTTACTGATTCCTATTCTGCCAGCTGGATAATTGAGGGGCGGATTGATAATATTGGCGCTACGCCTGTCTGGGAAGAGATACGGAATGTTTTTTCTGAGACTACTGACTCGACCTTTGAGGTCAACAATGTAGCGGTGAGCGTGGTGACCGGTTCGCCAGACGAACTGAAAATTGGTGTAACTGGACAAGCGAGCCGGACTATTCGGTGGGTTGGTTATTTAGATTGGGTGGAGGTTTTTTAGTGAAACTCAGTTATCATTTTAACCAGCAGAAATTGAAACAATTTGTGGATGAGTGCGCCCGGGTAGGAGAAGACGCGCTAAAGAAGCTGGTTTTTATGGTTGAGGGGCGGGCTAAGAAGCTGGCACCCAAGCGTACTGGCAATCTTTGGCGGTCGATTACATCTGTCATTAATGGGGCTAAGGGTGTGGTGCGGGTTACGGCGGAGTATGGCATTTATGTTCATGAAGGAACGGGCATCTATGGCAAGCACGTCCATCCGATTGTGCCGGTCAGAAAGCAGGCACTTTTCTGGGAAGGCGCTGAGCATCCGTTTCGTTCGGTCAAAGGGCAGAGATCTAATCCGTTTTTATTGAATGCGTTGGAGCAAATTGCCGAAGAGAATTTAATTTGAGCAGGAATTCAGGATGATCCGGATAATTATAGCAGATTCCGATCCCAATGGTCATGGGGCCAATATCAAGGCAGCGATTAGCCTGGGTTATGGTAGTGATATTTCTTCACAGATCAGCATTCTGCCTACCTGGTCGGAAGCCATTGCTTATGTGCAGGCTCATCCTGAGGTGATTGCCCTGATTAGAAGTACAACGAATGTTCAGGACTATGTAGCAGCTGCCCAGACGGTTTATCCGCGGGTACAGACCTTTTTCCCGCTGGGGAGCAATTCATTCATTCGGCTTTATATTTTTGCCCAATCCGAGCCGCCGGTGATTATTACGGTGGGGGCGGGTGATTTCTGTGATCCCGATGCTGATCGGAATAATACTGGTTACGGTAATGGTCTGGAATTCTGGGACCATGATTTTATCATTGATGATGGGGGTGATCAGAGTAGTTTTTCGAATGGCATAATAGCCGGGAAAATGCTGAAGATTCGCGATACTTTGAATTGTTCCTGGTGGGAGGCGCGTTATCGTGCGCGGATGACTACGCCGAAGAGCGAACCGAATCGGCAGACCTCGCCCTGGGACTTATATAATGGCTATGGGCGGATTGATGTTGAGGCGGCACTGGCTTATACCGGTTCAATTCCCTGGGATGAATATGATCCTGCTCTGGGGACGATTGGGAATTTGGCTGCTGTTAGAAATGGCAATATCGTGGATATTACGCTTGATGCGGTTCATAATGCGTCTGGTTATCAAATTATTCGAAATGGGGAGACGATTTATTCTGGCTTGACCTATCAGGATACGATTAGTAACGGGTTATATGAATATCGCTATCGCGCGGTGAAGGGTGAGGAAGCGACTGATTTATCCGAAGTGGTTACGATTGATTATCGGCTGGGAGATATTGGGGCTCTGGCTGTTCATCGTGTTGGCAATCAGGTTTATTTGACAATGGCGGAAGTGGCTAATGCGCTCGAATATGCGATTTATCGGGACGATATTGAAATTTATCATGGTTCGGAATTGACCTTTGTAGACCGGATTTTACCTGGAGTTTATAGTTATGAATATATGGCCATCGGCGATCCGGATAAAACCACTTATTCGGCGCTGGTGACGGTTGAATGGACCTATGGAGGCGCTATGAAAGAATTTAAGACCGCACTCAAGGAAGTTTTAGTGGCGGCCCAGGCCACGCTGCTGACTTCCGTGAAGCGGATTGAAAAGACTGGCAGTTTTACGCCTAGCAAAGAAGATTTTGACCTGATATATTTTCAGGAACCGGTGGATAAATATCTGGCTGGTGACCATATTTGCCGGGCTATTGAAAGTACAGTGAATGTCTATTGTGTGGTATTATCGGACCTCAATAATCGTGAGCATCATGAGGAACGAGTCGAAGACCTGGCCTGGAAGGTAATTGATGTAATCTTAGCCAATCCAACATTGATTTGTGCCACTTATCCGGCAGGGTTATGCAATGCCAGAGCTTTCACTAAGATTGGCAATATCATCCATACCCAGGGCACTTTGACCAAGAATCAGATGCCGGTGGAGATAGCCACGTTTAGTGTGACGGGGCGTTATGAGATCAGAAATTAAAGGAAATTTCCCAACGTTGGGAAAATAAAAAAGGAGGTAAAAATATGTCAGAAGAATCCCAAACAACTGCGATGGAAAAAGTCCACAAGGGTTATTTGTTTGGTCCTCCGGAAAAGACTAAAAATACTCTGATAATCCGGGGTGCCAAAACCAAGTATGTTTACGTCTTCATACCGGGTGCTAAGACGCTCGTTCATGAAAAAGATGCTAAGGACCTTGAAAATAGAAATTTTAAAAAGGAGGAATAAAAGATGGCTTTTGACGAATCAATGCGATTTGGAGCTGCTGCTCTGTTAATCAAGTTATATGGTGGCGAAACTCTGACAGAACTGGCCGTGGACCAGTCGGAAGATGGGTGCGAATTCAAGTATGCGAGCAATTCCAAAGAAGTCAAGAGTGCTCAGCATACTGGTGTTTATAAGCGCCTGTTATCTGGTGAAAGCGCTTCGATTACCATAGGTATTCTGGAACATAGCATGGATGCTATCGCGCATGCCTTTGCGCATCCGACTACTGATGTCGTGGATGATTCTCAATCGACGCCGAAGAAGAAAAGCCTGGAATTTGGGGGACCACGTGATTTAACGGAATATACTGTCCAGGTAAAATCGCCGCAACCCGGCTCGGCTTCTTTGTTTGATAAAATTACCCTTTACCGCTGCACCGCCAAAGCCGATTTTTCGCAGGCTTATAAGGTTGGCGAGGAGCGGGTAATACCGGTAACTTTTGAAGCCTTAGCCGATATAGCTGGCATAGAAGGAACGGCTGGTACGCTGGGCGAGATTATCAGCGAATACGCCTAATAAGAGCCTAGAGGACAAAGAGTAATCTATGTTCTCTTCCGGCTCTGAGGAGAAAATATGTATACCTTTAAGTTCCAAGACACTACTATCATTATCCCGGATGAGTATAGCACGGAGGCGGTGGAAGCTTTTATTGGCGTCCTGGCCGAAGCCAATTTAGAAACTCTGGCACAGAAGTTGGTGCAGGGGTTTACACCTGAGTTAAAATCAGATGGTAATGATCTTAAGATTAATCTTGCCGAAATATTCAAGGGCAATTGGCTTTCGCCGATTTTGGATGCCATCAGCAATGCCGGTTTAATTCACAAGGCGGCGGCCTGCGCCCTCTATGAGGTTGGCAATGAGGACTTTAGGCCAGAGGTGATTGTTTCCCGCCGAGAGTTGACTCGCAAACTGCCATTGAAAATCACGATCCCGGCGGTGATCAATTTTTTATCTTTCGTCATCGAGTCCATCAGGAACTCGATGACCTTGCTGAAGAAATCGCCAAAAGACGCCGCAGGGACCGGGAAATGTGGTCGGACGAAATAAGCCCGGAATATTACGGTTGGTGGCCGATTATTTTTGCGGTCGCTGAGGGTGATATTACCCGCTCGATTTGGATACGTCGTAATATTTCGCAGCTTAAACTAGTCTGGTGGTATCGGATGCTGGTCAGGCGCAGCAATGCCATCCGGGATGATTATAAAGGTAAAATAGAATTCAAGGGCACCGGTGGACTGGCCGAACGCATTGCACAAATGACTGGCTGGGAAATCAAAAGAGAGAAAAAGGCTAATTAAATGGCTGAACAAAAGATAGTTGGTAATCTGGAAGCCTGGATCACTCTGAAGGGGGCGCAGCAATTTGTGGCTGAAACAAACCGGGTGATGCAAAATGTCCAGATGAATATGGGGAAAATTGAACGTTCAGCCCGCAAAATTATATTGTTACTTACTGGCATCGGTGGCGCGGCGATTAAAATGACTTCAGATTTTGAGCGCGGGATTACAGAAATATCAACGCTGGGTGATTATACCAAAGAACAACTGGATGAAATCGAAAAGGGGATTCGCAAGACCGCTGAAGCCACCGGTGAAAGCCTGGCCGACCTGACCAAAGCCCGTTATGATATAATTTCCTCCGGATTTGAGAGTGTGGCTGATTCGGAGAAGCTCATGGCAAAGGCTGCGGAAGCAGCAATTGGCGGTGTTTCAGATGTAGCCACTACCGCCAAAGTGGGGGTTGGTATCCTGAACTCCTACAAGATGGGCATTCAAGGAGTTGATGAAGTTTATGACATGCTTTTTGCTACCATAAAGTATGGTACCACGACCATGGAAGAACTGGCGCCTTCTATTGGTCAACTTACTCCGATTGCCTATGCCGCTCATTTATCTTTGAAAAATCTCGGGGCGGTGATTGCTACCGTGACGAATGCCGGAATTGAAACGCCCATTGCGATTACGGCAATTCGCGGGGCCTTGCTGGCATTAGTGGCACCAACAGAGGCCGCTCGCCAAGCCATGCGGGAAATGGGCATCGAGGTCAAATATTTGAATGATGGAACTCTGGATATTCTGGGAACCATGGCCCAATTTCAGGGCCTGCCTTTAAATGTGATTCAACGGATTATTCCTGACGTTCGGGCTGCCAATGGCATCCAGGTGTTGGCTAATAATTTTGATATTTTATCTAAAAATGTCGCAAGATTCACTGACATAAGCGGCTCGTCTCAGGCGGCAGCCGAAAAGATGGATCAATCCTTTGACCGACTATGGAAAAAAACGCTGCAGAAATTCAAAGGACTAATGATCGACCTGGGGAAAGAGCTTTTGCTGAAAGTGGCAGATGGAATAGACGCCATAAATAGCCGGGTGGAGCTTTTTCAGCCTAAACTACAAGAATTAATAGCCGGCATCGGCAAGATCGTTGGCTGGGTGGTTGAGCATCCCGACCTGATTGGCAAATTATTCATATATACAATAATTGCCAAAGTGACAATGGGATTATTTAATCTGGGCACGGCGATTGTCGGGGTTGCGACGGCATTAAAGACGCTTTCGATTGCGGTATTCACCAATCCAGTAACAGCAGTGTTAGGAACCCTGGCAGTGGGGATTACGGGCGTAGCCTTAGCCATCAAGCAATTCAAGAGCTCGCTGGATGCGCTCGATCCAGCCCAGATGGATAAGGTCTTCTATGTACCGCCAGGCATGATGAAATATGAGGAGTGGTATGCGAAGAATAAAACTAAATTGGAAGAACTCCGGGCACTTTTGAATGATGACGCAGCCTTTGCCGAACAGGTTAAAAATCTCTATCGGCAATATCTTCAGGGCAAGGAGGTTTTCCAAATTGGAACTGGCCGAACGATCGAAATTGTCGAATCAGGAACCAAGGCAGCAGTCACCTCTGTGCCCACCGGTGGGGCTACCAAGCCGGCCAGGAACCAGATGACTGCCGAAGAGGCCGAATTTCAGATGAATCTGGCCTTAATTACAGCCCTGGGAGAGGCTGAGCGACTCAAGATTCAAAAAGAAGGTCTGGCTAAACAACTCAGTTTACTTGATGCTGGCGACGAAGATTATCTGAATAAAAAACGAAATCTTGAATTGAAATTAGCCCAAGTTGACAAGGCGATTGCCGATAATGCTATCCAGACGCAAATGGCTAAGATCGACCATGAATTGGAATTATCCTTATTAACTGCTAGTTCAGAAGAAGAAAGGCTGCGGATTCAAAAAGCTGCCGATGAAAAGAAACTGGCCTTATTTAAAGCTGGGTCAGATGAATATTTGGCCCTGAAACGCAAGGTGGAGATTGATGCTACTCAGATTGAAGTACAGGAATTGGAGGTGCGAAAACAAAAACAAATCGAATATATTCAGACCATTTTATCGGCAATTAGGACAATTGCTAGCAGCATTGGCGGGGCGCTCAGCTGGGCGAGGGACTCGATCAAAGAAATGTTCAAATCAATTCTTATTACGATCATTGATGCGATAGAGCGCCTTGCAGTGCTAGCAAAAATTCAGGATGCGATTCGAATTCATTTTAGCGGTGGTGTTCTCAGTCCGAAAGCCTGGATGGAGTTTTTGGCCAATAATGCTCATTTAATTGGTACAATGGCGCTTTTGGAAGCCGCCAAGGGGGGGATAGCGGCTTTAGCCCAAGGAGCGTTAATTACTAATCCAACTCTGGCAATGATTGCTGAAGCAGGAGTTCCAGAGATTGTGGCTCCAGTACCGGATTTTAATGATTTTGTGGCAAGAATATCAGTGGGTAATCCAGAACTCTTAGCCGAGGTACGGGGCATGCGAGCAGATATTGCGGGGCTACAGAAAACCATGAAGAACTTCCATATGGAAACCGAAATAACTGATAAGGGCTTTCGGGTATTGTATAAGAATATGAATGCCCGCGACAGCCGGAGTAAACTGAAATGACCACTAGGGGGAATGAGGTATTGCAGTATTGCCTAAGCGATCCATTCGCGGATTTTACAGAGAAATATGATGGTTCGCTTTTTGAATTCCAGAAGAACGAAGTTAACTTAGATGTTGGGCGGGAAGGCTTTGACTTACTCAACTATGACGATATCGTTACGCTCAAAAAGAACGATGTGACGATCAAGGGCATTGTGACGATGAAGGAGCGTGATGCTATCACTGGTAGAGGAACGATTAGAATCTATGATGGTAATATCCTGGCACAGAGAGCTATCCCGGCGACGACGATTTATAATGCGGACGCCTATTCCATTCTGAAACAATTGAATAATGCCGGAGGAAGAATTTTTCAATCGATCGATGCCGTATTTGGCGAAGTTGCGTTGAATAGTTATTCACTCCGGAAAATCATCAATGATCTGGAAGTGCAGCTTGGACCGCCATTACAGTTGGGATATTTGATGTTTGAGAATAAAGCCCAATATGGCATTTATATCTTACATGGCCCGGTGATCTATTATTGTAGGAATTATTTGGGTGAAGTGGTGACTTCATATGAATTGCAGCCTTCTTATGATGGCTGGATAGAGGTAAGCGCTCCGCCAGTGGAATCCAGCGAATATATCCGGAATTATTATAAGAATAAGCTCACCGATATGCTGGGAATCGAATATCAGTATGTCAAGGACATGCAATTTGTATGGGTAAAAAACCAGAATATTGCTTTCGCTTTTGTTTTGAAACAAAAGAATGATAAGGATTATTTGACCGTTTGGTGCATAATTGATTATAATGCGGTTGGTCTGGCGGGTTTGAATCTCAGCGCCGCTCAGCAGGTGTTTTCCAATATAATATCGGACATCTGTTTCATGTATGATTGCTATTTTTATGTTGAGAACTTCAGCAAATTGGTGATCCGGCCGCATGGCACTGCTATTACCGGTGTGGACATTACAAATTCTCGGGAATGGATCAAAGAAGCCAAACAGGTTTTGGAAGAGGGTGCGTTTGAGAATTACTCCCTGCGGACCACGCCTATCACCGGTGATAATGCCTGGGGACTTTCTGATACTGAGATCGCTCATCTCAATAATCATTATCGGCTGAATTATGTCTATATCCTGAAAACAATTATTAAAGCCGTCCGGGTAAATATTAACAGCAATCCATTTGCATCGCTGAAATTATATAATCAGGTTTATGATTCCGGCCTCGATCTCGGTAGCGTCCGGTCGATTGCCTATCTCAATGAGGGACGAGTAGCGGAATTTGTACTTTATCGATATCTCTCGACTAATCAGTTTAATGATTGGTGGCGATTATGAATGATTTTTGGGGCACGCATCCGCCTAAATTAGTTTTGCGACAGGATGATGAAACGGTGCAAACCATTTTATTGCCAATTCCGCAAAAGATGCGAATTCAACAGGTGCCGGAATTTGAAACCGAAAAAAATTATCTCGGCAACGTCATTTATGAGGAGAAATTTTTCCGATTTAGGATAGATTTGCGTTTTGAAGATTTAACGGCGGAAATGATTGATTACATTTATACTGCCCTGGCATGGCCGAAAGAAATTAATTTTCATCCGGATCGAGAGGTGGATTATTTTGCGATACCGGTTACGGTTGAGGATTATGAAGAAGAGGACCTGGAGGATAAGGTTTTTTTGAAGGCGATTGACATTACTTTACGGGGCAAGGATCGTAGTAAGACAATCTTAAAAGGATTGGAATCGCTGTTGGTCATTGATGAAGATGAATGTATTATGACAATTTAGGAGGTTATATGAGCAGGTGGACGATTAGTTTTAAAGATGCTTCAACTGGTCTTGGTATTACTGGGTTGGATGTTGATTTATATAGTGCGGCGGGGGTTAAAATTGCTGATTTTGTTGAGAAAGGTAATGGTAGTTATTATGTTGATATTAGCCAGACGGCTAATTATCGGGTGAAATGTAATGGTAATTATGTTGATATTTATGAGAATACCCATAAGACAACCACAGACGTGCTGGTTAATAGTCATGTTGATGATGAAACCTTAGAATATGTGGATATTGGTGGTGGTGTTTATAAGTTACGCATTAAAGATGGTGGTGTGGGTGCTTCTAAACTTGGTGATGATGTGGCTGGGGATGGCCTGGTCCAAAATCCCAGCGGGTCGCTAAGTCCAGATGTGGATAATAGTACGCTCGAAATTGATGCTGAGACGAAGAAAATCAAGGTCGTAGATGATGTATTTGTGACGGAGGCAGACGTTGCAGAATTATTAGGTGATCCGACGTTTACCTATCAAAATAAGGTTACTAATAATGCAGCAGTCAATGCTAATATTGATGCAATCGATAAAATTCTTGGGGATATGGATTTTTCAACTGATCCTTTATTGAAGTCGTTAATTTCGTTTAGAACAGCCTCGCCACAATATTTTAATTTTACGAATATCATAAAATCCCTTTCAAATCAGGTTAATAATCTGAAAATAGCATTTACTCAGGGGCTAACGGCCTTTAGTCGCCGAACTGTTTTTAATGATAATACAGTAGCGGCAGAAGCGAGTGGTAGTGAAGCTGCAGCCTTTCCCATTTATCTCCAATCCAATACTACTGCTAAGATTAAACGGCGTGGTCTTTTTGATAAGTTATCAAATGATAGTTATCTTTATGTTAGTTGTTTGTTATATCATATTCCACCAGGTTCATCACCCACAGATGAGGCTTGTTTGCTGATTGAAATATTATATGATGGCATTGTTATGATGAGTCATGGTTTAAATTCCGCCGTAACGGAAGATGCCGATCGAGCTTCCAAAATGCAAAGGATTTATATTGATATTTCGGCTCTGGATAATGGTAAAAAATATGAGGTTCGATTATCATTATCTTTATTAGATGGAGCGGCAGATACAAGCGCGGCTATGTCTGAACCAAATGTAGAGGTAACCAAATCCTGTGACTGATATTTTTGATGCGATTCAGGATGGGACAATGAAAGGTTTAGACCTATATGGAAGGTTGAGGCTGGACCAAAATAATGGTGTACCTCTCCCCTATAGTGTATTGCCCGCAGAAGTCATCGCCCATTTAAATGATTTTGCCAATCCTCATAAAGTTCCGTCGACGATATCATTTGGTTATCTTGATACTATTACGGCGAGTGAAGAAACCATTGAGGAATATGCCAGGACGGTTGATGGTGTCGGCAATGAATATGGTCATCGCATGATACGTGATGGGAAAGTTACGGGTATTGCATTTGTTTATATGTGCGAAGGACTTACCGGCCAAAGTGAAATAACGCTTATAGTTTTAAAGAATGGACTTGCAACTGAAGTCAGTATTGGAGGTGTTATTCCTACAATTGGAAATGGGTTAGGAGGCTATTCACGTACTAATTCTTATTTTAAAGCTGGTGATACGATTGGTGTTAAGATTAGTCTTTATAATGATGCCGGTTCTTGCAGTGTTTCTAATTTTACGATTGACTTGGAAATCGAGATAGAATCGAGGGATGGATTATGAAAAAAAGATTTTTTGAACTGATATATAAAATGATGGGGTTAAAAGTTATAGTCTGGATGATTATAACGATTTTGTGGGTATTAAAATTGATCCAGATTGACGGCTGGCAATATTTACTGTTTACGGCTGGAGTGATTGGTTTGCGTGACTTGAATAAGCGGATGTATCAGGAGCCAGGCAGTAAACCATTAGATTTTTTTGATTCATATAAATGAAAACGATCCGATTATTGATTTTTATGGTGATAGGTATTATTTTGGTCATTATACTTGACCAGGTGAAACAATTAATACGTCCTGAGGTTACCCAGATTGTTCGGGATACCCTTTGGATTCATTTAGAAGGGGAAGATTCTATCAGGATAGCACGCCAGGCTAAACTTGGGATGATTCGCCCCACATCGGATATGAAGATTCTGCCCATGAAAGAATATCATCAACTTTTGGCTTCAATAGGTCTGGCAGATACAATTCATATTCACGACACTATTATGGTAGATTTTAGATACTCAGTATATCAATCAGTAATTGATACGGCCGCTATTCTAACGTTACGAGATTCGATTAGCGGTGATTCTGCAACAGCATCGATATATGCTAAAGCAATTTATACTTTGCCGCCGGTTAATCAACACGAGATTATCCTAAATCTGCGGAATATTGAAATCCAGCATACCAACTCTTATCCAATAACCAAACCGAATCGCTGGTATGCTTTATCTAATTGGTCTATGAGTGATTTAAAGCGGGGTGCAATAATCGCCACCGCTCTTATTATTGGGCTCAAATTAATGTCCAATTAAAATTAGCACTTTTATCTATTCAATTTATTATATTACCTGGTCAAATTGAAAATTGGGTATATTTATTGTGCACATTTTACCATTTTATCGCGCTCGGCGCCAATATTGGACATAATAACCCTAAACTGCAACGGAATAAGAATACAGCCGTTTAAGGGATGATTGCATGCGTAAAAAAATTATAATCGTTGTTGCGATTA
>Ga0067045_1028509_pt1 | contig 32119 bp, 20 predicted proteins | sample TerdegcTABiofilm_FD_59184 | JGI IMG/M metagenome (GOLD analysis project Ga0067045, IMG submission 59184) | Combined Assembly of (Gp0054472, Gp0054536) Wastewater bioreactor microbial communities from Singapore -Terephthalate degrading...
CTGCCGAGGTGCGGGCAGGTCGGCGACCTGCCCCGCAGGGGAGTGCGTCAGCCGGCGCACGATTGCCGCAACTGCCACTGGCGGTCCCAGCGTTCGTACTGCGGATCGCCGCGGCGGAAGGTGAAGACGGCGTCCGGCAGACGCTCGCCCCGTTTGTCGGTCGAGTGAACGCGAACCAAAACGGCGCCGTCGGAACGGCGTTCAAGATCCCAGGACTGCGGTTCCATGTTTAACTGTAGCGAATGATTCGGGACGCGGCAAAGCAAGTCAGCCGGTCTACGGTGGGGGCGTATGGGGGAGGACCAATCCGCCATGCGGAGGAAGGACTTCGCGCCATTCTAGCGTTCTTCCCGACAAAATCCAGCCCGATTCCGCCAGGCCCCCTCCAGTTCCAGGAGACGGCGTTTCGTGGGCAGGCCGCCTGGCCCGGAGTAACCGTGGAGCCCGCCGTCGGCGCCCAGCACGCGGTGGCAGGGGATGATCAGAGGAATCCGGTTGGCCGCCATGCAACGGCCCACAGCGCGGGCCGCACCGGGAGCCCCGGCCTTTGCTGCAAGTTGCCCATAGGAAAGCATGCTCCCCCACGGAATGCGGCGGCAGGCATCGATCACGCGACGCTGAAACGCGGTCGCGTCGCCGAGGTCGACCTCGATGTCCAGAAACGAGTCCTCCGCACCGGCGGCGTACGCTTGGAGCCTCGCCACAAGCCCACGATTCCACGGGCATCGCGGCGTCTCGACCCGCGAGGGGAGACGCAGGGCGAGGACGGCACGATCGGCCGACGGGTAGCCGAACGCGAGTCCTTTCAGGATTGCGTCGCGGCCCAGGATCGCCATCCATCCCAGGCGGCTCCGAAAAGTCCACACTTGATGGACCCGGCAGGATCCCACCAGGCACCTCACGAAAGCGGAAAGCGGAAAGCGGAAAGCCGAAGCCCCAAGCCCAAAGCCCCAAAACCAAAGTCCAAAGCCCTCGCCGACTGTCCCCGGAGTGCATTATCGGGTCCCTCCGGCATCGTGGCTACCGTGCCCGTGTCGATCTGGATGCCCCCATGACTAGGTGGATCTGGACTAAGCCCTTCAAGGGGCCGCTTTGACAGTTCCCGGGCGCCAGCCCTATACTACAGCAGTCGGAGAAACAGCTTCTCGGTGGCACGTAATCCCTCGATTGGCTGGATAGCCGCGACCTTCTCAACGAAACAGGGACTCCCTGCATGAACCGTTACAGTTCCTTGTGCGACGATTTCTATATCAATCTGAATCTCAGCACGGAGATGGAACTGCCCCACAACCGAGAGACGATCCTTCACTTCTTCGAGCGGCTCCAGAAGAGCTACCCGACGATGCGCAACTTCTACTGCCGGGAGCGGGGGGACTTCGTGCTCGAGGAGGATAAAGACCAGGGGGCCTATCGCTGGTGTACGATCGAACCGCGCCGGATCTGCTCGGGCCAGGTCAATCCCACGACGACTTCGGAGGCGCTGGACCAGCACCGGCTGGTTCTGGAGTTGGCCCCCTACACGCTTACCGTCAGCCCGTTGGATTGCGAGGCCCTCGACCTGCTCTACGGCTTCGATTTCACGTACCGGGGAAACCACAACCAGGTGGTCGCCGAGGCCCTGGGAGTCCCGCCGCCCATGGAACGGCTCCTTGAAATCCCCGGGACCACCGTGATCAACCATGAGCCCTCCGTGACCATTGCCCTGGACGAGGAATGCCGCCTCCAGTGCCGGGTGAGCGTCGAGACCCGGACCAACGCCTACCAGGTCCGGACCGGCGAATTCCCGGAGGAGCAGTTGAGTGTCTACGTCACTGCCCGGCAGTACGGCAGCCTCGCCGCGGACCGCACCTTCTCGGAGATGCTCGACAAGCTGAACGAGGTTTGCCAGGAGATCCTGGAGAACCACGTGATCGATCACGTGCTGCGTCCGTTGGCGCGGACCATCGCGATGAAGTGACCGGCACGATCGGCGTTCCTGGCGATTCGCGGACAGGCCTGGGACTGGCTCCGGTGAACGGCTGGACGCCGCGTCACAATAGGCTGTTCCATTCGGGTGGCACGCCCTGAAAGGGCGTGGCGAATCGCCGAGTTCGACACTGACGCCCCCCACGCCCTTTCAGGACGTGCCACCCGCCGTGAGAATCGTTCAAGTTGTCTTGATTGGTTCACAGCGGCTTGACGGTGGTGACCCAAAGAAAGGGCTTGCCGGCCTCGTCGAGGCGGACTTCGCCCTTCAGCCCGGCCTGGGAAAGGACCTTGCGGAGCAACTGGTTCGACGTGATGCGGCTCTGCGGGGAGTTGACTGTCTTCTTGCCCGGTTCGATCCCGTGACGCGCCAGGGCGTTGTGATCGAAGAGGAAGGGGAGATTCAGGCGTTTCGCCATCGCATCCAGCACCGTGGTGACGGGCACCTCCTGGATATTCGCGTTGAACGACTCATACAGTGCCGGAAGGATGCGCGGGAGGGGCTTCTCAGGCGGCCAACCCACCGGCCAGACATCCGTGCCGCGCTTCGCAGCAACGACGCGGTACTCCAGCCCGCCCCGGTCCTGAGATTGGGGCACCAGCCCCAAGCCGGCCGGGCGCAGCAGGCACGCCAAAGCCGTCCCGCACGAGAGGCCGGAAAGCTCTTCGGCAACCTTGCTCTCTTCGTCGGAGTCCGGAAGCCGGGCCTCGATCCGCAGCGGCACCGTCAACTGCTCGCCGATCTTCCGCACGACGGCGGCGCGGTCGGCCTCCGTCGTGGAGAATCCGACCGGTTGGGCGAGGTCCTTCCTGGCCTTCTCGAACTCCTCGGGGCGGAGCCCGAACGCCCCGCGCGACTCCTCGTGCTTTTCCTCGATCCCTTTTTCGGCCAGTTGCGTGAGCCACCGGGCGACTTGAGGGGCCTCGGCCAGCCGGAACCGCCGACCCGGGAAAACGAGTTCGTCGCCGGTCGTGATCAGCCCCGTAACGAGATAGGTCACGTCCGGTTGGTTGCCCAAGACCTCGATCCCCACCTCCTCGGGAGAGCCCGCACGGATCCGGAGGTCGGAAACCCCGGCACCCGACAGCGCACGGAGCCAGGCCTGCTGGCTGGTGATGCTGGCCTGCTTGTCGGCAAAGAGTTCGAGTTTCACCCGCCCAGCCCCTTCCACCGAAGCAGGCGAGCGAAGGCCCAGGGCGACCAGGCACCCTAGCACAGCCGCCTGTCGTGTCCATCGGAGGAGGGACGGACCGCAAGGCGGGCAACAGACGAGGCGATGGGGTGAAATCATGGTATTCCAGGGGACAGCGGAGACGGACGAGTTGACGGAGTCCGCCAGGGTTTCCTGATCGACAAAGCCTCAACCGTAGGGCCGCTTCAGAATTATACCATGGAGGAGTCCACCCTCCGGGGATTGCAGACGACCACCAATCCGGTCAAAATGTCGGACGCAGCCGTTCGGCAGCCGCCCCCGGCTGTGTGTGGCGCAGCCGCCCCCGGCTGTGTGTGGCACAGCCGCCCCCGGCTGTGTGTGGCACAGCCGCCCCCGGCTGTGCCGCGCCCCCGGCTTTCGGACCGCCGAGGGCGGGCGCGCCCCAAGTCCAGCACCGTTTCGCAGAAGGAGTCCACGATGCCGCGTCCTGTCACGATGTTCACCGGCCAATGGGCCGATTTGTCGCTGGAGACCCTGGCGGCCAAGTGCCGCGGGTTCGGCTTCGACGGGCTGGAACTCGCCTGCTGGGGGGACCATTTTGAAGTCCCCAAGGCCCTGGCCGACGACCAGTACTGCGCCAACCGCCGCAAGCTCCTGGAGAAGCATGGCATGCAGGTGTTCGCCGTCAGCGCGCACCTGGTCGGCCAGGCCGTGCTCGACGTGATCGACGCCCGGCACCAGGCCATCCTCCCGCCGCACGTTTGGGGCGACGGCGATCCGGCAGGCGTGAACAAGCGGGCCGCGGAGGAACTCAAGGCCACGGCCCGGGCCGCGCAGAGGCTGGGCGTCAGCGTGGTCAACGGCTTCACGGGCTCGAGCATCTGGCAATGGCTCTATTCCTTCCCACCGGTGTCGCCGGCCGCGATCGACGACGGCTTCAAGCTGCTGGCCGAACGGTTCCATCCGATCCTCGACGTCTTCGGCGAGTGCGGCGTGAAGTTCGCCCTGGAAGTCCACCCCACGGAGATCGCGTTTGACTTCTACACGGCCGAGCGGGCCCTGGAAGCGTTGGACCGCCGCGAGGAATTCGGCTTCAATTTCGACCCCAGCCACCTGATCTGGCAGGGGGTTGACCCGGTGGAGTTTCTCCGAGCGTTCCCCGATCGGATCTACCACGTCCACATGAAGGACGCGATCGTGAAGCTCAACGGGCGCAGCGGGATCCTCGCGAGCCACTTGAATTTCGGCGATCCGCGTCGCGGTTGGGACTTCCGCTCTCTGGGCCGCGGCGGGGTGAATTTCGAGGAAATCCTCCGCGCGTTGAACGATATCGGCTACAAGGGCCCCCTCTCCGTGGAATGGGAAGACTGCGGCATGGACCGCGACCACGGCGCCAAGGAGGCCTGCGAGTTCGTCAAACGCATCGACTTCGAGCCGAGCCGCGTGGCGTTCGACGCCGCGTTCGATAAAGAAGAGCAGAAGAAGAAATGATGGGCGGAGGGGAGAACCGAGAGCAAGATCGATGGCCGCGAATCTCGATAAGCCGAATCGGTGGAAGCAGGACACGCAAGCCTCGGTTGACCACTACAACAAGTGGTTCATGAAGTTTGCGCCGAAGGCATTTCGAGACACACGGATTGAGGTCACCAGGAGTGTAGAGCAGGCGATTCTCCAAAGCAGCCATATGCGGAACCTGTCTCCCGAGTTGTTGCGGTCCCAGCCCAGCGTCCTGCCGACACTCCGCATGTCGTGCTGCCCCCCACTCGCCGTAGACAGGCTCATCGGCCTTGCGGACACAAGCAAGAGCCTCGTTGAGAACATGGAAGACGGCAAGTTGTCTGCAAGGATGCCCGCCGAGACGGTGGCCCTTCACCTGGCGAAGGTGGTCAGGGTAATCAGCAAGCTACTCGACCCCGACATCTTCGTTTGGATTCCTGAGCGCAGGGCCCCCACCGCAGAGGAGAGACATAGGGCGTCAACGATTGTTGCAGACAGGCTCACGGGGGCGGTTGCCAACCCGATCATCAGGAACGCTCAAGAGAAACGCCAGCTTCGCGTAATGGAGGCATACCTCATCCGGAAGGGTTACGCCAAGAAATCGCATCCGCCTAACGTTCCGCTGGATAGAATGACGCCGGGAACCTTCACGTTCCACTATCCCGTGGTGACCGGAAATGAGACACACAAAGTCAACGTGTCGGTCGATGCTCTGATTCAACCGCACGTTTCGCGAGCCAATCGACTCCCCGTAATGGTTGAGGCGAAATCCGCGGGCGACTTCACGAACACGAACAAGAGGCGAAAGGAGGAGGCAAAGAAGATTAGCCAACTCACGGCCACCTACGGGGATGGCATCTGCTATGTCGTGTTCCTTTGCGGGTACTTCGACAGCGGGTATTTGGGATATGAGGCCGCCGACGGCATTGACTGGGTTTGGGAGCATCGGATCGAGGATTTTGAGCAGTTGGGAATCTAGGGCATGCCAGCCATACTTGAAGCCGAAGTCACGCGGCTGGCCGAACAACAGCGGCTCGACCAGCTCAAGACTGCCCGAGAACGCAACAAGTGGGGGCAGTTTGCCACCCCGCCGGCCCTGTCCCTCGATATTGCCCAATACGCCTGGAGCAGGCTGCGGCACCGGAGGGGCGGGTTTCAGTTCCTAGACCCTGCTGTGGGTACGGGATCGTTCTTCGGAGCTTTCCTCCAAGCATTCCCGAAGGACCGTATTGAAGTCGCAACAGGGATCGAACTGGACAAACCGTTCGCCGAAGCGGCAACAGCCATCTGGCGACAGCATGGCTTGCACGTGATCCAGGGGGACTTCACGAAGCAGAAGCCGGAATCCGCGTCGAACGTCATCCTGAGCAACCCGCCCTATGTTCGGCATCATCATTTGATTGCAGAGGACAAACAGAGGTTAGCCGAGTTGGCTCAACGTGCCACCGGCCTTCGGTTGAGCGGGTTGGCTGGCCTATACTGCTATTTCATGCTCATCGCTCATGCTTGGCTCGCAGAGAACGGCCTCGCGGCTTGGCTAGTTCCCTCCGAGTTCATGGACGTGAACTATGGCGATGAGGTGAAGCGGTATTTGACGGAGCGAGTCTCCTTGCTCCAGATACATCGGTTCTGCCCTTCGGACGTTCAGTTTGACGACGCCTTAGTGTCCTCCGCGGTCGTCGTTTTCGAGAAACGCAAGCCCGGGCCCGGCCACGACGTGGTTTTCTCGTTTGGTGGGACACTCACAGAACCGGCCAGAATCGACAGGATCGCACTTGAGGAGTTGCGAGCCAGAAAGAAGTGGACCTCGGTAACGCGACAGGGCGGCAACGGACAAAACGCCGGCGTGGTAACACTGGGCGACTTGTTCACGGTGAAACGTGGGCTCGCGACGGGGAATAACGATTTCTTCATTGTGCCCAAGGCCAAGGCAAGGGAACTGGGAATACCCCTCGGCTGCCTCCGCCCGATACTCCCAAGCCCACGTTTTCTCAGGCAAGAGGTTATCGAGGCCGACGCCGACGGTTGGCCGGTGCTCGACCGACAATTGGCGCTCATTGATTGCGGACTCAGCGAAGAGGAAATTCGCACGAAGTGGCCCCGGTTTGCCGAGTACTTGGAGGCCGGAAAGAAGCAGGAGATCCATGCAGGGTATTTGGCAAGCCGCCGTTCTCCGTGGTACTCGCAAGAGAAACGCGATCCGGCCCCGTTTGTCTGTACCTACATGGGGCGATCCCTGGAAAGGCCATTCCGATTCATTTGGAACCGTTCCAGGGCAACCGCAGCCAACGTCTACCTTCTGCTCTATCCGAAGGCCCACGTCGCCCATAGCCTCATGGAGAAGGCCGCAGATGTCTTTGATGCCTTACGGGCCATTCGCCCCGAGTACTTCTTCAGCGAGGGGCGGGTTTACGGTGGAGGCTTGCACAAAATGGAGCCCGCCGAGTTGATGAGGCTTCCCGCCGACGGCCTCGCGATCATTCTGGGGGCAAGAGTAGAGCAACAACGGACCCTTTTCTAGAATAAGGAGCATCGAATGTCGCGTCCGATCACGTTGTGCACCGGCCAGTGGGCCGATTTGCCGGTTGAGGTTCTCGCTCAGAAGTGCAAAGCCTGGGGTTACGAGGGCCTGGAACTGGCCTGCTGGGGCGACCATTTTGAAGTCCAGAAGGCCATGACCGACGACGGGTACTGCGCCAAGAAGCGGGCCCTGTTGGACAAGCACGGCATGAAGGTTTTCTCGATCTCGAACCACCTGGTCGGCCAGGCCGTGCTGGATGTCATCGACGAGCGTCACAAGTCGGTCCTGCCACCCTACGTCTGGGGCGATGGCGACCCGGCCGGCGTGAACCAGCGGGCGATCGAGGAATTGAAGCAGACGGCCCGGGCGGCCAAGCGTCTCGGCGTGAGCATCGTCAATTGCTTCACCGGTTCGAGCATCTGGCACCTGCTCTACTCCTTCCCGCCGGTCACGCCGAAGATGATCGACGACGGCTTCAAGCTGCTCGCCGAGCGGTTCCACCCGATCCTCGACGTGTTCAAGGAGTGCGGGGTGAAGTTCGCCCTGGAGGTCCACCCGACCGAGATCGCCTACGACATCTACACCACGGAGCGAGCCCTCCAGGCCCTCGACTACCGGCCCGAGTTCGGGTTCAACTTCGACCCCAGCCACTTGATCTGGCAGGGAATGAACCCGGCCTTGTTCCTCCGCAAGTTCCCCGACCGGATCTACCACGTTCACATGAAGGATGCGATCGTCAGGCTGGACGGCAGCGCGGGGATTCTGGCCAGCCATCTCAATTTCGGCGATCCGCGTCGCGGTTGGGACTTCCGCTCCCTGGGCCGGGGCGGGGTGAATTTCGAGGAGATCATCCGCGCGTTGAACGACATCGGCTATCAGGGCCCGCTCTCGGTCGAGTGGGAAGACAGCGGCATGGACCGCGAGCACGGCGCCAAGGAGGCCCTCGAGTTTGTGCGTAAGCTCGACTTCGCCCCCAGTACCAGGGCCTTCGACGCCTCGTTCGACAAGAAAGAACAGAAGGCCTGACCTCGGTCATTCCGAACCTGCCCCTCTCCCGCTCCGGCGGGAGAGGGGTTGGGGGGATGGCGTGTGCCTGCGCAGTCTGCCGGGTCCCCGGCAGGGCTTGGAAGCCCCAAGAGTGACAACTTGCCCGCTCCACAAGCCCACGGGGTGCAACCCGTGGGCTTCCAGCCGCAACGCCTCCTGCGTCCGGCGATGTCGTGTTTCCCCGCACGGCAATCCGGCGTACACTAAACGAAGAGGAGGTCGACTCTCACGGGCCTCCCGAGGGCACCGCGACGCAGACTGCCGAGGACGCACATCTGATTCAATCGTTACAGACCGCACCGAATCGGATCGTCGAGTGGGCATGCCGGCATGGACGCCTCGTGTTGGCGGCATGCCTGTGGGCCGCGCTCGCGGGACAAGCCGGGGCCGACGAGCTTGCCGGGGCCGCCGCCGAACTGCGCTCGAAGTACGTGGCCCAGCTCAAAGACCTGGCCGCGTGGTGCGACTCCAAGGGTCTGGCCGTGCAGGCGAAGATCACGCTCCGTTGGATGGGAAAGCGGGATCCGAACAAACTCTACATCGCCGATCTGCCGCAGACGGCCGGCCGGCCTGAGCTTCCCGCCGACTCTCCTCCCGACGTCGTGGAATGGGACCGCCGATTCTGGCAGTTGCGTCGCCAACAGGCCAAGGCGTTGGAGATGCAGGCCCGAAAGGCCGTGCGCGCCGACCGGGCCTCGCTGGCCTTCGAACTCGTGCTCGCGGCGATCCGCGAGGACCCGGATCACGAGCGGATCCGCCGGATTCTGGGCTATCAGAAGTACCGCGGCGCCTGGTACACCGGCTACGAGGTCGGCAAGCTCAGGTCCGGGCAGGTGTGGGACGAGAAGTTTGGTTGGGTCGCGGCGAGGGACCTCCGCCGGTACCAGCAGGGGGAGCGATTGTCGCCGAAGGGCTGGGTCCGTGCGGAGGAGGACGCCCGGCTTCACCGCGAGATCCGAAACGGCTGGGTCGTCGCCACGGAGCACTATAAGATCCTCACCAACGAGAGCCTCGAAGGCGGCGTCCGATTGGGGGGGAAACTGGAGCAGCTCCACCGAGTATGGAAGGAACTCTTCATCCGCTACTTCGCATCCGAGGCGGAGGTGGCGGAACTGTTCGACGGCCGGGTCCGCCGGCCTCAGTTGCAGCCGCTTCGGGTCGTCTACTTCCGCGACCGCGAGGAGTACGTCAACGGCCTGACGACGGCATTCCCCGAGTGGAAGAAGGACGTCGTCGCCATGTCGGAAGGGGTCTACAGCGCCGTGGCCCAGCAGGCCTACTTCTTCGCCGAGAAGGGGCAAGCCGATCGCACGATCTACCACGAAGCCACCCACCAGTTGTTCCACCAGGCGCCGCGCCCGGTGGTTCCCGACGCCGGCTCCCGGGCCAACTTCTGGATCATCGAAGGCGTGGCGATGTACATGGAGACGCTCCGCCGCGAGGACGGCTTCCTGGTACTGGGCGGGTTCGACGACGTGCGCATGCAGGACGCCCGCCACCGCTTGCTCGTCGACGATTTCTACGTCCCCCTCTCCGAATTCTGCTCCTACGGCATGGAGCGGCTCCAGTCCGACAAGCGGATCCGCACGTTTTACAGCCAGGCGGCGGGCCTGGCCAACTTCCTGGTCCACTACGACGGCGGCCGGTACCGCGACGCCCTGGTCGCCTACCTGGCGGCCGTGTACACCGGGCGCGACACGCCCTCGACCCTGCCGCAACTGGCCGGTTCCAGTTTCGCCGAGTTGGACAAGCAGTACCGCCAGTTCCTCGAGGCGGGCCCACCGCCGGTGGAGAAGCCCACCGAGGCCCCCGCCAGGGCGGGCACCCGGTAGGGCACCGTCAACTATAATCTGATGGACGAAGCACAATCTACTGTGGCACAGCCGCCCTCGGCTGTGCAGGGCAGTTCGCACAGCCGAGGGCGGCTGTGCCACACATCAGAGCACGGCTCACGGAGCACCAAGGCCTCCCTTCGGCCTCGGAAGTCTGCCCAGGGTTTCACGGAACTTCTGCCGGCCCGAGGGGTTTCATCCCCTAGCAGACCTGGCAGGCGGGTCGCTTCCGGCTGCTTTCCCACCCGAAACATGCCATTCTTTGTGGGGTTGGTACTATGGCGATGTCGTTCGTTCTGGCGGTGGCCCTGGTCGCGGCCCCAACCGATGCGGGGCCCACGGAACCGCTCGTGCGTCCGTTTGAGAGCAGCGACGAACTGACCCCCCAATGCAGAATCGACGAACTCGTCTTCGCCAGACTCAAGCAGTTGGGGATTCCACCTGCCCGATTGTGCTCCGACGAGGTCTTTCTCCGCCGTGTCTATCTCGACGTGATCGGGACGCTTCCCACCCTTCAGGAGGCCAAGGAATTCCTCCAGGACAAGTCCCCGGAGAAACGAGGGGCCTTGATCGATCGCCTCCTCCAGCGCGAGGAGTTTGCCGACTACTGGGCGATGAAGTGGAGTGAGCTGCTGCGGGTGAAGGCCGAGTTTCCGATCAACCTCTGGCCCAACGCCGTGCAGGCGTACCACCGGTGGATTCGCACGGCGATCGAGCAGAATATGCCCTACGATCGGTTCGTGCGCGAGTTGCTCACGGCCAACGGCAGCAATTTCCGGGTGCCGCAGGTGAACTTCTACCGCGCGGTGCAGGGCAAGGATCCGGAGGCCCTCGCCCGGGCCGTGGCATTGACGTTCCTGGGAGAGCGGGCGGAGAAGTGGCCCAAGGAGCGACTGTCGGGGATGGCGGTCTTCTTCTCGCAGATCTCTTACAAGAGCACCGGAGAGTGGAAGGAGGAGATCGTCGCCTTCGACGCCGAAAAGGCGGAGACGGCGGCCGCCGGCGGCTCCTCCCCAACGGCGGTCTTCCCCGACGGGACACGGGTCCGGCTCTCGCCGGACCGCGATCCCCGGGAGGTATTCGCCGATTGGCTCGTCTCCCCGAAGAACCCCGGCTTCGCGCGAAGTATCGCCAACCGAGTCTGGTCTTGGCTCCTCGGGCGTGGGATCGTTCATGAGCCGGACGACCTTCGGCCCGACAATCCGCCGAGCCATCCGGAACTGCTAGCCTACTTGCAGGAGGAACTGGTTGCGGCCAAGTACGACCTGAAACACCTCTATCGCCTGATCCTGAATTCGAAGACTTATCAGCTTTCCTCCATTCCCAAGAGCAACAAGCCGGAGGCCGCGGCCAATTTCGCGAGCTATCCCCTGCGACGTCTGGATGCGGAGGTGCTCATCGACGCCCTGAACCAGATCACGGGGACGACCGAGCAATACTCCAGTGCGGTTCCGGAGCCGTTCACGTTCATTCCTGAAGGACAGCGTTCGATCGCGCTGCCCGACGGCAGTATTTCCAGTTCGTTCCTGGAGCAGTTCGGACGCCCGCCGCGCGACACCGGCCTGGAGTCGGAGCGAAACAACCGGCCCACGGCCGATCAACGCCTGCACCTGCTCAATTCGAGCCACATTCAGCGCAAGATTGAAAACGGTCCAAAGCTGCTTGCGCTCTTGCAGTCGAGCCCACCGCGGGGGCAAGGGAAGGCAGGCAAGGCCGGAAGACCCGGAAAGGCGTCGCGATTGGGTGCGACGAGGGAACCGGGCGAGATTGTTGGCGACCTGTACCTCACCATCGTCTCACGACGGCCGACCCGGGAGGAGTTTCAGACGGTGGCTGAGTATATCCGGTCGGCCTCGTCCAAGCGCGAGGCGGCCACAGACGTTGCCTGGGCGCTGGTCAACAGCCCCGAGTTCCTCTACCGGCATTGACCCCGGAAGGAAACCACGACACAACGGAGGTAGGGTGGGACAAGCGCAGCGCAGTCCCACCAGGTTTTCTCAACGCTCTTGTGGCGGGACCGCGCTGCGCTTGTCCCACCCTACGCTCTTCGGTGACGACGTGAACACGAAACGCAATGGTCATTCTGGGGCGACGTCTCCCGCTCGGGTCTCCCGTCGCGAGGTGTTGCAGACCGGTATTCTCGGAGGAGCGGGACTTCTGCTGGGCGGCCACGTCGCCGCGTATGGCCTCCCTTCGACGCCGTCGGGCAAGGGGAAAGCCAAGGCCAAATCGGTAATCCAGGTTTGGCTCTGGGGGGGCGCGTGCCACATCGACACGTTCGACCCGAAGCCGGATGCCGGCCCCAACTACTGCGGTCCTCTCGCGAAACCGATCGCGACCAACGTCGACGGGATCCGGATCGGCGAGCTGCTGCCCCAGTTGGCGAAACTGGCCGACAAGTATTCCCTCATCCGCAGCATGACCCACGGCATCAACGGCCATGAGACGGCGGCCTACCTGGTCCAGACCTCGCGGCAGCCCGGCGGGCGGGACGTCTATCCGTGCGCCGGCGCCGTGGTGTCGCTGTTCAAGGGGTACAACGCCGGATACAAGGGACTGATTCCGCCCTACATCGTGGTGACGCAGCCGCAAGGGCGGTTCTCGGAGGCCGGGTTCCTTGGAGGACGCTACAAGCCGTTCGCCACGGGCGGCGATCCCGCGCAAGCCCGGTTCATCGTCGAAGGGGTCGTGGCCCAGGGCATCACCGAGGAGCGGCAGAAGGACCGCCGTGAGCTGCTCGGAAAGCTGGACGCCTTGGGGCACGCCATGCCGGGCGACCCGCAGTTGGCCGCCTTGCAACAGTGCGATAAGCAGGCCTACGACTTGATCCTGGGCGATGCCGGCAAGGTATTCGATCTTGGGCAGGAAAACGCCGAACTGAGGGACCGGTACGGGCGCACGACGTTCGGGCAGGCGTGCCTCCTCTCGCGGCGTCTGGTCGAGAAGGGCGTCCCTTACGTCACGATCAACTACAGCGGCTGGGACACGCACAAGGGCCACTTCCAGACCATGCAGCGAAAGCTCCCTGAGTTGGATAAGGGACTGGCCACGCTGCTTTCCGACTTGTCGGAACGAGGGCTTCTGGAGAGTACAATCGTCTGGTGCTGCGGCGAGTTCGGCCGAACGCCCAGGGTCCAGTGGGAAGCGCCCTGGAACGGCGGTCGCAGCCACTACGGCAAGGTCTTTTCCGTGCTGGTGGCCGGCGGCGGATTCCAGGGCGGTCGCGTCGTCGGCTCCTCCACCGAAAAGGGCGAGGAGGTCAAGGAGCGGCCTGTTTACCCGGTGGACCTCATCGGCAGCATGTACCACCTGCTCGGAATCGATCCCGCGGCCAAACTGCCCCATCCCCAGGGCCAACTGGCCACCGTGCTGCCCACCGCCGGAGAGGACGTGAAGTCGGGCGGGCTCCTGAAGGAAATCATGTGAACGGGGTTGGGAGTTGGGGGTTGGGAGTTGGGAGTTGGGGATGGAGGTTCGGGGTATTCCCGCGTAGCGGGCGGGCTCGCCCGCCGTTTGACCGTCTTGAGCGGAGTGCGTCATGAATCGAACGCGATGGCAGTGGGTTTTGGTGGCAGCCGGCTTCCTGACGGCGGTCTCGGCCGTCGAGGCGCAGCAACGCAGCCTGCGCATCGGCTACGTCTATCCTGCGGGCGGGAAGCAGGGGACCTCGTTCGAGGCTGTGATCGCCGGGCAGTTCATTCCGGAGATTACCAACGTGTACGTCTCCGGCGGCGGGGTTGAGGCGAAGCTCGTCCAACTCATCAAGCCGATCTCCGGCGGAGAGCTGAACAAGCTGCGGATCGAGATGGACCAGCTCCTTGCCAGAAAGGCCGTGGTCCAGAAGGACTTCCGCGCCCTGGAGAAGTTCCGGAGTTTCAAGAGCGCCAAGAACGTCAAGACCGACGATGCGGCCCACGACAAGGAGCTGGAAGAACTCAAGAAGAAGTACGCAAACGCCACGTGGACTGCCGCGGACGAGGGACGGCTGCGCGAGGTCCGCATGAAGATGGCGTCGGGCGTGCGGAAACCGGCCAATCCGGCGATCTGCGAGCTTGCGATCGTGCAGATCGGCGTGGCGGCGGATGCGGAACCCGGACGGCGGGAGTTGCGGATCGCGACGCCCGGCGGATTGTCGAATCCGCTGGCCTTCTTCGTCGGCCAGTTGCCCGAGTTCTCCGAGCCGCCCGTGAAGACCATCACCCAACAGAAGAGCGCCATTGCCAAAACCGCGTTTGCTCCCAAGCCCCGCAAGGCGGGCGCGGAGCCGGAGATCACGCTTCCGGCCGTCGTCAACGGCCAGATCCTGCCCGGCGAGGTCGATCGCTATCGGTTCACCGCGAGCAAGGGTCAGCGTCTGGTCGTTGCGGCCAGCGCCCGGCGGTTGATCCCGTATCTGGCCGACGCCGTGCCGGGCTGGTTCCAGGCCACGCTTGCGCTTTTCGACGCGGAAGGCCGCGAAGTCGCCTACGACGACGACTTCCGTTTCGATCCCGATCCGGTCCTCTTCTACAAGATCCCCGCCGACGGGCAGTACGTGGTCGAGATCAAGGATTCGATCTACCGCGGGCGCGAGGATTTCGTTTACCGCATAACCGTGGGCGAGCTGCCGTTCGTCACCGGGATCTTCCCGCTGGGCGGACCGGCCGGTGAGCGGACCGCCGTCGAGTTGACCGGCTGGAACCTGCCGGTGAAGCGGCTTTCGGTCGGCGGCGAGGGCCAGGCGCCCGGCATCCGGTCCCTCTCGGTGCGCAAGGGCGATCAGGCGTCGAACCTCGTCCCCTTCGCGGTGGACACGCTGCCGGAGTGCCTGGAAAAGGAGCCCAATGATCGTCAGGCCGACGCGCAGTCCGTCGCGCTGCCGCTCATCGTCAACGGCCGGGTGGATCGGCCGGGCGACGTCGATGTCTTTCGTTTCGAGGGCCGCGCCGGCGCCACGATCGTCGCCGCGGTCGACGCCCGGCGGCTGAATTCTCCCCTCGATTCGACCTTGAAGCTGGTGGACGCGGCGGGCAAGCAGTTGGCCTTCAACGACGATTACGAGGACAAGGGCGCGGGCCTGACCACGCACCACGCCGATAGCTGGCTCTCGGCCACCCTTCCCGCCGACGGGACGTACTTCGTTCAACTCGCCGACGCGCAGCACAAGGGCGGCCCGGACTACGCCTATCGCCTGCGGATCGGTCCGCCTCGCCCCGATTTCGAGCTCCGGGTCGTCCCTTCCAGCATCGCTGCCCGCTCCGGCGCAACGGTCCCTATTACCGTGTACGCCCTGCGCAAGGACGGCTTCTCCGGGGAGATTGCGTTGAATCTGAAGGGAATGCCCCAAGGGTTTGCCTTGGGCGGCGGGCGGGTGCCGGCCGGCCAGGACCAGGTGCCCATCACCCTCACAACCCCTTCCTCGCCCCCGGAGAAGCCCGTGAGCCTCAGCCTGGAGGGCCGCGCGAAGATCGACGGACGCGAAGTCGTCCGCCCGGCCGTCCCCGCGGAGGACATGATCCAGGCCTTCGAGTATCGGCACCTCGTGCCATCCGAGGATCTCGAGGTCGCCGTGGCCGGACGCCCGATCGGCAAGGGGACGCTGAAGGTCGTCAGCAAACTCCCCGTCAAGATCCCGTCCGGCGGCACTGCCCGCGTCGAAGTCAACGCCCCCACACGCATCCTCTCCGAGAGGATCCAACTCCACGTGACCGAGCCGGCCGAGGGGATTACGGTCAAGGGAGTATCGTCCTCGCCGGAGGGCACCCAGATCGTCCTGGAGAGCGACGCGGCCAAGGTGAAGCCGGGCCAAAGCGGGAACCTCATCCTCAGCGCGTTCGCGAAGGGCGGCAAATCGCCGGGCAAGGGAAAAGCCAAAGGCATGCAACGCAGCGTCCCCGTCGCCACGCTCCCGGCCATTCCGTTCGAAATCGTGGGGCCCTAGGCTAGTGATTCACGCGGTTGGGGTCTTATTCCAGAGCGGACGCACCGCAGTTGCGTCCCGGAGGGACGTTTGACAATAGCCCAGCGATTCATCGCTGGGACGCCAATCCACAGGAACGGGGCACGGGGTGATGTCCGACTCAACCATCCCCGCAACTCTGAATCACTACACTAGTAGGTCAGGCCGCCGCTGAGCATCACGGCGTCGGAGGGGTGGGCGTCGGGGGTGGCGCTTCGGTATTCGATCTTGCGCCCGAAGACGTAGGCCGCTTCCACCCGGAGGTCCAGCCCGCGAAGGCTCCAGCGTTCGAGGCCGAGGATGGCCCGATAGTCGCGATAGCTGAACACGTCGGTGATCCCGGCCCGCTGGACAGCCCAAATGCCGCCGCCCAGGTCGCCCGCCACGTAGATCCAGTCCTGAAGGTCGGGGCCGTCGGCGCCGCTCCAGAGGATCCGCTTGGCGATCTTCGGGCGAGGGCAGACCAGCTCAAACTTATACTCGTCGTTGGGAGTCCAGATCAGCCCGCCGATCGGAAGGAACGGCACGTCGTCGCGGTCGAGGTACGAGGCCCCCCCGACGATCTTGGCCGTCTCGGTCCAGTTGAACACGCCGGCGGCGTAGCCGGTGATCCGCAGCGCGCCGTCGCGGGTCTGCTCGAAATCGCCATAGAGGCCGGGCGTCACGGCCATGTCGAGCCCGAATCGGGGCGTGAACCGCCGCCACCAGCGGAACTGCAAGTAGGCGTCGTACACCTTGGCGGGAAGATCGGGGGCCGCGGGTCCGTCGAGAAAATGGACGGCGAAGCCCGGCGTGATCAGCATGGGCCAGCGCCGCGAGGGAACCGGCACCGCCAGGGTGGTTTTCAACTCCAGGTCGGTCATATCCCAGCCGTCACGACCGCCGGAGGAGAGCCACGTTGCACTGAACGCCGCCTTCTGGAACATCCCGCCGCGCGCGTCGCGGGGCCGGTCGGGGTCGATCTCTTCGGCCGGCGGGGCGTCCCGGGGGTCGTCGAGCAACGGTTTGACGCTCTCCGCGCTCGGCTGGCTGAAGGAGAGGACCTGTCCGGCGAACGGTTCGGCGGGGGCCGGTTCGTCCGCGAATCCGAAGGCAGGCAGGTCGATCCACGGTTGGGGCTGCTCTTGGGCCCGCAGGGGCGCGGCCATCAGAAGAACCGCGAAAAGAAGGCCCAATCTCAGTTCTTTCACGGCGTGTCAGCTCGCTATGAAAAGCATGCTCGTCACGTCCCCAGGCGTCCGGAGAGCCGCTCAGGGAAACGCAGGACGCTGAACGCACCGGACTTTCCCCCGAGGCTGCGTTGAATAGCAGGGACGCCACCCCACGTCAAGACCGGTTGAAGCGGGACGGCGGTGGGGCGACGAGGCGGAGTCGCTTGCCCCGGGCGGCGGAAGATCGTATCCTGGGCCCCGGATCGACGATCATCACAGGCCAAGGAGCATCGAAATGGCGGAACGGGTCCATCGCGTCAGACGGTCGCTGCACGTCGTTCTGGTCTACAACGGAGATCGAGAAACGGCGCCGGAGCGTCCGGAAGACCGAGGGAGCAGCGCCGACCTGCGCTTGATGATCCGGCGCATGGCGAGAGCCTTGCGGAGCGTCGGGTACCGCGTGACGGTGCTGCCGTTGGCGCGGGACCTGTCGGCGTTCCAGCGGAAGCTGCGGCGACTGAAGCCCGACGTCGTCTTCAACCAGTACGACGACGTCGTGCACGGCGCCCTGCACGAGATGCGGCTGCCCGCCCTGGTCCGGATGATGGGCTTCCCGATCACGGGCTCCCCGGCGATCGCGATCGGCCTGACCCGGTACAAGCACATGACCGCCAGCCTGCTCCAAGGGGCGGGCGTCCTGATTCCGCCGTACACCCAAACGCTGGAGCGGTCCGGGGAAGTCGACGGGCGGCATTGGCAGTTTCCCCTGATCGTCCAGCCCAGCCACGAGCATGCCGGCATGGGGCTGGACCGTCATTCGGTCGTGTATTCCAAGCGGGCCCTCCGCGACAAGGTGCGGCAGGTCCTCAAGGAGTACAGCCAGCCGGCCCTGGTCCAGGCGTTTCTCGGGGGAAGGGAGTTCAACGTCGGGATGGTCGGGGGCCGACGGCAGCGGGTGATGCCCCTGGCCGAGGTCGACTACTCGCAGTTGCCGCCGGAGATTCCCCCAATCATGTGCTACGCGGCGAAATGGCTCGAGAATACCGAAGAGTACCGCAAGACCTCGGTGATTTGTCCGGCCGTCGTGGAACCCGAACTTGAACGGCAGATCGTGTCGACCGCCCTTCGGGCCTTCCGCGCCGTGGGCGCTTGGGGATACGGTCGGGTCGACATCCGGCTGGACGAGGCCCAGTGCCCCCGCGTGCTCGAGGTCAACTGCAACGCCTGCCTGGAGGAGGGGCACGGGTTGGTGCGGCAAGCCGACCGGGCGGGGATCTCGTATCCCCGTCTCTTGCAGATGGTCGTCAAGGCGGCCTTCGAGGGGCCGCACGACGTGGACCTCCCCATGGTCTGAGGGCCTGGAGAACAAGCAGTCTGCCCGACTTGTTGTTTAACAGGCCCTGAGCCGCCGCACGCGAGATTCACCCGATCAGCCGGCCGCAGTAGGCAAATTCGACGGCAAGGCCCGTGGCCATGGCCACGACGTCCAAGAGGGCCTGCGTTTCGCGGGCGCGTGAGAGTTCGAGGCCCAACGCCCCAGCGCGATCCTCGAGTTTCTGGAGGATGTCCTCGGCGTCGTCCCGGTCAAGGGCCGACCAGCGGACCATCCGCTGCAACAGCTCTTGGTGGTGTTCGTGGAAGAACCCGCCGGCCAAGAGCCGCTCGCTGGCGCGGACCTTGGGGAAGACCTCGCGAAGCTTGTCGTCGACGTAGCCCTGCGCGGCCGCCCGGAAACGCTCGGCCCGCTGCCCGTAGTGTTCCGCCAGCAGGAGGTCCATTTCCTCCAAGGGACGGAAGAGCCGGCCTTTCCGCCGGCGAGGCGGCTTCTTGCGGCGGACCTGCCGAATCACGCGGTCGACGTACAAGAGCTTCTTGAGGGCAGGCCAGGAGCGATACCGCCTCCGCCACGCCGAGCGCGGCGTGAGCCACACGGCAAAGGTCTCGGCGAAGTCCTCGTCGGGATGCTTCTGCGCGTAGGTGCGGCCGTACTGACTCACGTGCATGTGCCGGACGAAATTGCGGCTGGCCGGCTCCGGATAAAACGTCTCGCGGTAGGGCTTCGAAAAAGGGCCGAACGTCTCCTGCCAAGCCGGTTCCTTCCAGAGCCGATAGGCGTAGTTGATCGCGTGCCCGGCCTCGTGACGCAACAGCATCATGAGCATCAGGTCGTCTTCGATCTCGCCCGTCTGTTCCTCTTCGATACGCGCCAATCGCTCGTCGGCGAGATAGAACGGAATCCCGATCGCCGGCACCTGGTCGGGGCATCCCCAACTGTCGGTCAGGTAGAACGTCGGGCGGAAAAAGAAACGCTTGGCGGCCAGTTCACGCAGAAGCCTTTGCGTGAACGGCTCCAAGGGCGAGCCTTCGATCTTCAGACCCAGATCGCATATTCGCGTGTGCAGCAATTCACACCGCACCGTCTCCCAGCTATTGAACGGCGATTCAGCTCTGGCAGTCGACATTGCAGGACAACGGAGTGGATCGGCGAGCGGGGCAGGTTCCAGCCGGCGGTCCAAGGTGGGCCGGCAAAGCAAGGCAAGAACGCCGACACGCCCCGCGACTCGCCCTACTCAATTATCTTAGTCACCCCACACGAACGCCCACAACGCCAGAGTCGCCCAACCCATAGGGTAGTTCATGGCCCCACTGCCGACGATGGCGTGGGTCGATCCTCCGCCGGGACGGGCAGATCCGTCCTCCGAAAATACCACGCAAGGGGGGTAGCCCCTGCGTGTGGCTTGTTCAGCCCCCCATCCATAGCATTACCCCCGCTCGCCGACTTGGGTCAACGAATGCCCACCGGCGCTGGTGCGCCGCGGGCATGTCTCAGGCCGGAACGGAGAACTGCGGGATCTTCAACAGCATCCCGTCTTTCAGGGCCGACTCGTGCGACACAATCCCCGCCACGGTCATGTTCAGGGCCCAGGCGATGTTGACCAGCGGCGTGCGGTCTTGGAGGATCGCGGTGACGAACTCGTTCATGAGGTGGCCGTGCGAACCGCCGTGTCCGCCGGGGGCGACGGTCGGCGGCAGCGGAGGGCACTCGGTATCGGGGAGCTTCTTCTCCAGGCCGGCATAGTCCGTGCCGGTCATCGAGCCCCGCTGCCCGCGCACGCGGCCCCGCTCCCCCTCGTAGCCCGGCGTGTCCCAACTGACCGCCATCCGGGCCATTCCGCCTTCGCTGGTCCGCATCGAGGCGATTTCCGTGCCGAAGGGGTTTTTGTAGCGGTTGTTCGCAGGCTGAAGATGTTCCACGAGGCTTGGCATGCCCATGCACGAGACCTCGGTGAAGCTGCCGCCGGTCACGCAGACGTAGTAGGCGTTGGAATGCGTGGGATACCATTGCGGCGGACCGCCCACGCGCCAGTCGCGAAACGAGGCGATCGGCTCCGGACAATAGTGGTAGTACTCCCCCTCCGCGTAGACCATCTTGCCGAAGCCGCCGGCGCGGAAGATCTGCCGCATGGCGTGGCACTCGGCGTGGAAGGCCGAGGTCTCGAACATCATGTACTTCCGTTTGGCGGACTTGACCGTCTCGTACAGCCGGTGGGCGTCGTCCAGCGAGCCGAAGGCGGCCGGCACGGCCGAGGCCACGTGCTTGCCGTGCTTGAGCACTTCGATGCAGTGCCGCGCATGGCTCGGGGCGTCGGTGGCCACGAAGATCGCTTCGAGGCTGTCGTCCTTGACCATCGCTTCGAGCGACGGATAGGTCTTCTCGCAACGGCACGCCTTGGCCAGCGCGGCGCACCGATCCGGGAAGAGGTCGGTCACCGCCGCCACCTGGACGTTGGGATGGTCCTGGAATCCGAACGCCGCGCCGAATCGGCAGACCCCGTACCCGGCGATCCCGACGCGGACCTTCCGGTCCGAAACGGGTTGCCAGACTCTCTTGGGCCGCTCGGCGCTCTTCACGCCCGCCTCACCCAGGATCTTGGCATCCGGGGCCTGGGCCGCGCCCGCCCCGGAGGCCGCCCCCGCCGCCGCCAGGGTCCCCAAACCGACTTGATGAAGAAACGAACGTCGCGAGGCTAGTGGGCTCATCTGCCGTCCTCCAGTGCTGGGTTGAGATCCGCCGGGATAGTCTAACAGGATCTTCACAGTCCTGGGAGGGCGAGGCTCCTGCCGAGCCCGCAACGAACATACGTCTTCCCGGGGACCTCACGGCTCGGCGGGAGCCTCGCCCTCCCGGGATCATGGAAGACGATCTAGCTCAACAGCATTTGCAGGTCGTCGGCCGTGAGCTGGCGCAGGACGTTGTCGTCGGCCGAGACGATCGCCTCGGCCAGGTCGCGTTTGGTCTTCTGGAGTTCGAGGACCTTTTCCTCGACCGTGTCGCGGGCGATGATCCGGTAGGCGAACACGCGGCGGGTCTGGCCGATGCGGTGGGTCCGATCGACCGCCTGGGCCTCGACGGCCGGGTTCCACCAAGGGTCCAGCAGGAAGACGTAGTCGGCGGCGGTCAGGTTCAGCCCGTGGCCGCCGGCCTTCAGGCTGATGAGGAACAGCGGGCAGGCGGGATCGTTCTGGAATCGCTCGACCCGGGTCCGGCGGTCCCGCGTCTGGCCGTCGAGGTATTCGTAGGGGATCTTCTCTGCGTCGAGCCGTGCGCGGACGATCGCCAGGAACGACGTGAACTGCGAGAACACGAGGGCCTTGTGCCCCTCGTCGATCACCTCGCCGAGCTGTTCGACGAGCATATCGAGCTTCACGCTCGATTCCCCGGCGCGCTCCTTATCGACCAGGCCCGGGTGGCAAGCCACCTGGCGTAACCGCAAGAGGGCCTCCAGCACGTGGATCTTGGCCTTCGCCAGTCCGGTATCGGCAATCCGCTTGGAAAGGCTCGCCCGATAGAAATCGCGGAGCTGGTTGTAGTGCTTGCGTTGGCTGCCGGTCAGGTCGCAGTAGAGCGTCTGCTCGGTCTTCTCGGGGAGGTCGCGGAGCACCTGGGCCTTGGTGCGGCGGAGGAGGAAGGGCGCCAAGGCCCTCCGCAACACTGCCAGGTCGCCCTCCCCTTCGCTCGTCCCCTTGGAGAGCCTCTGGAACGTCCCGCTGCGTCCCAGCATGCCCGGGTTGAGGAACTCGAACAACGACCACAATTCACCGAGATGGTTTTCCACCGGCGTGCCCGTGGCGGCCAGGCGATGGTCGGCTTGAAGCAGCCGGCACGCCTTGGCCCGCTGCGAATGGGCGTTCTTGATCGCCTGGGCCTCGTCGAGGATGACGTAGTCGAAGCGGAGGTCCTTGAACCGGGCGATGTCACGGCAGAGCGTCCCGTAGGTCGTGACGATCAGGTCAACCTCGTCGAGCCGCTCCAGGGCCCCGGCGCGGAGCATGCCGGTGTAGTCGAGCACTCGGAGGTTCGGGGTGAACCGCCGGGCCTCCTCGATCCAGTTGAACACGAGGCTGCGCGGAACCACCACAAGCGACGGCGCCCGGGCGCCGTCGCCGTTCTTCGGGCGCAGCCGCCGCGACTGAAGCTGGGCGAGCACCTGAATGGTCTTGCCCAGGCCCATGTCGTCGGCCAGGCAGCCGCCGAGCCGGAAGTCGCGGAGAAAGTCGAGCCAACCCAATCCCTCTTTCTGATAGCCTCGCAGATCGCCCTGGAAACCACGGGGTTCGTTGCGCGGCGACACCCCGTCGAAGGACTTGAGTTTGCGGCGGATGTGGGCGAACTGCCGGTCGACGGACACCTCCTTGTGCGCGGCCAGCAGGGCGTCGAGCAAGAGGGCCTGGGAAGGGCGGAAGCGGATGTGCTCGTCCTGCGCCGTGCCCATCTCCACCAGCGGCGCGAACCGGGCCAGCCACTCCTGGGGCAACAGGCCGCGCGATCCGTCGCCGAGCCGGACAAAACCCTCGCCGCGGCGGAGGGCTTCGAGCAGGTCCGGGAGGCGGACGGCCTGCCCGTCGAAATCGCACGTCCCCTCCAGGTCAAACCAGTCGATGCCGGAGGTGACACTCAGCCGCCATTGGCCCGCCTTCCGGATCCGCTGCCCTTCGGCCTCGACGATCCAGCCCGCCTCGACCAGCGCGGCCACGAGGTCCGAGAAACGCGGTTGGGGGATCCACACGTCGTGATCGCCCTCGCCGTCGGCCCTCGCCCCGTGCTCGGCCAACTGGGCGAGCAAGCGACTCTCCTGCTCCCGGTCGCGGACAAGGACCCGTTCCTTCCCGGCATCGAGAAGACTCGCACCGTGGTCCCGCACCGTGGCCCGTTTGCCGTCGTACAGGAAGTGGACGTCGGCGGGGAACTTCCTGGGACCGTAGCGCTCCAAGGAGTGGATCGTCAGGTGGCCCTGCGGCGCAAGTCGCACCTCTTCGCAGCCGAGGTTCGCCGGGAGGCTCCCGTGGACCCGCAACGGGGACTGCCAAAGCCGCTCCAGCAGGTCCCAACGGTCCTCGTAGGGGACGTCAATCGCCGCGTTCCTGCGCAGGGCCGCGAGCCACGGAAAGACGCCCGCAACGTCGAGGCGGGCCATGCGGTCCTCGAAAACGACCAGGCCGCCGGCCATGAGCAACACGGGATCGCTCACGGGAATCGAGGCCTCGTCCCCTTCGCGCACGAGGCTGCCCGTAAGCCGCCATCGCCGATGTTCGTCGTCGGCCTCGACGTTCAACCGGAACTGCCACGCCGGGCCGTCGTCCCAGGCCAGCGCGTGGCCATCCTCCTCCGGGTCTTGTTGCGAGGTGCTGAGCACCCAGACGAAGCGCCCCGTCGCACAGAGCTTGGCGAGCAGCGGTTCGCGGCCGGCGGGCGACACCGAGACCTCGGAGACCCGCGGCTGGTAGCTGTACCCATAGTAGCCGTAACGCCCCCGGTAGGGATAGGGATCCGACGCATCCTCACGCTCGCTGTCGGCTGCGAGGAGGCCGCGAAGCAACTCGCGGTCTTCCGGCGACGGGAACTGATCGGGGGTATCCTGCCGGCAACTCAGGGACTTGAGCTTCCCGAAAACCCCGTTCTGCTTCGTCTCACGCTGGAAGAGGTGGATCGCCAAGGCCCCATCGGCCAGGCTCGACGAAACGTCAAGCACGTACCAGGCTTGCCGGGTCTTGCCGAGCACGGGCAAGATGCCGCGGCCCGGGTCTGCCGACGCCCCTTCGCGAAAGACCTCCGCGAGCTGCTGCCGCCATCCCGCGGGACGAGCAGGAGGCTTGCGCTGCGGCGCGCCCCGCCAAGACGATCCATGGGAATTCCGTTTGCCGGACCGGGAGGACCAGCCCGGCTCCTCGTCGTCGTCAAGGTCGTCGTCGTCCGGCTCCTCGACGAGATCGTACTCCGATTCCCAGTCGTCCTCGTCTTTGTCTCCGTCCGAATCCGCCTCGAAGACCGTCAAACGGCCGCGTCCCTTGCGCGGCCCGATGCCCTTGGCGTCGGCGGCGAGCATCGTGGCCCAGATGTGCTTGCACAGCCCGCGGTCCTCGAAGTACGGACAAGTACACGAAGCGTCGACGAAACTCTTTTCATTCTCGCTCCAATCGAGGACGACCTCGTAATCGCCGGAAGTGCCGCTCACCACGGCCGCGACGCGGAGATTGGAGACCGTGGCCAGTTCGACCCGGCCCTCGCGATAGTATTGCTCGCCCCGCGTTCTGACCTCGGACTCGAACTCGAACGAACAGCGATTCGCAAACGGCATGACGTCGCTTCCCTGCATCGAAACAGCACGGTCCCCTTCGGATAGGGACTTATCATACTAAGGAGAAACCGGCTTGGAAAGGTCGTCCTACGCCCGGGACGCGATCAAGGACGCAGGGTGGCATGCCGTCACTCGGCGCAGCCGAGGGTCGGCATGGACGCCACGAGACGGTTCCCATGCTTACCCGACGCTTCGCGTCGTGAAAGCATGCCACCCTGTGCCTCTCTACTTCTTCGCCTCGGCCGGCGGGGCCGGGCGGAGGTGGAGCAGACGCACGGGCCCCAGGAGGCCGGAGGGAACCATCTCGGCGTCGAACTTCAGGTAGATCCGGCTATAGGAGTTCTTCAGCCAGCCCCGGGCCTCGATCTCTTTGAGACGCTCGGGGCTGCCCGCCAACTCGTTGGCCGCGGTGTTCGTGACCTCGACTTCCAGCAGGTTCGGGCCGCTCTGCAGGGCGTCGCCGACGGCCCAGCGGAAAGGCCGCCAGGCCCGCACGCCCAAATCGCGCCCGTTCAGCCGGACCTTGGCCGAGTATTTCACGTCGCCGAGGTCGAGATGAAGATCCTTGGCCGCGGCGGCGCCGGAGTATGGAAACTGCTTCCGGTAGAGGACGGTCCCCGAGTAGCCGGGCGAACCGTAGTCCGACCAGGTCTTCAGAGGGCCGCTTCGCTCCTTTCCTTCCAGCGTGAAGGTCCAGTCGCCGTCGAGACGCTGGGCCTCCGTGATCTTCTCATAGGTGGTGGGCGCAACCTTATCCGGGCGGGCAGTCCCGCTGGCCAGCACGATGGTCTTCGCTTCAGAAGGCTCGAGCCGGAGCGGGATACAGACGTGCTTTCCGCGGCGGCTCCAGCCTTCGATCCGCGCGGTGGTGCCCGTCACGGCGTCCCAGCACTGCGGGGAGCCGCTGCCCTCGAAGGCCGCCACGGTTTCCAAAGGCTCTTTCCCTTCATGGAACAGGAAATAGACTTCGGCGTCGGCGAGCCGGCGGTGGGTGTACTTCACCGACGGACAGGCTGCCCCGTCGTGGGCCGCTTCGACCGTGCAATCGGGATCGGGCAGCCGGGCGAGAACGTCCGGGGAGAGCTGCTCCTTCGGTTCGAGGATCGCCCAAGGAAGCTGCGACGGGCCCTTGGCCGCGTGGAGGAACGTTCGGCCCACGACCAACTCGGGCAGCCGGCACACGAAGATCACACGTCCGCCCGCCTTGGCGAACTGCTCCAACTGGCCCAGCGCCTTCTCCGAGATCGCCTTGACCGGAGGAACGATCACGGCCCGATAGCGCTGTCCGCTCCGGTTGACCAGCGCCCCGGATCGGAGTCTGAGAGCCGCGTGGAGGCTGTCGTCGTCGACAAAATCGAAATCGCGCTGGCCTTCCAGCAACTGCTGCGCGACCGCAAGCCCGGCTTTGTCGGCGGAGAAATCGCCCAGCCATCCGCTCGTCGTCGGATAGTAGAGCGCGATCGAGGCGGTGGGAGTGCCCACGGAGAGGAGATACGACATCCGATTCGCGTAGGCGAAAAGCTCCGAAAAATGGGGCCATTGCGGGCTGAGGTTCAGGTCGGGAGGGCAGAAGTAGGGGCGAAATCCCTCCTTGGATGAGAGAAACGACATGGCCTGAAACGAGTTGATGCCGCGGACCAGATGGTGATCGAGCACCCACTTGGCCTGCTCCACCGACAGACCGCGGCCGTACACGGCGTAACCCTCGCTGAACGATCGCGGGCGGCCCGCCAGGTGCGCGGCCGACGAGGCGAGCTTGGCGTAGTCGGCCGTCTTGTCCGGCCAGATCTGACGCCAGATGGCATCGACCCCGGGCACCTGGACCGGCTGCATGCAGCGGAAGTAGTCCCCGTTCAGCGTGACGAGCGTCCTCATGTCCTCCTCGCCGCAGAGGTGCATGAGGAACTCCATCTCCTCCCGCTCACACCAATCGGCCTGCGGCTTGAAGTAGTGGTCGCGGTACAGGCCGGACCAGACGTCCCAGTAATCGGCATGGATCCTGCGGGCCTCGTCGGTCGGCTCCTTCGCAAAGAGCTTCGGCGAGTGCGGACGCACGTCGTATCCCTTGCGCCGCTGGAACTCGTCAAAAATCGTCGCCGTGAACGGCACGCCGGGGAAAGAGGGCTCGTCGCCCATGAACCCGAGCACCGTGCGTCCGAACTCATTGCCCACGCACTTCTTGTACTGCTCGTGAACGTCGGCCAGGAAATCGCGGGTCGCGGCCGGATCGAGGGCGTCGAACAGAGAATAGGTGCCGTCCTTCGCGAAGCCGGGCGTATGGATGTAGCGCGTGGCCGGCGTGCGATACTCCGGCTTCACCTCGAGCTCGCCGCGGGCATTCTTCCGGACCTCCAGGACCTGCATCCGCTGTTGGGGCCGCTTGCGCGTGACGTTTCCGCCGACGAATCCGCTCGGATAGCACCCCTCGTCCATAATCCAGACCCGCAGGTCCAGCCGCTTCGCCTCCTCGACCGCGAACCTCACCCGGTCGAACCACGCCGGCGAGAGGTACTCCAGGTTCACCAGCCCGTTGTACGGCCAGAGCATTACGGATCGGACTCCCCGCGATTTCAACTCGACCAGGTCGCGGCGGATGTTCTCGGGCGTCATGTCGCCGTTCCAGAACCACCACATCGTGAGGCTGTATTCCGGAGGCGGCGTCTCGAACTGCCTGGCCGCGTCCGCCGCAGTCGGCACCACGAGCTTCTGCCAGGCCCGATCGCTCGTGAACTCCGCGATGCCTTCGGCAAAGGCGCGGCCCCACTGAAAATAGCCCTCTTGGGTACACTCCCCCTCGCCGAAGATTTCGATGGAATAAGCGAGCCGGGCGCCGGCCTCGAACCGCATCCAGCCGGGGGCGAGACGATTCAGATCGCTCGTGATGCCCGTGACCGTCTGAACCCGCTTGCGCCACACGGGGATGCTCACCTTGCCGGAGAGCCGCCGCGAGATCGTCTCCGCCAGTCCGACCGCGTCGCGCTCGCTTGTCTCGTCGGTGATCTCCTTGCCGAAAGTCATCAAGAGGGTCGTGCGGTCGGGCGTACACCAGCCATGAAAATCCATGAACAGGTCGAGCTTCCGCCCCCGGGCCGCGAGCGTCTTCACGAACTTCTCCACGCAGGCCGTTTCGGCGGTCGTGCCCTGGCCCCATTGCCGGTTCATGTTCCCCACCGGGCAGTAGAGGTTGCCCTTGCCGATGCCGTCGGGGTTCATCATCGGCACGATGTAGAAGACGAACTCGCGACGCAGGCGCCGGGCACGGGAATCGTCGGAGAGCAGGAAGCGGCAGATGCCCTCCAGGGCCATGGCCCCGGTCGTCTCCAGGTCGTGCTGGAGTGCGGTGAACAGGACGCTGCCTTTGCCGGTCTCGGCAGCGCCCGGGTCGGTGATCGTATAGAGGCGCAGCTCGCGCCCTTCGCCGGTCTTACCCAGAACGCTCGCTTTGAAATAGGGACAGCCTTTCTGACTCTCGATGAACCGCGTCACGTGCTCGGCGGTGAAAGGGAAGAACGAGGCGATCCAGGCAGGCGATTGCGTGAAGCGGTGTTTGAACGTGAGCACGGTGCCGTCTTCGTTCCACGACTTGCCTTCGATGCCGGCCCAGCGGTCGCCGTCGTAGCTCATCACCGGCGAGCGTGTCCCGTTGCCGCTGGTGCTCTCTTGGGTGAACGGCGCGGGATTGATATGGAACGTGATCTCCCGGTCCTTGCAGCCCTCCACGCGGAAATGGAACCAGAGAAACGGCGAACGCGGCTTGCCTTCCGGAGAGGCGTAGAGGTAGAACTCGTCGGGTCCGAGTTGCTTCACCTTGCCGAGGGTCGCGTTCTCGAAGTCGGCCGCGAACTTCACGTTCCCCGATTTCTTCTCCGGCGCGAGGTCGTAGGCGGCGGAGGCCGGGGGCTCGAAACCGCCGTTGGTGAGCAGGTTGGGCGCGCCGGCCGCGTCGCCGAAAAAGGCGTCGTCGTACCAGATCGTCCCTCTGCCGCGGAGATAGAGGAGCATGCGCACGCGCACCGCCCCTTCCGGCACCGCCACCTGCCCGGAGATCGTCTTCCACGCAGGCGAGGCTTCCAGCTTCTGGGAGACCAGTTCCTTGCGGCCCTTCTCGCCCTCCTTGGTGTAGCTGTCGATGAGCAGCAGGCCGGAGCCCTCCCACGGCGTTCCGGTCCGATAGCCGACTGAGTAATGGTAGGTCCGGCCCGCCTTGATCGCGGTCTTCCCAAAGAACTCCTGGGCGAAGCAGGCCCGGGCGTTCTTCTCGGACGACGTGCCGACAATCTTGCCCGACGCCTTGCCGCTGCGCGGGGCCGACATCTCGACGCAGCCCCGATGCGTGCCCGGAGTGGGAATCAGAATCTGCCAGCCGGAGAGCGAGGGAATCTCCTGCGAGGCGGCCGGAACCGCAGGCAGGGCTAGGAGGAGCGGCAGGGAAAAGAGGCTCGCGTTCATGGGATTCTCCAGAATAGCCTTATGCAATCTTGGGAGGGCGAGGCTCCTGCCGAGCCGTCGCGCACCCGCAGAGACGTGTGGTCACTCAGGGGCCTTCATCCCTTTGGCTTCGTGTTTCAACTCCGCGTAGCGGCGGGCCTCCAGATAGGCGCTCAGCACGTGGACGTTGCGGATAAACGTCCCACAGTCGAGGATTCGGCGCGTCGGATCGTCCTTGCCGTGGTAACGGAGCGTTCCGTCTTCAACCCAACGGCCTTGGGCGTCGAGGGCCGCAATCACGTCTTTCACGACTTGTGGTACAGCCGCCCTCGGCTGTGCTGCGGACCTCCGCACAGAAGCGCTGGGCTGTGCTTGGGAACTCCGCACAGCCGGGGGCGGCTGTGCCACCGTGCGCTGGTATTCCCGCTCGATCCGATCCAGGGCGTGCGACACCTTGAAGCTGTAGTGGGTCGGCATGTCGTCGTCGCGGTAGGTGAGCTCGTACTGGCGCGTGAAGTAGAGGGGCTTGTTCGTCTTCAACTCGTAGAACCGGGCGAGACTCCCGTCGGGAAGCTGCGATCGCCGCAAGTAGGCGACCGCCCGGGGAATCGGCTCCAGGTACTTCCGCTGCCCAGTCTCGCGGTACAGGGCCAGCAGGGTGCGCAGCACGCCCTGGGATTCGCCGCCGGTGACGGCCGGGGGCTCGAACTTTCGGGCCCAGGCCGGGTGCATGCCGGCGTCGTACTGTTGGGCCCAGGCCGGCTGCGGCTCCGGCATCTGCGCCAGGAGGAAGAAGTCGCCCGCCTTCTCCGCCGCCCGGCGGAACCGCTCCTCGTGGTACGTCTGCGCCGCCTCGAACAAGACGCGGATCACGTCGGCGATCACGTCGTCGTTGAGGGTGTAGAACGTGTGGTAGGGCGACTTCTCCCAGGTGCGCGACCACGACTCGGGATAGCCGGCCTTCTTGACCGGGTGCTTCGCCGCGTCGGGCGGGCCGAGAAAACCCTGCGGCCACGCGCCGTTGGGGTATTGGGCCTCCAGCAAGCGATCCAAAGCGAACCGGGCCGCCTCGTGAATCTTGGCCTCCTTGAAATCCAGGGCCTTGTCGAGGCGGATCAGAAGCTGCAGGGCCGCCTGCGTCGTGTTGTCGTCGAGCACGGTGACGTTCCGGACCTTCTTGCCCTTGCGGGGCGGATCGACGCGATAGTCGTAGCGCCGCCGCTCGGCCGGATCGAACTCGATGCGGTAGTCCCAGCCGCCGGATCGGACCTGCCCGCGCACCAGGCAGTCGCCGGCCCGGCGTGCCGCCTCCAGGTAGACCGCCTCGCCCGTCGCCTCGTAGGCCTCCAAGAAAGCCATCCCGACCGACGGTGTGCCCGGCGGTTGCACCCAGACGGTGCTCGCCGAGGCCTTGCCTTCCCCCTCGCGCCGGGCCAGGTCCTCGCTGTATCGCCAAAGGTACCCGCCCTCGGTGGCCACGTGGCTGGTAAAGAACGCCGTTGCCTTGCGCAGCGCGGCCGCCGCGTCGCCTCGGAGCGAGTCCTCGGCGGCTGCGGCACTCCCGACACAGACGAAGAGGACTGTCGCAACGCGCAACCAACGTCGCAACATCAACGCCACGCTGCTCGCCAGGTGCCGGGTCATGCGTTCTTCTCCTTGTCGGATTGCGGCCTCGGAGTTGGTGAATCGCGGGCCCCCCAAGCCCACGGGTTGCAACCCGTGGGCTTTCTCCAAACAGCCCGTGAGGCACTCGCCCATGATATCACCCGGCCCACGTCCATGGTATACTGCGAGCACCCAAGTCGCTTGTGGACGACCACGGCCTGTGCAAGACCGGAAATCAAGCCATCCGACCCCTCTGACCCGAAGGAGACAGAATGAACGCGATCCGATGCCGCCGGCCCGCCGCTTTGCTTCGATGCCTGCTTCCCGTAGTTTTGGCGATTGCCGCCGCGGCGGCCCGGGCCCAGGAGAAGAAGGGCCCGCCGGAGATCCAGTGGCCGCGCGTCAATCTTTCGCCGTGCTACGAGGTCGACGCCGATTTCTTCCACCGGCCCGCCGGGCTGGAGTGGCGCGACCTGACGGGGATCGCCATTGACCGCCAGGGCCAGATCTGGCTTGCGACCCGGGCGGAGAACCCGGTGCAGGTATTCGATGCGAAGGGCAACTTCGTGCGGACGTGGGGCAAGGGGCTGATCGTCTCCACGCACTTCCTTCGCTTCGACCATGAGGGGATGGTCTGGCTGGCCGATGCCAAGGACCACGTGGTCCGGCGGTTCACCCCGGAGGGCAAAGTGCTCCTCACCCTCGGCACGCCCGGGGAGGCCGGCTGCGACGCCACCCACATGAACCTGCCCACCGACATGGCCGTGAGCCCGACGGGCGACGTGTTCGTCAGCGACGGCTACGGCAACGCCCGCATCGTCCACTTCGACAAGCGCGGCAAGTTCGTCAAGCAGTGGGGCAAGCCGGGCGTCGGGCCGGGCGAGTTCAGCTTCCCGCACGGGATCGTGATGGACTCCAAGGGCCGGCTCTACGTGGCCGACCGGAGCAACAACCGCATCCAGGTCTTCGAGCAGAGCGGCAAGTTCCTCGCCCAGTGGCGCAACCTGCTCGTTCCCTGGGGACTCTGTGTGACACGCAGCCCCCAGGGCGAGGACGAGATCTGGGCCTGCGGCTCCTCGCCCATGCCGTGGCGCCCGGATGACAAGTTCCTGGGCTGCCCGCCCAAAGACCAACTCTTCATGAAGTTCGACACCACGGGCCGGGTGCTCCAGCTCTGGACCCTCCCCAAGGGCGAAGACGGCAAAGAGAAGCCGGGCGAAGTGAACTGGCTGCACACCCTCGCCATCGACGCCCAGGGCAACGTCTTCGTCGGCGACATCAAGGGCCAACGGGCCCAGAAGTTCGTGCCGGTGAAGTGAAGAGGGGAGAAGGGAGAGGGGAGAG
>Ga0067045_1003040_pt1 | contig 32117 bp, 23 predicted proteins | sample TerdegcTABiofilm_FD_59184 | JGI IMG/M metagenome (GOLD analysis project Ga0067045, IMG submission 59184) | Combined Assembly of (Gp0054472, Gp0054536) Wastewater bioreactor microbial communities from Singapore -Terephthalate degrading...
CGATGCAGCACCTTCGTCAGCCGGTTCCGGTGATCCCAATTGTACTGGGTGATGTCCGTGTCACCCGCGTCGAGCTGCCCATTGGCGTTGGTATCAATGAACCGGTGCGTGCGGTTGCCCTCGGCATCATAGAGATAACGGTAGGTGCCATCGGAGAGGAGCCGATTATTCGTGCCCGTGGTGTAAGTGCTGCCATTGGCGGTGACGCGGTTGCCGTTGGCATCATATTCGTAAAGCTCATCGCTCTGATAGTCGTAGTCGGCGGCGGTGAGCTGGCCGGCATCATCGTGGGTATAGTCGGCCGTGCCGTCCACCGAGTTGATATACTGGGTCATGCGGTTGGCGGCGTCGAAGTTCCAGGTGTATTCCACGAAGGTGGTCTGGCCGCGGAAGTGGCTGAGGTTTCGCAGTCGCCCGACCTGGTCGTAGGTGTACTGGGACTGGGCGACAAGCTGGGTACCGGCCAGGTCGGCGTAACGGGTGAGGTCCGTAAGTTGACTGGCTGTATCGTAGGAGAAGTGGACCCACTTCGTGGCGACCGGGTTCCCGCCTGATTGCGACCCCTGCGTCAGATCGGTCATCCGACCCAGGTTGTCATAGAAATACCGGTTTTTGAAGTCGCGGGTACTATTGATGCTGGCAATAAGCCGTGTTCGGCGGCCTGCCGCGTCGTACTGCTGGGTGAAGGTTATTGTCGGCGCAAGCCCGACGAGTGTCTGGTCAATTCGGGTGGTCCGCCCGAGGTCGTCGTAAGTGTAGCTATACTGGGCCGCCCAATCACTGGCGGCGAGCAACTGCCCAGCGGCGTCGTAGGTAAAGGAGATCGTGCCCACCCGGTTCTGGTCGGCGTCGGCATCCTGCATGCTATTGTACCAGATTTCGGCGGTATTGCGACCGAGATTATCGTACTGGAACTGGCGGACGCGGCCCAGGCGGTCGATCTGGCGAAGGAGGTAGCCGGCCGCGTTGTAAACGAAGTAGCGGGTGTACCCCAGTTCGTTGGTCTCGGCCACGGTGCGGCCCAGGGCGTCGTAGGTCCAGGTGGTGGTGTTGCCGACGGGGTCGGTGAGGGAAAGCCGTCGCCCGGCGGCGTCGTAGGTGTAGGTGGTTTCGGCCCCGTTGGCATCGGTCTGGAGCACGAGCCGGCCCAGGGCATCGTAGGTGAACGTCGTGGTGTGGCCAAGGCGGTCGGCCTGGGCGAGCAGGTGGCCCGCCGCGTCGTAGCTGAAGGTGGTCCAGGGGGCCAGTTCTTCGCCTTCCCCGTCGGGGTCGGGTTGCGTGATTTTGGTCTGGCGGCCGAGGCCGTCGTACTCGTAGGTGGTGACACGGCCAAGGGGATCAGTCACCTGCAAGAGTTGTCCGGCCGCATCATAGGTGTACTGGGTGATGGGGGCTTCCAGGGGGCCGTTTTCGCCATCAGGATCGGGCTGGGTGACGCGGATTTGTCGGCCCCGGGCGTCATATTCGTATTCCGTGACGTTGCCCAGGGGATCGGTCACCCTCAGCAGTCGGCCGACCTTGTCGTACTCATAGCGAGTCTCCGGGGAAGTGAGTGGACCGGAGCCATCGGGATCGGGGAGAATCACCTTGCTGCGGCGGCCGAGGGCATCGTACTCGTAGGCGGTGACGCGGCCCAAGGGATCGATGACCTGAACGAGTTGTCCGCCGGTGTTGTAAACGTATTGGGTCATGGGGGCTTCCAAGGGGCCGCTACCATCCGGGTCGGGCTGGATGATTTTGGTTTGGCGGCCGGCGGCATCGTACTCGTAGGTAGTCAGTCGGCCCAGGGGATCAAGGGAGCCAACGACGCGGCCGGCATTGTCATAGATTGTTTGGGAGAGTGGGGACGCTAGGCGGAGCACCACAGCATCGGCGACCACGTTCCTTCCGGCGGTGGCCGAGTTGTTGGCCAGTTGCACGATCAGTGTGGGGTCGGTGAGCGTGAAGCTGCCCAGTTTGCGGAAGCTTAGTCCGGCGAATTCACGGAACTGTCCGGTTTGGCCGGGATCCTGAGATTGATCCACGGTGATGCTGGCCAGCGGTTGCCCGGAGGTGTCACCCGCGAAGATGGCGAAGGGGGCATCAGAGGCATTATCGGGGTCAGCCTCCCAGGTGACGTACACCTCGTATTCCATGCCCACCAGGAGATGGGAAAACGTCCAGGTGGCGCTGGCGGTGGGGGCACCCGTCACCGTGGGATGGATCCGGGAGAGGTCGCCGTAACCAGTCTGCCGGTCGGTCCAGGTGGGACCGGTTTCGGCATAGTTGGCATCGGCGTTATCCAGCAGGGCGCCATGATAGACCGCGGTCTGGCGATCGGCGTTGTCGTAGGCATACTCGGTGATCGTTCCCACCGGGTCGATGACATGGCTGAGGCGTCCTGCACGGTCGTAAAACTGCTGGGTGATGGGGCTGGTGAGGGGGCCGTTTTCGCCATCTGGATCGGGCTGGATAGTGCGGATCAGCCTGCCGCGCGCGTCATAAACGTACTGCGTGACGTTCCCCAAGGGATCGGTCTCGGCTACCAGGTTGCCCATGGCATCGTAGCTGTACTGGTAGACGGGGCTGGTGAGCGGACCGTCTCCATCCGGGTCGGGAAGGGTCTTGCGAATGAGCTGGCCGAGGGCGTTGTACTCATACTCGGTGCGGCGTCCGAGTTCGTCCACTTCGGCGAGGAGTTTTCCGGTATTGGGGTCGTATTCGTAGCTGACGGAGGCATCCTCGGAGGTGCCCACAGCATACGTGATCTGGGTCACTTGGCCCCGGGCGTTGTACTGATAGCGGGTGACGGTGCCCAGGGGGTCGGTCTCGGTTTTCACCAGGCCGATGAGCGTCCCGTCGTTGGCGTCGGTGTAGGTGTAGGTGGTGACCACGTCGTCGCTTTCGCCGTTGCCCGGTGAATCAACCTGGCCCACGACGATGCGGCTTTCCAACACGTAACCCGTTTGCGGGTCGATTTTGTAGAGGGTCGTAATCCCCCGCTCGTCAATGTATTTGGTGACGACATTCCATTGAGGGTCGTACTGCCAGCGGCGGATGCCACCGTCGGGGAGAACCATCTTGATGCGGTTCCCTTTGGCATCGTATTCGTAAGAGGTCACGGAAGGCGTTAAGGGGCCTTCGCCGTCAGGATCGGGTTCGATAACTTGGACCACCTGTCCGGCGGCATTGCGGATGTAGCGGGTGGTGTGGCCTTCGCCATCCACCGATTCCAGGGGGAACCCCCACATATCCACAGCCGAGGTCGTGGTGATCCCGCCAACCGTGGAGGAAACGCGAATCGCAGCGGTATCGCGGAGGGCCGCCGGGTTCTGGGGCGTCCCCTCGCCACTCCCCAGATCCACCAGGACCGCGGCGGGGAAGGAAACATAAGTCTCTTCGCTGCCATCGGCGCGGATGATCTTTTTGAGTCGCAGGGCATGATCGTATTCGTAGGTTTCGCGCGAGCCGTCGGGGAAGGTAACGGCCGAAAGGAGGCCGTTGGGACCCGCACATTCAAAAGTCGTGACGGGGGCCGGGAGCGGACCGGCGCCGTCGGGGTCGGATTTGGTGATCTGGATGATGCGGCCCTGACCATCATGAGTGTAAGTCGAAACCACGCCATCGGGGCGGATGGCCTGGCTGAGCCAACCGGTCTGTTCATCGTAGAGATAGACGGTATCCCCTTCCGGGGCGTCGATCGAGACCAGACGATTGGAGTCGTCATAGTTGTAAACAGTCTGATTCCTGGCGGGATCGACCGTGCGGGTAATGAGTCCCGCTGGGTTGAAGTAATCGACGGTCCCATCCTTGGCCCGCAAAGTGAAGCCGGTGTACCAGTTGCCGGTCAGGGTGTAGGCACTGGTGTCATCGGAAAGGTCGGGGATCCAACCGCCCATGCCGTCGGGTTTAAACCGCTGCAGCCCGCCGCGCAAGAGAAGTACATCGGGGCCGTCGGGGATGAGCCGGGCCACACCAAAGGGAAACCAACCTGGTCCCATCGGGCTGTTGAGCGTGTTGAAAACGTTCTTTTTGCCACTGAGCGTGATTGTTTGTGTGGAATTGTCGGAGTAGTGCTGAATCAATTGGACCGTCCAGGGATAGGCTCCCGTACTGAGAGTTGACACATCCACTGGAAAAGCAAAAGCGTACGTGCTAAGTGCGGAAGCATCCGCGGCGTCAAACCAGATGGTCGTATCGGGGTTACTGCTGCCAAAGCTGACCAATTTGGCCTCCACGAACTCCAGGGTGGCCTGGCCGTTGGTGAGCTGAAGGGGACTGAACGCCACCACTGTCTCCTGACCTGAACTAAAGTGGGCGTAATACGTGATACGGGTTCCCTGGTTGCTTATGCCCAAACCACCAGTCGGAGCGGCGACATTGCAACTAACACCGGGGTCGCCCGTTTCCTTGCCACAGCAATCCACACAAGGTTTTGGATCCCCTATCGGTTCCAAAATGAGAAGGGTGCCGGAATTGCGTTGTTGGTGGACGTTGTTTCCGAAAATGGTCAATATGACGGTTTCCGGAGGTGTTGACTCATTTCCATTCTGACCATCATTCTGATTCTGAAAGCCGTCATACCACGGCACGAAAGAGATAGAGTATTGGTTCTGGCCCGCCGGAATCGTGACTTGACCACTCAGAGGCAGTGCACCCTGCCCCGTTGTAAGAAATCCATCAGCGTCGGCTCGATTATCACGGGGTGTCGGCTCATCATCCCAATGTGGATCGTCGTCGATCGTGGCCGTCCCTCCCACGCTGTACGAAACAGCGACGTCCTCGAAGTTCTCATTACCCTCCAAAAGGTGAATAATGAACGCTCCGGGGTGCCCCTGCATTTCCGATTCGAGGCCTGTAGTCGGCTCGGGGAGGGGGGCAATAGGCTCCACCGCGTGGCTAACACGCTCAACAATCCAATCGTTGTCATGTATGTAAACAGTGCTTGGGTCTGGAGAGACAGGGTAGCTGGCGTACTCGGGGCCATTCCAGAGAGCTTCCGTATGGGACAGCGTCAAAATGACGGTTTCCCGGGGCTCTGCGCGGGGGTTTTGCGCATCATCTCTCACATTGACCTCGATGTCGGATGCCATCTGGGAAGAATTGGCCGGGAAGATGATATAACCCGTGGAAGAATACCAGCACCCATCACCTTCCACCCCAGGAAGCGGGTCATAGTCGTCGTTGACACCCTCACCCTGGGTGGCCGTCCCCGAAATGTCGTAATACACCTTGATGCCGTAACTGAGGTCCGGTTCTCGGAGATTACTGCGGGTGATCCGGAAGGTCGCGTTGTTTTCCCCCTGGAGCGTCTCCGCCCCTATATCGTCCACCGCTGTCAGGTAAAAGTTCCACTGATCGTCGTCGAAAATCGTGACAGTGGCCGCACTGTTCTCGCCAATGGTCACCGGATAAGCACCACAGCAACTGGTGTCCGTCCACCAACCGCCCGTCAGTCGCACCGTGATCGTCTCGTCCTCCTCTCGCCAAGGATCGTTCTCGATGGTCACCGTGGCCGACTGGCTCCCATTGCCATAAAAAGTGATGTAGCCGCACGTCAGAAAGCCTGACGCCTGATAATCACAATTGGGATTCGCTGTCCCGGTGACCTGGAAATTGACCACTCCAAACGTCAGGTTGGGCGGACAGTCCGTAATCGTAATCGTGAACGTGGACGTCCCCTGCAACCGCTCCACTTGAGAGGGCTGATCCACCGTGATATTGGCCACTACCGAGAGGAGTTCCCGCCGTTCGAGTTCTTCCACCCGAAGAGCACGGTGCCGCTGTTTCTGATGTTGTCTCGTTTTGCCGAGCCAACGTTGCCGTGATTTACGTTTCGACCCCATTTCGGACAGGCTTCCGAGACGCATTGCCATACCTCCTACTTTCTCGACAGGACCTTTCAGTGAGAATGCTCCCGGAGCTGAGTGAAAAGATCTTCGTACTCTCGAATCACCCCATCCTGTTCAAAAAGCACCTCCGCCCGCTCCGAAATCTTCTTTCGCATGGCCTGGTGAAAATCTCTCTCCCGGCCCAGCCGGACGGCCAAACGGATGTACTCTTCCTCGGTTGTAGCGATCAATTCCGGGAGGTCTAAAAGACGATAGAATCCGTCCATGTAGCGCTGGACCATCAACCGTCCGGGAAGCGTCGCCACTGGAATACCCAGTCCCAAGGCGTCAAACCCCGTCAGAGAACCGCTGTAAGCGGGCGAATCGAGAACCACGTCCGCTGCACTCAAAAGACGGTAATAGTCCCCCACCGACTGGCTGGGCAGCCAAATCACCCGCCGGCAAAGGTCTTTTCCCAACGTACTTTCCCAACGGGCTTGGAGCCGGGCCTGGGTTGCCGGGCGGTATCCCTTCAAAACGACCAGATACCCCTCCTCGTCTGCCTCCAAAACTCCTCTTAATAGTCGGTCGAATGCAGGGTGAAACTTGCTCAGCCGATGGGGACAAAAATAGATCGTCCCCTCCTCAGGCAAAGCCCACTCCTTTCGGCTGACACCGAGAGGGATCTGTGGTCGCGGCTGCCAGGTCGTTAAACCAGAAAACTGGACCAGCTTCTCCGTGTAGTCCTCTTGGGCTTCTGCTCCACGCTCAAACAGTTGGGAAGAGATGAAGTAGTCAATGTTTTTTATCCCCGTGGTCCCATGCTGCCCAAAACCGATGCATTGCACAGGTGCCAAGGGCAAGAAAGGGAGAAAATAGTCCACCGCATCCGTTCCCGCTTGCCAGTGAAAGATGATATGGCATTGGACTTGGCGAATCACCGACAAGGCCTGCTGAATCTCATGAGGGAACTCAATCCAGGGGATGTCGCCTGCAGGCACGCTCTTGCGGCAGGTCTCTCCGATCCCTGCCGAGACCAGCCCAACGACCTCAAAGCGCCGCCGATCCAAACCGGTCAAAACCCGCCCGAGGCCCCGCAAAAAGCCTCCGTGATGACCAGCCGTTACTAAAAAGCCCACCCGGATTTTGGAGCCTCGCGGTGCCTGGGGTCTCTCCTGGGGAAAGGCTTCTCCCCACAATGCAGCAAACTTCTCTCGCAGGCCACGATCGCACACCCCATGGTGATAGAGATGAAAGGACGGCACAAACCCATCCTGGAAAATCTCCCGCCAATCCACAGGGAGCCGCTCTGTCAAGGCCTCGTCCAGTCGCCGTTCCAACTCCGCCCGGTAAGCCCAGAGGGCCTCTTCTGAATCAAAGACCGCTGGACACAGACTCAGCTCCCGCCACCGCCATAGCGGCCGTTTGGGACAAAGTTGTGCCGCCCGGCGAAAAGCTTCCCGCGCCTTCTCGTACTCCTCCAAATCATTGAGCACTTGCCCCAATGCCAAATGGGCCTGGCCCCAGGTCGGCCTCAGATTGACGGCCTCCCGCAACACCCGGATTGCTTCTCTAAAGCGTTTCAGCGTGGCGTAAAGTTCGCCCAATTGAAGCAGAAGCTCTGCATGGCGGGGGGGCAACGCCAGGGCCAGCTCACACAGCCGGAGGGACTCCCTCGAGTTCCCCTGAATCTGGCGCAATCGAGCCAAATGACGAAGGGCGTCCACGTGGTGCGGAGCTAACTCTAAGGCCCGCAGAAGACACCGCTCGGCATCCACGGCCTCCCCCCGCTCCAAATGCACCAACCCCAGGTTAGACCACGCATCCGCATAATCGGCCCGCAGATCGATCGCCCGAGAAAACGCCGCCGCAGCCTCTGACCATCGACCAAGGGCCTTTAAAACAGCCCCGTAATTGTTCCAGTAAACAGCCTTTTGAGAACAAAACTAGCAATGAGTACTCGATCGCTTGGCAAGCTTCTCGGAGATCACCCTTGGCCAGGGCAATCACGCCCAGAAAATGCCAAGCACCCGGGTGGTGAGGGGGCCATGTCCAGGATCTGCCGATAGAATCTCTCGGCCGTGACAAGATCACCTCCGCGATGGGCAGCAAGCGCCGCCTCGAAGANTTTTTCCGTGTCGGCCACGGCCCATGGACTCGTTGCTGCGCCGTCGTCGCAGCCCCGTTCTGCCCTCAACTCCGTCCCTTTTTGCCCATTAACCATTGAACCCCGCTCCAATTTGAGAAGAGTGCCCGTTAGTGCCAAAAATTCGTCAGCAAGCTTAAATGTGTGTGTGTGTTGTCAAGCCCCTCGAAGGAGTTATGTCGGCGTTCCATCCGGGGGATTGGAATTCTTTCAGCCAACGCTGAACAGAGTTGAGGCTAAAAAAGTTTCTTTTACGGCGCTCGGCCAATCAGTCTGGAAATCCCTTGACAGTCCTGAGATGCTCCTCCGGGCTGGCCTGCCGGCTCATTCCCCGCGATTGCCGAAAAAATTATGGTCCTGTTGGAGCAGGGTTGGAAAGCAAACATCGGCCCACACAAACCCCTTGTCCGTCACCCTCCACGCACAGCAATTGATGGCATTGCCTATTGCGCGGCAAGTCATGCACGGCGCGATGGGAGCAAAAAACATAAGTGCCATAAGTTGTTAAATCAGCGCGAGATACATCGCAATTTCCTTGCCTTCTTGGCAAATCCCAGCCATCCCAGTGACTGACAACGCAACCAAAAGCACGAATCGCTGCAAAAGTGTTCCAAGTTTCTAACCCCTGGGGTTTATAATGCGTTCCAAATCCCCGAAGCGAATTCCGTAAGGCTCATCCCCTTGCCGCAAGTGGCGGCATTTTGCAACAGGCGCCCCTTATACTGGAAACGCGTAACAGAAAGTTTTCGGTACGTATCCTGTCGTTCCAATTGGAGGAAAAAGATGAAACACCACTGTCCTCATCAGAACTCGCTCCTTTTGACACTGCCCGAGGTGGCCCGACTGCTTCGTGTTAGCCAGCGGACGGCCTGGACCTGGGCCAAAGCGGGAAAACTCCCGTCGCTGCGGATCGGCCGCTGTCTTCGATTTCCACGTCACGCGGTGGAAAAGTGGATAGAACAAGAGCTGGCCAGCCAATCGGGTCGCGCGGACTCCGCAGGGGAAGGTGAGAACTCTCATCCCGATCAGCCGCAATAAGAGGAACCTCATGCACCAACTTCTGGGAGCCTATCTCGTTTACGGGTATCGGCTGCATCCCCTCCGACCGGGTTCCAAGGCGCCGATCCTCCAGAACTGGCCGGACCAGGCCACGGCTGACGAGGCGACCGTCCGCCGCTGGCTGGCAGACTTTCCGGGTTGCAATTGGGGCATAGCAACCGGAGAAGGCTTCTCTGTGCTGGACATCGACCCCGCCGCCCTGGAGGCTGGTTGGCCGGGTGACCAGCGCCGGCAGGAATTGAAGGCCACGGGCTGCCCCCTGGTCCAAACCCCGCGCGGTGGGTTTCATCTTTACTTCAGGGCGAATTGGCCAAACTCCGTTGGGGTGATTGCCCCGGGGGTTGATACGAAAGGACCCCGCGGCTATGTCGTAGCCCCGCCCTCGAGTGTAAACGGCAAGAGCTACCGATGGCTTCGGCCGATCGTTCCGATCGATCAACTCCCCCCGCCGCCGGAGTGGCTGGACGCCAGCTCTGAAAGCCGCCGCGAAGGCCATCGAACACACCCCCGATCCTAAGTCCGCCGAAGAAATAGCCCGAGAGGGGAAACACCCGAAGTTGTGAACGCCAACCGGAGCTGGCGAGAGCTTGTCAGCGAAGGGCGGCTCGTCAAGGCGGTGGCCACCCGCGGGCCGGATGGGCAGATGACCACGGAAGTGGTCATTCAGGAAGGCCCCGTCGCGTTTTGCGAATCCACGACGAAAAGCAAACTTCTTGATGAGGACGCGTCGCGGATGCTGATCTTGAACTCGGACGATTCAGAGGAACAGAACCGCCGGGTCGTCAAGAAAGTGTTCAACGACGCGAGTAAGCCGCAAAGGGGAGGTTGCGAAACGCTCATCGCGAAGCATTGGGCTTTTCAGCGGCTCATCAGCAGCCATCCGCCGGTAGATCCCCACGATAGACGGGATCGAACCGGAAAAATCCGCCCCGGAGACTCACCCCGACCTGGCCAACACGATCATCGAATGGTGCGACTTCGTGGAGGTGATCCGCCTGGCGGGCCTAACGCTCCGGTTCAGCGGCGGGCAGCGCAGCGGACCGTCCGCTGCAACCGGTTGTTAGCCGGTCCTGCCTGCTATTCATACGGGCCAAGGAAGCGCTCACCGTTGAAATGGATGATGTGACTTGGCGCTTCTGCGACCCAGGCCTCCGTCTCCCATGCGATTTCGGAGAGATACTTTGTCATCGCTTGACGCGTGAGGAATGCCGTCACGAACACCAAGCCAGCCTTAACCCCTTTGAACAGGTCCTTCAGTTCGTTTTGCCGCTTGAGACTAATAGGGCCGTGACTTGTGACTGCCTCGATGAGGACGAGCCAATTTTTCTCTGGCAAATGCACGATGACATCTGGCATTTTGCCGTGTTCATCGAAGGTCACGCCCAGCTTCGTGAGGTAGTCTACCTCCCTGTGTCGCTGTTTCTTACCGGTGTCACCCACATACACGAGTACGCCACCCGGCGTGAACCGAGGGCAAAACTCCTCCACGATCTTCTTCACCAACTGGTTCTGCCCACCGGCAGTCAGTTTGAGCTGTCGGCCATCGGGCAGCCTTACCGGAATCAAGGTCATCTGGCGCTCTCTTGGCTGCAACCGACGCAGCGCTTCTGCGCTGTTCACGAAGTCCTTCAGTGACTCATTCCAGGAGCGTGCGCCATACTCCCTGGCGAGTTTTAAGAGGGCCGGTGCGACCTGGTAACGAGTGTTGGGACTGTTCACCGGGCGGCTGGGGTCGTCAGGGTTCGCAAGAACCAAACCCATTTGGACGAATTGGTGGACGGTGAAGCGCCGGACTGTTTCGCGGGTGTTCGGCGCGTACTTTTTGCCAAAGTGCTCCTCAAAGTACTTCATCATTTCAGTAATACCGAGAAGTGGAGCCTCAGCATTGGCCCATCGCTTTCGTGGCGTCATGCCCAGTAACGCAAGGAGCGTCAGCGCAGACCGCTCGTTCTGCTGCTCTCGAGGAACTTTGAGCGCCTTGAGGAAGTTCAGTGCCTCCGAGACCCTTTTGGCCGCAACTGGTCGCTTCCTGCTAACCCGCTTAGCCACGGTCAATAACCTCCTCCACAAGGCGGTCAAGCTCCTCTTGGTCTGGAAAGGTTTTGCCGATGCGCTGACCAATCATCACAAGCTTCTCCGGAGCCGGATACCGCAGGGAACGGAGGTCTGTGGCGTTCACTTGGGTATGACCGCTAAACTGGCGGAAGTAGGAGTCTACGAGTGTCGAATTCAGAAACGCGGCGAGGCCCTTGGCCAGGCTCGCAGGTAAGCCGGCGCCTCGAAAATGGTAGAAGTTCAAGTGGTTCTCGAAAGCGACGTGCTCCGACGGGATACGCAGTGGATCGTACACTGCTGCCACCACCCGACGCCGTTCCTCCTTAGCTGAGAATCTCTTGACGAGAACATAGTAGCCCTTGAGGACAACAAGATCTTCCGCTCCCGGGCAAAGCGCAAGAGCATTCGGCTTGCGTGTCCGACCGTTAGGCCATTCGACGAAACCATGCCTGAGGTGACACGGATAAATAAGAGGCACTGTCTTCGGCCCTGGCTGAGCACGAAGAAGGTGCTTTGCCCGGAAGTCCACTACCCTTCCGGTGGATACCGCCAAGCCGAGAGCTTCCAAGGTGTACTGAAGTTTTCGGATTCGGCGGCGCACTGAATCTCCATCCTCGTCTGGGATGATATGGATGAAGAGATGGGGGTCGTCTGGCCGAACGAGATCGTCGTGCTTTATTGTTCGAATGCGTAGATCTGAATCCTTCGCATCGAGACCGGACGACACGAGCACATCATCAGTTCGGTTTGCTGTCTTCACAGCTCGGAAAATGATGTTCTCCTGTAAGACCTCGTCGTCGGCAAAGGCGCGATCGCGCGTGTCAAACACATGCACGCGGCGGAAGCGCATCTCCTTCAAGAAAAAACGGCGGAAAGGTTCAAAGTAAGGGCCATTGCAGAAACTCCTGGGTGTAATCGCAACCATTTCACCCGCGGGCGCGAGGAGTTTTGCCGTGATTGCCAGGAAACCAGTGTAGATATTGCTCGTCTCCAGGCCAATCGCCCGCAGGAGCTTCCGGTCGCATGAGTCCGAACGGATCTTCCTGTAGGGCGGGTTGAGGATCGCGCAGTCGAATTGTTCATCAATCCCTCGTGCGAACAGATCGCCCGCCAAGGATCTCGCCCCAGCTTCGAGGAAATTCCCTTCAATAACCCGAGCTTCAAAACTGATGCCCGCCTCGATGCTCGTTTTCTTGCAAAGGTCAAGCGTCGCCTGGAGATGCGGAATGAGCTCAGAATCGATCTCATAGGCAGTGATGGAGATAGCTTGCGGGCGGTGGGCCCTGCGAGACATCACGGCCACAAAGGCAGCAGAGAGGGAGCCGATCCCGGCACCGGCGTCTAATACTCGAAGAACCGGATTCCGTGCCTCGAACATCTCGGCCATGAACAGGGCCACCGGCGCAGGAGTGAAGAATTGTCCCAGGATGGCACGCCGATGCCGGTCCAGGCTTTTGGAGACGCGGCGTCGTGTCTCCTCCACGGCCTCCAGGAGGTCTTGGGCCACGTACAGGCGCTCTTGTTTACGAGTTGTCGTGTTGACCATCTGACTGATGGATCTACGCTTACATATTTGGCTTCTGGGGAACCATCATGCTCGACCGGCTAACTTACCCTAGATCACGATTTCCCGGGGTGGGAGTATAGCCGGCAGCAATCGTTGCCGCAAGTGGGGAGGATGCAGGGTTGCTGCGGCACGAATCCGTGATGGCACAACTCGCTGCAACCTGTCGAGACAGAATGACTTGGCGACGTTTCTCCAGATTGGCCGCTTTTGGGAAGATGGCCCTTGACAATCGGCTTTCGCCGGTTAGGATCGCGGTTATGACGAAGCGAGATAATGGCGCGCGAGCGCTATCGGAGCTTTGGTAAGAAGGGTTTCACAGCTTCTTGATGGGGCAGGGGCTGGCCGATACTACGATCAACAAACGACTGGAGTTCGCCCGGATGTTCTTTGCCCACGCCCAGCGGATGGGTTTGATCCAGGGCAATCCCTTTGGATTCGTGAAGCATCGGGCGGGTGATCCATCAGGCCGGCGCGTGTACGTGAGCGTAGAGGATACGTTGCGGCTGATTGAGAACGCCCCCAACGTGTGGTGGCGGCTTCTCATCGCCCTGGCCCGCTTCGGTGGATTGCGGATCCCATCGGAGGCCTTCTCTCTGCGCTGGGCGGACGTCGACTGGGCGGATGGCCGGATCGCGGTATCCTCACCGAAGACGGCCAGCAAGGGGAAGCCCTATCGCGTCATACCGATGTTTCCCCTGCTGAAGCCCTATTTGGAAGAGGCGTGGGACGCCACGTTGCCCGGGGCGGAATACGTGTTCCCGGAAGAATACCGCCGGCGCGCTCAAGGCCCGGCTGGCTGGATCAACTGCAACCTACGAACCACCTTTGAGAAGATAATCCGCCGGGCGGGATTGAAACCATGGCCAAGACTCTGGCACAACCTGCGGGCTTCGTGTGAATCCGATCTAGCCCAAGCGTTCCCGCTGGCCGTGGTCACCAAGTGGCTGGGCAATACCCCCTCTATCGCGTTACGCCATTATGTGGATCCCACGGATGCGGCATACCAAGTGGCCCTCCAGTGGAGGCCCAAGACCAAAGTGGACTCGAACCGTGTACAACAAGACACCACTGATGTTCAAACGAACAGTGGCACAGAATCCGGCACACGGGTGGCACAAAATGTGACGCAGCAGACTCCCGCACGGGGTTGCAAGATAGGGAACTTTGAATCCCAAAGCCCGCTCAATTGCAACCTTATGCAGCGCCCTGCGCGTCGTAACTTATTGGTACAACATAACTTAACGGAGAGGACAGGATTCGAACCTGCGAGGGGTCGAACACCCCTACGGATTTAGCAAACCCGCGCCTTAGACCACTCGGCCACCTCTCCAAACAGCCTCTGCTATGCCGACCAAATCATCACAGCAAGCAGATCACGCTCACGCATGTGCCAAATGACAGCGCTGACGGCGCCACTCTCTTCAAGTTTACCAACCCTGGTCGGTGTGACAAGGGCCAATGGAATACCTCTCCTTCGGGGAATGGCCAGTACAACTCCGACAACCCGAACGATGTCGTTTCTGCAAAAAATCGACACAACAGCGTTTTTCACTTTTGGCGTTCGAAAAAGCCCTCCTTAAGTTCAGAATACAACCCGGCTCGGAAGAGAGTCCAGATATTGACGGTCCGGCGTCCGGTAGGGGCAACTCACGAGTTGCCCCACCGTTTTCGGCAAGAGGTATTTCGGTCTCCTTGCGGAACGGTTTAAACCTCTCGGACGGATATGCCTCCACCTGCCCATTCGGCACGATTCGCATGAGACGCGCCATCGGCAGATTCAAGAGAATGGTCTCATTCCATGCAGCTTGTCGGTTTTCCCTAAGATTGCAGGTTTGCAGTCATCCCCGACGATAGCTTGATTGGGTCAGAAAGTCTGTGGTCGTGATAGCTCTGAATATGTCGGCAACTATGAAAAAGACGAAACGACGATTCTCCGAGGAGAACGGGGTGAATTCTCCCCTTGAAGCCTATCTACGAGAGATCAACGAGACACCCCTTCTCACACCAGAAGAGGAGCTGGAGCTTGCCATTGCCATCGGGCAAGGCGATCCTATCGCCCGGGACCGGATGGTTCGCGCGAACCTCCGCCTGGTTGTCAACATCGCGCGGAATTATGTCGGCAAGGGACTCAGCCTTCAGGACCTGATCGAAGAAGGCAACCTGGGACTGCTGCGAGCCGTGGAAGGTTACGATCCCGCCGTGGGGACACGATTTTCCACCTATGCGAGTTACTGGATCAAGCAATCCATCAAGCGGGCCTTGATCAACTGCGGGAAGACAGTCCGCATCCCCGCCTACATGGTGGAAATCCTCTCCAAATGGCGGCGGGCGAGCACCCGTTTGGCGGAGGAACTAGGGCGTACTCCGACGCCAGAAGAGGTCGCCCGGGTCCTAGGCATTCCGCGCAAGAAACTCGCGATCATCAAGAAGGCGATTCGGATTTACAACCTCGCCCCACAAACCGACCAGGCGGAGACCGGCTGGTCTCTGGGCGAGTTACTGGAAGACGAGAGATTTCGACCGCCAGACGAGCAACTTGTGACCCATGATAGTCTCGAGCACATTCGAGAGAAGCTCGAGACCATGGATCCCCGCGAGGCAGCGGTCCTACGGATGCGTTTCGGACTGGATGATCGGCAACCCAGGACGCTTAAGGAAATCGGCAATATCCTGGGATTGACGAGGGAACGTGTCCGTCAGATTGAGACCGAGGCCCTCAGCAAACTTGCCGAGGCCCTGAACGCAAAAGAATCCTGACAAGGAATTATGTCTGGTTAAATGGGCATTATTGGGCCGTCAACCGGGAACGGGGCAATTATTCCGTCTTCCTAAAGACCAGCGTGTGCCTTCCCATGCTTCGCTGAGTGGGATTAAGTCCGACGCCCTGGGTGGTCCTATTTGCGGTACTTTGGGAGGAGCTTCTTCAAGTCGCGCCAGGATCGGGTGTTGACCACGTCCGTCTTGGAAAGTCCCCCACGGCGCGCCTGGAGAATCCCATAGCGCATGGCATCCAGGCCGTTAACACTATGGGCGTCCGTCGAGATGACGATGGGCACCCCGTACGCCTTGGCCGCGGCGCAGGCCACATCGTCCAGGTCCAAACGCCGGGGATGGGCGTTGAGTTCCATCATCTTGCCGTAATCGCGGGCAGCGCGGAGCACGGCATCTAGATCGACCTCGTAGGGAGGTCTCTCCAAAAGCAGTCGTCCACTGGGATGGGCAATCGCGCAGACGTACGGGTTCTTCAGGGCGTCGATCATTCGGCGGGTGATCTGGTCCCGGGGCTGATTCTGGCCAAAATGGACGCTGGCCACGACCCAATCGGCTTCTTTTAAGACATCATCGGGCAAGTCCAGTCCACCACCTTCCAGGATGTCCACCTCAATTCCTTTCAAGATGTGGAAATCTCGCCATTTCTTGGCTAGCCGGTCAATCGCCTGCCACTGCGACAAGACACGCTCAGCGTTCAGACCGTTGGCCACGGTGACCCGCTGTGAGTGATCGGTTATGGCGATGTACTTATATCCCCGCGCGCGGGCGGCTTCGACCATGTCCTCAATTGTGGCGATGCCGTCCGACCACGTGCTGTGCATATGGAGATCCCCCCGAATGTCGTCGAGCGTCACCAGGTCGGGGAGTTTTCCCGCGGCAGCCCATTCGAACTCCTTGCGGCCCTCGCGTAATTCAGGTGGGAACCAGGGCAGGTCGAGCGTCGCGTAAACCTCCTCTTCTTCCGCTCCGGCAATTCGCTCTTCACCGCGAAAGACGCCGTATTCATTGATCTTCAGTCCGCGATCTTTCGCCATTCCTCGGAGGATGACATTATGCTCTTTCGAGCCGGTGAAGTATTGGAGCGCCGCCCCGAAAGATTCCGACGGCACAACACGCAGGTCAACCTGAACACCGCTTTGCAGGACGATGGACATTTTGGTATCTCCGCGGGCCAGGACGTCTTTTACACCGCGGAATGCGGCCAAGCGATCCATGATCGGCCCAGGATCGTCGGCCAAGGCCAGAAAGTCCAGGTCCCCAACGGTGTCCTTTCCCCGCCGATAACTTCCGGCCGGTTCCAGTCGCCGCAACCCGGGAATTGTGCCCAGGTGTTCTCGCAGGGATTGCACGATCTGGTCAGCCTCATACCAGAGGATTCGCTGTCCTGCCTGGATGGCCGCCTCAATTCCCTTTAGGATGTTTTCCTCGGTTCTGGCACCAAACCCATCCAGCTCACGAACACGATGGTCGAGGCAGGCCTGACGCAGGTCTTCGAGCGTCGCGATCTGGAGCTTTTTGTAGAGCGCTGCCGCCCGTTTTGGTCCCAGCCCGGGAACACGGAGCAGGGTTAGGACGCTATCCGGGACCTGGGATTTCAGTTCTTCCAACAGGGGGAGAGACCCGGTCTTGAGCAGGGTGACGATTTTCTCGGCCAGATCCTCTCCAATCCCCGGCAATTCGGTGAGGTCCTTTTCGCCCGCAGCGACGATTTCGGCCAGCGGCTCCGTCAATTCACCGACGGTCCGCGCGGCGGTGCGATAGGCCCTGACACGGAAAGGATTGGCCCCCTGAAACTCCAGAAGGTCCGCAATCTGTTCGAAAACAGCGGCGATTTCGGCGTTAGTCACTGTGCTTGATGCTCCCAATGATTCGCGATTCCCAAACGTGCGACGGCTACCATCTTCTTCGCATTGTACCGGCCTTCGTAACCTGTCGAGCAAGGTGGAGATGTGGAGCCGAGTCTTTCGGCTCGCCGGGACGATATGGGTTTAGATCACGAGGCAGCGTGCGGCAATTTGCAAAGGATTGTCACAGAACCGGGTTCTCTAGATTCTTTCCTCAAGATACAGACAAGAGGAGTTGATAGGAACAATTCATGAATTCTTCTCAACGGTTGCCGCGTTACTTCGCTAAATTCGAATCCTGAGACATTTTGGCTAATTTGTCAGGCGATTCTTCCAGTTGTCTTGCGCGGGAGAGGGCTGCGGCAATGATCCCTGCCGGAACAGACACAAGCCCTAGTCCTAACAGAAGGATGACCGACGTGAAAAGTTTCCCTCCCACGGTGATCGGGAAGGCATCGCCGTATCCCACCGTGCTGAAGGTGACGACGGCCCACCACAGGCAGTGAAAAACAGACCCAAAACGCTGCGGTTGGACTTCCGACTCGAAAAAATAGATGCCAAATGCTGCAAGATAGAGGAGAATCAGCGAAAGCGTGGCGTAAAGAATCAGTTCTTCCCTCGCCAGCTTCAAAGCGATATGAAACCGCTGGGCCGCCTGGTTGTAACGAGCCAGCTTGAGGATGCGAAAGACCCTCAACAAACGGAGGACACGCACGCCAACCAACTGGCCCCCAAAGCCGAGATAGAACGGCACGATCGCCAAAAGATCGATCATTCCGAAGAAACTCAGGACATACTTGCACCGCGGAGAAGTCGCAAGCACCCTGAGGATGTACTCGATCGTGAACACGAGAACGAAAAACTCCTCAAAATGTCTGAGCCAGGGTCCATAACGGGGATCAAGATTCGGCAGCGTATCAAGCGAGAGGTTGATGATCGAAAGAACGATCAAGACCTGAATCACCAGGTTGAACACTCGGCCCGGACCACGGTCACTTTCCAGCACCAAGCGCTTAATGCCGTTCAGCATAGGCGATGGCCCCCATTGAAGAGTCTCTGACGCCGCTTTCAACCCACCGTGACCAGAAAGGCGCACACCTCGATTAATGTAACCCGAAATTGTACTATCTTCGAATAGGGGTCGCTCACCCATCGTAGGGGCAATTCATGAATTGCCCCTACAGTTTTTGCGAAAACGGGCGAGCTGATCTTCTTATCGACTTATTCACACGATGTGAGACGCGGAGTTTTTGGAGTGCGGCGATTCATCGCCGCTTTATGTGCGAAGGCTCCAGCCTTCGCTGGTAGGGGGCAATTCATGAATTGCCCCTACCGTCATGAGCCAACGGGTGCTCGTGTCTGTCTAGAGAAGCAACTTAACCTACATGTGCAATTCGACGATATCTCGATCCTGCAACACGTAATCGCCTTTGACGACCGTTCCCGGGTGGACGGCAGTTCCCCAGACGCGGGCAAATTTCAGGTTCTTGGCCAATTCCTTATGGATTTCCGCCGCCATATCGGCGATCGTGCTGCCCCGGCGAAAGGTGAAGGGGCGTTCCATATCGGGTTCCTTCGCCGTGGGTGGTTTGGCATAGACCCGGACCACATCGAGGGACTTGTAGATGGCCTCGCGCAAGGGTTCCAGGCCGATCCCTTTTTCTGCCGAGATGACGTACTCCGGGAAGTCGAGCGGGAGCATCTCATGGAGAAATTCAAGCCGGGCCGGGGCCTCTTCGAGATCGATTTTATTGGGGACAAGAAACGCGCGGGTATAGGAGAGTCCCACGTCCTCTTCATCCAGATATGAGCTGGCCCCCAGGCGGCTTTTCGTTTTGCCCAGTTTTTCCAGGACCTCCTGACACTGCGACAGCCCGTCATCCGAACCAAGATCGACCATCAGCAGAGCCAGGTCGGCGCTGCGGATCAGGCCGTGCATCGAAGGGTCGATAAAATCCATCGTGATGGGCGGGGTGTCGATCAGTTGCACGAAGACATCTTCCCAGGGCATCATGCCGGGAAGCGGCGTCTTGGTGGTGAACGGATAAGGGGCGACTTCTGGCGTGGCCCGCGTCAAAGCCCGCAAGAGCGCGCTCTTTCCTGCATTGGGACCACCTAAGATGACCACCGTTCCCGCCCCCTGGCGGGGAATGCGGAAGCCCCGTGTTCGCCGTCCCGTGCTCCGCTCGGTCTGAATCAGCTTCTTGACCTCGCTGATTTTGCGTTTCAGCTCGGCCTGGAGCTTGTCCGTCCCTTTGTGTTTCGGGATCTCCTGAAGCATCACCTGGAGCCATTTCAACTCCTCATCCGGAGTTGACGCTCGGCGATATTCCTCTTCGGCTTTCAGATATTGGGGCGTCAGGTTGGCTGGCATAACGTCAACCGAACACGATCCTCCGATACACAACCAAGACAATTAACACAACACGTTATACACATCCATATCGCAGTTGCAGCACAAGCTCACAAGATCCCGGTTCCCAATACAAATCGCGACTGCCGGTACCGACGACTCCTGAATTGCCCCTACAGTCTTCCCACACCGGTTGTCACAATCTCCCCGTGGCGTTTTGACGCATTCTTTTTGGGAATGTCCCATTTGCCGATTCACAGCCATGATACGTTTTTTTTCCAGTCTAACCGGTGTACCTTAAACTGACTAGGTCATCGCACGGTTGATATATACATATGTACACATACGCTTATCGAATGGCTCCACCTCCCAACCACGCGCCGGGCCCGATCGTCGCGAAGACGACCGTCTTGATATTGGTAGGGGCAATTCATGAGTTGCCCTGATCTTTGGGCTGTCGGACCACATTTTGCGTTTTCCATCCCTTGCTGTTTGCCGCCCGTGATCCGGCGCTGTCGAGTCATTCAAGACGAAGCTTCAGGGAACAGCCAGGCCGCAAACTGCCGGGCCTTGGCGGGCCAGCCTTCCTGTTGCACACGGGTGCGGGCAGCTAACTGAGAAGGCGGCGCCCCTTCTTTGATCCGTTGGAGAACCCTTGCGGCAAACTCCTCCGCCGTATCCACCAGATCAAGCGCATCCTGCCAGGCCCGATTGGCTGGCAAATCGCGGACAACGACTGGGCGATCCGTAATCAGGAATTCCCTCAATTTGAGAGGCTCCAGCTCTTCCAGCCCTGCACCCCGCCGATACGGCATAATCAAGACCGCCGCCTGCCGCGCAAACCACGGCAGGACACGATAAGGAACCCGCCCAAAAAATACCACGCGGGGAAACTCTCGCAACACCGGGTCGCAATCCGCGACGGGTCCCACAAAAAGAATCGTCCCCTGATCCAATCTGTTAGCCAGGGCGCCTACAAAGTGCGGGTCCATCCGCCAGTCGAGAGATCCCCAGAAAACAATCCAGGGCTTTTCGAGCTCTTTTGTTCGTTCGGTGATTCCCTCCAACTCAGCATCCTGAACCTCCCTTGTCCAGGTTTCCAGGTCCACTCCATGGGTGAGGAGATACGGCCTTCGTCCCAGTTCTTCAATATGCTGGGCCAAGCGCTCGCCAGCCGCGATGATGACATCGGCCTTTTTTACCAGATTGGCCTCAAGGTCGCCGATCACCTGGCCCGCCATCCCTGGCCAATGGCGAAAGTCATCGACGCAGTAATAGACCCAGCGGTCCACGGGAAGAAGGCCCATCAGGTCGGCCACCAAGGGAATCGTCGTCACAAGGACCCGTGGGCTGGGAAGTTCCGCCATCGGCCCCCAAAGCTGTCTCTTCAAGAGCAGCCGATTGAGGCGACGTTCCCATCGGAACCGGATGCTGGGCCACATGATGGGGTTGAGAACCCGTGGGTTGCGAGGCGTGCTTTCCTGTCTCTCTGAAGTTTTTCGGGAGCGGCTTACCCACTGCCGCGCCTTTTCCCAACCGCGGGAAAGAGTCATCCAATCCAGTCGAGGTTGTCGCATCCCGATGGTGTTCACCCACAGGACCGGGAATTGGGGCAGCAGATGCCGCACAAGGTGCTGGCAGCTCGAAGGATGCCGCCCCCAGTCATCGGAGAAAACAATCAGCGAACCCGCCGCATGCTCCGCCATCGTTCAGAGTTACCCAAAGCGACGATCAACGCCACCACTCCAAAAGCCCCTCACACAAAGGCCTTTGCTCCCACTGTCTCGCCGGACCCGTACGCTGAATCCTTTGCGTTTCTTTTTGTCAGATCCTTCAAACGAACGACGGATAACGCACACTGGGCGACGTGTCTGCACGCGACAACCGCATGATATGCACTTCGCCAGGAGGGGCAATTCATGAATTGGCCCTACCAGTCATGAATTGCCCCCACCCGTTGGTTTCATTCGCAACTCCCCACTCGCTGCTTGAGGATTGCCCGCAAATTTGGCAGCCAGCCGAATTTCCCCCGCGACAGCCGGGCCCAGATGCCGCACTCCCAGAACGTGACTCTGTCGTCCGGCACACTGTATTCTTATAACTGACGCGCGCACGCAATCCGATCCTCGATAATCGCGCGATAGGCGGCGTGCATCTTTTCTTCGGTGAATTGGGCGAGGAGTCGGTTCCGACCGGCGAGGCCGAATTGCCGTCGGAGTTCGGATGACCCACACAATCGTTCCAGCGCTTGGGCCAACTGTGCCGGATCACGCGGCGGGACGAGAAACCCCGTCACGCCGTGTTCCACCACCTCGCCCAGATCACCCACGCGGGTTGCCACGACAGGCAAGGCGGCGGCCATGGCTTCCAGAACCGTGACGGGTAACCCCTCGCTGATGCTGGAAAGAAGGAACACATCAGCGGCGGCCAGGAGATCGGGGATGTCCTGACGATAACCCAGGAAAGCGAATCGGTCGGGCAAAGGCGATTGACCCACACGCTGGCGGAGTCGCGTCTCCTCGGGACCGTCTCCCACAATCAACAGCCGGACGTGCGGGTGCTTTATGCGTTCCACCGCGGCGATGGCCGTGTCGTGGTCTTTGAGAGGGTCAAGCCGTGCCACCTGGATGATGGCCACCTCATCGTTAGCAAGGCCAAGGTCACGACGAACCTTTTCTCTCCGTGCGGCTGCGGCGAGATAGGGTTCGGGATTGATCCCGTTGGGAATGACCGAAATCCGGCCCTCCCTGATTCCTTCCTTGCAAATGAGGGCACGTTTGACAGATTCCGCCACAGCAATCGCCCCATCATCCGCGCGAAACAAGACCCGGTTGGCCAGAACTCGGCGGAGTTTCCGCGGGTCAGGATAATGCCTTCCGTGTTCAATGAAGATGATGGGCGGTCGATGAGAAAGACCGCGGGCCAGGCTGCTGTAGAAAAACGGTGTGTACTGGTGGGCCAGGACGGCAACCGGTCGAATCTGGGAAAAAAGGCGCCGCAGCCTTCCGCGACATGCCCAATCGACGCCGGGTTGGCGATTGAGGACGTGGACGTGAAACCCTTTTGCTTCGGCCTCCGCCGCCAAAGGACCATACGCATCGAGGCAGACGAATGTCGTTAGGAAATCCGGCCCAAGTCCCTGGGCCAAACGGAGAGCCAAACGCTCGGCCCCACCGCATTCCAGACTGTGAAGCACCTGCACAATGGGATGCATATGTCCAGATTCACTTCCCCACTGTGAGGAACTCACCGATTGTCGAGCAATTCATCGGGTCCCGTTGCTGCCCGGAATCAGGCCCCACTTCTTGAGAAGCCACTGTTCAATAGGGCGTTTCCACCGGGTGATCCACGGTTCTTTGACGCCACTGCGGGGTTGGACGAGGATAGTCTTAAGGCCGGCCCACCGCCCGGCCAGGACATCGGCGAACAACTGGTCGCCCACCATGGCGGCATGTTCCGCGGAGACCCCGAGCAGTTTAATCGCCCGACGGCATCCCCAGGGAAAGGGTTTCAAAGATCTGGCAACAAACGGCATACCCAAGTGGCCTGCCAGCCGCCTGATGCGACGTTTTCCCCCGTTTGACACAAGGCAGGTCTGAATGCCGGCCCCCTGAAGTCTCTTCAGCCACTCGGCGACAACGCCGTCCAGTTCACCCCGTCGATAATCGGCGATCGTGCAGTCCACATCCAGGAGAAGACAATGAATACCCTCTTGATGCAAGAAAGGAATATCAATACTCGTCACTGACGAGAAGTAATAGTCGGGTTTCGCCAAAACACCCATGTTTCCTCCTCAAACCGTGCCATCCAGGCTCGCCACGTCAATTTCGCCATCGCCAGAGAATCCATGCCAGGCGAAACCAATTATACGGATTGACCAATCCACCTGCGATCCGGAGCCGACCGGTCGGTGAAGCCAACATTTCACGGACACGTGCTCTCTGTGGAATGAACACCTCCCGCGGTGGGATGTTCAGTGGTTCGTTCCGCCGTTGTAGACAGCAATCCCTCGGTTCGTCTGCGTCCACCGCCAGATGCCACACCGCTTCATTGAGGATGACAGCCGCCGTTCGGGGATTGATCCGGGCCTCAAAACGATTCAATTCTTCCCAGGCCTTTTCCCCAAACCAGAGTGCTTTTTTTCGGTATCGACTGGCCCTTTCGGGTTCGACGAAAGCGGCTGCCAAAAAAAGGACCGTCGCCTTGCGAAACTCCTGGGCTGCCCAGGCCTCGGTGGGATATTCCAGTTCTTCCGGACGGTCCAGGTACGGTCGCTCGTGAAGGACCATCCAGTCACAGTATCGAATCAATGAGCGACGGAGATACTCGAACATGTGATCATGTTCTTGGAAGAGACATTTGATCTGCAGGAATTTACACACGACTTCAAGAAACATGGTGTAGGACCAGCGGGTCTCGGCATGGAGGAGGTCCAATGCGTCGGGGTCGTCCTTCGGATGGATGACGCGCCTGCAAAGGGTCTCAGCCCAGGTTCGGTACACGTTGTTTCCTGAGATCAACCAAGCATCGAGAAGGGCGTTGACGGAATTGGCCGAACCCCGGCCCGGGCCGTGGTAGTCCGGGGAACTTGTCGCCGTTGCCAGGCCGGTCGGTCCATCATCCGCGACGAAAAATGGCGTCTGCCGCCCGTCCTCCATGGAAATGACCCAATTGGCCAGGGAAATGACGGCATCGCGGGCATCATCTTCACCCCAGAGCAGATAATAGAGCGTCAACCCGCTTGTGTAGTTCTGTTCGTTGCTCGGCCCGCCGCCATAGCCCGGTCGTTTGGCATTCTTACGAGAAAACGCCCGATGGGTGGCCGTCGCTGCTGTCAGGTAGTGATCCGTCATCCAAAACATGGCCCCATTGAATGTGCTTCGGTCGCGCGAGGTGTGGTAAAGATCGATGTCCATCACGTGACGCGCCAGGGGATGGATAAGCTGATCCCAGCGGGGATCGTTCGACAACAGTCGGCACAGAATCAAACCGCGAAGGAGATCAAATTGGTTGTTGTAATGCGAGACGAAGGGAAGCGCCCCCTGATAGAAGGCCTTTTCGTGCGAAGCGTAAACGTCACCAAAATGGCGCCAACCGTATTCGTCGATTTCTTCTCGACCCGTTAGAAGCCCCTTTGGTCCGAAGCCAACTTCTTCCGCAAATTGTGCCAATTGTGAGCCTTGCCAAGAACCATGCGAAGGCAACAACGCGGGAAACTCCGGGACGGGGCCTGCGATTTCACCGTGGGCTGTCACTCCACAGGATAGCGCCGCTAGTTGTCTTGTCACGCCTTCGCGACCATGATCATGACCACTGTTGCAAACCAACCAGGCCGAGTAGGTCTTCTGCTCGCCACCCTGAAGCTCATGCACGTCCTGAGGATTTTCTGCCAGAAAGGCTAAAGTCGCTGATCGGGGGCCAACGTCAATGCGCTTTGGAAACTCCTGCCAGAACTCGGGCATCCAGAAGCCCCAGGAAAAGGCTTCCGTTTGAATACAACACATGGGATCGGCACGATCGCCCGACGATTCGCCTTCTGGTGTCTTCACACGATAGCCGCGAAAGGGAAGCCTCACTTCGCCCTGAGCGTTGACGTGGTTGAAACTCTTCCAGTTGTCCCCTCCGCTGGAGGCCTGATCGACCTGCCACATCAACTGTTCAGACGATTGACTCCGGAGTGATGCTCTGTCCTCAACGGGTCGATGACCATTGAGAACGGAAAACTCCTCCGACGTTGCCAACCGCCAGAAAAGGCGATCCATCGCTGGATTGAACTTGATATGGAGGCCAAATTCTCGCAGCAGAATGGAGCCGGGATCGCCAAGGTCCCACAGACCGCCGCGGTGTCGAGCACGGCGAGTGTTTCGCAGCATCACCTTGACATGGATGGCATTCACCCTGGGATAAACCCTGAGAGTGAGTCGCCAGAATAAACCCGGCACGCCCAAGAATGTCCCCTCCATGGCACACTCGTCGCAAATTGCACCATGCGAGATCCATCGGAGGGTGCGGCTCCGTCCGTATCGCACAGAACCTCTTGCGGTTTTCATAAACACTTGTGCCAACAGACCGGAGCCATGAACTGTCGCATCATGTGTGATCGCAAAAGCCATGCGATCCGCGGGATTGGGAACGACGGTCAACCCTGCTTGCAACGGCACACGGTCGGGCGTTTCGCGGTCGGCCATCTCACCAACCGACTCGAACTCCAGTTGCCACAGTTCCGATAACTGTGGAACCACATTTGTCCGCGCGAGGGCATCCACTCGCATCCAGCGAACGCTTCCATCCGCCCATTGGGCAAGTGGATTGATCTGCGTGGGAAACAACTCGCCCGTTGGAGAGACTAATCTCGCTTCGGAAGGGAATGTCACCTGACCCGGCGGTAATGGAACCCCGAACCGAAGTGGAATATGGACGTCGGCCAAATGTGCCGCGTCACCAGGCCCGTCCACACGAATGTGAATTGAATGCCTTGCTGGACTACTTGTCATGCCGCTGCCCTTTGAGATTTCCTTCTGAAGGTTGCCGCTTATGTGACCGGTAACTGACGAATGACGCGGGCCGGGACGCCAGCAACGACACAGCCGTCGGGAACGGGAGACGTCACCACGGCCCCTGCCCCGACGATAGCGTGCGTCCCGACGTCGGCCAGGACCACGGCCCGCTCGCCAATCCAGCTCCTTTCCCCGATGGTGATCCGCTGATACTGATTCGGCAACTCCGATGTTGGCATGTCGGAATCACGAGTTGTGACCTGCTCCCAGTGCTGCCGGCCGCCACTGGGAATCGACACACCCGAGGCGATCCGTACACCATCGCCAAGCCGCACATCGCCAAGCACACAATAGGCGCCGATATAAACATGTCGGCCCAGCTCGATGTCTGGCGAGGAAAAGATGGCGCCAAATTCAATCGCGATGTCCCAACTGCACCGCCGGGCTGCCAGGAAGTAAAAACTCCAGCGGAGGAGACTGCCACACCGCCCGGGAAGAAGCGAAAGACACTGCGACCAGCACGCAAAAGATGACCGCTTTCCGACGATCAATGATTTTAGGCGATACAGAACCCAGAAGATGAATCCAACGGGCAAGATCAACCCCTGGATGCATCGCTTGATGATCAGCCGCAAGCCTGGACGCTCATCGCTCATATGCTTCTCTTAACCGTCATCCCGCATGGAGAAAAGGATTCGTTCTCAAGTGAACCCACCATTTCCGGCAGTCTTTCGAAGGAGTGTGCTTCATGAGCAGGACACTTCCGACACAGCTTAACATCGAAATCCAACCGGAATCCGAGAGGACCCCGCTTGCGAATGGTCACACGCCGTCAATCGGCCAGGACCATTCATGAGGTGCCCCGACAATTTCCGCCGTGGGGTGCTGCGGTCTCCTTGCGGACGTCGTTGGGGCCTTTCCATCGCGCATAGAGTCTCCGCAAACTGGCCACACCTCCGGCGGAAAGGAACGTCACAAACCAGAGGCACAACGAGCGAACATGGGGTTCCCAGCGGAATGACTGAGCAAAGGCCCGGCGGGCTGCACGATGGTCGTGATAGTCCAGCTCGTAGCTTCCCAGGAGATCATACAACCGAGCCAATCTGTGCGTCACAGAATGTCGCAACTCATGTGGCAACCCGGGAAGACGCCGCAGGAGGACCTTGATCTGTTCACGGAGCATCATCCGGCGGTTGACCGTCCCCTGATGCGGATGCAGGCGAAACACGGTCAGCGGCTCCGCAACAAAAGCAAAGGGCGTGACTGTAGCCAATCGCAGCCAGAGGTCGTAATCCTGCACGGTGTTTCCCTCGATGATGGGATCACACAGCCCCACCCGCGCGAATAACTCTCGACGAACAACCACACTGGAATTGCAGATGGCATTGCCGAATAGGAGTTTTTCAAAACACCAGCCGACGTACTCTTCTGGCTTCGCCTCAGGATCAAGCGGCGGGCAAAAGCTCTGTGTCACGTCGTCAAAGTAAACTGTCTGCGTGTGGACAAATCCGGCCCTAGAATCCCTTGCGGCGGCCACCTGCCGCTCAATCTTCTGGGGGTACCACCAATCATCCTGGTCGAGGAAGGCCACATATTCGCCCCGGGCAGCCAGAATCCCGCGGTTTCGCGCGGCACAGACCCCGTGATTCTCTTGCCGGATGCAGCAAATCCTGGTCCCATAACGAGCGAGGATCTCAGGCGATTCGTCGGTTGATCCGTCGTCGATGGCGATAACCTCGATACAGGGATAACTCTGGGCAAGGACGCTCTCGATAGCCTGCGCCACGTATTGCGCACCATTGAACACGGGAATGATGGCACTGACCAAGGGTGATTTCATCTCATTGTGCCGGGCTGTCCTTCCATGCGAGCGCGTCAAACGCAGTGGTAATCTGCTTCGTGAAGTTCTGAGGATGGAACCGTTCGACGACCGAGCCTCGGGCACGCTGACCCAACTGGTATGCCAGGTCCGGCTGGGAAGCCAGCATCGTCAATGCCTGACCGATGGCTTCTGGATTCTCCTTTGGGACCAGGTAACCCGTCTGTCCATCAAGGATGATTTCCTCCGGACCGCCGCAGGCCGTGGCGATCGTCGGTTTGCCGCAGGCCGCTGCCTCCACCAAAACCAGGCCGAAGGATTCTTCCACGGATGTCAGGAGAAGCACATCGCTGGCCATGATGATCGGCCGGACATCTTCTTGAAAGCCAAGGAACCGTACGCGGGATTTTGCATCACCGGGAACACTGGCTTCAATGGTCGTCCTTAACGGCCCTTCCCCCACCATCACAAGCGTTGCCGGCTGTGTGCTTTGCATCCGGAAAAATCCTTCGAGCGCAAGTTGCGGATTCTTGCGGGGAATGAATTGCCCAATCCAAAGGACGATAAACGCATCTTCGGGCAGCCCCAGTCTCTTGCGCAGGCTCGCCAAATCGTGTTGCCGCGGGATATCAGGGAGAAATCGCAAGGGATTATAAACGACGGTTGTGTTCGTCCTCGGAACGTGAACATGGGCGAACACATTTCGAGCCGCTTGTGACTCGAAAATGATGAGGTCCGACCAGCGGTCGATCCAGCGGCAAATAGGTCCGAANGGGAAGCCAGCTTCGCCATGATGGCGGTCGTAAGATCTCATGGACATGCCAAACATGCGGACGATGGGCCATCCGTGCAGCCAACGCTGACTCGAAGATGACAGCTGAATTGGTGTAAACCAGGTCATACACTCCCCGTCGAAGCTGTCGCGCCAAATGGGCGATGCGAAACGGCGCCTTGACGAGGTTTCGCCAGTACCAGGCACAGCTTTCATATCCCAGCCACCAGACGAAAGGAACGACTTCCACTTCATAACCCCGTCTGGCGGCAGCCTGAACCATCGGTCCTTCACAACCGAAAAGGACGTTCGCCCGATAACGATTGCGGGGAAGATGCTCCAGGAGGACATCAAGACACAGTTCCGCCCCGCCCTGCTGGCCCGAATGTGTCGCGATTAAAATCCGACGACGATTTCTTTCTTCATGTGTGACCGATGCTTCTGACGCCATCCCGGAATCTGTCATCGGTGCGCCATGGCGCTCCTGCGTACGCGGCAATCCAGCCAATCTTTGATCCGATACACAAAAGGTGGAAGGATCATCTCACCAAGGACCAAACGGGCCTCCTGGGGAAGGACCTCCCGCCACGATGAAAGAAAACGCCGGAGTACCCAATATTCGGCCCAGTTGCGGTGATACTTCGCCTGCATCGCCTGTTCCCCTATCAGGGCCAGGAATTCGAGACGCACAGCCTGCTTGTCCGTTTCTGCCAGGCTCGACGTGCTTTCCAGAAACCGCTGGAGGGCCTGAAAACGCCGGATCAGCATATCCGGGCGGGCGCTTTGGCCTCTGGGGTGAACACGGTAACCCGTCACAAAATCGGGGACCAGGGCGATCCGACACCGCGCCACCAATTCCAGAAAATAGATCAGGTCTTCACCGTCCTGGGTCCATTCGGGAAAACGAATCTCAAGGTCGCGGCGGACGATCAAACTGGAAATCCGAAAGGGATTCCGCCGGGCGACGTAACCCGGTGAATAACGGGTCTCCGCCGGGACCTGGGCGACATCCACCGTTCCTTCGGTGACCCCAAAATAGAAGAAATTCGTGTGAACGCAATCAATACCCTCACCAAGAAAAGCCGATTGCAGGGCGAGTTTTTCCGGCTTCCAAACGTCATCACTATCGAGAAACGCGACCCAGTCTCCTTTGGCACATTCGATGCCGCGGTTGCGAGCGGCGGCTTCACCGCGGTTGTCCTGCCGGATGACCCGAACCGGTGGGCCAAAAGACTCCGCAAGGCTGGCCGACCCGTCGGTCGATCCATCGTCAATCACGAGGACTTCATGCGGCGGAAGCGTCTGGGCGAGAACCGACCGAATCGCCTCAGCCAGAAACCGTTTACCGTTGAAGACCGGGATCACAACACTGATCCGCGGAGATTGATTATCCGTCGTCATGATCCGCGAGCGATCGAGCAATCACGCTGGTTGCTTTCGTTACCAGATGTATCCCAGGGCTTCCGATTCCCGTCCGGCGATTCTGCGGAATTGCCAGCGGACCCACCATGACCATCGTTGCCACCGTCCCACGGGCCGAAAATCCTGCCCTTTTTCCACGGGTTGCCAGTGAAGCTCCTGACGATTGCCGCGATAGAAGGTCGATCCCCGAACCGGCAACTTTTCGAGCTGATCCCACGGAAAACCTTCAGGATCACACCCGAGAAATCTGATGACCCGTTCCACTTCGCCACGGTCGGCCAGCAAATCTTCGTACCGCGTGTAAATGACCTGTCCGACGTGGTCCCGGGGCAAATCCTGGAAAAAACCAAGGATTCGCCGGGCATTCTGTGCCCAGGCGGTCATCCAGTAATTGTAAGAATGACCGGGGAATGCCCATTTTGACGACTCAACGCAATCGCGTCCGTCGCGAACAAGAATGATCAAGAGGGCCTCGGGAAAAAACAGGAAAAAATTGTCCAGGCTCCATGGGTCAGGGGTTTTTGTCAGGAGACGTTTGCCCTACCGGCAGGTACTGGCTGAGAAAGCGGATCAGCCCATCCCCCAGGTGACGATGGAGCGAAGCCAGACACCGGTCGTAATCTGCCGGCGTGTTGGGAAATCGTTTGCGGTACTGCGCTTCAGCGGTTTGGACGGCGTATTGACGGAGGAGCGGTGAGTATTCCAGGAGGTAATCCTCAGCCAGTGGCAGGGGCAAGGCAAACTCGGGCATAAGTCGGATGACATCCGCCAGGAAATTCGTTCCCGACCGGCGGTGAATCCCGATCAAAAACACGGGCCGCTCGCGGCGGCGATTATCCGCCTGCCAAAGCGATTGGAATTCGTTGGTCAGGAAGGGACGAAGATGCGGGTCAAGACGATCGGAGAGACTCATGTTTGGTCGAAGCGATTTGCGATTGACGACGCCGACTGGCTTGTCTGCCTTTCATCCAGCCGAGAAAAAACCATAGTTCATAGGCAGCCTGAAAACGCGGCTGGGCACTGCGAGATAATCGGGTCCGCAACCACTGCCCCAGCCGTTCCATCAACCCCCGGTACATCCAGCGGGGATAACCCAAGAGAAAAGCCTCATCCCCAGTTTGTTCCAATCCTTCGGTAACCCCCATACGATATGCCCGCTGGATCGCCCAGCGTGGCGAACACCGCGACCGTGGGACCCAGTGGTAAACCAAAGCCTGAGGAAGATAGACCGGCCGCATGCCACGCTGAAGCAGTCTCTTTTGGAGGACCGTTTCGGCCCCCACGGCGAGTTGCCCCGGCCCAAATTGATTATCAAAGCCTCCCACAGCGATCAGGTCGTCCGTCCATGCCGCCCAATTCGCCCCGAGAAAAATGGGGGGCGTTTGACCATCCTCTTCATCCTGCGGAAACCACCCCCGGGCTGATCGCGGAAGATAAGGGACCAGCCAATCGGGCGGCGGGGCTTCGTAGTCGATTCCCAATGGTCCACCGTAGTATTCAGAGCCTTGCTGGGCTTTTCTGGCGGCCTGGTCGTAGGCCTCGATCGCCTCAGCCGTGACGCGGACATCATCATCCAGGAACCAGGCAAACGTCCCCGGATGATCGAAGATGAACGCATTTGAGGCCACAGCCTGCCCCGCCTCGGGAATGGCCATGTATTGAACGCGACAACTTTGGGCAAAAGACTCTGTCAAATGAGACGCATGCTGCGTGCCACCGTTCTCGACGACAACGACTTCCAGGGGAAATCGTGCCACGCCGGCATCGACGAGCGATTGCATCGTCCGCGCCAGGAGGTCACACCGCCCAACCGTGCGAATCACAATGAACCAGCTCGAGTTCTCTGACGTCATCAACGGATTCTGCGTGAGTTCTTAGAGCCTTTCCCGAAATTGCATTTTCTGAAAAAATTTGGTACACCTCCGCTGGGATTCCCGTTGGGGAACCAGGATGTTTAAGGAGGTTATAGAACCAAACACGGAGGTGTACCATGCAACAACA